>Ga0070679_100005797_pt1 | contig 11463 bp, 6 predicted proteins | sample KBSC63BmetaG_FD_65652 | JGI IMG/M metagenome (GOLD analysis project Ga0070679, IMG submission 65652) | Corn rhizosphere microbial communities from Kellogg Biological Station, Michigan, USA - KBS C6-3B metaG | ecosystem: Host-associated > Plants > Roots > Rhizosphere | place: USA: Michigan... | reverse complement strand
TGGGAACATAAACGAAGTTATCGGAATAGCACCCGCTCCACGCAGTTAATCCGTCGCAGCAGGAGTAGCTACTGCCAATTCGGCTGTTTGGCCAGAAGTGTTGCTAGATTCAACCGTCTATACGGACTATATACACTCGCGGAACGGTATTCCTGACCATCAGCACTGATTGATGCACGGCCGATTTATCGGCAGGTCTTGATGAGATCGAAGAGTTCATCGCGTTGTGGTGAACTGGTTGAGAGGAACACGGCTGCCAGCCCTCCGTGAGCTTGCATCTGATTGCATGTTTCCATCGGATACGTTTCCGCGCGAAGGCTCCGTGTTGGGGGGAGCGCGACCATCCAACGGATTTGACGCTCGACAGCAAAGGAGCCGAGGACGCGGGCAGTGACAACCCCCTGTGCAGCAGAGACGTCCTGCTGACGGTCTTGCGAACGGGAGTTGCAAGCCAGCGGCAACTGCTTCGGTGTCAATTCTGCCTCTCCATCCGAAGTGAGCCACTATCCTTCAGGTGAGCTTAAAGGAGCTGACCGGAGTCGCACGAATGGGTTCGAATCGTTTCAGGATTGTTGATGTGTCACTCGTGTGGCGATCATGTGCGAACACACTGCGAGTCCGGCGATCACGGCGGGCCCCAACACCTAAACGACTCAGATCAATTTGCAAGATGTAAGACTGTCCTCAAAGGAACATGTTGACGCAGTCTTGATCCTCCGAATCAAACAGAAACTTTTTAGATTCGTTTGTGCAACCTTATGCTTTTCCGGGCATCATTCCTTGTCTAACGCGACTGTTGACTCCCAGTTGCGGGGACACGATGCGAAAATCTCCTGTTTGTTTGCATCTCGATGGGGCCTATCGCTGGCGCATTAGAGTGAGACAAAATGATGCTGAAGCCCCGCTACCCCGAAAGGGGAACGCTTTAACCAAGGCTAACCCTTCCCCGCCCCAGGCTGAGTCATTCATCACATACCTGCCACTGATCAAGAAATCACCGGAAACATCAACTACCCGCTATTCAGCCACAACGCCTTCGAATCTCTGCCCGCAGCGAGTACCAGAAACGGATTCGCATCCTCGGGATACGGCAGAGCTCTTAAGTTTTACCACCGAGCCGGCTGTACGAAACCATCGTCTGCTGCAAGCAATATCGACTTAGCAACGCTCGTCAGAAGGAGCGCAGCGGAGAAAACATGCCAGTTACCAAGATCGATATTCCGGTCGAGCATCTGACCACTCCATCACTGGTTGAGGAAGAGATACAGCGCCAACTCGCCGCAGAGCGCGAGCGGCTCGCGCGAGCAGCGCAACTGGATAGGACTCCGGCGCGGCACTTCCGCCGACCTGTGGAAAGGCCCTTCACAGCCGATGAGCGCGCAAAGGTCACCATCCTTTTTGGTGGTTTGACCTGGAAGCACGAAGAGGTTATCCAGGCAGTATTTCAGGGATCGGGCTACAACTGCGAAATTCTGCCGGTTCCGAACGTTGCCGCCTTCCAGCTCGGAAAAGAGTACGGCAACAATGGCCAGTGCAATCCCACGTACTTCACGGTTGGCAACCTTGTGCAGTACCTGCAGGGGCTTGAAGCGCGCGGCCTGTCAAAACAGGAGATCATTGACAGCTACATCTTCTTTACCGCTGGCTCCTGCGGCCCGTGCCGTTTCGGTATGTACGAATCGGAATATCGCCTCGCCTTGCAGAACGCGGGGTTCGATGGATTCCGCGTTCTTCTCTTTCAACAGAACGATGGCATTCAGGCTGCGTCAGGCGAGCCCGGGCTCAAGTTTACGGTGGACTTCGGGATGGGCATGTTCAATGCCCTCAACCTCGGCGACATCATGAACGAGATGATCTATCGCGTCCGTCCGTACGAGATAAATCAGGGGCAGACCGACAACGTTTTCCATGAAGCCGTTGCTCGGCTTTGCACTCTTCTGCGCGAGCGCAAGCCCTTCGAGGATCACGAAGATCTCCCCAAATGGGTTTCTCAGAAAATTGCCGCGCACAAAGGCTCGGGTTGGGAAAAGACCGTCAATTCGCTGGGAAAGGTCTGGGAGCACCTCTACGGATCAGCTTATCAGGACTGCTTGCAGGAGGTACGCGAGTTACTGGCCACCATCGAAGTGGATCGGCTCCGCGTGAAGCCGGTCGTGAAAATCATTGGCGAGTTCTGGGCGCAAATCACGGAAGGCGACGGCAACTTCAACATGTTTGCCTTCCTGGAGCGGGAAGGCGGGCAGGTGCAGGTGGAACCCATTGCCACCTGGGTGATGTACATGATGTACCAGGTCAAGGAGCGATGGCGCGAGCGGAAATCACTGGACGCTGCTTTTAAGAATCCCGCCTGGTATGAGCCGCACAAGGCGCTCCTGAACGAACTGAATTTCCGCAAGAAGTGGGTCCTCATGACCGTGGGTGAGAGCATCTACGCGCGACAGTACCATCGCGCTGTGGAAGGCCTGGGGGGAATTGCTCATCACCTGGTTTCGCAAAGAGAGATGGCGGACCTGGCGCATCCGTTCTATAACCAGTTCGCGCGCGGCGGTGAAGGCCATCTGGAAGTTGGCAAGAACATCTACTACACCAAACACCGGCTGTGCCACATGGTCCTTGCGCTCAAACCTTTTGGGTGTATGCCCTCAACACAATCTGACGGTGCACAATCTGCGGTTGCGAACCAGTTCAAGGAAATGATCTTTCTCCCCATCGAAACTTCAGGAGAAGGGGAGATCAACGCGCACAGCCGTGTGCAGATGGCCCTCGGTGAAGCCAAGGTCAAGGCCAGGATGGAGTTCGAGAAAGCGCTCGAATCCACGGGCAGAAAACTCGACGACATCAAGTCCTACATCGCGGAACGCCCGCGACTCCGCCAGCTCTTCTATCCCGTGCCGCAACGCGAAGGCGTTACTGGCGTGGCCGCAAACTTTGTATTGCACGTGAACGACCTGATGAACGGAAGAGCCCGGCTGCGCACTGTGCCCGTCACAGCACGACCCGGGATGATGGCCGCCGCCTGACTTCCGGCGAGTTGGCTCACGGAGTTCTAGTCATGGCCGAACCAAAGCAACAGCACGTGAGTGCAGATTCTACTCCTGCGTTCCGGCTCGACGTTCAGTTGCACGAACTGCTGATGCGCCCGGCAGATAAGCCGTCTATGCCGGTTGCTTCCGCCGGAGAACCGCAGCACCTTCCCGAGCCGGTGTTTCCGTCGCGGCCCGAGCTCCAAAAGGGCGAGGACGCAGATTATTTGCCTGATGATGGCAAACGGCGCTGGACCGTGCCGCAGGTGATGCACGCGCTGCACGGATGGGCCTTGCCCTACGCTAAATCCCGTATGCTGCCTGGCGACTTTCATCCCATAATTGCCTACCTTTTCACCGAATGGAAGTGCAACCTGGATTGCCATTACTGCTGGGCTTTTGAAAACAGCGTGAAAGGGATGACGGAAGATGTCGCAAAGCGGTCAATCGACTGGCTGCATTCGAAAACGTGCCGCGTTCTGGCGCTCATGGGAGGCGAGCCGCTGCTGCGTCCCGACTTCGCTCACAAGGTCATCTATTACGCTGCCCGGCGTGGCTTCTGGGTGTACCTGCCGACGAATGGGCGTCTCCTGCGCCCGGCAGTGATCGATCGGCTCGGCGATGCCGGTGTCTCTGTCGTCAATCTTGCCATCGACGCGGTAGACATCAAACCCGGTCTGCCGAAGGCACTGGCTCCCATCCGCTCATACTTCGATTACCTGATCAAGCGGCAATACAGGTATGGATACAGCGTCTTCCTGAATATCAATATTTGCGGCAACAACATGGACGACGTACGCCAGCTTACCGACATAGCGCACGAACATGGAGTAGCGACGGACTATCACATCTGCGAATCGCCCATGACGGAACAGCCGCACTTCAAACATCTGGAAGAAAACCCCACTTTCATAACTCCCAGGCATCACGATCAGGTGGATGAGCTGCTTGACTGGCTGATCGAAAAGCAAAACTCCGGGTACAAGATGACGAACTCAACTTCACGTCTGGCGGAAATGAAAGAGTTCATGCGCGGCCAGCTTCAAAACTGGAACTGCCGCGCAGGCCAGAACACTTGCATCATCCGCACCGATGGAACCCTTGCTCCTTGCTTCCCGATGTATTCCGCAGGTTACGACTGGGGAACGATTGAGAATCATAAATTCCAAACTGGCCAGCTGACCGAAATGAAGAAATCCTGCCAGCCGCATTGCTTCTCCACACTGAATCACATCGTGGGCTTCTGTTACAACGACGCGCGCGTGATCAAGTGGCTGTTTAAACAGGCAATGCATGGCTTCCAGGGCGTAACGAACTGGAGCGATTAACAGGCGTTTAGCGCAGCGCCAAACCCGAATCAGAGCGAGGGCGTAAAGTGGCGGGAAATAATGGACATTCCGGCAGTTCAACTCAAGTGGATGTGCGCATTGAAGACCTCTTGCGCTCTACCCACCTGGCGGGCAGAATGCCCGGGCACATCGAATCTGGCCGCGCTGCCGCAGCGAAGGAACCATTCAAGATCAGGTTCACTGTGGGGCTCGATGTGGGCTCCACGACCGTCAAGGCTGTTGTAGTGGATGCGGAGACGGATGCCATTCTCTGGCAGGACTACCAGCGCCACGAGACCAAGCAGCCCGAGAAGGTGCTGGAATTTCTTGACCGGATGGAGGCCAAGGTCGGCATAGGACCGGGCAACTGCCGCATGTTTATCACCGGTTCTGGAGGCGGCTCACTGGCGCCTCTGCTCGGGGCAAAGTTCGTGCAGGAGGTCACAGCGGTTTCGCTCGCGGTCGAAAAACTTCACCCCGAGGTGAACTCCGTAGTCGAACTGGGCGGCCAGGATGCCAAGATCATCGTGTTTAAAGAAGACGAACCCGGCGGCCGCAAGAAAAAGATTCCGTCCATGAATGATAAGTGCGCTGGAGGCACGGGCGCGGTCATCGACAAGATCAATGCCAAGCTGAAGATCCCAGTCGACGATCTCTGCAACCAGGGTTATCTCGGCATCAAGCTGCATCCCGTTGCGGGCAAGTGCGGAGTATTCGCCGAAACCGATATCAATGGCCTGCAAAAGCAAGGCATCCCGCCTGATCAGCTCATGGCGTCACTCTTTGATGCCATCGTTCACCAGAACCTCTCCGTGCTCACGCGCGGGCACACGCTTCGTCCGCATGTGTTGCTACTGGGAGGGCCAAACTCTTTCATTCGTGGCATGCGCGAAGCATGGCAGCACAGCATTCCCAAAACCTGGGAGGAGCGCAAGGTACAGGTCCCTGAGGGAGTGAAGCCAGAAGACATGATCAAGGTGCCTGAGAATGCGCAGTACTTCGCCGCAATCGGCGCGGTGGAATTCGGCAAGGACGAAGAAACTGGGGTCGGCCGCTATCGCGGAACCGAATGCCTGCTCGATTACATCCATGTCGGACGACTGGAAGAAAAAGCCCAATCCGGCAGTCGTGGCCTCAGCAACTCCGATGAAGAACTGGACTCGTTCAAACAGGAGTACACGATCAAGCGCTTCGAACCGGCAGCATTTGCGGCCCAGCAAAAAGTAAGCGGCTTTGTCGGGCTCGATGGCGGATCGACTTCGACCAAGGCTGTCCTGCTCTCCCCTGAAGGTGAAATCCTGTGTAAGGCGTACCAGCTTTCGAACGGAAATCCGATCCAGGACACGATTGACATGTTCACTTCGCTGCGCTCACAGGTGGAAGCGCAGGGTGCGACGCTCGAAATTCTGGGCGTCGGCACGACTGGATACGCGAAAGACATCCTGAAGGACGTGCTGCACGCCGATGTCGCACTGGTGGAAACCGTAGCTCATACCGAATCGGCAATCCGCTTTTACAAGGACCCGCATTGCATCGTGGACGTTGGCGGCCAGGATATCAAGCTGATCGTGCTCAAGGACGGCCGCGTAAAAGATTTCAAGCTCAACACGCAGTGCTCCGCCGGAAACGGCTATTTCCTACAGTCCACGGCCGAATCTCTCGGGATCAAAGTGGACGAATACGCTGATATTGCATTCTCCGCGCAAACCATGCCGGTGTTCGGCTACGGTTGCGCCGTGTTCATGCAATCGGACATCGTGAACTTTCAGCGGCAGGGCTGGCGCGCGGAAGAGATTCTTGCCGGGCTTGCCGCCGTTCTTCCGAAGAACATCTTCCTGTACGTGGCCAGCATTCCCAACCTGGCAAAGCTCGGAAAGCGCTTCATTCTCCAGGGTGGCACGCAGAAGAACCTCGCAGCGGTGAAAGCGGAAGTCGACTTCATGAAATCGCACTTCCATAGCGCGGAAATGCAGCCCGAAGTTATCGTGCATGAACACTGCGGCGAATCGGGAGCCATTGGGGCCGGAGTTGAGGCCGTGCGGCTCTGGAAAAATGGCCGTAAGACCACCTTCATCGGGCTGGACGCCGTCAGGGACATAAGCTACCGCACCACCCGGAACGAGAATACGCGCTGTTATTTCTGCAAAAACAATTGCCTGCGCACGTTTATCGACGTGCAGGTTGGAGAGGTGCAGAACTGGAAGGCGCCGGCCCTCAAATCCAAGGTGCCGCTCCAGAATGGCGAGCAACGCTTGATCATCTCCACTTGCGAGAAGGGCCAGGTGGAAGACGTGAATGCCATGCGCGGCATCAAGGCCGGTCTGGACGCGGTGAAGACCGCCAATCCGAACTTCGTTGAGATCGCCTCGCGCGAGGTCTGGAGATCTCGCAACCCGCAGAAGATTGCCGATCCTATCCCATCACGAGCCTGGACTTCCGCCACCCGGCGCCGATGCGAGCTGATGAAGCAGCGGCCTGCACTGCGTGTAGGTATGCCGAAAGTGTTGAACATGTACGTTTACGCTCCCCTGTTCAGCGCGTATCTGGAATCGCTGGGCATCGAACCGGAGAACATTGTTTACTCCGATTACACCAGTCACGAGCTTTTTAAGGCCGGCTCGGGGCGTGGCGCCATTGATCCCTGCTTCCCGTCGAAGATCGGTATTCCTCACGTCTACAATCTGATCTCCGTAAAGCATGCAAAGAAGCCGCTGAATGTAATTTTCTTCCCGATGATCGACGTGCTGTGCTCGCCCCTCAAGTACACAAGCGGCTCCAACGCCTGCCCTACTGTCACGGCAACGCCGAGCGCCGTAAAGGCTGCGTTCACAAAAGAGAGCAGTATCTTCGCCGAGCATGGAATCGAGTATGTGGATCCCATTCTCAACCTGGCGGACCGCCGGCTGTTCGGACTACAGATGTTTCAGGCGTGGGCTCCAGTGCTGGGAGTCTCAGAAGAGGAAAACGAGCGCGCCGTGGAGCAGGGCTACAAAGCGCTCGAGGAATATGACAGCGGTCTGCGCCAGCGGGCCCGTGAAACGCTCGACATGCTGGAACGCGAGAACCGGATCGGCATCGTGATGCTGGGCCGGCCGTATCACCATGATCCCGGCGTGAACCACGAGATCATGGACGAATTCCAGAAGCTTGGTTATCCCATCTTCTCGCAAAACACGCTGCCGCTCGATCAAGACCTGCTTGACCGGCTTTTCGGCGATGAAGTGCGCGTCGGCGCGATCAAGGATCCGCTGGATATTACTGACGTATGGAAGAATGCGTATTCGGCCAGCACCAACCACAAGATCTGGGCAGCCAAGTTCACGGCGCGCCATCCGAATCTGGTGGCGCTCGAAATTTCGAACTTCAAGTGTGGCCATGATGCCCCGATCTATACCGTGATCGAAGACATCATCGAGAATTCCGGCACACCCTACTTTGCATTCAAGGACCTGGACGAGAACAAGCCTACGGGCTCGATCAAGATCCGTGTGGAAACCATTGATTACTTCCTGCGCCGCTATCGCGAAGACCTCGTCAGGAAAGCAGAAGCGGCGAACAACATGGAGCAGCAGCTTGCGGAATACGAGCGCAAGTTGCGCGAGCAACTGCTGCCGGCCAGGGGATCGGAAGCAAGGGAATTCATCGGCGCTGACTGAGGAACATGGAAGAGGAAAAACGGATCATGTTCGAAATCTATCGCGAGCCGGAGGACAACGGCTCCTATAGAGTGGTGTACTTCACCGAGTTGGGAGAACACGAGCGTGAAATCGAGATCGGCAACGCTCTCCGCGGAAATCATGTTTTCGATGGATACATCCTCAGCCGTGATCGCTGGGAAGCCAAGCAGGCAATCGGCCGGATTCTTGACGAGCTGAATCGGGGCGCGAGAATGGGGGCCAATGAAATCGAACTTGAGCTGAAAGGTTTTGTGATTTCCTGACTTGACGTTCCGTTCGAAGCGCGTACGGGGGATGAACGCGTGCAACAGTCGTTCAATAAACTGATTGTCTCCAATTTGTTGTATCGCCCTATTCGTTCTCTGATCAGCATCACCGGCGTTGCCGTGGAAATCGTGCTGATCCTAGTGATCGTTGGCCTCTTGCTTGGAATCCTGGACGATAGCCGGCAACGGCAACAGGGGATGGGCGCGGACATCATGGTCCAGCCGCCCGGCACTTCCTTCATGATGGGTCTTTCCGGACTCCCCATGTCTGTGAAGTACGTCGATATCTTCAGAAAGCTACCTCATGTAACGGCAGTCACTCCCGTCGGCGTACAACTCAACACTACAGGTGGGGTGGAGACGATCTACGGCATCGAGCCACAATCGTTCGAAAAGATCGCCGGGCCATTCAGTTTTCTCTCGGGCGGGTTGTTTCAACAGCCCGACGAAGTCGTGGTCGACGACTTCTTCGCGAAAGCCAACCACGTCAGGGTTGGATCATCGATAGACATGTTGAACCACAACTTCCGTGTGAGTGGGATCGTGGAACACGGCAAGGGTGCGCGCAAGTACATCAGCTTGAGCAGCATGGAAGAGCTCGTAGGTTCTCCGGCAAAGGCGTCAATCTTTTACCTGAAAGTTGATGATCCGACTCAAGACAACGTCCGGCAGGTAATCTCCTCTATCAACAGCATGCATGGCGGAAGCCAGCTGCAGGTCCGCTCCATGCGTGAGTGGCTTACTCTGATGACGGCTGGCAATGTTCCCGGTTTCTCTACTGTTGTCAATGTGGTAATTGGGGTTGCCGTGGTGATCGGGTTCATCGTGATTTTTCAAACCATGTACACTGCAGTTCTGGAGCGAACCCGCGAGATTGGAATTTTGAAATCGCTTGGTTCGTCGAAAGTCACTGTGGTTAACCTGGTCTTGCGGGAAGCGCTGCTTTTGGCGCTCTGCGGAGCTGTGATCGGCATCTGTGTGAGCTTTCTTGCAGGCACGCTGATCCATAACAAATTCCCAACCATGAACATCCTCATACAGGGCCGCTGGATTATTTACGCGTCAGTCATCGCCATGGCAGGGGCTATGCTTGGAGCGAGCTACCCCGCCTATCAAGCGGCAAAAAAGGATCCCATAGACGCGCTCGCGTACGAATGAAGGAGCCGCGCCAGCGATCACTCGGAAGTTGTCAGCTGTGTGGCGCGGTTGCTGCCGCTTTCCCGCGCGAATGACAAAGCTGATGCAAGCAGAGTGCTTGTTTCTCCCCAATCAATGACCGGCATGTACGTTTCGCGCCGCCAGCGATATGGAAGGTCAATCACCAATCCAGGCCGAGGCGCACTGGTCGCCATCGAGAACATGTCATGGAGCACAGTCCTTTGCTGTGCGATGTTTCCTGGCTCACCAAGGGCGTGCCCAAAGGGCCAATGCAGATACAGGAACCGAGGGGCGTGGGCGGCAATAGCGACTTCCTTCACCAGCGCCAAAGCTACGGTAGTTACGCCGTTGGCTTCAATTTCTCTTGCCAGCAGTCCCACGGACCGCGTGCAGATAGGTCAAGCAGGCACGAGAAGAACCAAATCCACTCCCGCTTCACTGATGCGCCGCGCTACCTCCTTCATGGCGGGTATCAAGGCCTTGGCGCTTCCCATCAGGCCGAAGCCGTAGTGCTCGTCGGCCAGCCGGCCGATCACGTGTTCGGCCTTCAACTCGCGCAGCCTCTCGATTGGAAATACCAGGTTGATGTCCTTGAGCGCGTCGGTCTTATCGTAGGCCTGGTGTGAGATGGCAAGCGCACGAGCGTCGGTCTCTTTCGGGATGATGCGAAAAGTCGGATCTCCATTGAGATTGAATGGGCGATCGCTCCGCAGATGAACACCGCCGGTGGAGATCAGGGCCACCTTGCAGGCCGATATAGGCTTGCGCAGCGGCGTCCAAGGTACTGCTCCGCGAGCAAGCTTGCTGAGTTGCGGGACTGCAATCGCCCGGCTGATCCAGCGACCAACGACTGTACCGATCGGCACCACGCCGAAAAGCAGCGCGCTATTCCGGATCCTGTTGCTGACGAAGTCCTTCAGTTTGCCGAGGCCGATGAGCCGGGCGTGAGCCGAGCCGGCAGCCTGCATGCGTTGCTTCTCGTTTTTGCGTTGTTTTTTCATCTCAAATCCCCGGAAAGCTCGGCGTTGCCTTTCCCTGCTGCTAGCTGACTGATTGCGAACCCGGCAGAGTGCCTGGCAGTGGCGCCGTGAGACTTCCGTGATGACGATAGCCGCTTCTGAATTCTTTCCACCAGTCCTTACTGCTGCCATCCGCCGCCGAGCGCGCGATAGAGCTGGACCACAGAAACCAGCTCGTCCCTTTTTACCTGCGCCAGCCGCAATTCGGCATCGAACAGGTCGCGATCGGCGTCCAGTGCGTCTAAAAGCGTATCGACCCCACCCTGGTAGCGGCGGTATGCCAGCCGCGAGCGATCCTGAAGGGTTGCGACCAGGGTTTCCTGTGCGCCCCTGATCTCCCGCACCTTCTGATAGTCCACCAGCGCGTCTGCCACTTCGCGGAATGCTGTCCGGATGCTCCGCTCATATTGCACGAGCGCGATCTGCTGTTGAGCCCCGGCCAGACGCACGTTCGATTTCAGCCTGCCTCCGGTGAATATGGGCTGGGTAACTTGCGGTGTGAACTGCCAGACTTTCGCGGGGCCGGTAAAAAGACTCGAGAGCTGGCTACTTTGAAAACCGAACAGCCCGGTCAGGCTGATCTGGGGGAAGTACGCAGCTTTGGCCACACCAATCGTCGCATTAGCTGCAATCAGGTTCTGCTCCGCAGCACCGATATCAGGCCGCCGTTCAAGCAGTGATGATGGAAGTCCCGCAGGGACCTGGGGCGGCAGCTGCTGGTCGGTAAGGCCGCGATTGCGCTCCACTGGACCGGGATAGTCTCCGACCAGCAGGCGAATCTGGTTCTCAGTCTGCTCGATGCGTTGCTCGGCAATGGGGACCGCCTCCGCAGCAACCTGGACCAGTTGCTCGGCCTGGCGCACATCGAGCAACGAGGCGAGGCCCCTGCTTTGCCGTGTCTGGATGACCCGCAATGAATCCTGGCGCGTCGCAAGCGTGCGCCGGGCGATCTCAAGTTCGAGATCGAGTTCAAGCAGGTTGAAATAGGACGT
>Ga0070679_100005794_pt1 | contig 11467 bp, 12 predicted proteins | sample KBSC63BmetaG_FD_65652 | JGI IMG/M metagenome (GOLD analysis project Ga0070679, IMG submission 65652) | Corn rhizosphere microbial communities from Kellogg Biological Station, Michigan, USA - KBS C6-3B metaG | ecosystem: Host-associated > Plants > Roots > Rhizosphere | place: USA: Michigan... | reverse complement strand
AGACGAACTGGTACCCGTGCCTCTGGCCCTGTCTCCTACCTGCCACCTTTGGGACTACAGTGTCCAGTCGTCAGCGCTCAGCCCCCAGAATCCGAATTACTTGAGCTTCCGGACCCACCCCACAATCCCACTCGCCAACTCGGGCACTACGGGAATGGTGGGATCAGTGTACAGCTTGATCTGGCTCCGCAGATCGCTGGTCGTGGCGGCGCGGTAGACATGGTTCGCATCGGGAATCAGCAGCAGCTTTGCCGCGGGTTGGGCAGCGGCGAGACCGCGCGCATCGGCCTCGCTGACCTGAATGTCCTTCCCGCCCTGAACGATCAGCACCGGCACTTTCACCTTGGCGATCTCGGCGACGGGATCGTACTTCGCCCACGTTTGCATGAAGTGTCGGTTGACCGGCTGAAGCAACGACATCAGAGCCGGAAGCACATCCCCGGTGGGCTCACCCCGCAGATAGTGCGCGGAAGCGGAGTCCCACTTCACCAGCTCCTCGGGTGGCAGCTGCCGTGAAAGCTGCTCCCTGATCACGGTCATGATCGGCCGGCCCGCACCCGACATCATCACGATACCGGCGACGGGCGCGCCGCGGTTTGCCGCCTGCAGCACCAGACCCGCGCCCTCGCTGTGGCCGAGCAGCACGACTTTGGAGAATCGCTTATCGGCGGCAAGTGCGCGCGCGCCCGCCAGGACATCGTCGACGAAGTCGTCGATCGACAGCGAATCCACGACGAGCTTCTTCAGGTTGTCGCCGAGAATTCGCTTGTCGTATCTGACCGAGGCGATCCCGGCCTGGCCGAGCTGCCACGCCAGAATCGCGTACAGGTTGGAATTGTTCTGGGCCCTCAACGCTCCCGCCGAATTGCCGTTGCGATCGGTTGGACCCGACCCGGCGACGATGAGAACCACCGGAATCGGATGACTGTAGCTCGCGGGGAGGGTGAGCGTGCCGGCCAGCGTAAGCGCGCCGCTCTGAAACGAGAACGGTGTTTCCCTGACCGAGCTCGGCGCGACGGTGTCGATCGGAGTCAATGACGGCGAAGGGGCTGCCGTAGGGTTGGACTGACCCGAGATCGAAGTGCCGGCCAGCATCAGCGGAAAGAGCGCCAACGATATCTTCATTTTCATCTCGTCACCGGGTTGAACCGGAAGCCGGTTGCTCGCGTTTCCATTCCGTATAGGAGTAAACCATCACCGCGAGAGTGATCGCCAGCATCACCACGATGAGCACGATATGCGCCGATTGCGACCACATGATCCCGGCAACAATGATGATCAATCCGCCCGCGACGAACAGCCGGCCGCCGAGGCGATGGGTTTTCTCCCAGACGCGATCACTGGAGAGCGTCCACGGCGTTCTGATGCCGACGAACCAGTTCGGCCGCGCGCGCGGCAGAAGATTTCCGATCACCACCAGAAGTATTCCGACGCCGAGCGGGACGATGCGCTCCATGTGCGCGGGATGCCCGAGCGCGGCACGCAGCGCGACGATGTGGAGCGACGCGAGGAACAGCATCAAGGCGACGATGATCGCCTCGAAGGCGGTGCGAAACTTTGCGTAATTCGCACCGCGCGGGTCGATGGCCGGGACGATCCACATGATCGCCCACATTCCGACTAGAAAGAGCGGGATGAGCCACGCTCCCCAGAATCGCGCGCTGTAGCCGTTTGGCTGACCGGCGGCGTTCCAGTGCGTGGGTACACGAGCGGGGAGATTCGGGTAGACGACCGCCGACGCGATGAAGGCCGCGAGAACGATGAGCAGTGGAATCCATTTACGCATTTGATCTCCGCGGGCGAAGCCACTTGATGAGATTCTCCACCACTTCCTGGAAAACTGTGGTGTTCAGCTCGTATACGACGTGCTGTCCGTCGCGCTCGGCCAGGATCAAGCCGGCATCTTTCAGCACGCTCAGGTGCCGTGACACGGTTGCCCAGCTCGTATGGAATTTGTCGGCGATCTCTCCCGAGCTTCGCGGACCGGAACGAAGCAGGTCCAGAATCTCGCGGCGGGTCGGATCGGAAAGGGCGCGGAAGACGTCGTTCATGGAAGATTAGTTACTTAGCCAAGTAACTAATTATCGACTGAGAGTCTGCCTCGGTCAAGAGTTTGATTGCTAAAGCTGCCGAGCGGCCTCGGTCGCGAAGTAGGTGATGATGAAATCCGCTCCCGCGCGCCTGATGCCGAGCAGCGACTCCATCATGACGCGCTCCCTGTCGATCCAGCCGCGCTCCGCGGCGGCGCAGATCATCGCGTACTCGCCGCTCACCTGATACGCGGAGACAGGATAGCCCGTCTCCTTCTTCACCCGCGAGACGATGTCGAGATACGGACCCGCGGGCTTGACCATCACCGCGTCGGCGCCCTCCGCCATGTCGGCGCGAACTTCGCGCATCGCCTCCTCGGCATTCCCGGGATCCATCTGGTAGCCGCGACGGTCGCCACTCTGCGGCGCCGACTCGGCCGCCTCGCGAAACGGGCCGTAATACGCCGACGCGTACTTGGCGGCGTAGCTGAGGATCGCGACCTGGGTCAGCGCGGCGCCGTCGAGCGCGGCGCGAATTGCCTGGACGCGGCCATCCATCATGTCGCTCGGCGCGACGATGTCTGCGCCGGCGCGCGCGTGAGAAAGCGCCGCTCGCGACAGCAGCTCGAGGGTCGCGTCGTTGTCGACCTCGCCGTCGCGGAGGACGCCGCAATGGCCGTGATCGGTGTACTCGCACATGCAGACGTCGGTGATGACGACGAGATCGGGGATTTCTTTTTTTAGGGCCCGCACGCCGGACTGAACCGCGCCATCATCATCCCACGCGGAAGATCCAGTCGCATCTTTGCTTTCGGGGACACCGAACAGGATGATGCCGCCAACCCCGGCTTTCGCGGCGGTTTCGGCGTCACGGAGCATCTCGTCGACCGATGTCTGATTCACGCCGGGCATCGACCCGACCGGCCGGCGCAGCTTCTTCCCGTCCCGCACGAAGACAGGCAGAACGAGCTGCGAGGGCGCGAGCTGGGTCTCGCGGACGAGATTACGGAGCGCCGCGGTGCGGCGCAGCCGCCGGGGGCGGTATTGGGGAAAGCTGGACACTACTCTGGTTGGGGAGCGGGAATCTTTGAAAGTTGACGAAGCTCGACGAGCAGACTGCTGCCACCACGCGACCGGATTTCTGCAGCCAGCGCCTCACCGGCGGACTCGGGCGAGCCGGAGACGAGCCTCTCTCCACGCACGATATGGCGGCCAGTCACGTCGGCCAACATACCATATAATGTAGGCACGGCCCCGGAACCGCTCATCAGCGCCCCGATCGGAACCTGACATCCGCCCTCGAGCGCGGCGAGAAACGCCCGCTCTGCCCGCGTAGCAGTGGAGGTTGGCTCGTGGTCGAGTGGTCTGAGCAGCGCATTCATTCGCTCGTCGTCGGCTCGCGCCTGGATCGCGATCGCGCCCTGGCCCGGCGCGGGGAGCCAGTCCGGCGGGTCGAGGAACTCGGTGATGCGCGGCTCGACCTCGAGGCGGATCAATCCGGCGGCTGCCAGAATCGCGGCGTGCACTGTGCCCCGCTCGACCTTGCTCAGGCGCGTCGGGACGTTGCCGCGCAGCTCGACGACTTCGAGGTCAGGCCGCCGCGCCATCAGCTGGGCGCGACGTCTCAGACTCGAGGTCCCGACCCTGGAGCCACGCGGAAGATCGTCGAGGCTCTCGGCGCCGGTTTGCCGGTTGACGACGAGCACGTCACGGGGATCCTCGCGCTCGAGCTGCGCAACGATCTCGAGGCCGTCGGGCGACTCGGTCGGCAGATCCTTGAGCGAGTGAACCGCGCAATCGATTTTGTTTTTTGACAGCGCGACCTCGAGCTCGTGGGTGAAAAGCCCCTTGGCGCCGATCTCGGACAGGGGCTGGTCGAGCTTCTTGTCCCCGGTGGTCTTGAAGGTGACCAGCTCGGCGGCGATCCCCCTGGCGAGCAACGCGTTCTCGACGAGCCGAGCCTGGCGAAGGGCAAGCTCGGACGAGCGGGTGCCGATGCGGACGATGTCGGGCTGGGGTTTGCGCTTAGAAGGCACGGACAATCGCGGCCGCAAGCCCGTCGAGCGAGGATTCTTCCGCCTCCGCTTTTACCTCGATGCGGTGTTCGCGCAGCGCATCTGAAGTTTGTGGACCGATCGACGCCGCCGGCACGCGCACTGAGGCTTCTTCGCCGACGGCATCGACGAAACCGCGCACCGCAGACGCAGAGGTGAAGGTGACGAGATCGACGTTGCCCGCTTCGATTGCCCGGCCGAGCTTCTCGGCGCCCGCGCCGTCAACGATCGACCGGTACGCTTCCACTACCTTGACCTCGGCACCCAGCTCGCGCAGACCGTCAGCGAGAGTTTCACGGGCACCCTCGGCGGTGACGTAAAGGATTTTTCCCCCGGCGACATCGGTGCGAGCCTGGAACGCTTCGAGCAAGCCTTCGGCGACAAAGCGTGCCGGAATCACGTCGACGGCGATGCCGTGCTGCAGCAGAGCGCCGGCCGTCGCGGGCCCAACTGCAGCCACCTTGAGTCCAGCCAATGCGCGCGCGTCCTTCGCCTCCCCCAGCAGCTGCTCCCAGAAAATGGAGATGGCGTTCTGGCTGGTGAAGATCAGCCAGCCGTAGTCGGAGAGTCGGCCGATCTCTGCGCGCAACGGCGCAAGATCGAGCCGGGCGATCTGGGTAGCGGGCATCTCCAACACCTCGGCGCCGAGCTCGCGCAGCTTCTCGGTGAGTGCCGGGGCCTGCTGGGTCGAGCGGGTGACGACGATGCGACGGCCGAACAACGGACGGCGCTCGAACCAGGACAGCTCGTCGCGGAGAACGACCGACCAGCCGATGATGGTGATCGCCGGCGCGGTGATGTTCTGCTCCGTCGCTTTGGCGGCGATGTTCTCCAGCGTCCCGACGACGACGCGCTGTTTGGGATGGGTTCCCCACTGAATGGTCGCCGCGGGGACATCGCCGGACATCCCGCCGTTCATCAGCGCAGAAACGATCGCCGGCAAAGTCTTGACGCCCATGTAAAGCACGATGGTGCCGCCGGATTTGGCGAGCGCCTCCCAGTTCGTCTGCGTCGTCGCCTTGGCCGGGTCTTCGTGTCCGGTGACAAAGGTGACGGAAGTCGAGAGGCCGCGATGGGTGACAGGAATGCCGGCGTAGGCAGCGGCGGCGATGCCGGCGGTGATACCGGAGACGATTTCAAACGGTACTGAGGCATCGTTCATCGCCTGGGCTTCCTCGCTGCCGCGCCCGAACACGAACGGGTCACCTCCCTTGAGCCGCACCACGCGCTTCCCTTCGCGCGCGAGCCTGACCAGAAGCTGGTTGATCTCTTCCTGGGTGACGGGGACTTTCGCTCCACCGCGCTTGCCGACGTAGTAAAGCTCCGGCCGGCCCGTCGCTCTGGCGCCGGGTGGAAGAAGCACCGAGTTGGCGAGCGCGTCGTAGACGACCGCGTCGGCGGAGTCGATCAGCTGCTTGCCGCGAACCGTGATCAATCCCGGATCACCGGGCCCGGCGCCGACGAAAAAGACTTTGCCGTCGCTCACTCGCGCATCGCGTCCGCGGTCGAAAGGCCGACGCGCTTTGCCCACGCCGAGTACTCGACGGGCGAGATCTCCGATGGCTTGATCTCGCTCCGGCCACCCCAGAACACGCTGGTGTAGCTGACGGGGATGCCGGCCTCAGCGAGGTGCCGGTCGATGGCGGCTTTGTGCGCGAGCACCAGTTGCTTGTCGGTGCCGTGGGCGACTGCCATCATGTTGACGCCCGCGAACTCGGGCCCGCCTTCGCGCCAGTATGCGTGGGTGATGATGTGATGGCGGCCGACTTCCCTGCCCGCTTCGATCTCCCGGCCGGCTGGAACGCGCCAGTGGAAGAGGGCATTGTAGCGGGTGACTCGTTCACCAGCCGCGGATGGTTTCACGTGCTCGAGGAAAGTCGAGAATCTGCCGATGACCTGGCGCTCGCTGAGGCCGCGCGCGACCGCAAGGAACTCATCGAGCGTGACTCCCGCCTCGCGGGCGCGGACGCTCCACAGATCCGGCGTCACTTCTTCGACGGTCAGCTCGCGCTTGAGCGCTGTCAGCACGCGCCACTCCAGCGGCGAGAGCTCGACGATGTTGGTGTCGAGTACCCGGCCCGGCTCGTCGCTGCGCGAGCCCGGCTCGACCGCCCGCCGCCGCACGTGGCCGACGCCGAGCGCAAAGAGTCGCTTCGCCGGCATGATGCGAAAGCTCTCCGCACCAACCCGCTGCGCGAGAAACTCGCAGTGCCGCTGCATCGAGAATCCCTGCGGGACTTTGAGCGTGGTCCAAAGACGGTAGACAGACCCGGGCGTGTCGCCATCCGTGGAGCGGATGACGACGTGTCCCGAAAACGGATCGTCGTTGACCATGTACGCAAACGCAGAATCGAGTTTTGCGGGCTGGACTTTCCACGCAACCAGTGCACCCGGCGCGAGGTTGGTCGCCATCAGCGTTTGCCGAATGCGACGGATCACACCCGCGGCGAGCATGGCGCGCAGTCGCTCGATGACGACGTCCTCAGCGACACCGCTCGCCTCGGCGATCACGGCAAATGGTTCTTCGACGAATCCGGCGATGCGGTCCTCCGAGACCGCGAGGATGCGCGCGTTGATGGGGTCGGTTATTTCCGCCGGGACAGGTGAAGAGACGCCGACCGTCGTCACTGCTGCCTCAATCGCTTCCTGCGCATCCAGATGCTGATGCCATACAACGCGTAGATCGAAAGCGCGATGGTGTAGGCGACGTGATAGAACGCGGAGGTCTCAGGCATTTTCGATTCTCGCCGCGCGCGCATCGCGCTCCACGGCATAGGCGTAACGACTTCGGAGGAAAGCGAAGTACAGGAGAGTGAATGCGGAGAAGGAGATCAGGAACGTTATCAGCATCTCCGAGGGCAGCGACGGCTTGTCCGGCTTGCCGATGATCGGCTTCGGATGCATCGTCGAAAACAGGTAGACACTGAGGTGGATGAACGGAATCAGGAGCGCGCCGAGGATGCCGAGGATGGCGGAGTAACGAGCGCGAAGGCCGGGCGACTCGACCGCGCCGCGAAGAACGAGATACGAAACGTAGATGAACCACAGAAAGAGCGTCGACACCAGCCGGACATCCCACCACGCCCACCAGGTGCCCCAGATCGGCTTCGCCCATAGCGGGCCGGTGATCAGGACGATGGTCGTGAAAACCACGCCGACCTCCGCCGAGCTCTCCGCGAGCTGATCGAGCCGGGGATCGCGCACCCAGAGATAGATCCCGCTGGCGACGGCGACGATAAAGAAGGCGAGAAAGGCAACCCACGCCGCGGGGACGTGGATGTAGAAAATCTTTTGCGCCGCGCCCTGTTTTGCCTCGAGTGGGGTGTAGAACGCGGAGCGGATGACGGCGAGAACGACCGCCAGGAAGGCGAGAGCGGGGAGGAGGCGGCGGGTCATTTCAAACTCAGCATGGTGGAAATCTAGCGGGGAACTGCAACTGAACGGGTGCGAGTCGTCAGTGGCGTAGATGCCAGCGATTAGTTCACAACGTCGGGACGTCACAGGTGGCGCTCAAGGTACAGGCAGCAGCTGCCTGTGCCGTAGCACCCGTAGAAACGTCCCGACGTAGTGAACCCTCAACTGGGCGCTATGCCACTGACGTCTCGCACCCGTTCAGTTGCAGTTGCAGTTACCAACTAATCCTCCACCGTGAACGGAAACGCAACCGTGCACGCGACGACGAACACCAAATCGAAGGCGACCAGCAATTTCAGCCAGGCCGAGATCTCGACCACCGGGCGCCCGCTCAAAAGCTTCGCGGTTGCCTGGGCCGCGGCGGTGACGATCGGGACGAAGAACGGGAGAGCGAGCATCGGGAGCAGCAGCTCCGCGAGTCGCGTGTTCACCGCCATCGCGCTGAAGAGCGTGCCGACCGCGACGAGTCCAATCGCGGCGAGGACTGCAATCGCGATGAGCGGGCCCGCGATGTTGGTGAGTGGGAGATTGTAGAACAGCACCAGGGCCGGGATCGCCACCAGCTGCACCGCCGCAACGAAGATGAGATTCGCGAGCGCTTTGCCAAGGAAAATCGCTTCGCGGCTCGCCGGCGAGGCGAGCAGGCCGTCGATGGCGTGGTCCGAGATCTCGACGCCGAACGACCGATGCAGGCCGAGCAATCCCGAGAACGTGAAGATCACCCACAGGACCCCCGGCGCGAGATCGCCGGCGGTCACCGCCGTCGGATCCCAGGCGTAGTAGAAGATCGCCAGTGCGAGCAGCGCAAACACGACCGCCGAAAAGAACGCCGACCGTGTGCGGAACTCGATCGCGAGATCCTTGCGCGCGATGAGCCACGATGTGTAAAGAACATCAGCCACCCGACGCCAATGCCTCGCGGTAGGTGACGGCGTAGGACCCGCGGTCGATGTGGTCGGCAGCGTCGGTGCGAATGAACTTCCCGGCCTTCATCACCGCCGCGCGGGTCGCCAGCGACAATCCCTCGACGAGATTGTGGGTGACGATGACGATCGCGGTGCCGGCGGCGCGCAGCTCCTCGAGGAGCGCAGTGAGTGATCGTGCTCCGCTCTCATCGAGCCCGCTGTAAGGCTCGTCGGCGAGAACCAGCTGGGGCGAATGCACCATCGCACGCGCGATCGAGACGCGCTGCTGCATGCCGCGACTCAGCGACCGCACCGGAGCGTCGGCGCGCTCGAGCATCGCCATCCGCCGCAGCGAATCCTCGACGCGGTCGCGGGCGTCGCGAATCCCGTACAGACCAGCAGCGAACGCAACGTTCTCGCGCGGGGACAGCGCCTCGTAGAGCATGGTGTGATGGGAGATGAGCCCCACTCGGGTTCGCGCCGCCGCGCCGCCCGGCAGCTCGATTCCCGACACGCGGGCATTCCCGGAGGTCGGTTTGAGCAGGCCCGCCAAAACTCGCAGCAGGGTGGTTTTCCCCGCCCCGTTAGGGCCGAACAACGCCAGGCATTCACCAGGGAGAAGCGCGAAGGAGACGCCCGCCACCGCGCGGCGGGGCCCGAAGTTGCGCGTGAGGTCACTCACTTCCACAACCGGTGTCGCGGATGACGTTGCAGTGCTGGAGATTTTTGAAGACATTCGCCTAGAACTTGCCACTCTGGCGGGAGCGGCGCAAAACGATGTATCCTTGCGATTCCGCCATCGCGGCGACGACCAACCCCTGCGCGCCAATGACTGACATCGATGTCCTCCTGGAAGAAAACCGAACCTTCGAGCCGCCACCGCAGTTCGCCCGCGACGCGGTAGTCAAGACAGAACAAATCTACGAGCAGGCAGCGCGCGATCCGGAGAAATTCTGGGCCGACCAGGCGCGCGAGCTCGAGTGGATAAAACCCTGGAGCAAGGTGCTGGAGTGGACGCCTCCGCACGCGAAGTGGTTCACCGGTGGAAAGATCAACGTCTCGGTGAACTGCATCGACCGGCACATCCGCGGCGCGCGGCGCAACAAAGCGGCGCTGGTGTGGGAAGGAGAACCGGGCGACCGCCGCACCCTTACCTACTGGGATCTATACTGCGAGGTCAACAAGTTCGCCAACGTCCTCAAGAGCATGGGAGTGGGCAAGGGCGATCGCGTCGCGATCTATCTGCCGCTCATCCCCGAAGCGGCGGTGGCGATGCTCGCGTGCACGAGACTGGGTGCGATTCACTCGGTGGTGTTCGGCGGTTTTTCTCCAGAGTCCCTCCGGGACCGAATCAACGATTCGGCGTGCAAGCTTCTCATCACCGCTGACGGCGGATACCGGCGCGGCCAGGTGATCGCGCTCAAACGGAACGCCGACAAGGCGCTCGAGGATACTCCATCGATCGAGAACGTCATCGTAGTGCGTCGGCGCGCCGGCAGTGAGGGCGACGAATCATTCGCGGACATGAAGGAGGGTCGCGATCACTGGTGGCATCGCCTGATGCGCGACGCATCCATCGAGTGCAAGCCGGAGACGATGGACGCCGAGGATGTGCTTTACATCCTTTACACATCGGGCACCACGGGAAAGCCGAAGGGCATCGTCCACACCACCGGCGGCTATCTCACCGGCGTCACCACGACGACCAAGATGGTGTTCGACCTGAAGGAGGACGACGTCTTCTGGTGCACCGCCGACATCGGCTGGGTGACAGGGCATTCCTATCTGGTCTACGGCCCGCTCGCCAACGGCGCGACGTGCGTGATGTACGAAGGCGCGCCCGACTGGCCCGAGCGCGACAGATTCTGGTCGCTGTGCGAGCGACACGGCGTGACGATTCTTTACACGGCACCGACGGCCATTCGCGCATTCATGAAGTGGGGTGACGAGCATCCCGCCAAGCACGACTTGTCGCGGCTGCGCCTGCTCGGATCCGTCGGCGAGCCGATCAATCCGGAAGCGTGGATGTGGTACCGGGAGCACATCGGCGGCGACCGTTGCCCGATCGTCGACACGTGGTGGCAGACCGAGACCGGCGCGATCGTGATCTCGCCGCTGCCGGGCGTCACACCGACCAAACCCGGAAGCGCCACGAAGGCGCTGCCTGGCTACGCCGCCGAGCTGCTCGACTCCACCGGCAAGCGCATCGATGTAGGTGGCGGATTGCTCGCGCTGACCAAGCCGTGGCCCTCGATGCTGCGCACCATCTGGGGCGACGACGAGCGATACGTGCAAACTTATTTCTCGAAGTGGGAAGGCCGGCCCGACCTCTACTTCCCCGGCGACGGCGCCAAGCGCGACAACGATGGCTATTTCTGGATTCTCGGGCGTGTCGACGACGTGCTGAACGTAGCCGGCCACCGCATCGGGACGATGGAAGTCGAGTCGGCACTGGTCGAGCATCCCGCGGTCGCCGAAGCCGCCGTCGTGGGCCGCACCCACGAGCTCAAAGGCCAGGCGCTGGCGTGCTTCGTCACGCTTCGTGATGGTCGCTCGGCGAGCCCGGCGCTGCGCGACGAGCTGCGCGAATTCGTCGCCCAAAAGATCGGCGCGCTGGCGCGTCCGGATGACATTTTGTTCTCCGCGGATTTGCCAAAAACTCGCTCCGGAAAAATCATGCGGAGACTCCTGCGCGACATCGCCGAAGGGCGCGCACTCGGTGACACTACGACCCTCGCGGACCCCAATGTTGTAGCGAGCCTCAAGGACCAGTACGAAGACAAGGAGGGGTGATTTCTTATCACCCCATCCGATGCGTCGGTACCGACGGAAAATATCGGTGCCGCAATGGGTTACGGCGCCCACCCGAACAAACGCCGACGCAGTTCAGCGTTGGCCCAAATGTCAGAAATCTATCATTGACTAGTTAAACATTTGGGTTAGCTTGCGGGTCCTGGGTCGCCCGCGACTCCCCGCAGTTTTGCAGACAATTCCGGCAAAAAGTCAACGGATTTCTCTCTGAAAAAAGGGTTACAGAGAGGGTCCGTTTTCGTCTTTCTAGTGG
>Ga0070679_100005793_pt1 | contig 11467 bp, 1 predicted proteins | sample KBSC63BmetaG_FD_65652 | JGI IMG/M metagenome (GOLD analysis project Ga0070679, IMG submission 65652) | Corn rhizosphere microbial communities from Kellogg Biological Station, Michigan, USA - KBS C6-3B metaG | ecosystem: Host-associated > Plants > Roots > Rhizosphere | place: USA: Michigan... | reverse complement strand
ACCGGCGTCCGTTCCGCGGCCCGCAGGTTTCTCAGCTGGGCCTGCGCCCGCTCGGCGTCCGCCACGAGCCCCCGTTGCCGTTCGGCCCGCTCGGCGTCGGGCAGGGCGCGGGCAGCCCGGGCGAGCCCACCGGCGGCCTTCGCGGCGGCCTGCCTGGCGATCGCCTTGCCCCCGGCAGCCGCAGCGGACGCGGCGACCCGCGAACCGACCTCCGCCAGGACAGGGGAAGCGATGACAACGCTGGTGATGATGATCGCCGTTTCCAGACAGTCCCCGACGTTCGGGTCGCTGATGCACCGGCGGGCGGCGTTGATGCCGGTCGCCTCGGCGACGAAGTGCAGGCCGCGGTGCCACAGCGACGGCTTGGGCTTGGGTCGGACCGGCGGCCGGTACGGCGTGTAGTGGACGTTGCGCGCCGGTTCGTACCCGCCGTCGGGCAGCCGGGAGTATTGCCGGCGCGGCCGTGGACTGTAGCTGGCGTGGGCCGGGCGGTAACCACCATCAGGTAGGTGGCTGTACGTCACGTGGCGCACCGGGTAGTGGTGCGTAGCGGCGGCGTGGTGCACGGGCGCCGGCGCCGGGTGCCGAGGCCCGATGTACCGGCCCGTGTGGCGGTCGGTGTTGGGATCCATGCCGCAGCGGAAACCGTCCGGGCCGCAGTTGACCAGGTTCCCGTCGGCGTCGCTGAAGGTGATCGGGTTGTTGCTGGCGTACGTGTACCCGTTCATCTGCTGGGGGTCGCCGGGATCGATGACCGGGTCGACGGACAGGAACCGACCGGTGGCGGCATCGTACTCGCGCTCGCCGAGTTCTACCAGGCCGAGGGAGGCGTCCATGGTGCCGTCGACGAACCCGCGCTCTCCCTTCCACGCCACCGCGCCACCGCGGACCGCGCCGAAGGGAGTGAACCGGCGGCGGGTGACCGCGAGGGTTGACGCGTCCACGGACATGACCGAGGTGTGGTTCTGGTCGCCGATCTGCCAGTACAGCTTGGCGTCGAAGGTCCGCACCGCGACCGTTCCGGTGCCGTCGCTGTAGTAGCGCGTGCCGGTCACCACGCCGCTGACCTTGGCCAGCCGCAACTCGGTGTGCGAACCGAGGTAGAGGGTCACGTTGTTGGGGTCGCGCCGGATCAGCCGGTTGCCGTCGCCGTCGTAGAGGAATGACGTCGTGCCGGTGGCGGTGGTGACCGACTCCAGGTCCCCCTCGGCGTTCCAGCTCAGCGTCTGGCCGGGACGGGCGGTGGTGTTTCCGGCCGCGTCGTATTCGTAGGCACTGGTGGTGGTACCGAACGGGGACTGCTGGGTGAGCGAGGTGAGCGCGTGCGGATGTGCTTGCCCGGCCGCGGGATAGGTGTACGTGCGGGTGGTGTCACCGGTACTGGCGTGCTGGGTCTCAGCGCGGCGATTGCCGACGGCGTCGTAGGTGTAGGACTGCCAGTAGGGCGCCGGCCCGCCCAGCACCGCCAGGGACGGTGCCCCCGCACAGTTGTCGGTGGCGGTCCACGCCTCGGTCAGCCGGCGCTGGTAGTCGTAGCGGAAGCACTGGGTGTCCGACGGCGCGTTCGCGGACGGCGGGGTGTCGGCGATGCGGGTGATGTTGCCAGCGGGGTCGTAGCTGTACGCCACGTCGGCCTGGGTGGCGCCGGTGGGCAGCTCCAGGTCGGTCTTCGCCCGGACCAGCCGGTTGGTGCCCTGCTCGTAGGTGTACGCCTGGACGATCCGGCTGCCGGTGTTGCCGTAACGGCGCTGCTCGACCGCGCCGAGCTTGGACCAGATGGTGTCGTTGATATACGTACCCAGCGGGGAGCTGAGCGTGGTGAGCATGCCCAGTTCGTTGTAGCCGTAGGTGAGTGTCTCGGCGGAGAGGCCGCCGCCGGCCGGGAGTGTGGCCGTACTCGCGGTGCCGTCCGGGTTGTAGCTGGTGGTGCTGGTATAGGTTCCGGCGAGCTTGCCTTCGACAGCCGGGATGGTGACGCTCGCGCCGGTGGGCTGGTACAGGTTGTTGTACCCGGTGACGGCCGTGACATACGCGTCGGCGCCCACGTACCGGGTGCTGCTGGTCTGCTCCCCCTTGGCGAGGGTGTCGTACACCTGCTTGGTCAGCAACGGCCCGGTCGCGCTGTCCTGGTGAGTCTCGATGCGCCGGCCCCCCGCGTCGTACACGTAGGCCACCGTGCGCCCCCGACCGTCGGTGCTGGTCGTCATGTGGTCCAGGTCGTCGTAGGTCTTCGTGCTGGTACCGCTGTCCGGGTCGTCCACCCGGACCAGGCGGCCGCGCAGGTCGTAGTGGTGGTGCCAGACGTTGCCGGCGGCATCGGTGATCGTGTCCAGGTTGCCGTCGGGCCGGTAGGTGTAGCGGGTGGAGTCGTAGGCCCCGCTGGGCGCTCCGCCGAGGTACTCGCGCAACTCGACCGTGCGGTCGCGCGCGTCCGTGATGGTGGTGGTGGCGGTGTCGCCGGCGGGCGGGTCCACGTCGACCCGGTCTCCGCCGTAGGTGGTGGTGGTGCGCCATTGCTCCACGCCGAGTTCCCGGAAGATGTCGGCTGTGTTGCGGTCGGCGCCGTCGATCACGGTCAGGTTCTGACCGGGGACCTGGTTGTCGGCCACGGCGAACAGGGTCGGGGACGGCGCCAGGCTGTTGTAGTAGTCCTGGTTGACCTTGATGGCTTGACCGCGCGTGTTGTAGAAGGTGTCGGTGATCACGCGGCCGCCGCCCGGTGCGGGCGACTGGGTCTGCCGGGGCCGCAGCAGAGAGTCGAACAGCTGGTAGCCCACGTTGTACTGACCGTCGTTGCGCAGGGTCCTCGTGGTGACGACGACCGGCCCGTTGACGGCCCCGGTGGTGTCGGTCGGGATGGTGTAGGCGAACTGCAACGACGCGCTCTGGGTTGCCTTGTCCCGCCCGGGCAGCCAGACCCCGGTCACCCGGCCCAGCGGGTCGTAGGCGAAGTCGGTGCGCTTGCCGTTCATGTCCATAGTGGACGCTGGGGAGCCCCAGGCGGGTTGCAGCGTCGTCGTGGTCGTGTACCCGAGCGCGTTGGTCTCGGTCGTCGAGGTCACCGGGCCGCCGGTGGCCGGGGTGTAGCTGGTGCTGGTCTGATGCTCGGCCGCGTCGAAGGAGGTCAGCGTCCGCCCGTAGCTGTCGACGGTGCAGTGGCCCGTCATCACGTACACCGGTCCGGTGGTCCAGTCCGCCAGCTCCTCGGTACGCGTCTCGTCGCCCCTGGTCGGGGTGGCACCGAAGGTGGTCGAGCCGTCGAAGTACGACCGGTCGTCGGAGATCACGTCGGTGGGCCGGGACGGCGTGACGTTGCACGCCACGGACACCGTCTCGGTGCGTGCCACCGGGTCCAGCAGCCAGGCGGTGGTATTGCGGGCGTACGTGGTGCGGGTGCACTTGTCGTCGGCGGCGGTGGCCGTGTCCGCGAGGTCGCTGACGGTCGAGGGCATCCCGAACTGGTCGAAGGTGGTGTCGACCTGGGTACGCCGCCACCCGCCGGCGGCCAACGCGATGCGGGTGCGTTCGGAGGCGGTGCCGGTCAGCATGGCCTGGCGGGAACCCTGTGTCGCGGTCACCCCCGACAGCCACGGATCGTCGATCTCACCGGACACCTGGGCGCCGCCCGGTCCATTGTAGACAATCGACTCCCGTTCGTAACCCTGCAGGCGCCAGCTGTCCCGGACGGTACCGCCCTCCGAGTCGGTGACGGTGACGCTGCGGGTCGCGCCGCCAGGCAGGGTGTCGCCGTCCATGCCGCGCAGGAACAGGTACTCCGCCTGGGAACGCTGCTCGCTGCTGTCCCCGTGGGTGACCCGGACCCGCTGGTACCCACGCCACGACGACCAGGTGCGCCTGCTCGCCGGCAGCAGGTACTCCTCGTCGTAGTGCCAGGCCGCACCGCCCAGGTACTCGTAGCTGGTGACGTCGAAGGGTGCCCCGGCCGTGTTGTCGGTCGCCACGACCTGCATGGTCACGTACTTGTGGAACCAGTCCTGGATCGGGTTGAGCGCCCCGTCCGGCAGCCAGTAGAGCGGGAAGCACCGCATGGTGTTGGACTCCGGCGATGCCGGCATGGTCACACCCTTGGCGCACTGGGTCGGGGAGTAGCTGACCGACAGGCCGCCGCCGGTCTCGGAGAGCACGGAGGACAGCCGGTACTTGATCATCGGGGCGAGCCCCTCCGCCGCGTCGACCCGGTTGGTGAGCTGGATGCCCGTCAACGTCACGGCAGGCAGCGTGAGCGTGCCGCCGACCAGGCCCACGTTGGTGATCTTGCTGAGCCACAGCGAGGGCCCGAGGCCGTCGCCCGAGGCGGGGAAGGTGTGCTGGAGGTTCCAGCGTTCCACGTCGCTGTAGCCGGTACCGCTGCGCACCCTGGTGGTCACCGCGGTCAGCATCTTGCGGGTGAAGAACGTCGGGGAGAACTTGCCGGTGCAGGTCGCGCCGGCGGCGCACAGCCGGTCGGCCGGCACGTCCGGCCAGTACTCCGGGTGGACAGCGATGTTGCTCTCGGCGCAGTCGGTGGCCGAGCGCAGGCACCGCTCGGCGACGGTGTACACCGCCATGGCCAGGGCCGGGGTGCTGTACTCGGCGCCGGCCCGCAGGCCGTACTCGGTGCGCAGCAGGTAACCTCCGCGGACGTAGGACGTACCGGCGCTGGCGGTCAGGTTCCGCCCGTAGTAGTTGGTCTCCTTTGCGTAGTAGTGCGCCAGCGAGTTGCCGTGCACGTCCACGATGTTGTCGAGGTTCCACCGGTACGCCTGCTGGCACCACGACGCGGCGAAGGTCGACTGGTGGCACGGCTCGCCCGCGTCGTCGCCGAAGACCGGTACCGTCCAGGTCGAGTTCGTCTCCGGGTTGCCGGACACCCAGCCGGGCAGCCGGTTACGACCGAAGTAGTACTGCGTGCCGTCCGTGGTAGTCAGCCGCCAGTACTCGCCGTTCTGCGCGCCGTTCACGGCGCCGGTGAGGTGCTCGACCCGGGTGCCGTCGTCCTCGCGCAGCCGCCACTGCCCGGTGGTGTCGTCACGGACCATTTCGGTGGCCCGGCCGCCGAAGGCCACGGACAGGTACTCCCCGCCATAGCACAGGTCGCCGGGCTTGGTCGTCACGCCGTCGTCGATGCACGAGCCGTACCGGCGCTCGATGAACCCCGGCGAAAAGGAGAAGCCCTCGCCGATCCAGGAGGATTGGTTGTTGCTGGTGGCGATCTCGCCATCCACGCTGCCCGACGAGTACGCCAACGCCAGGTCCACGTCCAGGTCGCCCGGTACCGGCGGCACCCGCATCGGGTAGGACCAGACGAACGAACCCGTCTGGGTGGCCACCTGCCACGACGCGGACGGCGCGAGCGACGTGGCCTTGTAGTCACCGCCGCCCCCCGAGGCAGTGGCGGTCAGCGCCAGCACCACGTCGGCGTCCGTGGCCGTCCCCGCCGCCACCGCGGCCTGTGTCGTGGTCCCCGACGTGGTGGCGACCTCCTGCGTGGCGTCACCGGCGGCACTCGGGCCGGGTACCGCAATGTCCGCGGTGACCCGGCCCGCCTTGACGTCGTTGCTGCCGGGCAGCACGGTACCTGCCTGGCAGCCGGCCAACTCCGGGGTCGTCGCGGCGCAGGCGGGCAGCCGCACCAGGTGCAGCCGGGATGCCCAGTCGCCGCCATAGGCGTTGCGGAAGCCGCTGTAGTCCAGCGCCAGGGACACCCGGCCGGAGCCGGCCACCGGAGACAGCCGGATCAGCATTCCGTCCACGCCGGCGGCAGCCGCGGCGGTGCGCGGGAGGACCTGGACGCGTACCCGGCCGGGGGCGGCGCCGCCACCGGCCGGGGCGTTCACCGAGACGGGCGAGGCGCCCACGCGGGCCGGGGCCGCGCCGGCGGCGGTGGGCACGGAGACGGTCGCGTCGGCGGGCGCCGGTAGCGCGGGGGCCGGTGCGGACCAGCTGTGGCTGGTAGGTGCGTTTGGCGCCCCCACCGGCCGGCGGGCCACCTCGGTGCCCGGCACCGAACGCTCCCGCTGCGGTGCCGGCAGCTGCCACGCGTTCGCCACCCCCGACGCACCTGTCACGGTCATGGTGGGGACGACCACCACGAGGACGAGCAGCCGGGCCAACCGCCGGCGGATGGCGAGTAGTCGCCGCGATCGCAGTGCCATCAGAGCCTCCGGGGCGTCCCGGCCACTGTCCGGTTAGGACACGGTCAATTGGGAGATTTCGTCGTCGCCGAGCGCGCCCTGGTACACGCGCACGTCGTCGATGGAGCCGTTCCAGAAGTCGACCAGCCAGCCGCCCCAGCGGGCCCGGCCGATCTCCAGCGGCCCGCTGGCCTGCCACCCCCCGCTGAACGTGGTCAGGGCCATCAGCACGCCGTCGACGTACAGGCGCAGCTGCGCGGCCTGCGGGTCGTAGACCGCGGCGAGGTGGGTCCAGGTGTTCAGCGCCGGCGGTAGCGGCGAGACGGCCAGCACGTCGGTGGCGGAACCGGAGTCAGCGTTGGGCATCATGACCGCCCAGGTGCCGAACTGGCGGTTGTAGCCGAGCTTGAAGCCGCTGGCGCCGGTGCCGTCCTGGCTGACGGCCGTGTAGTTGCCGGCCGCCTGCTCACCGGCGAAGCTCACCCAGGCGGTGACCGTGAACGCCTGGTCGGTGCGCAGCACCGCGGTGCCGGTGCCGGCACTGCCCGAGGTGCCGTCCAGCGCCAGGCCGCCGTCCAGCCACCCGTCGGTCCACGCGGTGCCGCCGCTGACGGTGGCGTTGTGGCCGGCGCCGGAGGAGTCGGCCGCGGTCGTGCCGGTGGTCTCGTCGAGCTGCCAGTGCCCCAACAGTTGCGCCGGCGGTCGGGACAGGTCAGCGATCGTGGCGTCGGGCAGCACCCCCTGGTACACCCGCACGTCGTCCACGGCGCCGTTCCACCAGTTGCCGATGAAGCCGTGCCACTGGCCCCGTCCGATCTGCAGGGTGCCGCCGGCGTTCCAGGGGCCGGTCCGGGCCACCGCGGCCACCAGCACGCCGTCGACGTAGAGACGGACCTGCCCGGCCGCCTTGTCGTAGACGCCGACCAGGTGGGTCCAGGCGTGCAGCGCGGGTGGTGCGGTGGACGCCGCGTCGACGTTGGACTCGGTGCTCGTGTCGGCGCTGGGCATCGTCATGGCCCACCGGTTGGTCTCGATGTTGTACCCGAGCTGGAACCCGCTGTTGACGGACCCGTCCTGGCTGACGGCGGTGTACCGGCGAGGTTCGGTGGCGCCGTCGAAGCGCACCCAGGCGGCCACGGTGAAGCTGAGGTCGGTGCGCAGGACGCTAGACGCGGTGCCGGCGGAGGCGTTGGTGCCGTTGAGGGCCAGCGCACCGTCAACCCGCCCCGCCGTCCAGCTCGTCCCGCCGCTCAGGGTCGCGGTGAACCCGTTTCCGGAGACGTCCCCGGCGGCGCCGGCGGCGCCCTCGTCCAGCCTCCACTGGCCGGTCGGGAAGGTGACAGGCCGTACGTAGAACTGGTAGCCGTAGACGGCGCTGGGGTTGCCCGCCTTGTCCTTGCTGTACACCCACAGGGTGTTCAGCAGGTCCGTCTTGGGCGTCAGGGTGACGGTGGCGGTCAACCCGGTTCCACTGGCGGCCACGGACGTGGCCGGCGGGAACGCGTTGAACCCGTAGACGTACCCGGCGATATCGGTGTCCCCCGCGGTAGGAGAGAGGATGAACGACCCGGACAGCCCGATGGCTCCCTTGTAGACGGGGTCCTGTCCCGGCAGGGTTTGCGGGTACGTGGTCGAGCTCACCACCGGCTGCCTCGGGGCGGTGGTGTCGACGGTCAGCTCGCACCATCCGGTGAAGCCAGACACGTCGGTGCCGTCCTCGGCCCGGACCCGCCACGAGTACGTGTGCCCGGTGGCGAATGCCCCGGCCGGTACCGTCGCCGAGTGCACGGTGCCGGAGGCGACCTTCGCGGTCGCCAGCTCGCCGATCTTCGCGCCGCCCGTGTTCCACCACTCGAACCGGGCGCCGACCGGCTGACCCGAGTCCGCGTCGGTGACGGTCGCGCGGAACGTCGGCGTCGTGGTACCGATGACCGGCCGGCTGGCCCCCGTCACGCAGGGCAGGCCCGGATCGGCAGACAGGTTGGTGGGGACGTTGGGAACGGAGTTGTACACGACTTCGAGGGTCGGGTTGTTCTTGAACTTCTTCCACGCGAACGTGTCGGTCTCGTCGAGAGCGGCGAGCTGGAAGGTGACGTCGGACATGTTCGACGCGGCGCGGCCGGCGATCGCGCTGGTCAGGTTGGCGCCGGCGAAGTCCACGCCGCCCGCCGGGCAGGAGGCGCTGTACCCCTTCGCCACGCCGACGCTGACCAGCGGCGAGGTGGTGGTCCGGGCCGGCTGGTTGTTCCAGTTGGTGCTCGAGCCGATGGCACCGGTCATCCACAGTCCCACGCTGCGCGCGGAACACGACCAGGACCACACCTCGGAGGTCCGCAGGGTGGCGCTGATGATGTGCTTGCCGCGCACGCCCGAGGTGTTCATCCGGAAGAACGAGCGCACGGTGTTGCCCTCCTGCGACTCGTGCCCCACCCGTGCGATGTCGGTGCTGTTGTAGTAGGTCGTGGTCGGGAACTTCTTCCAGACCGCCGTCCAGGCCAGCCGGGAGCCGGCGTACGACATGTTCGGGTCCATGTAGACCGGGTAGCGGGTGGCCGGGTCGGCGAGCATGGCCTGGTCCGGGTACAGCGCGAAGCCGGCGGCGTCCGCGCCGATGCGCACCGCGCGGTGCCGGCTGCCGGTGGCGGGCCCGGTCAGCAACTCCCCCTCGCTGGTATCGCTGGAGTCCCACATGGTCGGGGAACCCGTGCGGAACACCTCCTGCCCGGCACTGTCCACGGCGGACACGCTTCCCGCCGGGTCGATGTGCGTGGTCAGCGATGCCAGCGTCGCGGTCAGGTGCAGCGTGGCCAGCGCCGGGTTGCGCGCGGCGGCGGCGTCGTGCACGACGAGGACCTGCGTGTAACCGAGCACGCCGACCGTCAGGACCATGTCCACGCCCGGCAGGACGTTCCGGTACGTGGCGGTGTTGCCGGCCAGGACCGGCGCGGGCAGCGCATCCGGCCAGCCGAGCGCCACGTCCCTGCCCTGCCAGGTCATCCGCACCAGAGGGCTCTTGCCGCCGCCGGACAGCACCGTCGGTACCGTGGTCGCGGCCGGCCGCACCAGGCCGTCACGCCCGACCGCCAGGGTGGTGTCGACGGGCACCCACGACGTACCGCGGCGGACCCGGACCGGCAACACGCTCTCCTCCGAGGTGAACGTGCCGTCCGGGTTGGCGAAGACCTGTCCCGTCTCGGTACGCCGTGACGTGATCTCCACCCGCTGCCCCGTCTGCCGGGCCGCGGCCAGGGCCGCCGACTCGGACGGCTGCCCCGCGATAGCCGCCACCGGCCTGAGTACCGGGCCGGCACCCGTGGGTACCGGCAGGGTCAGCGCCGCTCCGGCCGCCACGGCGACCACGACCAGTCCCGCACGACGCCTCATGGCGTCCTCCTCCGCAGCCGCACCGACCCACCGGGCCCAGCGGACGCCCGCACAACCGTCCACTCAGTGGCTGCACGGTGTCACGCTCCGACGCGCGCAACCAGGAAATGCAACCGGCACATCGCAAACTTCTGCCACATTGCCGCCGTGCGTTCCTGTCCGGCGATTGATCGCGGCCGTAGCGTCGGCGTGTTCGCTACATGGGAGGCAATCGATGCGTTATATGCGATGGTTGGCGGCGTGTGGCGCCACCACAGCCCTCGCGGCCCTGGGTCTGTTCGTCGTACCGCATGCGCTGGCGTCCGTGTCCAGCCTCTCGATCGCGGCGTCCGCCGATGCCTACGCGGCCGAGGCGGCGCCGGCCACGGCGGAAGGGACCGCCGACCCCGCCAACTGCTTCGTCAACGACGACAGCGGCGCCCGCAAGACCTGCCACCTGTCGTTCACCGTCACGGGTCTCGGCGCGGGTGACACCGTCACCGCCGCCGAAGTGCGGATCGTCGACAAGGGCGACGCGAGGGGTACCAAGCTCGTCAACCTGTCCACGTCCACCGGTTCCTGGAGCGAGTCCACGGTCACCTGGAACACGCGCCCGGCGACCGGAGCCGTGGTCGCCGCGCAGAGCGCGCACGCGTTCGGCGCCGACTCGGTCTTCACCCTCGCCCCCGCAACGGTTGCGGGTAACGGGACCTACACCTTCGTGATGTGGAGCCCGGCCGGCTCGTACAGCACGGGCATGAACTTCTACACCAAGGAGAACACGGTCGGCGAGGCGCCACCCCGGCTGGTCCTGACGGTGAGCCACCAGTCGGCGCCGGTCGCCGCGCTGTCGGCGGACACACTCGCCGGTCCGGTGCCGTTGACGGTCCACTTCGACGCAAGCCGGTCCACCGATCCCGACGGCGGCATCGCCAGCTACCGCTTCGATTTCGGCGACGGCACGGCGGGACAGAGCGGCGTGTCACCGCTGGCGACCCATACCTTCACCACCATCGGCACTTTCCAGGCCACCGTGACGGTGACCGACTCGGCCGGCCTTGCGTCAACCGCCAGGGTCACCGTCACCGTCGCACCCCGGTTCCCCGGGGATCCGGGGCCGGGCAGGCTGCGGATGGGCGTCAACGACGTCGCCAAGTTCGAGGGTGTCGAGGCCGCCATGCCCGCGCCGGGCCTGGGACTGCACCGCCTCTACACCAGGGCCGTGTGGACGCTGCCCATGGGCGACATGCAGACGGCCATCGACAAAGGACAGATCCCGGTGGTGTCCTGGGGTTTCAGCCCCTACGGCTCTCCGGGCGCGGTGCCGCAGAGCGCGGTCGACACCATGTGCGCCAACCTGAAGTCGTTCGCACCGCATCCCGTCTGGGCCATCGCGACCGGGCTGCACGAGCCGGAGAACGAGAGCACCGGCCCGCAATGGGCGGCCGACTACCGGGCGTTGGGCCGCAAGGTCGTGGCGACCTGTGACGCGATGGGCGTGACGAACGTGGCGTGGCTGGGCCCCGCGTACATGAACTGCACGTTCAGCGGGGGCTGCCCGGGGCGGGACTGGCGGATCTGGTACGCGGACTGGAAGGGCACCGACACCGGTACGTCGGCGGACTTCTACACCGGGGCGCAGAAGGTGCTCGACATTGACACCATGGACATCTACGTACCGTTGGTCGGAACAACCAACTGGGTGTCGCCGGCGAACCAGTTGAACAACATGACCAACGCGATGACTGCCGACGGTGCGCCCATCGGGCCCCGAGCGGTGCTCGAGCTGGGCGTCAAGACGGACCTGGCCGACCTGACACGCGGACCGTCGATGATGCAGAACGGGTACGACGGGATGCTGGCCCGCAACGGCGTCGGCATCATCTGGTGGACAAGCGGCGGGGACAGCTTCTGCTCCGGTCCGGTGCCGGAGTCCGACTCCGGCTGCCAGCGGCAGAACAAGCTGGCCG
>Ga0070679_100005790_pt1 | contig 11469 bp, 13 predicted proteins | sample KBSC63BmetaG_FD_65652 | JGI IMG/M metagenome (GOLD analysis project Ga0070679, IMG submission 65652) | Corn rhizosphere microbial communities from Kellogg Biological Station, Michigan, USA - KBS C6-3B metaG | ecosystem: Host-associated > Plants > Roots > Rhizosphere | place: USA: Michigan... | reverse complement strand
CGTGACCTCGCGGAAAACGAAGAGCCGCCACCACGATCGTGAAGCAGGTAGACCGGGCCGCATCTTGCAGCGGCCCGGCCTCGCACGATCACCATGGACGCGTTCGTCACGTTGCCCTGAAACTAGAAGTTGCCGTAGAAACTCTTTAGGCCATAGCTCCCGAGTGCCAGTGACAACTCGCCCGCGTGGAGGATCTCATGCTCGATGACGTGCCAGATGATCCACTGACGGCTCAGGCTCCCAAACGTCTCTTGTTCTTCCGCGCTCAGAGACGCCGGTGGGTCGATGATGGTGGCAAGATCGCCGGCTGTCCACTGGCGAAGGGCATCCGCCACGATCTGCCAGCTTGAATCGAGACCGGCCAGCAGCTCACCAGGGTCAGTGACGGCCGCATACGCCGGATCGGCCGGGTCCCAGTGAGCGAGCCGGGCTATTTCGTCGCTCCCCTGGCCCATCCAGAGGTGAAACCACCAGACGCGGTCCCCTACCATATGCTGCACGACTGACCCGATCGGCCAGTGATGCGAATCGGTTGGCAGCGCCAGTTGCTCGCTTGACAGCTGCGCGACCATGCGGTTCAGCAGTCGCTGGGTGCCGTCCCAGCCGGCATAAAAGGACAGAAGCGACGGAGATTCGGTGGGCATCGGGCGTGCTCCTTGCATTGTTGGCCAAGCCAACGCCGTCTCCATGGCTGGTCCGCCTCGGGTCGGTCGGTGGCATTGCGGCCACGCACGATGCCTCAGTGGGCCAACACTCTATCCTTGTCGATCCAGCAGCCATCAATTCGACAGAATGGATAACATGGTCGCAGTCGTACGCGGTACGAGCTGGGTTCAAGATTGTGCGGATCGATCAGCAGGTCGACATCACCACGCCGGCAGTCGAGCCAATTCACAATAGCTTGCTGAGCGCGCCTGTTATACCGCCTCCGGCAGCGGCTTCGCGACTGGCCGGGCGAGGTCGAACGTGGTGACTTATGCATGGAACCCTACGCTGAGACGAGACCCTCCTCCTCAAGAACCCGTCGAAAGTCTGGCTTGAGTGCATACCACCATTCGCCGTCGTTGCGCATCTCAAGCACGAGGCTGAGGCCTGGCTTCCTATTCGCGCTATGTGCGTTGACCAGCTCAGTGCCGTTGATACGTCGCCCAAGCGCACCCAGGACGCCGTTGAGTTCGTCCCGAGTTCGCCCCATCCCGTCGGCGAGGTCGTCAGCCGCCAATCCGTCAGGTCCGACGCGATACAACGCCTGATAGAGCTCTCGTTGCCCAGCCGGAACGATCGCTCGTCGCAACATCTGCCGCATAGCCTCAATCTCGGCCGTCGCTTCTTGTTCAGACGTCTGATCGATGACCATCGTCTGTTCATCTTGAAAGAGATCGGACGCTACGGCACGAAATTCCTCGACACTCCCCTCAAACGTGAGCCGCGAAATCTTCATGGTTCCTCCTCTTACTTCAGCCTTAGCCGAAAGTACCTTGCATTACGCCTCTATTATACGTATAATCTACTGGTATTACCAGGATAATAGAGGTATCTGTACTGGAGGGAGCGGGATATGGGGGCCAATAGTGCCAATGACAGGTTTTGAGCGGCAAGCAGCAGATACCCTCCAAGCGGTGGAGGCGCTCATCATGGAAGCCGCTAACGGCGACGAAGCGATTGTCACGAGGCTCTGGCGACGGCTGGGCTCACGTGCAATGGCGGTGACTGGAGACACGACGTCAGCGAAGGACCGACTTAAGCGAGCGCTCGTAACTGAACAGGGACTGAAATGCTCAGTTTGTGGCGTCCTTGTCGCTCATAGACGACAACTCGATCTCGACCGCATCCAGACCGACCACAATGACTATCCGAGCCGAGGTTTTGGCTATGTTCCAGGTAACGTCCGCCTCGTCTGCAAGCAATGCCACACACAGCGGCACCAGCTTCGACGAACTGACGATGCCGAAGAGCTTTCGGTTGCACATTCGAAAGGGGCATTGGAAACGGTGGTGAATGCGGACGACCTTGTCGCTCGATTCAATCGGAGAATTGGCAAACTCGCCCAGGACAGCTCACGGCATCACGTTCCCGGCCACTTGATCGTGGCGATGATGACCAATCACGGAGGGGCCGTAAATGCGGTACGCATCATGATAGAGCGTGACGACAATCCTCCAGCAGTGGGTTCTCTTCTTATGCTCGGAATGCCTGAACTAACGGTTGAATATGTCATCGCCTACGAATCGGAATGGGCGCCGCTCTTTCTAGGAGAGTTCGATGCGATGCAACGGCGCGCAAGGGAGAAGCTCGTGAATTGGGGATTCAAACTACCACAGCGCGCTGTTGAGACGGCCGAGCGCATCTCCCGATAATCAGACGACTGTTTCCTCTGGCGTCATGACGCTTAGCTCACACCACGTCGCCTACAATCGCCTCCGGCAGCGGCTTCGCGACCGGACGGGCGAGAGCGAGCGTAGCGACCGCCAGGAGAACGACGCCGAGGGCGACGGTCAGCTGGGCGTTGGTGACCTGGGCCAGCGCGCCGCCGAGCAGCCCACCGAGCGAGGGACCGCCGATGACGGCGATGGTGTAGAGGCTCATAACGCGACCGCGCAGTGGGCCGGGTGTGGCGAACTGAAGCATTGTGCCGATCGCCGCGCCGAAGGCGGTGCTGGCGAGCCCGGCGAGCACGAGCAGCCCCATGCCAGCGGCAAAGGGCGGTAGCAGCGAGAAGAGGAGCAGCGACCCGCAGTAAATCGCGTTGGCAATGACGACAAAGCGGCCCTTCGATTTGATATCGCCCAGCGCCGCCACGCCGAAGGCACCGATCAGTGCACCGGCGCCCGGAGCCATCAGCAGCAGTCCGTAGCCGCGCGGGCCGGTGTGCCAGAGATCGCGCGCGAAGACGGGCAGCAACGTCGAGTACGAGCGGCCGAGCAGTCCAGTCGCCAGCGTCAGCCCAAGCAGCGCGAAAACGCCCCGGTTCGCCATGGCGTAACGCACGCCGCCGATGAGCCGTTGCAAAGCCGCCTCGGCGCCGCTCTCTTTGCGATTGCGCACATCGCGCAGCGAATAAATGGCGACCAGCGCGCCGATCGTCGTCAGGCCATTGATGGCGAAGAGCCAGGCGGCACCGAGCGTGCCGAGCAGCACGCCGCCGAGCGCCGGACCGATCAACAGCGCGCCGGTCCAGACGGCCGACATTAGCGCCATGGCGTTCATCAGATCTTCCGGCGGCACGAGTCCGGGCAACAACGCCGAACGGGCCGGGTTATCGAAGGCGAGCATCGAGCCGCCGAGCACCGCCCCGACATAGAGCATCCAGACGTGCAAGTGGCCGCTGGCGATGATGCCGGCCAGAATCAGCGGCACGATCACCTCTTCGGATTGCGTAAATTTGAGCACCGTAATGCGGTCGAAGCGATCGGCGACGGCACCACCGAACATCGGCAGTACGATCATCGGTACGCCGAAGCAGAGGCTCATGATCCCGAGCGCCAGCGGCGAATTGGTGATCTGCAGGATCAGCCACGATTCGGCGATCATCTGCACCTGACCGCCGACGTTGGAGAAGATCAGCCCGGCCCAGAGGATGCGGAAGTTGCGCGAATGGAGCGCGGCAAAGCGCTTCCGTGGCGCGGCGGCACCCGGCTCGGTCAACTCAGATTCGGGCCGCGCCGTCTCGGTCGCCACGATTCATCCCGTCCTGCGTCAAATCGACTTGACCGCGCGTGCTCATCCGACACGGCGAACACGCGCGTATCAGATCGTACCGTGTCGACCGGGATGGGCGCATGGGCAGAATGTCGTATTCCAGAGAGCGAGTAACATCCGGGTTTTTCGGTGCAGCGATGTGATTCTGACGCACTGGTCGCAGGTTTTTGACGGGGCTAAATTCGCGACCGCGACGGTTTCACAAAGGCGCGGGTACCCACATTTGTACCCACGGGCGTCCGTAGGTACGCGAACGAGCATCGTCAGTTGCGCACAAAAAACCGGCCGGGTCCCTGCTGGGACTTCGGCCGGTTGATGGTCACCGAGCACCGCGCGGGGCACGATCAAACGCTCGGCTGCGCACAGTATAGAACATACGTTCGTGTTTGCAAAGAGAAAAGGGGCGACACGCGGTCTGCTTGCTACGGCAAGCGAATAGACCCTGGCGCGGTGTATGGCGCCGGCTCAACCCGCACGAAAAATGCGGCTTCAAATTCTTTAATGAAATTGTTCGCGTCTTCGCCGTTGAATCGCAGGATGCGCGTATTTCCGTTCTGAGACGGTGCATCCGTCCACGCCGCAAGCCGTACCGAGCCGTCTTTCTCGGTCGCGGCTTCAATCCACACGATGTGATCCATGTTCACGATCTGATTCCCGACTTTGAGCCAGTGCACGATTTGACCTCTCTTTCGCTAACAAACATGCGTACGGACGCAGAGTATAGCACAGGAGACGAGTCAAGAGAATATTCCACTTTTCGTGCGATCCTGAGATTCGAAGTCGGTCGCGCTTGTCCGTCACCCTCAGCGCATGCTAGAATATATGTTCTAGCATGGGAACAGGGAAGGCGCACAATGTCGCTGGAATCGATCCCGATCGACGCGTTGGTCGAGCGTGCGACGCAGTACGCGCGTGAGCGAGCGAATGGCGCGGCGATCGCCAACTGGATCACCGGCGTGGCCTATTCATCGAGCGAGATCGTCTCTTTGGGCGATGGACGCTATGTGATCGGTTACCTCACTGAAATGGGCTGGGCGAAGCGGCGCGGTGGCGATAGTGAGCACTATCCGATAATCTTCAGTCCGGACACACAACGACTTCAAGTGAAGCTCCCGAAAGCAGTGCGCGAGCCGTAAGGGGAAGAGGGCATAGATCGTATGAGTGACGCATTCTTGAGTCCGGCGACCATCATCAGCGTCACTGCTGCTGCGGTCAGCGTCTCGTGTGCCGTTGTCAGCGTACGAATTGAATTAGAACGCCGCAAAGACGAGAAAGCGAGACAGCGCGAACAGCGCGAGCGTGAACGCCTCCCCATTGACCAAGCACAAACACTTGAACAGCTGATTCAAGTCGATCGTCAGGATCTTGATTCGGTCAAGAAGACAGCTCAATTCTTTTTTATCGCGGCGATGGGAGGCAGCTTTGTTATGGATAGGAACCAACCAGGTGTCAACATTGCCGTTGAGGAGTACGTCATCAGTTCACTCGTCGCGGAAGGATATTTGAACTGGACGCCCGGTTCAGACCGAAACAGCGGCAGCTTCACGTTGACGGGCAAAGCCAGAACCTACAAGTCGTTAGATGGAGCGTAACAAGAGGCGAAGGAAGCAAGGGTACGAGAACGAAGAGCGGCCCGGTTGATTCGCCGAGTCGCTCCGCATGTGGAGGAGGGGAAGATTGTCAACTCTTACCTGGGAACACGCGGCTGTGATTGCCGATGTCCTCGTCGCGATCGGAACGATCGTGCTGGCTGGCTTCACGTGGTGGATGGCTCGACAGACCCGAAACGAAGTCAGAACGTCGAACAGCCTGGTGAAGAGCGCAGAGGAACAGATCACGGCGACGAATCGGCAAGCATCGATCGCAGAACAGGCGATGCTGGCATCAATACAGCCGCTGATCGCCGACGTGCCGTACAGTTACGCGATGGAAATGGATGATCCAGGCTATATCAGATACTACATAACCAAGTTCAACGATACCCCTTCGAGCGTACACATTAGCGTCCCATTTCGGAATATTGGGCACGGCCCTGCCCGAATTGTGGAAACGCGGCTGACCTCTCCGAAAGGGCTAAATGAAGTGAGTTCCACGGTTGGTGGCCGGGTGATTCCTGTCGATGGTCACGATTTCGCTACGTTGCGGTTAGAAGGCTCAGCGATGGGCCATATCAATCTAGATCCTGAGAGCGGAGATCACGTATTCACTCTCGAGGTCGTCTATACAAACGCGTACGGCACATCTCCAATGATATCAGCATTGGCAATCATCCGCTCGCGATCCGGTGATTTCCAGAATTATTCAGTTGATCATGTGGCAATATGCAGCAAACGCTAATCTCTCCCTATGCGCGAATTCAGGAGAGACAAACGGGCCGGCAGCTAGCCGGCCCGTTTGGACAGGGAGGGAGGAGAGCCGAGGTGTACTGATGAGGATTAGGAGGGGGATTGCTCGGGGGGTTGCTGATGGTCACCAGGATGTCGAAGCGCTCCGGACTCTGACCCAGTCGCCACTCCTGCGTCTGTCGTAGTTCTCGCGAAGGTTGCTTCGTCGCCAGCTACCGCCCGTATCATTACCTGGACCAAGCGCGGTCGCATGACAGACGAAGGAACACCGATGAACGAGTGCGAGCGTCGAGCCGCAAAGCCCCGGCATGTGCAACTGCCGGTTGCCGTGCATCTCTTCCTGATTCGGGATGGCGCGGTGCTGCTGCTGCGCCGGGCCAATACCGGCTACGAAGATGGCAACTACAGTGTCATCGCGGGGCATATCGACGGCGGCGAACCGCTGACCGAGGCCATGATTCGCGAAGCGCGCGAGGAGGCCGGGATCGAGATCGCGCCGGACGACATCGAGGTCGTCGGCGTGATGCACCAGCGCGACCCGTACGAGGAATACATCGACTTCTTTCTAACCGCGCGTCACTGGCAGGGCGAGATCCACAACCGCGAGCCGCACAAATGCAGCGAGCTCGCCTGGTACCCGCTCGACCGGCTGCCACCCAACGTCATACCCTACGTCCGTCAGGCGCTCGACAACTACCGTCACGGCATCTGGTACGACAGCTTCGGCTGGTGACGCGGCCCAGCCGCCCATCACCCAGCTCCTACGGCCAGCGATCGGCGAGGCGACGACGCCATGAAGCGAACACGCTCGGCCGCTCAGTCCAACAAGATGCTGAACGACCTCTTGCTCATCGATTTGCATAAACATGCCTCCGTGAGCTTCTCAGGGTGTGGCGATCGGCGTAGCGCTCGGGGATGCTGGCGGTGGGGCACCAGCAACAAGGAGGCTCTCGCCGGTCAGGGCATTGAGCGATAGGATCAGATGGTCAACGTCACATGTCGCGTGACAGGGAAGCGGGAAGACGGCACCGGTAAACTCCAACTCCCAGATCGGCGTCGCCGGGTCGAGTCCGTCGACATTCGGGCGAACACCGCGTTGATCCTGTTCAGCCAGCCATTCAGTGAGGCTGAGCAGGCGAACGCTGATGATCGTCGGTCGCTTACCATCCTGCGCCCGCACGTTTGCGAACCCGGCGTCCATCGCTTCCTGACGGGTCTTGAGCTTTGCTGGACCGGTGATGCCGATCGTTGAACCGTACGGCGTGCCACGATCGCGCGGGTACGGCGCGCTGATCATGCCAACATCGCCGGTCATGACCGAGATCGTCATGGAGGCCGTCGGGCCCTGCCAGCAGGTCGTCTGATCGAAGCCTGGCGGCGGTATTGGACAGGCCTCCATCGAGTAGCCGCCCTGATCGAACGTGACGAGCCAGGACATCCGCTCCGGATCGTCGCCCTGCTTGGCCGGAACATAGCGGTCGGTCGGGACGGGAGCGTCAAACGGCATCACCAGCTGCACGCTGGCAACGTGCGGATGCGTGGCATAGAAGACCGTGGGCGCCTGGCTCAGCGCGATCCGTGCCGCCTCGTCCGCGGTGCGCACCGCCGCGTTCGATGGCAGCCTGACGTTCGTCCCAGAGGACGGCGTCGCCTCCCGCGGCGTCGCATCCAGTGCGGCGCCAAAGGGCGTGACCGGTACACGCCCGCACCCCGAACAGGCGAGCAAGCCAATCAAGATGATCAATGGGAAGCTCCGTCGGGTCACGATCTGTCGTTGCCTTCCTCGTCATCCGGCTCACCGACCGCCATGCGCAGCGGCACCTCGTCGCCCAAAACGACCTACGAACATGTGTATACTGCGAACATAGTCTCGAATTGATGGGATGTCAAGAAGGCGACCCAGCAAGTGAATCGATTATTTGATGCGCGCGATGCGATTGAACGATGATAGAATGGCCTCCCCTAGACAATCTCGCTCGCACGTGGTTGGAGATTGCCGATTATAAGGGCCGGATCTGTCGGACCTTAACCTGTCGCGCGACCAGTCGCCGATGCGAGAGGTATAGGAATCAAACAACGACCACCGCTCCCGGATATTCTAATTAGAGGGGGCAATGTGGATGAGCGTGAAGCGATCGAGCGACTGCGCGGCGGCGATATCGAAGGGCTCGCGACGCTGGTGACGCGCTACCAGACCGAGGCGACGCGCATCGCGCAACTGATCACGCGCGATCGAGCCCTGGCCGAGGATGTGGTGCAGAACGCCTTCGTGCGCGTGTACGACCGCATCGCCCAGTTCGACACTTCACGGCCGTTCGCCCCCTGGTTCTTTCGCATCGTCAGCAACGACGCGATCAAAGCGGCCCGGCGCTCATCGCGACACGTCTCGCTCTCAGACCAGGGCAGCAATGCGTTCGATCAACTGCCCGATGATGCGCCGGGTCCGGACGAACTGCTCGCCACGCTGGAGCAGTTCGATTCGGTGACGGCTGCGCTCGGTCAGCTCACCCCCGAACAGCGCGCCGCCATCGTACTGCGCTACTACGCCGGTTTGACTGATCGCGAGGTGGCGCTGCGGCTCGGCAGCGCGCCGGGCACCGTTCGCTGGCGGCTGCATGCCGCGCGTAAGCGGCTGCGCCAACTGTTACATGAACCGGGGCCGGTCAATTCGCGTGAGGAGCATGAGCCATGAAGGCATTCGATCTGACGCGCGAACTGCGGCGCATCGCCCGGCGCGAGGTGCCGAATGGCGAGCCGAACCTCTGGCCCACCATCCGTCAGCAACTGGAACGCGCCGGTGCGAGCAGCGAGCCGCGTCGATCGGGCGCCGATCTCGACTCGAGCTACGTTTGGCACGCCGACACGCCGCGTCGCCGTCGCTACGGCGCGCTCCCGGCCGCGCTGGCGGGAACGCTGGTGGTTGTGCTACTCGTCGCCGGTCTGGCGCTGGCGCTCGGCAATCGCGGTGGCGATCATGACGCCCCGGCGGGTATTGGCAACGTGCCCCAATCGACGCCCGCCGCCACTCCAACGAGCGTATGGCCAAGCAACGGGAAACTCACCATCCCAGTCGAACCGGCCAACGGCTCGGACATCAACGGCCAGGTGACGGCGCAGCTCCTGCCTGGCGGCGATCTGCGGCTGGCGACAAGCACGAACGGATCGAAGAAGCTCGTCACCATGCATCTGGTGGCTGCCAGTTGCGATCGCGCTTCAGCGGATATCCCGTCGAAGACGGACCTGATCCCGCCTTTCACACCGAACAATGGCTACTACGCCTTCGTGCCGGAGGCGGCGACGCATCAGCCGCTGGCGCTGGCCGCGCTATATCTCTCCGACAACACACTCGCCGGCTGTGCCATCATCCCGCCGGTGCCGGTTGGCACGACGCCCCATTTCATGGCAGCCAGCGAGATCCCCTCCACCTGCCCGGTAACACTGCCGGGATCGACCCTCTTCACGCCACCCGGCGCGACGCCCGCGCCGCCGCACTTCATCTACGGCGACTTCTGGTATGGCGACACGAAGCTCTGGACATCACTCCCCTTCGATGGCGTCTGGAACGGCGGCAAGAGCTTCTGGTGGGCCGAAGGCTACAACTTCATGACCGAGCCGCAGCCGGCGCTCACCGTGACCGGCAAGCGGCTCGACGGCGCCGGTTCAACCGAAGCGAGCAGCGCCACGAACGGCGAATCCGGCGGGGTACCGCCATTCATGCTCGTCGGACTCAACTTCCCGACGACCGGCTGCTGGCAGGTGACCGGCACGTACAAGGGCGAAACAACCAGCTTCGTCGTCTGGGTCGATCAGGTGGCCAACCCGGTAACACCGACGCCAACCCCAATACCAACTCCGATGCCGAGAACGACGCAGACGCCGATCCCATCGATCGTATTCCCAGTCGCGACACCGACGCCCGTGCCGACGTCCGCGACCTGCACTGACACCAGCGCGACTATGCTGCTCTCGCATTTCATCGACGCGTTCGATTCGGGTGACCCGAACGCCCTGGCGACGCTGCTACCGGAGAAGTCGATCAGTTCCAGTTCGTGGCTGGCGGCTGTCACGACCGGCAGCGGAGACATGGTCGGCGATACGATTGCCCCGACGCGCGACGATTTCCTGGCCTACGCCGCCGAACGCCACCAACACAAAGAGGTGCTCCGCATCGTGGACGCTCAGGACATCCAACCGAGTTGGCTGCCTGATGACGCGCTACTCGCATTCACCCTGAACCGTCAGGCTGACGATCTCAACAATCAGCAACTGCGCGGGATTGCGATGATCTCGTGCGCGGCCGAGCGAGTCGATTCTTGGAGCCTTGGAACGATGCCGAGTTCGACTGCATCGGCGACCACCGGCGAAGCACTCATTGAGCAATCGTTACGTGCCCGCCCGCTGCATCTGGATGACATCGCATTGACCGGCGGCACCTGCCCGGTCGATCTGCCACATCGGGTCGATCCGAGTCTTGGACCAGCGCTCGGCAGCGGACCGCTCTACGTCGTCATGGGCCAAGCAGACGAGAATGGGGTCAACCACTTCAGCGATAGTCGTGCGGACGGCGGCTGGTACTACTTCAAGGTGCTCTGGACGAGCGATCCAAGTTACAACGGGCCGGTGCTGGTGCGCGGCATGCAGATCGATGGCTCAGGCGAGATGCGCTTCAGCGATAGCAATCCGCCCGACCCCGATCTCTATTTCACGGCGTCACACGGCAATGTGGCCGACGTTACCTACACGCGCGTCAACACGCCCGGCTGCTACGCCTACCAGGTCGACGGTATCAACTTCAGCGAGCTGATCGTGACGAGCTTCCAGCCGTAAGGGCGAAGCGCGAGGCCGACGCGCCTGCACGCCACGGGACCGAGGTCCCGTGCTCCGTAGACGAAGTCCCCTGCGGGGGACTGGGACGGGTTTTGCTCAATTCTGGGCGAGCGCTTGTATTGCCTGCTCCACGAACCACGCATGCTGTTGGCGCATGGTCGTGGCCGTTGGTTCGTCGGGGAACATGGTGGCGAAGGGGGCGATGGGGCGGAGGGCGACGGCGAGATCCCAGTAGGGGAGATCAGTGGTGTCGATCCGTGATATGGCGAGATAGCGGCGGGTGAATTCGTCCGGCGCGTCGGGGCCATAGAAGAAAAGCAGTTCCAGGCGGGCGTTGGCGAGGTCGCCGAGCGGATCGCCGCGCGCCGCGTCCTCCCAGTCGATGACGGCCGCGAGCGTGCCGTTCTTCCAGAGTATGTTGCCCGGCCAGTAGTCACCATGCAACAGCACGTCGGCGTTGCGCGGCGGGTGCGGCCAGACCAGCTCGAGCGCGTCGCGGATGCGTCCTTCGCTGAGCGAGTCATCGAGCGTCGCCGGGCGCGTGCGCAGGCGCCGCATGAACTGCTCGGTCATATGCGGCAGGAATGCGAGATCGTGC
>Ga0070679_100005789_pt1 | contig 11469 bp, 7 predicted proteins | sample KBSC63BmetaG_FD_65652 | JGI IMG/M metagenome (GOLD analysis project Ga0070679, IMG submission 65652) | Corn rhizosphere microbial communities from Kellogg Biological Station, Michigan, USA - KBS C6-3B metaG | ecosystem: Host-associated > Plants > Roots > Rhizosphere | place: USA: Michigan... | reverse complement strand
GCCGTTGGCGGCGGAGTTGATGAGAGCTCCCGGGATGGCGGTCTGGGCGGCGCGCCACCAGTCTTCGGGGTCCTGCTCGGCCCATCCGGGGTGGGCCGAGGCGATGCCGGCGTGGTCTGAAGAGTGATGGCCGAGGACTTTGCCGGTGCGGTCGATGAGGACCGCTCGGGTGCCTCCGGTGCCTACGTCGATGCCGAGAAACATGCGAACTCCTGGGTGGTTGTGGGTTGTCGGTTCTGGGTGTTGGTGCGAGATGAGGGTACATCTTTGCGGTGTCAAAGAAAAGGCGGGGTGGGTTCCAAAGAAAAGGCTGGGGAAAGTTTTGCATATCTGGATGGGTCTGGTGCATCTCAAATGGTGAAGAAATGAGTTTGCGCGAGTGCGGCCGGCGGGTTGACCCGAATGGCGGCATATAGCATGGGGAGATATGGTCAGAAATAGAAAACGCGCTGCCGCAGGCGTGGGTCTACTGGTTGGAGCGATGTTGATGACGACGCCGGTGTGGGGGCAGGCGTCGGCCCAGGAACGTGGCGGTGGTGGAGCTTCCAACAGCTCGTCGGATGTTTCGTCGGTGCTGAAGGCGCAGCAGCAGTTGGCGCAGCCGGGGCCGAGCGTGACTCCGCAGCAGAACAGCGGAGATCCCTCGTTTCGCGGCAGTATCGTGCGGGACAAAGCGACGGCTGGTGTGCTCGACCTGACCCTGGACGATGCGATGCAGCGGGGTTTGAAGAACAACCTCGGGCTGGTATTGCAGACATCGAACCAGAAGGGTGCGGAGGGGCAGAGGCTGCAACAGTTGCAGGCGCTGCTGCCGACCGTCACCGGGCAGGCGTCGATCGAGGTGGAACAGATCAATCTGGCGGCGTTCGGTTTGAAGTTTCCGGGGCTGAACCCGATCATCGGGCCGTTCCAGGTGGTGGATTTTCGGGCCTACCTGACGCAGAACCTGGTGAATGTGCAGGCGCTCGAGAATTACATCGCGGCGAAGCATAATTTTGCGGCTGCAAAATTGACGGCGGACGACGCGCGCGATCTCGTCGTGCTGACGGTTGGGAATGCGTATCTGCTGTGCGTGGCCGATGCAGCACGGATCGATTCGGTGAAGGCCGAGCTGGATACGTCGAAAGTATCGCTGGACCAGGCGAACGCGGCGCATGAGGCGGGCACGAGTCCGCGGCTGGATACGCTCCGGGCGCAGGTGGATTACCAGAACGAACAACAGAATTTGATCGCGACGGTCAATCAGTTCGAGAAGGACAAGCTGGCGCTGGCTCGGGTGATTGGTCTTCCGTTGGCGCAACAATTCCGCCTGGTCGACACGGCACCGTTTGCGGCGCTGGATACACCGGATGCGGAGGCCGCGTTTCAGCAGGCGTTGAAGCAACGGAAGGACCTGGCGGCTGCGGCGGAGACTCTGAAGGCAGCGGAGACGGCAAAGAAAGCGGCCTGGGCGGAGCAGTTGCCGGTGGCCAGCTTCAGTGGCGACTTCGGCGACCTGGGGACGACCCCGGCGCACTCGCATGGGACATATACAGCGACCGGGCAAGTTTCCGCCCCGATCCTGCAGATTGCGAAGACGCGTGGCGATGAGTTGGTGGCGGGAGCGCAGGCAGATCAGGCCAGGGCGCGGTTGTCGGACCAGGTGCAGCAGGTGAACGCGGATGTCCGGGACTCGATTCTGGATATTCAGTCGGCGGCGAAGCTGGTGGACGCGACCAAGAGCAATGCCGATCTGGCGCATGAGGCGCTGAGCGAGGCGCAGCAGAGGTTCAAGGCGGGTGTGGATACGAGTTTGTCGGTGTCGCAGGCGTTGTCGGCAAGCGAGCAGGCGGACGATCAGTACATCAGCGCGCTCTATCAGCACAACGTGGCGAAGCTGGCGCTGGCCAGGGCGCTCGGTGTGGCTTCGACGAACTACAAGGATTACGTAAACGGAATTGTGACGCAGAACGGTTCGGGTGTGAGTATCCCGGCCAAGAACGATTTGGGAGGCAAGTAGAGTGGCGGATCAGGATCAAAACACGAATGGTGGGCAGACGGGCAAGCCCGAGGAAAAGAAGCTGGTCGATCCAAGCGGCAATGCGATCGCCGCGGAAGAGGCGCCGGAGAAAAAGTCCAAGCGCAAAGGTATTGTGATTATCGTCGTGCTGGTGCTGGTGGTGCTCGCCGGGCTCTTTTACTGGCATTCGACGTTCACCGAGGACACCGACGATGCACAGGTGGATGGCGATCTATACCAGGTGAGCTCGCGTGTGGCGGGGCAGGTGGTGAAGGTATATGTTGAGGACAATCAGACCGTACATCAGGGCGATACGATTGCCGAGATCGATCCACGCGACCTGCAGGTAGCACTGGCGCAGGAACAGGCGAACCTGGCGAATGCGCAGGCGGAATACGAGCAGGCGCGTTCGAATGTGCCGATTACGGCAGTGAATGTACGGACCAGTGTGAGCACCTCGGGGTCGGATGTGCTGGGGACACAGGCGAGCGTGTTGCAGGCGCAGCAGCAGGAGCAGGCGGCGACGGCGCGGATTGCGCAGGCCAAGGCGAATGCGGTGAAGGCCCAGTCGGACGTCGACCGGTATACACCGCTGGTGCAGAAGGACGTGATTTCGAAGCAGCAGTACGATGCAGCGGTCGCAGCGGCGGATGCGGCGCGGGCGGCGGTGCTCGAGGCGCAGAAAAACGAACTGGCGCAGCGCGAGATGGTGCGTGTGGCCCAGCAGAAGGTCCAGCAGTCCAAGGACCAGGAACAGCAGAGCAAACAGAACGCGCCGGAACAGATCAAGGTGCAGCAGGCACGTGCAGCAGCGGCAGCAGCGGCTGTGCAACAGGCGCAGGCGAAGGTCGACCAGGCGAAGCTGAACCTGAGCTACGTCAGGATTGTGGCGCCGATCGACGGCATCGTGAATAAGAAAAATGTGTCGGCTGGAGCGAACCTGAGCGTGGGCCAGGACCTGATGACGATCGTTCCGTTGAATAACTTGTGGGTGACGGCAAACTTCAAGGAAACACAGTTGAAGGGAATCAAGCCGGAGCAGCCGGTGATGTTGAAAGTGGATGCTCTGGGCGGCAGGGAGTTCCACGGCAAGGTAGTTCAGATTGGCGGCGCAACAGGTTCGCGGCTGAGTTTGTTTCCGCCGGAGAATGCGACCGGGAACTATGTGAAGGTGGTGCAGCGGATTCCAGTGCGGATCAACTTCACAAACCTTGCGCAAGAGGACCCGAATCACGAGTTGCGGCCGGGCATGTCAGTTACGCCGGATGTGAGGGTGAAGCAGTAGATTTTGTGGAATGGCAAGGCGGAGAGCTTCGGCTCTCCGCTTTTTGTTTATGGTCATCCTCTTGTGGGGATTCTTTCTCCGCTGTTGTTCCGGAAGGGGATCTGCGTTTCGGTGCGGCTAGAGCATTTTCCCTGTTGCTGGGGTTCCCGAAAGAGTTGTGCAGTGGCGTTTTCATTGCGGAAAACGCCCATGAAAGTTGCGGCGTTGGACTACACCCAAAAGGGGAAAAAGCTCTACCCCTGAAGGAAAGTTGTTCTGGTGCTGAAGAGAACAGGCAACGACAAAGGATGAAGCAGACCCTCTGCGAGGATGACGACAGGAAGTGCAAGTGCCGGTGCAGCGATCTCCGTGCTTTAGTTTTGGGCTGGTGTCGCGGTGGGGTCGGCGCGGGGCATGATGAGCGTGCTGGTGGTGGTGCCGAAGGGAATTTTTTCTTCGGTGAAGGTTTGCAGTACCCGGCGGCGGAGCTCGCGTAAGACTCCATCGCGCTGGTTGGCCCGGACGCGGACGTTGACGAGGTAATTCACCTCATGACCGTTGATCTTGTCGACGCCGAGCACGTTGGGCTGGTCGATGATGACTTGTTTGAAGGCTTCGTCCTCGCGCAGAGCGTGGGACAGCGTGGTGAGGACGGCGATGACCCGGTCGGGGTCGACGCTGGCATCTACGCTGACGGTGAGGGTGGCAACCGAGAAGTCGCGGGAGAGATTGGAGACGGTCGCGATCTGGCTGTTAGGCACGATGTAGACCGTGCCGTCGCCGTCGCGGAGAGTGGTGCAGCGCAGAGTGAGGTCTTCGACGGTGCCCTGGAGGCCGGCGATTTTGACCGTGTCGCCAACGTTGTACTGGTCTTCGATAAGGATGAAGATGCCGTTGAGCATGTCCTTGAAGAGGGACTGTGCGCCGAAACTGATGCCGAGGCCGATGACTCCGGCAGACGCGATGAAGGGCCCGAGAGGGACACCGACGGCGCCGAGCAGTTGCATGGCGATGTAGATCAGGATGAAGGTGTAGGCGGAGGCGCGGATGATGCCGGCGGCGGTGCGAAGCTGCGCAGCGCGCTGGTGGTTTCCGACGAGGCGGTCGGCGCGGCGCCTCATGCGCTTGACGAAGAAAAGCGTCAGGCGTTGCAGGATGAAGGCGATGACAAATGCGACAACAATCTTGGGCAGGCCGTGCTGCAGGAAGGTAACGAGGTCGGTGTGCCAGCCGTGTTCGAGGGCACGAAGCGTGTGCTCGTCTTGTGGGATGTTGTCGGAAAGTTGCATGATGTTGGTGTTCCCAGGTTTCTGCACTATAGAGAGGATAGCTGACCACATGGGTCCGCTGTCGAAGGGGACGGGAGGCGTGTGATGCGTGGACCGATATTCATTGCGATGCGTGGGTTGTGGATGGCAGTTCTTTTAGGCGCTGTGCTTGTGGCTGCTCCCAGTGTGGGTGCGGCGAGGGCGCAACAGAGTACCGGCCAGACCGGCACTGGGTCGAGGCCGCCGGGAACACCGCCGGGGATGCCGCCGATCGATGGAGGGCGGCCGGACGATACGAACGACCCGATGGCAGCGCAGCAGCGCGCGAGCCGCGCGCGGGCAATGGCGGACGACCGGCAGAAGCATATCGTCGACGAGACCGCGAAGCTGTTGCAATTGGCGACAGAACTGAAGGCGGCGGTGGATAAGAGCAATAAGAATGAATTGTCACTGGACGTGGTGAAGAAGGCGGAGGACATTGAGAAGCTCGCGCACGATGTGAAGCAAAGGATGCGAGGATAGGCGCATATAAATGAAGAAAGTGATGAAGCTGCCTGTTCGACCCGTCATCGTTTTTCTGCATGTTCTATTACTCGCGGTGTACGCCTACGGGCAGTCGGCGCGTTTTGTCGATCCTTTGCTGGGAGCGTCGGGTGGAGGGAATGTTTTTCCGGGCGCCGCGGTTCCCTTTGGCATGATCAAGCCGGGGCCTGATATGGCGACACCGGAAGGCCATGACCCCAATGCAGGATGGAATGCCACGGCCGATATCCGCGGCTTCAGCCAGACCCATGTGAGCGGGACCGGTGGTGGCTCCAAGTACGGCAACATCCTGGTGCAGGCGAGCACGGGCGAACCGGCGCCTATGGACTCCGCTTCGCCACGGGCGGACGAGCAGGCGACGGCCGGGTTCTACTCCGTAAAGCTGGCCCGCTACGATGTGGGGGTTGAGATTACAACGGCGCGGCGCTCGGCCATCTACCGGCTTCGCTATCCGGAGGGCGCCAGGGCCAATCTGCTCTTCGATGTCAGTCATTGCCTGCGTTCGGGCGTTAACACGGGAGAAGCGCAATCAACGGTAGCCTCGCAGGTGCAAGTCGTATCTCCAACTGAGGTTGAGGGTTCCAGCAGTATCACCGGTGGGTGGAACAAACAGCCCAACACTTACACCGTCTACTTCTATGCGCAGATCGATGCTCCTGCGACATCGTGGGGGACGTGGCTCGACGGCAATCTTCAGGCTGACAGCAAAAGTGCGCATGGCGGGGCAAAGCAGGCTGCAGGCGCTTGGTTGAGCTTTGCCCCTACAAACGGCCGTCCGGTGGTGATGAAGATCGGCATCTCGTTTATCAGCGTGGAGCAGGCGCGGCGGAATCTTGCCGCAGAGATTCCAGGCTTTAATTTTGCCGCGACCCACGCCGCTGCCGTGGCGAAGTGGAACCAGGCCCTCGACAAGGTGGACATCCAGGGCGCGACGGCTGAGCAGCAGCAGGTTTTCTACACGGCGCTGTACCACACCATGCTGATGCCGACCGACCGCACCGGCGAGAACCCGCTGTGGAAGTCGAGCGAGCCAAGCTACGACGACTATTACGCGATCTGGGATACCTTCCGCAGTTCCGGCCCGTTGCTCACCCTGATCGCGCCGGAGCGAGAGACGGAGATTGTGCGATCGCTCGTGGATATCTACCGGCACGAAGGTTGGCTACCCGATGCCCGCAGCGGCAACTACAACGGACGTACTCAGGGCGGCAGCAACGCTGAGTTCCTGCTGACCGATGCTTACATCAAAGGGCTCAAAGGCATCGACTGGCCCACCGCCTACGCCGCTGAGGTCCACGATGCCGAGGTTTCGCCCGCCGATCATCTCAAGGAGGGCCGCGGAGGCCTCGACGACTGGCATCGGCTGGGCTACGTTTCCACGGAAGGCTCAGACCGCTCCGGCTCGGTGAACATGGAGTACGCTGCGGATGACTTCGAGATTGCGCTGCTTGCCAAAGGTCTTGTTAAAACAGTGGATTACAGAAAATATCTCACCCGTTCCGCGAACTGGAAAAACCTATGGGATGCGACGTTTAACGCAGGCGGCTTTGAGGGGTTCATCAGGCCGCGACATCGCGACGGGAGCTGGCTCTCGCCCTTCACGGCCATGGATTCTTCTACCTGGGGCGGAGATACCTTTTACGAGGGCAACTCCTGGACCTATTCAACTTTCGTTCCTCAGGATGTCGCAGGCCTGATCGCAAAGTCTGGTGGGCCGCAGACATTTGTCGCCCGGCTGGATGCATTCTTCGCCGTTCCCAATCGCTACAACGTGGGCAACGAGCCGGGTTTCCTAACGCCCTACCTTTACATTTGGGCGGGACGGCCGGACAAGACTGCCGAGCACGTGCGCGCCATTATCGCGAAAAGTTTTCACGCCGGCCGCAGCGGCCTTCCCGGCAACGACGACTCCGGCGCCATGTCGTCGTGGTACGCGTTCGGGCAAATGGGAATCTTTCCCAACGCCGGCCAGGATGTCTATTTGATCGGCAGCCCCGTTTACCAGCGAACCACGCTGCATCTGGCCGGGGGGAAGGACTTCGTCATCGAAGCGCGCAACGTATCGACGGAGAATATTTATGTCGTAGGGGCCGCTTTGAATGGTCGCCCACTGGACCGCGCCTGGCTGCGACATCGCGAGATCACAGGCGGAGGCCACCTGACGTTGACGATGAGCAATGTGCCGGGCCATTGGGCCGAGCGCAACATGCCGCCTTCGACGTCTTCTCTGCCCTGATTTTCGCAGGCGAGCCCGCGGCAGAGGTGACTTGGGTCCGATGATCCAGCGCACCATACCGATATCCCGGCGGCTATCCCTGCAGGCGTTCCGGGTTGGTGGAAAACAGGGGTAGTGCAGTGTGTGTCCAACGTGATACGAGTAGAATCGGTAAGGGAATCCACCACCCACGGAGACAAGATTTTGGCCCAAAAACGAGCTTTGACCATGAACGTCGCCGAACGGAGCGCGGAGGCGCCTATCGCTGCGGGTTTGTCGGCGGCGAAGCTGGTGGAGTTCTACCGGCTGATGTACCTTTCGCGGCGAACCGATGACCGCGAGATCATGCTGAAACGGCAGCAAAAGATCTTTTTCCAGGTGTCGTGTGCCGGGCATGAAGCCTTGCTGGTGGCCGCCGGCATGGCCATGAAGCCGGGATATGACTGGTTTTTCCCCTATTACCGCGACCGGGCCCTTTGCCTGACGCTGGGCAATACGGTCGAGGAGCAGCTTCTACAGTCGGTCGGCGCTGCGGATGATCCGGCCAGCGGCGGAAGGCAAATGCCTTCGCACTGGGGTAGCAGGAAGCTGAATATCGTATCGACTTCGTCGTCGACCGCGACACAATGCCTTCATGCCATTGGGTGCGCGGAGGCGGGGCGGTACTTGTCTCATCATCCGAAGTCGGCAGCGAAGGTTGCAGGGGATTATCGCGAATTCAAGGATGTGACGTTTCATGGGGACGAGGTGGTGTATGTCTCCATCGGCGAAGGGTCGACCAGCCAGGGCGAATTCTGGGAGTCGTTGAATACGGCCTCGAACAGCAAGCTGCCAGTGCTGTATGTGATTGAAGATAATGGGTATGCGATTTCCACGCCGGTGGAAGCGAATACTCCGGGCGGAAACATTTCGCGGCTGATTGCGAACTTCCCAAACTTTCATTTTGCGGAGGTGGACGGTACCGATGCGGTTGCCAGCTATGAGGCGATGGTGGAGGCGGTGGCGTACTGCCGCGCGGGGCTGGGGCCGGCGGTGGTGCATGGGCATGTGACGCGGCCGTACTCGCACTCGCTTTCGGACGATGAGAAGTTGTACCGCAGCAAGGAGGAGCTGGAAGCGGACTCGCTACGCGATCCGATCCTGCGGATGGAGATGTGGTTGATCCGGCAAGGGATCCTGGATGCTTCCGGGATCAATGAGTTACAGCGCAAAGTTGATGAAGAGGTTCAGCGAGCGAGTGATCGAGCGTTGGAGGCAGTTTTGCCCAAGCCAGATTCAATCTTGCGGCATGTGTACTCGGAGGACCTGAAGCCTACGGATGCGCGCTTCGATACGGCGGTGGAATTTACGGCGGACCGGCATGAGCGCACGATGCTCGACTTGATCAACAACTGCCTGCGCGACGAGATGGAGCGGGATGAGCGAATCGTGGTTTTCGGCGAAGATGTTGCCGACGCCACCCGTGACAAGGCGTTGCGGGCGGGGAAGATCAAGGGTAAGGGTGGCGTCTTCAAGGTGACGCACGGGCTGCAGAAGGAGTTTGGCAACGACCGTGTATGGAACTCTCCGCTGGCTGAAGCGAACATCGTGGGCCGCGCGATTGGGATGGCTGTGCGCGGGATGAAGCCCGTAGTGGAGATTCAATTCTTTGATTATATCTGGCCTGCTATGCATCAGATGCGCAACGAGTTAGCGTTGATGCGCTGGCGGTCAAATGGGGCGTTCAATTCGCCGCTGGTGATGCGAGTCCCGACGGGAGGATACCTGACGGGTGGGTCGATTTATCACTCGCAGAGCGGCGAAAGCATCTTTACGCACACACCTGGCGTTCGGATTGTGATGCCATCGAATGCGCTGGATGCGATTGGTTTGCTGCGCACGGCGATACGCTGCGACGATCCGGTGATTTTTCTGGAGCATAAGCGGCTGTATCGCGAGACGTTTGGGCGGTCGGCTTATCCGGGGCCGAACTACTCGATCCCGTTTGGCAAGGCAAAGGTTGTGAAGCCGGGTAAGGACCTCACCGTAATTACGTATGGTGCGGTTGTTCCGCGGGCATTGCAGGCTGCGCAGCGTATGGAACGCGAACATGGCAAGGATGTCGAGGTGCTCGATCTGCGATCGCTTGCTCCGTACGATTGGGAGGCAATCGCCGAGTCGGTGCGCAAGACCAGCAAGGTGATTGTGGCGCACGAAGACATGCTGAGCTGGGGCTACGGCGCGGAGATTGCCGCGCGGATTGGCGACGAGTTGTTCCACGATCTCGACGGGCCGGTAAGGCGCGTGGGGGCGATGGATACGTTTGTGGCCTATCAGCCGCTGCTGGAGGATGTGATCCTGCCGCAGGCGGAGCACTTGTTTCAGGCGATGGTAGAGTTGGCGGCGTTTTAGGGGAGTCGAAGACAGCTCGCATCATGTGAATTTGCTTCTGAGCGCAACTGGCAGGGATGGCTCGTGTTCCAAGAGGATGTGCGGTGGGCCCTGCCTACGGGCAGCACGTTTTCTAAGGAGCTACGAAGATGGCGAAACAAGCGAAATTTGCAGCACTGGCTGTTGAGGCGGGGAAGGCTGCCGTTACCGCGACATTGTGTGCGCTGATGACCGCCGGGCCGATGCTGGGGGAGGCACCGGCACCCGCGAAGACGATTCCTGCGGCTTCCCCTGTGAAGTCGCTGACCGAGCAGCAGAAGGTCTTGCATGCGCTGAACCGGCTGACGTTTGGGCCGAGGCCCGGGGATGTGCAGGCTGTGGAAAAGGTAGGTCTGAAGGTATGGTTTGAGCGACAGTTGAATCCTGCAAGTATCGATGATTCAACCTTTCAGACGATGATGTTGAAGTTTCCCGCGATGCAGTTGAGCCAGGAAGAACTGTTGCGGAAGTTTCCGTCGCCGCAGATGCTGCGGGAGATCGCGCGGCGGGGTGAGGCGTTGCCCAGCGACCCGGTGGAACATGCGATCTATGCCGATGGCATTTTGAATTATCAGCGGCAGATTGCCGCAGCGGGAGTTTCGCCGCAGTTGAAGATGAAGGCAGTTGGGGCAGCGGAAGAAGGCCAGAACGCGATGATCCCCGCGATGAACGGGGCTGTTCCAGCGACGGGCGTGGCTGCCGCACCGGAGATGGCTGCGGGCGATGATATGGTTACGACGACGCCGGCTGCCAAGGTGCGGAAGAAGGGCCCGAGGGAAGCGTATGCCGGGGACGATCCCGCGAGCATTGTGGCGCTGCCGCCGGATGAGCGGATGGCGAAGATTCTGGCGATGTCTCCGGAGCAGAGCATCGCGTTTCGGGATGAGTTGCGGCCTCGTGATCGCGCCCAATTGATGGCCGGTTTGTCACCGGAGCAGGCGGAAATACTGGTCGCCTTGCAGGGGCCGATCCGGGTGGTGTCGGGTGAGGCGTTGGAGACGCGGCTGCTGCGGGATGTCTACAGCAACCGCCAACTGGAAGCGGTAATGACGGACTTCTGGCTGAACCACTTCAGCGTGTATGTCCGCAAGAACCAGAATGAGCCGTATCTGCTGGCGTCGTACGAGCGGGACACAATCCGGCCCAATGCGCTGGGCAAGTTCGAGGACCTGCTGGTGGCGACGGCGAAGAGTCCGGCGATGTTGATGTATCTGGATAACTGGCAGAGTATTGGGCCGAACTCGCCGGCGGCGCAACGGGGCAAGCGATTCAGCCAGGCCCGACCGAACTCGCAACTGGTGCAGTTCCTGCCAAAGGGGATCAACGAAAATTACGCACGCGAGCTGATGGAGCTGCATACGATCGGCGTGCGTTGCGAGGTGAGCCAGAAGCATACGGTGCAGCAGCTCGATCCGACCTGCGGCGCCGGTTATACGCAGGCGGATGTCACGAATGTGGCGCGAGTTCTGACGGGATGGACGATCGACCGGCCATACCAGGGCGGCGGTGGCGGGTACATGTTTGCGGATAACCGTCATGACACCGGAACGAAGCAGGTGCTGGGACAGACCATCCAGCCGGGTGGCGAGAACGAAGGGATGGAAGTGCTGCACATGCTCGCAACCAGCCCGGCGACGGCGCAGTTCATCTCGCATAAGCTGGCGGTGCGATTCGTAAGCGACGACCCTCCAAAGACGCTGGAAGACCGGATGGCCGCAACGTTCTTGAAGAGCGGCGGGGACATCAAGGCCGTGCTGCGGACTATGTTCGA
>Ga0070679_100005788_pt1 | contig 11469 bp, 13 predicted proteins | sample KBSC63BmetaG_FD_65652 | JGI IMG/M metagenome (GOLD analysis project Ga0070679, IMG submission 65652) | Corn rhizosphere microbial communities from Kellogg Biological Station, Michigan, USA - KBS C6-3B metaG | ecosystem: Host-associated > Plants > Roots > Rhizosphere | place: USA: Michigan... | reverse complement strand
CAATGGCAAGTCGACGGGCCGATCGACACGTTCGACAAGAACGTGGTGCTGGGGCTGTTCCCCTACGGCCCGGCGGCCGGGATCGGGACCGACGGAACCAACGAGATCGACATCGAGTACGCGCGCTGGGGCCAGGCGACCGGGGCGAACGGCGACTGGACGGATTATCCCGCCTCGGGCACCACCATCGGCGAGCTGAGCTACACGTTCTCGCTGGGCGGGGCGACGCTTTCCACCTCGCGCCTGGTCTGGTCCAGCGCCAGCATCGCGGACGCGTTGCTCAGCGGCCTGCAGGCCGTCGACAGCATGAGCGGCCTCATCAAGAGCTGGACGTACATGCCGGCCACACCGGCCGTCAATATCCCGCAGCAGCCGCTTCCGCTGGGTATGAACCTGTGGTGCTTCGACTCACCGCCTTCCGACGGGGCGCCGGTCGAGATCGTCATTCGTGACTTCGTCTTCGTTCCGGCCGGCGGCGGGGGTGGTGCGGGAGGCCGGGGCGGAGCCGGCGGCAACGCCGGAGCAGCCGGCGCGGGCGGAGCAGCCGGCGCGGGCGGACCGGGGGGCGCGCGGGGCTCGGGCGGGATGGTTTCAACCGGCGGCGCGCCAGGAACGGGCGGCACGCCAGGAACGGGCGGCGCGCTGGCAACCGGCGGCGCGCCGGCAACGGGCGGCGTGCCAGGAACCGGCGGCACGCCAGGAAGCGGCGGCGCGCCGGCAACGGGCGGCGCGGCCGCCGCCGGCGGCATCCCTTCGTCCCCGGCGGCCAGCGATGGAGGTTGCTCGTGCCGTGCGGGCGGCGCGCTTCCCGGCGCGGGCTGGCTCGCGGCGGTCTGCCTGATGCTCGTGCTCGTGACGCGCCGGCGTCAAACACCGCGCGTCTGAACGGCCCAAACATAGGCCGATTGGCCTATTGTCAGCGATGGTTCCCGTTGCATGATCGCGAGCGCGTCGGCGTCGATCACCGAACCACGCCAGGAGGCCCCCATGAAGCGGTTCGTTCAGACGGCTCGTTGGCTGGCAATTGTCGGGACCAGCGCGGTCCTGTCCGTCGGCTGTAGCTCCTCCGGATCTTCGACGGGCTCGGGGACCGGCGGTTCGCTGGGCACCGGCGGCACGGTCGCCACGGGTGGAACGACCGCGACGGGCGGCACCGGCACCACGGGCGCCGGCGGCACGGTCGCCAGCGGCGGCAGCACCGGCAGCGGCGGCGTCGTCGCCACCGGCGGAACGACGGGCGGCGGCGGACGCGCCGGGGCGAGCGGCCGTGGCGGCGGCGCCGGGCGCGGCGCGACGGGTGGTGCCATGGCCGGCAGCAGCGGTCACACGGGCGGCAGCGCCGGCGGCGGCACGAGCGGCGGCGGTGGCGCCTCCCCCAGCGCCGGCTGCGGCATGAGCGCGCCGGCCAGCATGCGCTACACGATCGACGTCTCGGGCATGAGCCGCGAGTACATCCTGTCGGTGCCCAGCAACTACGACCCGAGTCACCCGTACGTCCTGATCTTCGCCTGGCACCCCTGGGGCGGCTCGGCCCAGCAGACCGCCGGAACCGGCAACAGCGGCTACTACGGCCTCAAGGGCTCGTCGAACAACCAGGCGATCCTGGTCGCGCCCGAAGGGCTGGACTTCGGCGGCAATGGCCTGGGCTGGGGGAACACGAACGGCCAGGACATTGCGTTCCTGCAGGCGATGCTGGCGCTGTTCAAGTCGGAGATGTGCATCGACCAGAACCGGATCTTCAGCGCCGGGTTCAGCTTTGGCGGCATGATGTCGAACGCGGTCGGGTGCGCCGGGCTGGCGCGCGCCATCGCCCCCATGGCCGGCAACTCGACGGTGAGCGGCTGCGTGAGCGGCACCAAGCCCGTCGCGTACATGGGCTTCCACGGCACGCACGACTCGGTGGTCGACATCTCGGGCGGGCGGACCGCGCGCGACGTGTTCGTCAAACGCAACGGCTGCAGCTCGACGACGGTGCCGTCGTCCCCCAGCTGGTGCGACGGGCTCGCGACCAACTACCAGCCCTGCACCTGCGTCGACTACCAGGGGTGCATGCCCGGGTACCCGGTCACCTGGTGCGAGTACAACGCCGACCACCAGGCGGCGCCCAACTCGGGCCCGACGCTCTGGAACTTCTTCACGCAGTTCTGAGCGGCTCGACATTCCGTCCCGGGTCGCCCGGACCGGGCGCGTCGCGTAAGCTCCGGCGCGCCCGACATGACGCCCGCCATCGAGACCACGCGCCTGGTGAAGACCTTCGGCGGCACCCGCGCGCTGGACGGCGTCGATCTGGCCATTGCCAGCCGGTCAATCTACGGGCTCCTGGGACCGAACGGCGCGGGGAAGACCACCACCATCCGCGTGCTCGCCACGCTGCTCAAGCCGACGGAGGGGCACGCGCGGGTGCTGGGGCACGACGTGGTCACCGACGCGCTGCTGGTGCGCCGGCAGATCAGCTTGACGGGCCAGTACGCCTCCATCGACGAGGACCTGACCGGCCACGAGAACCTGGTGCTGGTCAGCCGCTTGCTGGGCCTGTCGTGGCGAGACGCCCGCGCGCGCGCCGCGGAGCTGCTGGGCGCCTTCGGGCTGTCCGACGCCGCCGGCCGGCAGGTCCGGACCTACTCGGGCGGAATGCGGCGCCGCATCGACATCGCGGCCAGCCTGGTGACCCGGCCCGAGATCCTGTTTCTCGACGAACCGACGACCGGCCTCGACCCGCGTAGCCGCAACCAGGTCTGGGACCTCGTGCGACGGATCGCGTCCGACGGCACCACCGTGGTGCTGACGACGCAGTACCTGGAAGAGGCCGATCGCCTGGCCGACCGGATGGCGGTCATCGACCATGGGCGCGTGATCGCCGAGGGGACCAGCCGCGATCTCAAATCGTCGGTCGGCATCAACACGCTGCACTTCCATTTGACCGATCCCGGGCAGCGCGCCGAAGCCCAGGCGGTCGTCTCCGGGCTGCTGGGTGACGGAACCCTGCCGGGTGCGGATGCCGCCGCGTTCGCGATCAAGGTGGCGGATGCGTCGATCGCCGCCGAGCTGCTGGGCCGGCTGGCGCGCGCGCAGATCGGCGTGGCGGACTTCTCGCTGGGTGCGCCCAGCCTGGACGACGTGTTCTTCGCGCTGACGGGCCGCCCGGCGCAGAACGAGAGTGCCGCATGAGCGCCGACGCGATCCGCGGGGAAACCGACGCGCTGATCATGCGCCCCCGCCCCAAGCCCGCCTCGGCGCTGGCGGCCACCCTCACGCTGGCGTGGCGGGCGATGTTGAAGATCAAGCACGTGCCGCTGCAGCTCTTCGACGCGACGATCACGCCGATCATGTTCACGCTGCTGTTCACGTACATCTTCGGCGGCGCGCTCGGCGGATCGCCGCGGTCCTACATCCAGTTCCTGCTGCCGGGGATCCTGGTGCAGACGGTCCTGTTCATCACCGTCTACACGGGCGTGGGCATCAACACCGACCTTCAAAAGGGCCTTCACGATCGATTCCGCTCGTTCCCCATCTGGCAGCCGGCGCCGATCCTGGGCGCGCTGGCCGGCGACCTGTTCCGTTACTCCATCGCGGCGGCGCTGATCATCGGGTTGGGGACGATCCTGGGGTTCCGGCCGGCCGGGGGCGCGCTGGGCCTGCTGCTGGCGTTCGGCCTGGTGCTGGTGTTCGCCTTCGCGCTGTCCTGGCTCTGGATCATCATCGGCATGAAGGTGCAGACGCCAGAGTCGGTGATGACCGCCAGCTTCGCGTTCATGATGCCGCTGACCTTCGCAAGCAACGTCTTCGTCGGCCTCGAGACCATGCCGGGCTGGCTGCGCGCCATCGTGCGCCACAACCCGGTCACGCACCTCACCACGGCGTCGCGCGGCCTGATGCACGGCCACCCCGTGACCGGGGATGTCGCGTGGGTGTTCGCAGCCTCGGCCGCCATCCTGCTGGTGACGGCGCCCATCGCGTTGCGCCTGTATCATCGAGAGCGCTGAGTCGCCGGATGCCTCCCAGGTCGAAAGTCTGGTTCGTCACCGGTTGCTCGCGCGGCCTGGGCCGTGAGATCGCCCGCGCGGTGCTGGCCGCCGGTCATCGGTTGGTGGCGACCGCGCGCAACCTCCGCGACCTCGACTTCCTGCAGTCGAACGACCACCTGCGCAAGCTGGCCCTCGACGTCACGGATGGAGCGGCCGCGCGCGCCGCGGTCGCGGAAGCGCTGGCGGCGTTCGGCCGCCTGGACGTGGTCGTAAACAACGCGGGCACCGTCAAGGCCAACGCGATCGAGGACCTGCCGGAAGACGAGTTTCGCCGCCAGATCGAGATCAACTTCTTCGGCGTGTACAACGTGACACGCGCCGCGCTGCCCGCGATGCACGCGCAGCGCGACGGACACATCATTCAGATCTCGTCGATCGGCGGGCGCCGCGGGTCACCGGGTCTGGGCGCCTATCAGTCGGCCAAGTGGGCGGTCGGTGGATTCAGCGAGGTGCTGGCGCGCGAGGTCGGTCCGCTCGGCATCCGCGTCACCTGCGTCGAACCGGGCGGCATGCGAACCGACATGTTCGGCCTGTCGATGCTGGCCGATGGGCTGTCGCCGGATTACGAGGGGACGGTCGGCGCCGGCATCCGGGCGACCTTCGGCGACCCGACGCGCGCCCGCAGCGACCCGGCCAAGGTGGCCCAGGCGATCCTGAAAGTGGCCGAGGAGAAGCAGCCCCCCGTTCACCTGCTGCTGGGCTCGGACGCCGTGGCGGTGGCCGCCGCCAGCGCCACCCAGCGCGCGGAAGAAGACGCCCGCTGGCGCGCCCTCAGCGTGTCGACCGACCGGGACGAACCCCTTTGACGGCGTGACACCGGCCGTCGAGCGTGAACGGGCCGGAACCGCCCCCGGGGAGACGCGCGCGGACGCGATCTTGCACCGTCGCGAGGGCGGCTGCTCCCATGACGGCCAGCTTCCGGCCCATGCCCGGCCCGCCTAGAACCGTCTGCCAGTAGTCATCGAACCCCGAGAAGGTCCGCTGGACCTCGAGCACGCGCGTCTCGACGCCCTCCAGGCCGGCCTGCGTCCACAGGTCGCGCAGTGACGCGATCTCGGCGGCCTCGGGGTGGGGCGGGGTGGGAACCTCGTGGCCGAGGGCCTTCAACTCCTGCTCGAGGAGGGCGTACGGAAACCCGCGACCCAACAGGTCCCAGGAATAGGCGCACACGAGGCCGCCCGGGGCGACCACCCGCGCCATCTCGGCCACGCCCTGGGCGGGCGCGGGCACGAAGAAGATGACCAGCGGCATCACGGCCGCGTCGAACGACTCGCCGTCGAAGGGCAACGCCATCGCATCGCCCTTCCGAAGATCGGCCGACCGCAAGGCGGGCCGCGTTCGCGCGAACGCCAGCTGCGCCTCCGACGGATCGATCCCCTGGAGGGACACCGGCGCGCAACGCTCGGCGATCATCTCGGTGAAGGCCCCGTTTCCACAGCCGACGTCCAGCCAGCGCAGGCCGGCCGGTGGCCGCAACCAATCCAGGAAGGCGCCGCCCGCCAGCCGGCTCCAGCGGCCCATGTACCGCTCGTAGGCGGCGCCGTCATTGAACTCGAACGCAGGCTGGCTTCCGCTCATGGGCGCGACGGTAGCACGGCCTCGAGAATGGCGTCCCAGAATGGCGGCGGGATGTCGTGCCCCATCCCGGGGATGATCCGCAACCGCGCGTCCGGAATGGCGGCGGCGACCTGCTGGGCGGCGACGACGGAGAAGATGGGGTCGCTCTCGCCTTGAACGATGTTGACGGGTAGCCGCAAACCAGCGAGCAAAGGAGTCCGGTCTCTCGCCGACACGACTGCCAGCAAGTGGCGAAGGAACCCCGCGGCGTCCCAGCCGTGGTCCCAGGTCCGCTCGGCGCGCCGTCGGATCCAGGCCACGTCGGGTGCGGGCGTGGTCGCGCCGGTCCGCGTGTAAATCAGAACGTTCCAGGCGACGAAGGTGTCTCGATCCGTGGGCAGATCACTCATCAGGACGGACATGGTCTGGGCGTTCGGCGGCGGAACGTTGGGCCCGCCGGTCGACGTCGCGATCAAGGCCAGTCCGGTCACGCGATCGGGGGCGCGGGCGGCCATCAGTTGCGCCACGCCCGCGCCTTGCGAGAGGCCGACCAGGTGCGCGCGGGCGATCCCCAGCGCGTCCAGCAAGCCGGCTGCCTCATCAGCCAGATCCTCGAGACTGTACGGCGGCGACAGCGCTCCGCTGGCGAGCGCCTGCATCATGTCGGCAATCGATGAGGGCACGGGCGCGGCGACGCGACTGGAACGCCCCGTGTCGCGGTAATCGAAGCGGATCACGCGGTAGCCGCGTGCCACCAGCGCCGCGCAGAATTCGTCGTCCCACATCGTGAGCGGCGCCGCCGTCCCCATCAGCAGCAGCAGAGGCGGCGCACCCGGCGCGCCCTCCATGACGTACTCGATCGTGAGGTTTCCAACGCGCGCATGAGCCATCTCGAGCGATATCTTAACGATGTTAAGATGCGACCGCAAGCGCCGCTTGATCGCCGCCGCCGCGCCCGCAAGATCACGCCCCGTGACCGAACGCCGCCGCCCCCGCCGTCCGCCGACCAAGCGGACCTACCACCATCGGGACCTGCGCGAGGCGCTGCTGGCAGCCGCGCTGGCCGCCCTCCCCGCCGTCGGCGCCGAGCGGCTCTCGTTGCGGGCGCTGGCGCGCGACGCCGGCGTGTCCGAGGCGGCCCCGTACCACCACTTCGCCGACAAGGACGCGCTGCTGGCCGCGGTGGCGGCGCAGTGCTCGCTGCTGTTGCTGGAAGCCCTGCAGGCCGCCGTCGATGAAGCCGGTGACGATCAGCGCCGCCGCTTCCAGTTGACGGGGATCGCGTATGTCCGGTTTGCGGTGGCGCACCCGGCACACTTCCGGGCCATGGAGATGCCCGGCGTCGCGGCGCGAATGCCGCCCGAGGTCCGGCGCAAGGTCGACGCCTTCTACGACGAAGAGGGGCGGCGGATGCGCGCCGCTCAGCAACAGGGTCTGCTGGCTCCCCTCCCCTTCGACAACCTCATCCTCGCCGCGACGTCGCTGGTCCACGGCCTGGCGCACCTGATCATCGACGGCGCGACGCCGGTCGAGGCCGGGGACGTCGAGCACGCCGCCCGCGTCGCGCGCGACGTGACGGCGGTGCTCGGCCTCGGAGTTTTGCCGCGAACGGCGCCCTGATCGCTGCGCCTGGCGCGCCGCTCAGCGCGCGCGGCGGCTGCGCTTGACCTTGTTGGCCTGCTTGCCCAAAGCCGAGCGCGTCTTCTTGGGCAGCTTGGAGATGGTCTTCTTCCGGCGCGCCGTCTTGGCGGCCTTCTTGATGTTCTTGCGCGCCGCCCGGCGCTGCCGTTCCGAGGCGGCCATCACCGGCGCCCCTTCCGGCGCGGCACCTTGGCGCCCTTTTTCCGGGCTTCCGACAGGCCGATGGCGATGGCCTGCTTGCGGCTCTTGGCCTTGGGATGCCGCCCCTTGCCCGCCTTCAGCGTTCCGTTCTTCTTGCGGCGCATGGCGCTCGCCACCGAGCGTTTGGCGCCGTTGCCGTACTTCCGTCCGCGCGAGGATGTGCGCTTTCTCATGGTCGAACCTCCTCTACCGGACAATCTAAGGCTGACACACCGGGTTCAAACCCCCGGCGTCGAGACTGCCCCGTCGAGCTCAGCGACGACCATCACCCCTTTCGACGCTCCCGCGATCAAGGTCGCCGCCCGCCGGCCCGCTTCGCCGATCTCGATGGCCGGCGAGGCTGCGCGCGTCGCCGACCAGGTGCCAGGGCCCCAGAACCGGCCAAAGCGCAGGATCAGCACTTCCAGCCCGGACGCCTCCGCGTCGTTCTCCATGGCCGCCACGGCGGCGTCCGAGTCCGGACTCGTCGCAAACGCGATGCTCTCGACCACCAGGCGCCGGGCTCCGGCCGCGCGGGCAGCGGCGGTGACGTTGGGCGCGGCTTCGCGCCGCAGGCGGCTGTTCGCGGGCCCCGGTCCGCCGGCCAGATCGGTCAAGAAGCTCACGACGACGTCCGGACGAAACCCGCGCGCGACCGCCGCCACCGCCGCGCGGTCGTAAGCGTCGCACACGATGCCCTCGACCCCCGCCGAGGCCAGCGCCGCGATCTTCTCCGGCGATCGCGTGGTGCCGGCCAGCGTGTGTCCGGTCAGGTGAGGAATGGTCGCCCGTCCGAGCACGCCGGTGGCACCGAAGATCAGCATCCGCACGCGCGGAGCCTACCTGAATCGTGCGAAAATGACGGTATGGTGCGCGGAGTCGAGCGAGGCGTCCTGTTGCTCGCGGCGTGTGTCTCGGTGCTCGCTTGCGGCTCCAGCACGCCGGCGACCGGCAGCCCCGGCTCCGGCGGAAACGGCGGCCCGGGTTCCGGCGGAACCGGCAGCCCCGGCTCGGGCGGAAACGGCGGCCCGGGTTCCGGCGGGACCGGCGCGGGGACGGGAGGGGCCGCTGGCACCGCCTCCGTCACCATCGGGGGCAAGATCAACAAGGACCTGGACCTCCTGTTCATGATCGACAACTCGTCGGGGATGACGTCGATGCAGCAAAAGCTCATGACGCAGATCCCCGCGTTCATTCAGGCCCTGCAGCAGGCACCCGATGGCCCGCCGAACCTTCACATCGCGGTCGTGTCGTCCGACATGGGGGCGCCCGGGGATGAGGTCCAGTCGATCGGCTGCACCGACAGCGGCGACCAGGGTCAGTTCCGGTACCAGGTCGCCGCCGCGAGCATGTGCAACGCGACCACGCTCGCGCAGGGAGACACCTTCGTCTCCGACGTCGACGGGCAGACCAACTTCACCGATCCGCTCGCGGACGTGGTGCAGTGCATCGCGCAGCTCGGCGCGTCGGGCTGCGGCTTCGAGCACCAGCTCGCCTCGATCGCCCGCGCGCTCGGCGCCGACGGCAGCCCACCGCCCCCGAGCAACGCGAACTTCCTGCGCGCCAACGCCTACCTGGGCATCATCCTTCTCACCAACGAGGATGACTGCTCCGCGCCGCCCAACACCCCGCTGTTCTCGTTGAACGGCGGCAAACAGAGCGTGACCAACCCGCTGGGGCCGCTCGCGAACTATCGCTGCAACCAGTTCGGGCACCTCTGCAAGGATCCCACCGGCGCGGTCATCCAGCCGCCGCTGAACCCGACGGCCAGCGCCAGCGGCACCCCACCGAAGCTGACGCTCACCGACTGCACGTCGAACGACACCGGCGGCGCCGACGACCTGACGCCGGTGGCTCGGTTCGTCTCCGGCATCAAGGCGCTGAAGGAAGACCCGGACAACCAGATCCTGGTCGCGGCCATCACGGCGCCAGCAGATCCGTACACGATCGAGTGGGTGACGCCGGCCAGCCAAACCCCCGCCGGCGAGCTGTGGCCCCAGATCATGCACACGTGCGGCGCCGCCGGAAGCGACGACCTCACGCCGGGGGCAACCCAGACCACGATCGACGGCAGCTCGGGCGACCCCGGGGTGCGCATCGCCCAGTTCGCCAACGGATTCACCAACTCGGTGGTCGCGTCCATCTGCGATCCCAGCTATCGCAGCGCCATGCTGGTGATCGCAAACAAGCTCGGCGCGATGATCAGCAGCTCGTCATGCCTCGCGCTGGGCACGGTGCAGAACGACATCCAGGGCCACCCCGCCTGCACGGTCACGAACCACCTGCAGGACGCCAGCGGCAACGTCACCGATGTCCCGGTCTCGAACTGCGACGAGAACGGCAACACGCCGCCCTGCTGGACTCTGAACGGCGGGACCTCCTGCCCCGCCGGCGATGTCACGTTCAAGCTGATGTCCGATCAGGCCGCTCAGAGCGCCGCCAGCCTGTCGAGCACGCTGACGTGCCCGATCTGCCAGCCCGGATCGGCCGTCCCCGGTTGTTGATGACGCCCGCGTAACCGGCGCCTCCGCGCGGCGTAGAGACCGCGGGCGCCTGGAATGCCTCCGGGCGCGGGTTTCTCGGAACTGGAGGACATCATGGGATTCGTGCGTTCATTCGCGTCGGTCGTGGTCGGGACGGGTCTGCTGGTCGGCGCTCTCGCCGGGACGTCGCAGGCGCAGCGCCGGTCGGATGCTCAGGTCTGCACCCTGGGGTTCGCGGCCGTGGGACAGCCGGGGACGTTGATCTGCAAGGACCTGCAGTCGGGGGTCACCACGCAGTCCATTCCGCTGGGGCCGACCGTCTCCGCGGCCGGCGGGATCGCGGCCAGCCTGGCCAGCCGCGACGACCGCGTGCTGGTGACGAACCAGGCCAACGGCGCGGTCCTGTTCCGCGTGGGCCACGGGTTCCTGGTGAACCCGCTGGCGCTGGCCACCGACGGTGAGGGGTCCCTGTCCGGCGCGCTGGGTGACCGAGGTGCCTACGTGCTGACGGGGACCACGCTGCGCTTCTTTCCGAGCGGCCAGACGACGGCCAGCAGCGCCCGGCCCCTGCTGGTCGGCGACGGCTCGGCGGCGGCGGTCACGCTGACGCGGCGGTTCGCCTACGTCTCCGAGAAGAGCGGCTCGCTGGAGGCGTTCGCGCTGGCCGACGACGGGAGTCTGGGGCCCGCCACGCCGGTCTCCGGGATCTCGCCCGGCGTGATCGTCGGCATCACGGGTCTCGATCGGCTGGTGGTGGCGCCCATCGCCCACCTGGCCAGCAACGCCGGCCAGGCCGAGATCTCGGTGGCCGAGGGGCTGGCCCAGGTCCAGCGCGTCCCCACCAAGGAAGTGGCCGCCTGCTGGGCCGCCAACGACGACGGCGAGGTCTGCGTCGCGAACCCGGGCAGCATGACCGTCTCGTGCGGCCGCGCCGGCGCCGAAGGCCTTCTCAGCTACACCAGCGCCGCGGCCAGCCTGCCCGGCGAATCGGTCTTCGATCTCGACCTGCGCCAGGGCCTGGTCGCCCTGCAGGGGGTGAAGAGCGGCGCGCCGGTGCTGCTGGCCTTCCGTCGGACCAGCGGCGATTTCCTCACGGCCGCCGGCGAGCTCCCGGTCGGCACCCCGCTGGCGGCGGGCGCCCTGCTGCTTGCCCCCCTCACGCGCTGACGGTCACGACCACCACGCCGCGGCGGGCCGGGTCAGCGGTGAAGCAGGCCGAACCGCCGCAGCAACAGCCCCACGGCCAGCGCCAGCAGCAACACCGTGACGACGTTGCTGACCACACGGCCCGCGCGCGACGAGGCGCGGGCCGGCTTCTGCCCGGTGACGCTGCGGGCGGCGGATCGGAACCCGCCCCGCAGCGAGCTCAGGGCTCCCCCGCTGGCCTTGCCGGTGCGGCGGCGGCGGCGCGTGCGTCCCATGGGGCAGTTGTAGCACCCGCGCCGCCCGCCGACCGAAGCAACGCCGCGCGCACGAACTGCGAGTGAAGGAATGGGAGCCGCCCCCCCATCTCTCAGGAGAGGCGGGGGCCCGACCATGCGAATCAACCGGCGAATCTTCCTGCGAGGGCTGGGCGGCGCGGT
>Ga0070679_100005782_pt1 | contig 11473 bp, 9 predicted proteins | sample KBSC63BmetaG_FD_65652 | JGI IMG/M metagenome (GOLD analysis project Ga0070679, IMG submission 65652) | Corn rhizosphere microbial communities from Kellogg Biological Station, Michigan, USA - KBS C6-3B metaG | ecosystem: Host-associated > Plants > Roots > Rhizosphere | place: USA: Michigan... | reverse complement strand
AGCTGCTGGAGCTCGGCGGGAAGTCGATCGACGGCGACGAGGGCCCCGACCTGCTGGGCGTGATCGTGGGCTCCGAGGGCACGCTCGGCGTCGCCGTCGAGATCACGCTGCGCGTGGTGCCGCAACCCGAGGTCGTCGTCACGCAGCTCGCGGCGTTCACGACGGTGGACGCGGCGGGCGACGCGGTCTCGCGCGTCGTCGCCGCCGGGATCCTCCCGGCCGCGATGGAGATCATGGACAGCGTCACCCTGGAGGCGGCCGAGGCCGCATACGGGCCCGGGTATCCGGCCGGCGCGCGCGCCGTCCTCCTCGTCGAGCTCGACGGCGTCGACGTGCAGGTCGCGCTCGACACGGAAGAGGTCGACGCGATCTGCCGTGCCGCGGGGGCGTTCGAGATCCGCACCGCGAGCGACGCGGACGAGCGCGCCCGCCTGTGGCTGGGACGCAAGGGCGCCTTCGCGGCGATGGGCCGGGTCTCGCCGGACTACTACGTGCAGGACGGCGTGGTGCCGCGCACGCGCCTCCCCGCAGTGCTGCGGCGCATCGACGAGCTCTCCGCCGAGCACGGCCTCAGGGTCGGGAACGTCTTCCACGCGGGCGACGGGAACCTCCACCCGCTGGTGCTCTACGACGGGACGGCGGAGGGCGAGGTGGAGCGCGCGAAGACGCTGGCGGACGCGATCCTCGCCGCGTGCGTCGAGGCCGGCGGCTCGTTGACCGGCGAGCACGGCGTCGGCGTCGACAAGGCGTGCGCGATGCCGACGATGTTCTCCGAGCACGATCTCGAGGCGTTCGAGCGGCTCCGGCTCGCGTTCGACCCCGACGGGCTCGCGAACCCCGGCAAGGTGATCCCCACCCCGCGCCTCTGCGGCGAGGTTCCCGGGCCGTACCGGGCGCATCCGCTCGAGCGGCTCGGGCTCGCGGAGCGCTTCTGATGCGGCCCGCGTCCGTCGAGGAGGCCTCTGCCTACCTCGCCGGCGCGGCGCGCGACGGTCGGCCGCTCCGGATCGGCACCGACCTCCGAACGGATGGGCTCGACCGTGTTCTCGAACACGAGGCCGGCGACCTCACCTGCACGGTCGAGGCGGGGATCCGCCTGTCCGCGCTGCAGGCGACGCTCGCGACTGCCGGTCAGCGCCTCTCGCTCGACCCGCCCGGGGACCCGACGATCGGCGCGTGCCTGGCGGGACGGCTCTCGGGGCCGCTCTCGCATCGCTACGGGACGCCACGCGACCTCGTCCTCGGCGTGACGCTCGTGCTCGGCGACGGCACCGTCGCGAGCTCCGGCGGGAAGGTCGTGAAGAACGTCGCGGGCTACGACCTCGGCAAGCTCGTCTGCGGCTCCGAGGGCCGGCTCGGGTTGATCGCCCGGGTCGCGCTCCGACTTCACCCGCGTCCGGCGGCCTCGGCGACGCTGGTCGTCCGGGCCGACGACCCCGCGCGAGTCGTGCGCGACCTTCGTCGGTCCCGGCTCCAGCCGAGCGCGCTCGACGTGCTCCACCCCGGCCGCGTCGCGGTGCTGTTCGAGGGACGGGAGGCGGCGGTCGAGGCACAGCTCGCGACGGCACGCGCGCTGGTCGGCGGGGACGTCGACGCCGACGACGTGTGGGGCGAGGCACGGAGCCGCCAGGGAGCGTCGCTCGGCCGGCTCCGGTTCGTCCCGGGCGACCTCCGCAACGTGCTCTCCACGCTCGACGAGGCGGTCGTCCGGCCCTCCGCAGGGATCGCGTACGTCCCGCAGCGGGTCGGCGGCGTGCCGTCCGCAGCGGCACGGCGCGTCCAGCGCGCACTCCGTGAGCGCTTCGACCCGGCGGGTGTGCTCGCGTGATCGAGGAGCTGACGAAGGCGTGCGTCCACTGCGGGTTCTGCCTGCCGACCTGCCCGACGTACGTGCTCTGGAGCGAGGAGATGGACTCGCCGCGCGGGCGGATCCAGCTGATGGAGAAGACCGCGCAGGGGACGCTCCGGCTCAGCCCGACCGTCGTCGAGCACTTCGACCGCTGCCTCGGCTGCATGGCTTGCGTCTCGAGCTGCCCGTCCGGCGTCCGCTACGACCTCCTGATCGAGGAGACCCGCGCGCTCGTCGAAGACGAGCACCCGCGACCCCGTGGGGCGCGGCTCCAGCGGCGGCTCCTCTTCGCGACCCTGCCCCACCCGCGTCGGCTGCGCGCGGCGCTCCGCCTCGCGCCCGTCGGACGACGGCTTCCCACGCCCCGGTGGGCGCGGCCGATGCTCGAGCTCGCCCCCGCCTGGCGCTCGGGCGAGCGACCCGCGACGGTCACCCGAGCTTGTGTTGATTCAACACAAGCTCGTCCCGTCGGCCTGCTGACGGGCTGCGTCCAGTCGGTGCTGTTCGGGGACGTGAACACGGCGACGGCCCGCGTGCTCTCCGCCGCGGGCTACGAGGTCCATGCGCCGGCGCAAGGCTGCTGCGGCGCGCTCTCGGCCCACGCGGGCCGGGCGGCGGAGTCGGAACGTTTCACGGAGCGTCTCCGCGGCAGTTTCGACGGCATCGAGGCGATCGTGGTGAACGCCTCGGGCTGTGGCTCGCATCTCAAGGAGCGCGGTCTCCCCGCGCTCGACGTGACCGAGGCGCTGCGCGATTCCGACTTGCCAGGGCTGCACCCACTCGAGCTGACCGTCGCGTATCAGGACTCGTGCCACCTCCGGCACGCCCAGCGACTGCCTGCCGCCTGGAAGCCGCTGCTGGAGAGGATCCCCGGGCTCCGCGTCGTCGAGCCCGCGGAGCAGGACCTCTGCTGCGGCTCGGCCGGGATCTACAACGTCACACAGCCCGACGCTGCGCGCGAGCTCGGTGACCGCAAGGCCCGCAACGTGCTCGCGACCGCGCCGGACGCCTACGCGAGCGCGAACCCGGGGTGCCTCGTCCAGCTCTCGCAGGCGCTCGGACGGGCTCGGGCCGCGCTCCCCGCGCTGCACCCGGTCGAGCTCCTGGACGCCTCGCTCCGCGGCATTCCTTCGGCGGAGCTGCTCGCCGCGGCCCGGCGCTAGGCTCGACGAAGGGTGGGCGGCTCCCGCGTCTCGAGGCGATCGAGGCGCGCGTCGACGCGATCGAGACGCCGCGCGAGGTCGTCGAGCGCACGGGCGATCCAGAACGTCTGCAACCCGACCAGACCCGCGATCGCCGCAATGATCGAGGCTGCCTGCGCCCATTCCACGCCGACATCGTGCCTGCGGCCCCGTGCCCTGTCGAGACGTCAGTTCAAGACAGGACCACCTCGACCGGACGCAGGTCGTCCAGCCGGTCGACCTCCGCGAGCTGCGGGAAGAGCCTCGTCCAGGTGACCGCGACGCCGATCGTCACGATCCCGCCGATGACCACGGCGGGGACTGCGCCGAGCACCGCGGCCGCGACGCCCGACTCGAACGCGCCGAGCTCGTTCGACGCGCTGATGAAGACCATCTCCACGGCCGTCACCCGGCCCCGCAGCTCGTCGGGCGTGACGAGCGGCAGGATCGTCTGGCGGAGGACGACGCTCACCGTGTCGACGGCCCCGCCCGCTGCGAGCGCGGCGAGCGACAGCCACATCGTCTCCGACAGCCCGAACACGACCATCGTGATGCCGTACAGCGCGACGACGATCAGCAGCGTCCGGCCCGCGTGCCGTCGCACGGGCCGGTGGGTGAGGACGAAGGCGGCGCCGAGCGCGCCGACTGCCGGCGCCGCTCGCAGGACGCCCAGACCGGCAGGCCCGACCTCGAGAACGTCGCGCGCGAAGATCGGAAGCAGCGCGACCGCCCCGCCGAACAGCACCGCGAAGAGATCGAGCGAGATCGCGCCGAGCAGGACACGCGTCCGTCGCACGAGGCGGACGCCACCGAGGACGCTCGCGAGATCGGGCGACCCTGCGCCGGCGCCGTCGCGACCGGCGTGCATCGCGAGCACGGCCGCGAGCGACGCGAGCGAGAACACGGAGGCGACGGCGTAGACGAGCTCCGGATCGAGGGCGAAGAGCAGCCCGCCGAGCGCCGGTCCGGCGATCACGGAGAGCTGGGTCGCGACCGAGCGCTGCGCGAAGGCCTTCACCAGGATCGCCTGGGGCACGAGCGACGGGGTCATCGCGCGTCCCGCGGGCGCGCCGATCGCAGACGCGACACCCGTGACGAAGGCCAGCGCGAAGAACGGCCACGTCTCGTCGGCTCCTCCTCGCGTGACGGCGAGCAGGCCGATCGCGACGATCGCGTCGAGCGCGAGCGAGAGGGCGAGCACCGTCCGCCGCGGGTATCGATCGCTCAGATGCCCCGCCGGCAGGGCCAGCAGCGGGAGCGGGACGAACATCGCGAGGCCGACGATCCCGAGGTCGAGCGGGTCGCTGTGGATCGCGTAGACCTGCCAGCCGATCGCGACGAACGACATCTCGATCGCAAAGGCCGTGGCGACGGTCGCCCCGACGTAGAGCGCGAAGTCGCGGTGGCGGAGTGGCGAGTCGCCCTCGGGCCGGCGGCGGGGCCAGAGCACGCCGGCTAGGCGGCTTCGGTCTCGTCCGGGGCGGCCGGCTCGGTCTCGAGGAACTCGACCTCGAGGCGGAGGATCCGCGAGCCGCTCGTCTCGAGGACGGTGAAGTGAAGGCCGTTGTCGTGGATCTCGTCCCCCGCCTCGGCCGCCCGGCCGAGGTGGCCGAAGACGTAGCCCGCGACCGTGTGGAAGTCCTCGTCGTCGAGCTCCGTGCCGAACTGCTCGTTGAAGTCGTCGATCGTGAACGACCCCGAGATCCGGACCCGCCGCTCGTCGAGCCGCTCGACCGACTCGTCGGGCAGGTCGAACTCGTCCTCGATGTCGCCGACGATCTCCTCGAGGAGGTCCTCGAGCGTCACGATCCCCGCGGTTGCGCCGTATTCGTCGACGACGACGGCCATGTGCTGGTTCGCCTTGCGGAACTCGGCCAGGAGCGCGCCGAGGTCTTTGTTCTCCGGCACGACGTAGGGCGGTCGGGCGAGCTCGGCGAGCGTCGCGGCTTCGGTCGTCCCGTTGTGCATCGCCGCGACGACGTCGCGAACGTGGACGATCCCGACGATGTCGTCGAGCGACTCGCGGTAGACCGGATAGCGCGTGTACGGGGACTCGATCATCGCCGCCATCGCGTCCTCGGGCCCGAGGTCGACCGACAGTCCGGAGACGTCCGGCCGCGGCACCATCACGTCTGCGACCTCCTTCTCGGCGAAGTCGAAGACCTTGTAGAGCATCTCGCGCTCGTCCAGCTCGATCTCCCCGCGCTCGGTCGAGACCTCGAGCAGCATCTTCAGCTCCGCCTCCGAGTGCGCGTCGCCCTGCATCGCCTTGGGGTCGATCCCGATCGCTCGCTGGGCGAGCTCGCTCGACCGCTGGAGGATCCAGATCAGCGGCTTGAAGACGAAGAAGAAGAGGCGCACGGGCGCGGAGACGCCGAGCGCGACGCGCTCCGTGTAGCTCAGCGCGACCCCTTTCGGGACGAGCTCGCCGATCACGACATGGAGGAAGGTGATGACGAGGAACGCGAGCAGCACCGCGAGCACGGTCGCGAGCCATTCGTCGAAGAGGTCCGAGAGGACCTGCTCGCCCAGGGCGCCGATGCCCAGCGACGTGAGCGTGACGCCGAGCTGCATCGCGGCGATGAAGTGCGGAGGGTCGCTCGTGATCGAGAGCACGGAGCGCGCCGTGCGGCTCCCCTCGTCCACGAGCTCCTTCATCCGCGTGCGTCGCACCGTGACCAGCGAGTACTCGGCGGCCACGAAGAAGGCGTTGAGCAGGATCAGGAGGAGGACGCCGAGCAGCTCGAGACCGACGGACATCTAGTCGACCCAGAGGCGGAGGGGCATGGTCGACGAGTCGACGCGACTCCTCGCGTCGGCCGGCAATCCCGAGAGGCTCGTGCCCTGCGCCCCACATTCCGGGGCACGGGTACTGGGCGGTCGCTCGTCGTCCACTACTGCGCGGAAGTATAGGTAACGGCCCCGGCGGTCTCTTCCCGCCGAGCGCCACCCTCGAGCACGAGGCGCTCGAGATGCGAGAGCGCCTCGGCGACCGCAAACCGCCGCGCGGCGGGTTTCAGGTCGTCGCCGAAGAGCGGGAACGAGACGTCGTAGGCGCTGCGAGGCTCCGTGCCGAGCGCAGCGGCCGTCACGGCCAGGCGCTCGGCGTGATGCTCGATCAGCTCCCGCGCGCGGCCGATCGGATCGGTCAGCGGCTCGCCGTGCCCCGGGAGCGCGAGCCTCGGCTCGAGCTCGATCGTCGCCCGGAGCGCTCCGAGATAGTCGCCGAGCGGATCGGGTCGGCTCGCGGGCCACAGGCCGACGGTCGGGGAGATCCGGCCGAGAAGGTGGTCGGCGGCGACGAGCACGCCGCCGCGGAGCAGCATCAGCTGGCCGTCGGCGTGGCCGGGCGCGGCAACGGCTTCCCAGCCCGCGACGACGTCGCCGGGATCGAGGAGCTCCGGATCCGATCGGTAGCGGACGAAGGGGCGATAGGCGGAGCCTTCCTGGATCAGCTCGTCGGTCACGGCGGGCGGAACCCCGTGCCGGCGAAACCACTCGACGAGGACGCCGCTCCAGTCCTCTCCGCCCCAGACGAGCGCGCACTGCGCATAGTCGACTCGGCCCTGCGAGACGGAGGCGCCGGTCAGCTCGGCGAGATCCGCCGCCGCACCGACGTGGTCGGGGTGGAAGTGGGTGATCACGATCCGCCGCACGGGCCCGCCGTCGAGGGCAGCGAGCTCGCCCGCCCATCGTTCGCGAGCGTCGGGGAGGCCGAGCCCGGTGTCGACCGCCGTCCAGCCGTCGTCGCCGGGCAGCAGGTAGGCGTGGACGTGGCCCGGTCGGTTCGGGAGCGGAAGCGTGACACGGCGGATTCCGCCCTCGAGCTCGTCCACGACGCAACCCTATGCGCCGGCGCACGCACGCGGCCGGCATCGCGACGCCTCGCCGCCGCCGTCGCGAGCCCGACGCCACCTCATAGCGCGAGGGCTAATCCCTTGGATAAGCGTTCGTGATGGCTGATACCGTTCGCGCGATGGAGCACAGCGTCAGGGACATCGTCGGCGAGACCGACGTCGAGAGCCTCTCGGCGGGGGAGGTGCTTGACGCGGCGCTCCAGCGTCTACCGGCGGTCGCGCTCGCGTGCTCCTTCCAGAAGGAGGAGAGCGTTCTCATCGACATGCTCCTCGAGCGGCGGCCCGACGCGCGCATCTTCACCCTCGACACGCACGTGCTGTTCCCCGAGTCGTACACCCTCTGGCGCGAGCTCGAGCAGCGCTACGGGATCCGTCTCGAGGTCTACGAAGGCCCCTCGCTCGGCCGCCAGGCCGCGATCCACGGCGAGGCGCTCTGGGAGCGGAATCCGGATCTCTGCTGCTCGATCCGCAAGATCGCTCCGCTCGCCGAGGCGCTCTCGGGGCTCGACGGCTGGATCACCGGCGTCCGGCGCGACCAGGCGCCCTCGCGCGCCGGGACGCCGAAGCTCGGCTGGGACGACCGGCACGAGCTCTGGAAGGCGAGCCCCCTCGCCGACTGGACCGACGACGACGTCTGGGCATACGTCCGCGAGCGCGACCTTCCCGTGAACCCGCTCCATGACCGGGGCTACGCTTCGATCGGCTGCACGCATTGCACGGCGCCGGGCGCCGGCCGGGACGGCCGCTGGGTCGGCACCGGCAAGACGGAATGCGGCCTCCACGCATGACCGCCCCGCAGACCCCGTCCGAGCAATGAACGTCACCGACCCGATCGTCCGCCTCTCCCACCTCGACGCGCTCGAGTCGGAGGCGATCCACATCATGCGCGAGGTCGCGGCCGAGCTCGAGCGACCCGTGCTGCTCTTCTCCGGCGGCAAGGACTCGATCGTCCTGCTCCGCCTCGCCGAGAAGGCCTTCCGCCCGGGACGGTTCCCGTTCCCGCTGATGCACGTCGACACGGGCCACAACTTCCCCGAGGCGATCGAGTTCCGCGACAGGCGGATCGCGGAGCTCGGTGAGCGGCTCGTGATCGCGTCCGTCCAGGAGTCGATCGACAAGGGACGCGTGGTCGACGAGACCGGCCCGCGCGCGACCCGGAACCGGCTGCAGACGACCACGCTGCTCGACGCGATGCTCGAGCACGGCTTCGACGCCGCGATCGGCGGCGCGCGGCGCGACGAGGAGCGCTCGCGCGCGAAGGAGCGGATCTTCTCCTTCCGCGACGACTTCGGCCAGTGGGACCCGCGCGCCCAGCGCCCTGAGCTCTGGAACCTCTACAACGGCCGGATCCGCAAGGGCGAGCAGGTGCGCGTGTTCCCGATCTCGAACTGGACCGAGCTCGACGTGTGGCAGTACGTCGCTCGCGAGCGGCTCGAGCTCCCGCAGATCTACTTCGCGCACGAGCGAGAGGTGTTCGAGCGGGACGGGATGCTCTATGCGGCCTCGGAGTTCGTCGAGCGCTATCCGCACGAGGAGCCGTTCACCGACTTCGTCCGCTTCCGCACCGTAGGCGACATGACGTGCACCGGCGGTGTCCGCTCGCACGCAGCGACGATCGACGAGGTCGTCCGCGAGATCGCGGCGACGCGGGTCACCGAGCGGGGCGAGACGCGCGCCGATGACCGCTTCTCGGAGGCCGCGATGGAGGACCGGAAGCGTGTCGGCTACTTCTAGTACTAGCCCGTTCATTGCGGAGGGCACGGAGCTCCTTCGCCTCGTCACGTGCGGCTCGGTCGACGACGGCAAGTCCACCCTGCTCGGCCGGCTGCTCTTCGACTCGAAGCAGGTGATGGCCGACCAGCTCGAGCACGTGGAAGCGACGAGCGAGCGGCGCGGCGACGGGTACGTGAACCTCGCCCTGCTGACCGACGGCCTGCGCGCCGAGCGCGAGCAGGGGATCACGATCGACGTCGCGTACCGCTCGTTCGTGACGCCGACGCGCCGATTCCAGCTCGCCGACGCCCCGGGCCACGTCCAGTACACGCGCAACATGGTCACCGGCGCGTCGACCGCAGACGTCGCGGTCGTGCTCCTGGACGCGCGCAGGGGCGTGATCGAGCAGACCCGTCGCCACGCCTACATCTCCTCGATGCTCGGGATCCCCCACGTCGTGTTCGCGGTCAACAAGATGGACCTCGTCGACTTCGACGAGGGCCGCTTCCTCGAGATCGCCGCGGATCTGGAGGCGCTGTGCGACCGGCTGGGCGTACAGGACGAGATCGCGATCCCGATCGCGGCGCTCACCGGGGACAACGTCGTCGAGCGCTCCGAGCGGATGCCCTGGTGGACCGGCGACACGTTCCTCGAGCGGCTCGAACGGATCGAGATCGCCGGCGACCGCGACACCGCGCACCGGCGCTTCCCCGTCCAGTGGGTGATCCGTCCGATGAGCGACGAGCACCACGATTACCGTGGCTATGCGGGCGAGGTCGCCGGCGGCGAGTGGCATGCGGGCGACGAGGTCGTGGTCCTACCCTCCGGTCTCCGCACGACGGTTGCCTCGGTCGAGACGCACGACGGGCCGCTCGACGTCGCGGTACAGGGTCAGGCGGTCGTCGTGCGGCTGACCGACGAGATCGACGTCGCCCGCGGCGACATGCTCTGCGACCCCGCTGACCTGCCCCTCGTCGCGCGCGAGCTCGAGGCGATCGTCTGCTGGATGAGCGAACGGCCTGTCGAGCCGGGCGCGCGACTGGCGATCAAGCACACGACCCGCTGGGCGCGCGCGATCCTGGACGAGATCGTCTCGGTGCTCGACGTCGAGACGCTCGAGCACGTGCCCGCCGAGCGTCTCACGCTCAACGACCTCGCCCGCGTCCGCCTCCGACTCTCCACGCCGCTCGTCGTCGACGCGTACGAGGCGAACCGCGCGACCGGCGCGTTCATCCTCGTCGACGAGGCCACGAACGAGACGGTCGGCGCCGGGATGCTCACCTCCGCGACGGCCTGACCCGGCGCGCCTCGACAGAGGCGAACGTGTGTTCTATCATCTGCGGATGCGTGTCGAGTACCGGGAGGAGCCGTGCCGGAACGCGCTCAACCGCGTCAAGGGCATGCCGTTCAAGTGGTCGCTGAACCCGTACACCGGTTGCGCGCACCGCTGCACGTTCTGTTACGTCCGAGCCTTCGAGGCGCGGGCGGAGCGGCCGGCCGACGAGCGCTACGGACGCTCGATCCGCGTCAAGACGAACATCGCCGAGGTCCTGCGGAACGAGCTCGGACGGGCAGCCTGGGCGCGTGAGAGCGTTGCGATCGGCGCGGCGACCGATCCGTACCAGCCCGCCGAGGGACGATTCCGACTGACGCGCGCGTGCATCCGCGAGCTCGGTCGGGCGCGGACACCGTTCTCGCTGATCACTCGAGGGCCGCTGATCCGCCGCGACGTCGACGTGCTCGTCGAGGCGGCGAGCCGCGCGAAGGTGCACGTCAGCTTCTCGGTGCCGACGCTCGACGAGCGCATCTGGCGCACGACCGAGCCCGGAACCGCCCCGCCGCGACGACGGCTCGAGACCGTGAGGCTGCTCGTCGACGCCGGGATCGACGCCGGCGTCGCGCTGGCGCCGATCCTTCCCGGGCTGTCCGACGGGCCGGAGCTGCTGGCCGAGGTCGTGCGCGAGGCGCGGGCGGCCGGCGCGACCGGAATCTGGGCGAATGTCCTGTATCTCAGGCCAGGGACACGCGAGCACTTCCTCGAGGCGCTTGCACGCGACTGGCCCGAGCTCCTCCCCCGGTACGAGCGGCTCTACGAGGGTCGCGCCTACCTGTCCGCGAGTGAGGTCGAGCCCGTCCGCGCAGCGGTGCGAGGGCTCGCACGAGAGCGTTCGCGACCTCGCCGCCCGCCGATTCGGCCGGCCCCCGAGCCCGAGCAGCTCGCCCTCGCGGTGTGACGCTGCGGGAAGGCGTCACGCCCGGCTCGTAGAATCTCCTCACGTGACCGAAAACGGCGAGATCACCGTGATGATCGCCGACGACCACGAGGTCGTCCGGGAGGGCCTCCGGCTCGCGCTCCTGCGCTCCCCGCACATTCGCGTGGTGGGCGAGGCGCCCGACGGCGAGACCGCCGTCTCCCTCGCGGAGCGGCGCCGGCCCGACGTCGTGATCATGGACCTGCGGATGCCGCAGATGGACGGCATCGAGGCAACCGAGGAGATCGTCGCGCGCGTCCCCGACAGCCGCGTTCTCGTCTTCACGGCGTACAGCGAGAGGGCGCTGCTGCAGCGCGGGCTCGAGTCGGGCGCCCGCGGCTACGTCCTCAAGGAGGCGCCGCACGACACGCTCCTCAAGGCGATCGAGAAGGTCGCGGCGGGCGAGACATTCGTCGACCCGGCGCTGATCCCGTCGCTCGCGACCGGCCGGGACGGACAGGAGATCCTCACCCAGCGCGAGCGCGAGATCCTCCAGCTGCTCGCGGACGGGATGTCGAACGCCGACGTCGCGCAGCAGCTCTTCATCTCGCAGGAGACCGTGAAGAGCCACGTGCGCCACATCCTCGCGAAGCTCGAGGCGGAGACCCGCACCCAGGCGGT
>Ga0070679_100005780_pt1 | contig 11473 bp, 6 predicted proteins | sample KBSC63BmetaG_FD_65652 | JGI IMG/M metagenome (GOLD analysis project Ga0070679, IMG submission 65652) | Corn rhizosphere microbial communities from Kellogg Biological Station, Michigan, USA - KBS C6-3B metaG | ecosystem: Host-associated > Plants > Roots > Rhizosphere | place: USA: Michigan... | reverse complement strand
AGTACAAACGGTTCCAAATGCATTTACTTTACTGGCAACAAGGCGTACCTCATAAGTACCTGAATTTGCGTAAACATGCGAAGCATTAAATGCAGATGTGGTACTGCCATCTCCCCAAAGCCATTGGTAAGAATTAGCGTTAGAAGAAGTATTGTTTGTTGCAACATTTTCGCCATCACACAATAAAGATTTAACCAGGCTAAATGAAGCTAACGGCGCCGCATACACGCTTACATTTTGAAGAACCGTTGTATCTGTACAACTGTTCTGTAATTTTATATTCACAGTATAATCTCCGGGAGTTGTATAAGTATGTGTAATATCCGGTTGTGTGTTGGGAATAATTACCGGGCCGGTCCCATCTCCAAAATCAAAAGTTAATACAGATGCACCAAGCGAACTGTTTTGGAAAGTAACACTGTGTGGTGCACATCCATACAATTCATTTCCATTAATAGAAAAACGCGGCTGGATTATGTTTGGTGAAACCACAACATTGTTGAGTTGTGTATCCCTTCCACAACGGTTTTCAGCTATAAGCCTTATGGTAAAAGTATCTACCAGGCCTGTGTTGTATGTATGATAAATTTTCCCCGAAATGAACGTAGTATCTTTTGTATTATCTCCAAAGTCCCAGTAATAACGGGTTGACGCATCCATGCCAAAAGAATTATTAATGATTGTATCCCTGAATGGAGAACAACCCGTTGCCGTTGAAATGAACCTTGCTTTGGGATTGGCGAATACTTTTACGCTGTCTCTCATAATAGAAGTATCGCAACCCGAAAAAGCTTTCAGCGTTATATAATAAGTAGTATCAGTAAAGGATGAACTTGCATCAAAAATTACAGGCGCCGGTTGAATTGCAGATATAGGAGTGCCGTTTCCAAAATCCCAAAAGAATGCAACGCTGTTGTCTAATATGGTGGAAGCATTTGTAAAGTTAACTGTTAATGGGCTGCAGCCTGATGCAACATCTTTTGTAAATTTTGCCGTAACAGATGGTATTGTTTTAAACAAAATGCTCATGCTGCCTGGCTTGCATCCGTAACGGCTCGTTGTTATTAATTTGATCACAACATTTTCATCTGGATTAGTTAATATAAATGAAGGAGGAAATCCATTCACGGCTCCGTTAATAAGTGTATTATTTTGATACCAGTTATATTGAAGATTCCTGTCAGGAAAAGTTGTTAAAGTTATAAACGAATCAACATTCGCCGGGGCGCAAAGAACGGTATTGGTTGCAACAAATAATGCCTTTGCATCAGGTCTAACGGCAACGCATACACGATTTGAAGTATCACCTGTGGGACAGAGAGAAGTTTTTACAATTCTCCTGTAGCAAGTAGAATTAATTAATATACCGGGTGTGTAGTCAACACTAATGGCAGTATCAATATTGTTCCAGACGATACCACTGTCAGTACTTTGCTGCCATTGATAATTATAATTTCCATTACCTCCCGCGGGCACACTTCCTCTAATTGCAGCAGGTGTTGTATTGATGCAAACAGACTGGTCCTTGTTTATAACATTGTTTGCAATCGTTGAAACATTTATCAGCACTGTATCTGAGTTTGCCGGGCAGGGATCATTACTTATTTTCCATACAAAAGAATACGTTCCGAAAATCATTCCTGTTACCGAGGTGGAAGCAAGTGTTGGCGATGTTATAACAGGAGAATTTGGTCCGCTAAATAAAGACCATTCCCCTGTTCCAATAGCAGGATTATTTGCTGTTAAAGCAGTAGAAGAAGAACAAATAGTTTGATCATTTCCTGCATTAGCGGCAGTTGGGTTATCATTAATTTTTATCTGAACCGTATCAATACTTGGATCGCAATTACTGAAATTGATTGTCCATATAAAAATGTAAATACCGGGTTTTAATCCGGTTACTCTTGATGTTGCAGAATTTATATCGGTAATAACAGGCGTATTTGGCCCACCTATAAAAAACCATTTGCCAGTTCCTCTCACCGGATTGTTCGCTGCAAAAGTCGCAGTTGTGTCAAGACACAAAAGTTGGTCAGGGCCTGCATTTGCAATTGATGGGCCGGGCACAATAGTTATTGTTACATTAGAAGAATCTGCGCAACCTCCATTAAATATTTTCCATTTAAAAATATAAGTTCCGGGAACTAAACCGGTAATAGTTGTAGATGGAGAAGATGGAGTTGTAATTGAAGGTAAATTAGGGCCGCTGATAGTTGACCATACACCACTTGCTGCACCGGGAGCATTAGCTGCCATGGTAACACTGTTTCCACAAAAGGTTGTATCCGGCCCTGCATGTGCCATAACAATAGTATCCACAATAAGCTTTTCAACAGCAGCGCTGGTTCCGCAATCATTACTAACCTTCAAGGTTACACTAAAATTTCCTGTATTAGGATAAATCACCGATGGGGGAGCCGGTAAGTTAGAAGATGGCAAACTGCTTCCGGGAAATGTCCAGTTATAAGTAGCATTTGCAATAAAACAATTTACTGTATTTGTAAAACTGATAGGCTGGTTTTGGCAAACACCCCCGTTAGCCGGTAATGATATTATGGGGACACTTTTTACAACTACTTTTTTCTCTGCAATATCAAAGCATGAACGACCAGGGCTATACGCAGTTAACCTTATTGTATAAATTCCAGCATTTAAAAATTTAAAATGTGGCCTTGCGGAAAGCGAATCAGTTCCATCCACATAATTGTAATTGCCTGTTATCGGCGCACAGCCTGCAATAGGCACAGCGCTAACTTCCCATTTATAAATGTTCTTCCCGCAAAATTCTGTCGCGGGAGAATAGATAACAGAATCTACTAAGGAACTGCATAAAGTATCGCTTGCCAATGAAAAATTTACTTTAGGTAACGGGTTTACACAAATTGTTTTCGTAACGGAATCAAGCCCGCACTGGTTACTGCCACCTGTTTTTAATTTAATTGAATAAGTACCCGGATTTATAAACCTTACCTGCAACACATTGGCACCTGCTATCCAGTCAGAAGGAAATATACTGTTCTTATCACTACCACGCGTACCCGAAATTATCGTCCAGTCAGTTCCCTCAACTCCCGGTGAAATAGACCACAAAGATTTTCCAGGAGAACAATTACCAGATTCATCTACGAAGCTGTTTATACTTTGGTCGGTAAATGACACAACCTGATTTATACAGGAAGTATCTTTCGATTGCCCGAAAGAAGCATTCGGCGTTGAGGATATTTTAATTCCTCCTATCGTACCAGGAATGCCAATCACATTACAAGGATTTTTTATAATTAAGGATACTGTAAAATAATTATTCCCACTACTATTACCACAGCTCGGCCTGTTAAAAGCATGCATATAGCTTGCTGGCGGCGGCTGGCTGTAAACTGTTTGAGGCGTACCATCATCTACAGAAAGATAATAGAATGTGCCGGCGGAATTAGTGAATACAGAAGGCAGAAACGGAAAATTAAAAGCAGTTCCTGTGCAGCCTGTTAATACAGGGTTTTCAGTACCAATTCCACCATTGGGCGCATCTCCTACAAATACGCCGTAATTAGCAGTATCAATACATCCATTAGTGCCCTTCACCACATATTTCAGATTGTAATTACCAACATTATATGTGTGCGATTGAGTTCCGGGAGAAGTAGTTGAAGTGAAGCCGGAAGAACCATCGCCCCAAATAATCTCATAGTTTAAATTAGGTGCAGGGTTTGACTGATCAGTAAATGTAAAAGCCGAAGCAGACGTACTGCACTGTTTAAAATAAGTTTGGCCCTGGAAAGTAATCTGGCCGGTTCCCGTTAAAACCGGGCCGGGCAATTGGTTAATGATTACCTGGTGCGTTGTTGAATCTTTACAACCTGCGCTGTTTGTTACCACCATTTTTACCATAAAAGGCTGCGTCAAAATTCCGGGAGTGCCTTTGAATTTATGAACTACCGAAGAAGATATAGTTGTAATAGTATTATTTGAGCCTGAGTTGGGATCATTGAATTGCCATGTATAAGTTAATCCCGGTCCCGGCGTAGCTGTAAATGTAATTGGCGTATTACCGCATTGGGTGGTAGTTGGAGAAAAAGTAAAATTCGCAACTGGCACTGAAGCAACAGTTACTACAACCGGGCCTAGTGTATCTTTTACTGCACCACTTAATTTAACCCAGTAAGAGCCGGCAGCACTTACATTATATGTGTTTGACGTTGCTCCGGGAATTATAATTCCTGCTGGAGGCGTTCCATTATACCATTGAAAAATAGTTCCGGCAGGAGCGCTATTTACAGTAAGCGCTCTTGAACCACCGGGGCAAATAGTTGTTGGGCCGGATGGAGTGAGCGTTTGAGCAATAAGCGCTTCTTTGAAATTTAGTAAGATAGTTAGAAGTAAAAGTCTTCTCATTACAGTGGGGTCAGTATTAAATGCCTGTTTGCAATATAATATTTTTAGGTAATAATCTTTATAATAAAAACTATAATCTAACTCAATATATCGCTAATAAGATATCTCAATTTCGGGTAGGATATATAGTTAGTAATAACAAATTATCATTTTAAAAGCTTTGAATCAAAAAGCCAAAATGTTTACATTTGAAAGAAGTTCTAAAAATTATCTGTCTCCTTTATTAAATAAAAGTATTATGATGAAAAATCATGCAATAATATCAAAATGTATAGCTTTATCATTTGTATCTAATTGCTTCATTCAAACTTCTTTCGCCCAACCTTCAGTTTTCAGCTTTGAAAAATATACTAACAGCAAAGGTGACACCCTAAATTACAGGCAGCTCTATCCTGATTCCGATCCGATGAGAAAGTATCCGCTCGTAATTTTTCTTCATGGATCTGGTGAACGAGGAAGCGATAATGATGCCCAACTAAAGTGGGGTGTTATGAATTTTGCCAAAGATGACAACATGATGAAATATCACCCGATAGTTATAGCCCCGCAGTGCCCTGAGAAAATGCAATGGTCTAATTTTTCGAGAACACAAAACAGCACTGACATGAAACTGCAGTCTTCTCCTTCAAAAACGATGGAATTGGTATTTGAATTAATTCAGCAGGCTATAAAAAAATTACCGGTTGATACTAACAGGATATATATTACAGGACTTTCAATGGGTGGGTATGGCACTTTTGATGCTATCGAAAGATATCCCGATTTATTTGCTGCAGCGGTTCCAGTGTGCGGTGGCGGAGATACTTCAAAGGCTTCTTCCATTGCACATATTCCAACCTGGACCTTTTCAGGCTCTGAAGATCCTGCAGTAAATCCAATGTATTCAGTTAATATGTTAGAAGCGCTCAGGAGAGCTGGTGCTCATCTGGGTTTTACGCAATATCCTGAAACGGGACACTTTTCCTGGCTTGGCGCTTACAGTGATCCGTTAATGATGGAATGGCTCTTCAGGCAGCATAAATAAAGTGTTCTAAACTTAGCCAATAACTACACTACATCTTTTTAATCCTTTTTGTCGTATATATTTTTTATATTAGTTACAAGCATGAAAAGGATAATTTATTTTACAATTATTTTCTTATCATTAATATCGTGCATTAAAAAAAATGACGGCTCATTTATAAATATGCCCCCGGTTGCAGATACTTCCAATACTTCAAAAGATACTTCTACAAAAACATATCTTGCCCTGGGCGATTCTTATACAATAGGCCAGTCTGTTCCTGATTATGAAAGATTCCCTGTACAAACCGTAGTATATTTAAGAGCAAAAAATATTTCTGTAAAGGATGCAGATATTATTGCTGTAACCGGCTGGACAACCGGCGATCTTTTAAATGCTTTAAATACTAATCCTCCTAAAGAAAATTATTCTTTCGTAACACTTCTTATTGGCGTAAATAACCAATACCAGGGAAGAACGCTCGATGAATATAAACTACAGTTTACCGAATTATTAAACAGGTCTATTGCTTATGCCGGAAATAATAAACAGCATGTATTTGTACTTTCCATTCCCGATTACAGTGTTACGCCCTTCGCCGACGGAAGAGATACGACACAGATTGCAAAAGAGATCGATGAATTTAATGAAGCTAACAAAGCTATTACCTTAAACGCCGGTGTAAACTATATTAATATCACCGATATTTCGCGTGATGCTAAAAAGGATGCCTCATTAATTGCAAAAGATGGGTTGCATCCATCAGAAATTCAATATAACAAATGGGTAGATATTCTTGCCCCATTAGTTTTACAGAAACTTCAATAAGACTTTATTTTTTTTAAACGTCCTATTTTCCTCAATATTAACAGGCTGGCTAAAAAAGTCAAAGTTCTTTAGCATAATTACGCCCTCACCACCGCTTCGTATATATTTGTGAAGAGTATGATAAGAAGCGCATCAGTTTTGTATAAAAGAGCTTATGGCGGCCTTTCGAAAGGCACGTGGTGGCTGTCTCTTGTAATGCTTGTAAACAGGAGCGGTACTATGGTAGTGCCTTTTATGACGATGTACCTCACGCAGCATTACGGATTCTCAATAGAAAAAGCCGGTTTTGTTATGAGCTTGTTCGGCTTAGGCGCAATAGTGGGCTCCCTGGTTGGCGGCAAATTAGTTGATACTGTAGGATATTATTATGTACAGCTTTTTGCTTTGATATTTGGCGGAATTATGTTTATCATTCTTGGGCAAGTGCATTCTTATACCGGCATTTGTATCTGCACATTTATACTGGCTGTCTTAAATGAATCGTTCAGGCCGGCCAATACAGTTGCTATCGCTCATTACAGCAAAGAAGAAAACAGGACAAGATCTTACTCTCTTAACCGGCTTGCCGTTAACCTGGGATGGGCTGCGGGCGGCGCTCTTGGCGGAATAATTGCAAGTTTTAATTACAACTGGTTATTTTGGGTAGATGGCATTACAAATATTTTAGGAGCTGTTTTGCTCTATCTAACGTTGTCGCCTAACCGAAATTCTGAAACAGAAGCAAAGACGAAAGAAAAAAATGTAATTAACAAATCAGTTTATAAAGACCGTATCTATCTTTATTTTGTAGTATTGGTGTTCCTGTTTTCACTTTGCTTCTTCCAGTTATTTACAACTATCCCCGTTTTTTTTAAAGAAGAATTCCATCTTACCGTGTTATTTATAGGAATTATTATGGCGCTCAACGGGCTCATTATCGCGTTATTTGAAATGATTATAATTTTCAGTCTCGAAGGCAGAAGGTCGTCATTGCATTATATATCCTTTGGCTTATTGCTAGTAGCTGCCGCATTTTTTTTATTGAATTTTTCCTGGGGTGGCTATAGCTTCATCGCTTTACTGTCAATGTTGTTTCTCACCTTCGGTGAAATATTTGCAATGCCTTTCATGAATGCTTACTGGATCAGCAGAACCGTTCAAAGTAACCGCGGACAATATGCTGCTCTATATAGCGTAGCATGGGCGGGTGCTCAAACAATTGGCCCCTATACGGGCTCATTAGTTGCGGGCCATCTTGGATATAAAATGCTTTGGTATATTACAGGTGGCATTTGCATCTTATTATCAGTTCTCTACCGAAAGCTGCACTCTCCTGTCGTTTTACCTGTTTAAATAATCCTGGTAAGAAAACTGCATGTATGCTTTACCGTTAGTAATAGAAGATGAATCAACATTTCCTTTTGTATAAATTATTTTTTGTGAAACATTATCCATTGTAAATGTTTGCGCAGGAGTAACAAAACCAAAGCCATTATTAAAACAATAAAACGCAAAAGGCTTTGCAGCAGAATCTAACAGATCTTTACTCCACTTAAACTGCTCAGCATTAATATTGAGCTGATCTAAGACTGTTTTAACTATATCTGTTTGAGAACCTATAGTTGTTATTACACCTTTATCTTTCAATGCACCGCCGCTAAATATTAATGGGATATGAAATTTTGAGGGGACATCATTCCTATCATGCCCTGGCAATGGATGGCCGTGGTCAGCAACAAACACAACTAAAGTATTATTCCATAATGCACTTTGCTTTAATTGATGCATAAATACGCCAATGCAGCTATCTGTGTATGCAATAGAATTTCTAAACTTTGATGTTTCGTCGCTGACCCTGAATTTACTAAAGGGCACATCATAAGGTTCGTGGCTGCTTAGCGTAAACAATGCAGCAAAAAAAGGTTCCTTTTCCTGTTGAACATTTTCATAAAACCTGTTAAATACATATTGATCATGCACTCCCCAGGATGTAGTTCGTTCATCTGTCGGAAAAGAATATTTACTTATTAATTTGTTGAAACCAATATTAATAAGATATGACTTTATATTGGCAAATTCAAGCTCACCGCCATATGTGTAACTTGTATGATACCCTTCCCTTTCCAATGCCTGAGTTATTGAAGGAAGCTTTTGAGTTTTAGTTGGTGTTTTTATGATGGAAGTAATTGCCTGGTTAGGATAGCCGCTTAACACAGCCACCTGCCCCTTCTCACTTCTATCGCCAGCCGCATAAATATTTGCAAACAATAATCCATTTGCAGCAATTGAATCAAGATTTGGCGTTACGCCCGCTTCGCCTCCAAGACATCCGACAAACTTTGCGGTAAAGCTTTCCATTATTATAAAAATAATATTGGGCCTTTCAGTATTTAAAATGGAAGGAATCTTTTTAACACCGGTATTATATAAATTATTAACTACCTGTTGCGCTTTTCTTTCAGGAAAAAAATCGAAAGGATTTTTATTATTGTTTTTATTTAAAATTGAAAATGCAATGTTCCACGGCAAGTTAAGCGCAGCATGATCTGCAAATATCTTTTGTGAAAAGTAAACATCACTTTGGTTCATCGGTATTTTTTGAACACCCCCGCGAATGGGTACAAAAAGAAAAACAACAAGAAATAAAGAGAGGATAAAGTTTCCGGCTGCAAATTTTAAAGGCCTTACAGCAATATATTTTATAATAAACTTTTTATAAACCCAAATTGAAAAAAAGCACAACGCAATAAAAATAATCAGTAATAAAAATAATGGCGAAGAAGAAATAGTTGCCGCCATTTCCTTCGGTGATTTAAAATACTGCAATGGCGTAGCATCCATCCGGTAACCCCAGGCTGTGTACAGTTCAAGGTCAGCGGTTGTTAAGAAAGAAATAAGTATAATAACAACAACTGTATAAACATTGATTATTCTTTCAACGTTCAACTTTATAAATACTGTTCTAAAAAGAAATAATAAAAATGGCAAAATGCAGATATAAGAAGTAAAGGAGGCGTCCATTCTTAAGCCATACAAAAATACTTTGAAAACTTCCCCCGCAGTTAGCGTTGCAGTAAGCGAATGGTGATATACCAGGAAAATACCTTTGCAAATAATAAAATAAAATATCCAGAAGCAGAAGTATGCAATGTGTCCATAATATTTTTTCACGCGGCAAAAATACTATTAACAGGAATAAGGAATTACAAGTGTAAAGGCAAAGGCGAAGAACATCCCGACGGGCACGGATGCGAAATAAAAAAGGCCATCTATCCAAATAGCCTTGCAAGGTGTGGTTTGTCTATATTTTACGCTACTTTCTTCATTTGGTTGGTCATTTCAAAATCGGATTAACTATTTTATTGGGATAGTTTAAATTTATCGTTTGGAGATTGGCAGCAAGCGATTGCAACATGTTTTCGGCGTCGGGGTTTCTTCGCAAGCCGTCTCAACTCCAAGCCATAAGTGCGGCTGGACACGCGGCAATGAATGCATTTTAAAAGTGACTGATAACTTTTTTACTACAGTCCGCTATGTGAGACCTTCCTGGGAAAATAGTAAATAAACGGTTGATGAGGAAGCAGCCTTGCAATTTTTCATCAGAGAAATCTACAAAATAAAAAGGCTGGCTTCCACTACGAGCCAGCCTTATAGGTGAAGTTTTAATTTTTATTGTTGAGCCTCTGTATAATTAAGCATCCAGTTTATTCCAAATTTGTCGGTGAGGTTACCATGCCAGTCTCCCCAAAATTCTTTTTTAAAAGGATGGTCTGCCTTGCCTCCGGCCGCAAGCGCATCGTACAATTTTTGGCCTTCTTCCACACTATCGGCATGTATTGAAATATAATAATTATTTCCTTCTTTAAAGGTGGCCTCATTGCAATTATCGCTTGCCATCAGCACGGTGCCATTATCCAAAGGCAATGCAATGTGCATGATCTTTTCTTCCTGGCCTGCAGGAACCGGCATGCCCTGCACATCTTTCATACGCATTACCATTCGGAATTCACCACCAAAAACTGATTTGTAAAAATTGAACGCCTCCTCCGTGTTGCCGGGGAAATTTAAATAAGGGTTTACTGCTTTCATGATTGTTTTATTTTAATGCTTAAAAAATTACTTTGCTCTTATATAGGTCAGGAGTATTTATTTTCTATACTCATCATGCCGGCGCCACCAGGTATAAGGTTCCGTTTGTGGCCGCCCTTCAGGTGTGTCTTCCCAATTCTCCTGCCGGCCCAACGGAGTAAGGTCAAGGAAAGTCCAGATACTGCCAAGCGCCTCCACTCCACGAAGCGATGTAAAATAAGTACGAAACACGCGACCTTCATCATGGATGAATACGCTTAAGCCAAACGTTTCTCCTTTGTCTGTGGTAACATTGAAGTCACGGTTAAAATCACTTTCGGCCGAAGAATACCATGGGATATTCCATCCCATTCTTTTACTATAATTTTCAATGTTTGCCAATGGCGCACGGGAAACTAATACAAACGAAGTGTCGCGGGCGTGAAGGTGAGTAATGTTTCCAATGTTATCTACAACCATGGAGCAGCCGGGACAACCTGCATCAGGCCATCCATGTACTCCCGGCGCAAACATAAAATGATAGAGAATGAGTTGCCGCCGTCCTTGAAACAAATCCAATAAACTTACTTTGCCATCCGGCCCTTCAAAAGAATAATCTTTTTTTATTTCTGTCATGGGTAAGCGGCGGCGCTCAGCATTCAGCACATCGTGTTGACGGGTAAATTCCTTTTCTTTTTCAAGAAACGCTTCGTTTGTTTTGCTCCATTCTTCTGCAGAAACAATTTCGGGGAATGTTGTCTTACTATTTTTCATTTCCAATCGTTTTTTATATGTAAGAAAAGTAAGAAAGATTTACATTCCATTCTTCAATTTCTTTAACTTCTTACTGTTTTCTTATCACACATCGTTTTGTAAATATTTTCTATTTGATAAGTATGCTTTATAGTATGGCAAATAACAAAACTAATCCATTCCCATCGGGTAAATTCTCCTAATGTGGGGAACGGAAAATCCATACAAGCCAGCGATAAATCCAATGAATCGGCAGTTTGCCTTATGTCATCCATTGTTTGTTTTAAAGAGCCGATGAGTTTCTTCTTGTCTTTCGGCTCGTTTGAAGGACAAATTACTTTTGCAGATTTTGCCTTTTTTGTAAAGTCGAGAAATATAGATTCAATGGCCTTCACATTCTTATCCTGCGGCCTGTTTGCGGGTTGCGTATTGCCCAATAATAATTGGGTTAAT
>Ga0070679_100005777_pt1 | contig 11475 bp, 11 predicted proteins | sample KBSC63BmetaG_FD_65652 | JGI IMG/M metagenome (GOLD analysis project Ga0070679, IMG submission 65652) | Corn rhizosphere microbial communities from Kellogg Biological Station, Michigan, USA - KBS C6-3B metaG | ecosystem: Host-associated > Plants > Roots > Rhizosphere | place: USA: Michigan... | reverse complement strand
TGATCGCGTTGGTCGTCGTCGCGCAGCCGTGCATCGTCAGCGCGCCGATCGGAGCCGCGACGATGGCGGCCACGATCATCAGGGCGTTCAAAAGTTTGGCCATGGACTACCTTTCATTTCGATCCGGCGCACCGGACCGCGGTTGCAAGGTCGCGCGCGCCGGCGGCAAACTCGTCAATGTCGTCGGCGAGACGCCCAGCGAAATACTCACGCTCAGAGCCGCCAAGGAGCTCGAGCAGACCGATAGCGCGGCAAATGCTTTCCGCGCTGCGCGCAAGCTGCTCTCCGGATCGAGCGCGGAGATTGGCGGGCGTCTCAGGGCGAGTGGGGTCATCATCCGTCAGATCTCCTTCGGCCATCGCATCACGGCTTCGGATCCTTCGGTGCTTCGGGCCTGCTCTGCATGGCGTTGCCCGCGGCGGCGCCGGCAAGCGTGGACGCGAAGCTAAGCACCATGGGGAGCACGGCCAGGCACGCGCTGCTGAATTCACAGGTCACCACCACCATGGCGGCGATCGCGAAGACTGCGACGTGCTTCCAGGTCACGTCAGCGCCCCCAGTCGCAAAGCAGCCCACTGCCGGTGGTTCCGAACCACTTCGTGGCCATGATTTGCGAGCCCGCTGCATTCGGGTGCGGAGGCGAACCCTGATTGAAGTTCGATCCGAACGGGTCGCCGAGCGCGTCGTACATATTGACGACCTGCACGTTGCGCCCCGCGGCCCGATGCGCGGCGGCCATGGCCGGAATGAGTGCATTGAGGGCGAGAACGATCGAATTGTTGCCGTTCGGGAGCGCGGTGATTTGCGCGACCTCGATCAATTTGAGCCGATTCAGGCCAGTACGTTGGCCCTGCAGCCAGCAATTGAGAATCAGGTCGTCAAGCGACGCGAGGATCGTCGGCGCCGGTGTCGAGAAAATATTGGCGTCGTTGGTCCCAGCGTGCAGTAAAAGGACCTCGGGATAGTGAATCGGCACCGAGACCTGCGCGCGCGCCTTGATCATGGCAATCGTGTCGCCGACAACCCCGTCGTGGTAAATCTGGCGTACCGACGCGTCGTGGCTCGTCGTGTTCTGGCCCTGAAAGGACATCGGAATACCGGCGTTCTGCCCGAGTACCCACAGGGGGTTGCGGTAACCGGTATTGAGCGTGCTATCGCCGGGGCTCGTTCCCGCGCCGACGGTGATCGAATCTCCCATCGGGCAGACCGTCAACAGACCGGTCAGTCCTGCGCCGAGTCCCACTGCTTACCGCCCGTAGTCGCAGAGCAAGCCGCTGCCCTTCGTGCCGAAAAGCATTTGAGCGATCAGCACGTAACCGGTGTCGTTCGGGTGCGGCGGGCTCGCGGGATTGAAGTTCGCGCCCGAATTGCCGGCGGTGTTCGCGCCAAGCGCGGTGAATAGATCCACGAACCGGACGTTCATGCCTTGCGCCTGCAGCGCAGTGCACACGCCCGGGAGAAGCGCCGCGAGACCAGCCGTCTTGTCGTTGTTGCTCGGCGTCGCCGCCGGCGAGCACAATTCGATCAGCTTCGTCTTGTTAACGCCGGAGCGTTGGCCGAGGTTCCAGATCGCCGCGACGTTCGTTTGAATCTGCGACGCGCTGGTGGCGGCGGCCTGATTGTTCACGTTGCAATCGTTCGTGCCGAGGCAGTAGCAGATCACCTCGGCGGGATAGATCGGCGTGCGCGCGACCAGGTTCGCCTGCGCACTGTTGATCGTCACGCCGTCGATGCCGTCGTGGTAGATCTGCCGGACGTCAGCGTCGGCGCCGAGCGAGCTCGAGCCGACGAACATCATGTTGATCCCTGCCTGCTGGCCAAGGTTCCAGAGCGGCCAACGACAGCCGGTGCTCTTGGTCGGAAGACCGGCGTTTGCGCCGGTGCCGTGCCACTGCGAGTCGCCGTAGAGTCCGACCGTCAGCAGGCAATTCGTTGCGAGGCCAGCCCCGAGGCCCATATCACTGCTCCATCCACATGCCCATCGCGTCGAGGTCGATGGCATCGGTCTGGGTGGAAGCAGCTGGACGCGACTCGAATTGCGGCGACGTTGATGCCGAGTTCGGCACGGTGCGCGCTTCCGCAACGCGGACCGGGTTCTCTTCGTTGATGGCGCCGTAAACGGCGTCGCCGTCGTACCAGAGTTCGCCCGTGGTCCACGGTCCAACGACCGGCGATACCGCAGACAGGACGTTGAGCGCCGGGCTCGTCGTCAGCGCGTCGGCGTTCGGGCAACTGAACGCGTATTTCGCGGTCTGCACGCGGCCGTTGATGCCGATGGCTGCGGAGCCGGCCATCGAGCCGTTGCTGAACAGCAGATAGAACCGCGTGTCGCCGTTCGGCGGGTTGATTGCGATTCGCCAGTTGGCGAACAGATACCAACGCTTTTGGGCCATATTGGCCGAGCCGAAAATCGTGCCGAATCCCGGGAAATTGATCGTTCCGCCCTGGCCAGCCGCGCCACCATTGATTCTCAGAACGCCGGGGCCGCCGATGTTCGGGCTCGACGTGCCGGCCGCGATGCCGATGAAGGAATACTCCGACGTCGTGCCCATGTCGGTGTACGTCGCGCAACAAAGCGACTCGTCGCTGATTCCCGTGAGGAGCCGCGCGCGGATTCCCCTGCGCGATTGGCGGCCATCAATTCCGTACCCAATTGCGGGCGAGGTAACGCGCGTAATCTCGTTGTCGAGGACCTTGTAATCCACCTAATTGCCGCCTTTCCCGTTGGCCCACACGGAGAGCTGATTGGCGGCACCGCCTCCACCCGGCGTGTAACGCAACCGGATCGCGCGCCAGCCGGACACGATCGGAACGTCCGTGATGAACTTCCCCGCGACGCCCGCGGGGTTCGTCGGCGCCGGCCGCATCAGCGCCGTGACGTCGATCCAATTGATGGTCGCGGGCCGGTCCGGGTTGAACGACCCGCCGGCCGCCTCGATCACGAACGTTCCCGTCGGAGCGCCGCCGGTCACGCCCCAAACGACTTCCAGGCTGACCGCGGTCGATTGCCGCATATCGAACGGGTCGGAGACGATCGCGGCCGACATGTCCCCGTTGGCCGCGCTGGCGGTAGCCCCGAGGAGGGTCCGAAAAGTGCCGCTCCCAACGATCTGGCGGTCGGGGATGAACATTCCGCCCTAGTGCGGGCGCACCCCGACCCCGTCCGGGTGCGCCCGCACCCTTGCGGATGGACCCCCAGACCGCGCCCGAGGCCGAGACGGACGGGCCGGGCTACGTTCCGCCGCCGATCAGCGGCGAGGCGCTGCTGGCCGTGACCGGGATTCGGGCGATCCTCGAGCGGACGCCCAAGCGCGTCACCATGGCCGACAAGGACGCGGCCGAGACGTTGCCGCGGGAGATCCGCCGCGCCGTTCGGCGCTTCCTGGACGACGACGGCGGCCCGCGGAAGGTCCCGCGCGCGCAGCCCTTCGACTACCAGTGGGCGCTCGAGCACATCCAGGCGGCGCTCGAGCCCCAGCACATCGAGGCGATCGCCGAGTCATTCCGGCCCGAGGATCACGAGCTCGCGAGCGACTACATGATGGTCGCCCAGCGGGTGATCGTGTACCTGCAGGGGATCTTGCCGCTGCGGACTGCCGAGACGATGGCGAAGTCGATCAGCCTCGACCCGAGCGACACGGAGATCGCGCGTTTCCGCCGTGCTTTCGATGTGGCGAACGATCCGATGATCGTCCTGCGCGACATGGAGATCGGGACGCTGATCCCCGACCAGATCCATCATCTCGGCGCGTGTTATCCCGACCTGTACGGCCTGATGAAGGCTCGAATGGCAACGGGAATGGCCGAGGCGATGGCGCGGAAGAAAAGCTGGCGCCTCTCGTACCGCCGCGACCGGCTCGTGCAGGTCTTGTTCGGCACGACAACCTGGTCGAAGGATCTCGCCTCCGACCTGCAGGCGAACTTCAAGCTCGCCGACAAGGCCGATCAGCAGCAGTCGGGCCCGGCGCCGGCCAAGAGCAGCAGCAAGGCGGCGGCAAACGTCCAGACGAAGACGCAGGCCGTAGCGGACGGCTCGGCGGCTTAGCCGCCGGTCACGTCGTCGACGAGCTGCCCTCCCTGCTCGTGCAGCATGCCGCCGGGTGCGGCGCTCTGCGCCGCCTTGATCGCCGCCGCGCGCGGCACGCCCTGTTGAATGAGCTGCAGGATTCGGCGTGCCGTCTCGGCTTGTGTGCCGCTACCGGCGGCGCGCCCGATGGCGCCGGCGACTGAGCGATCGAGAACCCGCTTGGCAGCGGTCGCGGCAGGGATCGCGACCAGCCCGGCGGCAACGCCGGGGTGTCCCATCGCGAGCGCGGTCGCGGCGCCCCCGGCACCGCCGGCGTGCATCAGTTGCCGCCCGAGCGTGTGGATGTTCGCCGGCACCGACGCGCCGCCCGCGTTGGCCGTGGCGCTGTTGAGCCGCTGGTCGATCACCTTCTCGATCCGCTTGAGGCCGGAATAGTCCTTGTTGATGGCGCGGAGCTCCTCGACCAACTTCGGATTCCCCTCGGCAGCGGCCTCGAAGATACCGTCGCGGAAGTCGCGCAGGTGGCGCGCGACGTCGAGCTTGCGCGTGAATGCCTGCGTTCCGTTGATCCCGCCCATCGAGTTGTAGGCGACGCCGGCTTCGTCAGACCAGAGCCGCTGAATCTGCTGTGCAGAGACGATGTGGTTGGGGTCGAACCCCTTCGACGTGGCGGCGGAAGTGATACGCCCGATCTCGTTGTCGAGGTCGCCCGCCAGCGCGGGATTCGCGGCCTTCTGCTTCTCGAGCAGCGCCAGCGCGTCGCGGACCGACATCCCATCGAGCGCGCCACCTGGAACCGTCGCATCATGATTCAAGACCGACTTGAACCCGAAGTTCCGTGCACCGGTTACGCGCCTCACGATCCCCTCGAGCGCGTCGGCTTCCGCCGCATCGGTCGTGTGCCCGGTGGCGCGGAGGTTCTCGATCTGCGTCGTAAGGTGGTCGACGAGCTCGCCAGCCTTGACGCCGCCGTCGGGCAGCAGCTTGTCGACTTCCTTCCAGCGCGGATCGAGTTTGCCGCCGACGTCCGCGAGCCGCTTCGTGATCACTTCCTTGGCGGTTTGTAGCTGGTCGACGCCACCGTGGCGGGCTTTGTCGATCGCCCTGTTCATCTCCTTGTCCGACAGGACAAGGCGCGCCGCGCTCTCCGCATCGTCGGCGAGCTGCTTGCGGGCGGTCGGCGTCGACGCGCCTTTGACCTCGCCGCTGATGTCCTTGACGACCCACCCGGCTGCGTTCTTCTCGGCCTTTTCGACCAACCGGCCACCGAGGTAGCCAAGCGCGCCGCCGAAGGCCGTGCCCGCCAGCGCCGAGTTGCGGGTGTCGCGGAGCGCGCCGCCAACATCGCCTTGGGTCAGATCGGCCTCGCTCGAGCCGAGCCCCTGGATCGCGCCCGCTGTGGCGCCGGCCTTCGCGGCGGCGAGCGCCGCGGCCTTCGCGCCCATCTTCACCCCGGTTGCCGCCGCACCGCCGGGGAGCAGTGGCGACGTCGCGATCCCGCCCGCGAGCTCGCCCGCGCCGTAGATGTACGGATGTTCCTCCTGCGCCGCCTTGTTCTTGGCGCGGTAAGCGTTCCGTCGCTCCGAATAGGTCAGATCGGGATTGTCGACGCGCGGCAGGCTCGAGTCCTGGAACATTTGCGCGAACGAACGGACGCCGGGGATCTTACTGGCGACGGTATCGATCGCCGCGGCGGCCTCGTCGCCGAACCCGAGGCTCGCGCCCTGCAGCGCGCCGCGGGCCAGCGCCTCGCGTCCGGATGGCGCCGCTGGCGGGGTGGCTGGTACGGACGCCGCCCCGCCGGCCGCGCTGCTCTGCGATGACAGCCACCGGTCGAGCGCATCGCCCCCGCCGCCCGCGGGCGCGGCGGGCGCGGCCTGCGTTGCCATCCAGGCATCGAGCGCGTCGGGCATCTACTGAACCGGCGCCCCTTGGCTGACGAGCCACGCGCGAGCCTGCTCGCGGCGTTCCGGCGTCTCGTTCGGATTGCGCATCCGGGCGACCGCGGCCTGAAGTGCATCAGCGCGGCTGGGCGCCGGTCCGCCACCGCCGGCGGGCGCCCCGCCGCTACCGGCTTCGCGCGCGCGCGTCGCGTCCGATTTGTAGCCGAATCGGCCGAATCGGCTCTCGCTTTCGGCGCCGAGCTGGTCTTTGAACGGTTGCAGCTTCGGATCCGTGTAGAACCTGCTCTTGAATGCTTCGTGTAGGCGGTTGCCCTCTTCGTCCGATGCCTTGACGGCGGCGTCGACGGCCGCGCGCAACTCCTTCTTTTCGCGGTCGGTAAACGTACCGGTGCCGTGCGCCGCGGCAGCCTGAACCTTCGAAAAGAGACCGGGCGCGAGATGGGACTGCAGCGCCTGCATCGATGCGCCGGTCGCCGTTCCCTGCCGCACGGCCGTGTCGAACTCCATGATCGCCGATGCGAGTGTCGCGGGCGTCGCGTTTGGATCGTCGACCTTGCCCTTGACGTCGAGGATCTTGTCGCGGGCGGCGAGCGCCTTCGGGATGTTGTTGTTCCGGTCGAACGCGGCAAGGTCCTGATTGACGAGCCGGTCGCGCTGCAGCTCGAGGCGCTGCATTCCGAGCGCGCTCGCGCCCTGCTTGACCTTCTCGCGCTCGAGCCCGAGGTGCGCGCGTTTGATCGCGAGATCGGCGTCCTGGACGTTCTGCCCGTGGATCTCCTTGAGCGTCTCGAGGCGTGTCGCTGTCCCCTTCTGCTTCAGCGCGATCACGTCCTTGTCGGTCTGCGCCTGCTCGGCGGAGACGCCTTGCTTCATCTTCAGCGCGACCAGCTTCGCCGCAGCGGTGTCGTACGCGGCGGCTTCCTTCAGCTTGTTGTCGGCGAGCGCCTGCTGTTTCTGCGTCAGCCCGAGCTCGTAGCCTTCGCGCGCGGCGGCCATGTTGCCCTTGGCCTTTTCGATCCGCGCCTGCTGCATGCGGAAGTCCCGCTCGATCGCGTCGTTGACCATTTTCAGGCCGGGGTTCGTCGAATTGTCGGTGCGTCCGAGCGCGCCGAACATGATCGAGAGGCCGGCGAGGACCTTGTTACCGGTGGACTTGTCCGCCCAGTAGTCATGAAAGTCCATCTTCATGTACTGGTCGGTCGCGGCCTGAGCGCGGTCGGCCCACTGCTGCGTCCGCTTGTTCGCCTCGTCGATCACCGTCTGCTGGTGCTGCTCGGCCTGCGCCTTGCGCGTCGCCTCCTCGTCGGCCGCCGTCGATTCGATCCCGGCGATCTTTTTGCGGATCTCTCCGCCCGCCTGCTCGGCGGTGACGGCCTGTCCCTGGAGCTGCTGTTGCTCGTTGTAGAGCCTCCGCTCCTCCGCGCTGGTGTTCAGTCCCGGCGGCCCAGCGCCAGCACCAGGCGGGCGCGCGCGGGGCGGCGGGGCGGGCGCGGGCGCCGGTGGCGGCGGGAGTTGCGGCGAAGGCGCGGGCGCGGGCGATGGCAGCACCGGCGCGCCCGCCGGCGGCGGCGCGACCATCACATCGGGCGGGGTCGGCGGCGGCAGGTTCATCGCGAGCGCCTGCGTATCCGCGAGCGGATTCGGCGCCGGTGGCGGTCCCGCCGGATAGCTCAAGGCGGCAGCGTTCGGCGGCGCGCCGCCGGCGCCACCCTGCTGCATGAAAAGCTGCTCCTCCTCCGTCAGCGGAGGAACCCCCGCCGCGCTCATCGGCGCGCGCCGCCCTCAAGATGAGCCACGCGGCGGTGCATGTCGGCCAGCGCCGCCAGCATCGCGCCCGTGGCGCTCGGGATGTGGATCGCCTTGCCCGCGGGCGTGTCGCGGACGATCGTCCGTCCCATTCCCGACCTCTCGACGTCTTGAGCCATCACGCCGACCTTTGGTTCGGCGAACCCACGGTACCGGTAGGATGCGGGCGTGATCTGCGCCAGGAAGTCGCGGATTTCGTCTGTCGACTCAGGGCGGATGTCGGTCTTTGCCCGCTCGTCACTGAGCGTGTTGATCACACCGAGCCCGCTCGAGACGAGGTTCCCCCACTGCTGGAGTTGCTGATTCTTCGCGGCGATCTTCGCTGCCTGCGCGTTGACGTCGTTCGCGTTCGCCTGCAGGGTCTGATTCCCGAGGTTGTTCTGCTGCGTGATGTCCTGGTTCCGCGTGTTGATCGCGGACGTCTGGTTCGCACCCGCGATGTTGACGTCGGTGGACCGGCCAGCGTTCGTGACGTCGCCGAGCTGGCCGCGCGCCGTCGCCTGTTCCTGCGCGCGCAGCATCGCCGAAGCGCTCGCCTGCTGGGCGCCGAGATTGCCGATGTTGTTCGCGGCCGTTCGTTGCGCCAGCGCGAGATTCCCGCCGCGGCCGGCGGCGGCAGCCTGCCCGGCCTGCTGGGCGCGAAGCTGGTCGAACGCCTGCTGCTGCTGGATCTGCGCAACGCTGGGCGTGTTGCCGGCGAGCGTGTCGTTCAGGTTTGCGACGAGCCCAAGCTGGGCGTCGCGAAACTGCGCCTGCTGCGTCGGATCGAGCTGGGGCGGCGTGCCCGGTTGCAGTGCGTTCAGCTTCGCGAGGTACTGCTGCTCAAGCGCCTGTGCGTCAGCGCTCGCCTTATCGATGCCGGAGGTCGATGGGACGAGCCCACCGAGGACGCCGCCCGCGGCGCCGACGACGGCAGCACCAGCATCTCCGACGGCGCCCGGAAGCTTGCCGAGCGCGGTCTCCGTCGTTGGGATCGTTTTCCCGCCCACCGGCAGGGTGCCGTAACTGGTGCCCTGCGCGAAGTCGCCGCCAGCCTTGCCGTACTGCCCGTGGTAGATGTCGCCGATCGCGTTGATGGTCCCGCCGACGGGGTTGTCGTTGAACACCTTGTCGGCGAGCGTGTTGCTGCCGGGGTTCTGTGCGTTCTCGGTGTTGCCGTTGACGGCCGGGCGCGAGACGACGGTCTGTCCTGACGCATCGATCAGGCTCTGGCCGTCAGCGGAGACCGTATATCCCGGTGGCGCCGGTTGGCCCGGCGCCCAGACGGGAACCGGCTTCCCGGCGATCGTGACCGGCGTGCCTCCTTGGAGTGCCATCGCCCTAGTGCCGGCGCACCCGACAGGTCTGTAATTTTTTCTTGCAATCCGCCGCGGCGTTCCTTACAGACCGAATTGCCGATCGGACCGCTGATTCTGGGTTCCCTTTGTCAGAGATCCCCCAGGGTCGAACTCTTGCCCGAGAGGCACCAACACGGGTGGCGTAGCTCAGTCCGGTAGAGCGCTTAAACGCCGACTTCTATACCTTGCTCGGGCAACCGAGCCGACAGAGGACGGTTATCGATTATCAATCGAGAGGTCGCTGGTTCGAATCCAGCCGCCACCCCAAATACGACGACGTAGGCCAGAGGTAGAGCCGCCGCGAGGCATCCGATCCGCACAACCTTGCTCGGAAACGAGCCGACGCAGATTGGTTATCTTCCAGGACGCGGTGATCGTGGGGTTCGAATCCCTGCCGTCGTCACCAATCGAAGGGAGACCACGACAATGAATTACGCGAAGCACATCACGACAACGCAGCGTGAACCGTTGCCGGGCCAGGTCCCGAACAGCGCCGGCGGGTTCACGTTCCCAGTCGACGATTGGGCCCAGCTCGATCGCTTCCTGATCCTCGGCGCCGAGGGCGGCAGCTACTACGCGTCGGAGCGCAAGCTGACGAAAGAGAACGCCGCCGCCGTCCAGCGGTGCATCGCCGCCGACGGTCGGCGCGCCGTCGCGCGCATCGTCGAGATTTCGGACGCCGGCCGCGCGCCCAAGAACGAACCCGCGCTGTTCGCGCTGGCGCTGGCGGCGAAGCGCGGCGATCTCGAGACGCGCCGCGCGGCCTTCGCCGCACTGCCGCGCGTGGCGCGCATTGGGACGCACCTGTTCCATTTCGCCGAGTACGTCAAGGCGCTCGGGGGCTGGGGCCGCGGCACGACGCGCGCGTTCGCGCGCTGGTACACCGAGACCCCGTCGCACCGCCTCGCCGAGCAGGCGATCAAGTACCAGCAGCGCGACGGCTGGGCGCACCGCGATCTCCTGCGCAAGGCGCACCCGAAGACCACCGATGAGACGCGGAACGGAGTCTTCAACTGGATGGTCAAGGGTTGGCCGTCGGTCGGCGCCGAAGCTCACCCCGATCGCGTGCTCGCGAAGATCTGGGCATTCGAGAAGGCGAAGACCGCGCGCGGCGCCGAGCTCGTGCGCCTGATCCAGGACTACGGCCTGCCGCACGAATGCGTGCCGAACGAGGCGAAGGGCGATCCCGCGGTCTGGGCGGCGATGCTGAAGCCGATGGGGATGACGGCGATGATTCGCAACCTCGGCAAGATGACAAGCGTCGGTCTGCTCAAGCCGATGTCCCTCGAAGCGCGCATTGTGGCGGACCGGCTCGGCGACGCCGAAGCGCTGCGCGCCGCGCGGGTTCATCCGCTGCAGATCCTCGTCGCGCTGAACATCTACGGCCGTGGTCGTGGCGATAAAGGGTCTCTGACGTGGTCGCCGGTCCAGCAGGTTGTCGACGCGCTGGACGCCGCGTTCTACCTCGCGTTCAAGGCGGTCGAGCCGACGGGGAAGCGGACCATGCTCGCGCTGGACATCTCCGGCTCGATGGGCAGCCCGGACATCGCCGGCATGCCGGGGATCACTCCGCGCGTCGGCTCGGCGGCAATGGCGCTGATCACGGCGAACGTCGAGCCGTCGCACGCCTTCGTCGGCTTCACCAGCGGGACCGGCATGGCGACCGCGACGCCGGGGATCTCCGATCTCAAGATCTCACCGCGGCAGCGCCTCGACGACGTCGTGCGATACACCGCCGGCCTTGCCATGGGCGGCACGGATTGCGCGCTGCCCATGCTCTGGGCGGCGCACTACAAGGTGCCCGTCGACACGTTCGTCATCTACACCGACAGCGAGACGTGGGCGGGCGAGGTGCAGCCCGTCGACGCGCTCCGTGCGTACCGACAGACGATGGGCATTCCGGCGAAGCTGGTCACGGTCGGCATGGTCTCGAACGGCTTCACGATCGCCGACCCGAACGACGGCGGCATGCTGGACGTCGTCGGCTTCGACACGGCGGCGCCGGCGGTGATCGCCGACTTCGCGCGTGGCTGACAGCGCCGCCAAACGCACCGAGGCCGCGCTGCGCGCGGCGACCGGTCCTCTTTCGCTCGAGCAGCTCGCCGCGGCCGTGTTCGGCCGGCGCGGAGACTTCCGAGACCGCGCCGCGCTGCAGGTGATTCTGCACCGCCTCGACGCGCGCGGGCTACTCGTGAAGCACCCGCGGACCTATTCGATCAAGTCATCCGCTGCGATGGCGGCAGGCGATTGACGTTCGGCTTGATGCCGACGAGCATCGTCATCGCGGCGAGTGTCCAGGCGGTGTTGTTCGAGTTGCTCAACGACGAGATGACCACCGCGTAGGCGCTGCCCTTCCCGTTCGGGCCCGGGTCGAACTCCTCGCTGAAATTTCCGGCTGCGT
>Ga0070679_100005776_pt1 | contig 11475 bp, 9 predicted proteins | sample KBSC63BmetaG_FD_65652 | JGI IMG/M metagenome (GOLD analysis project Ga0070679, IMG submission 65652) | Corn rhizosphere microbial communities from Kellogg Biological Station, Michigan, USA - KBS C6-3B metaG | ecosystem: Host-associated > Plants > Roots > Rhizosphere | place: USA: Michigan... | reverse complement strand
TGCCGAAGCGGCTGGATGAAAAAGTTGCGCGGCTCCATCTCGACAAGCTTGGCGTGAAGCTCACCAAGCTGACAGCGGATCAGGCGGAGTATCTCTCAGTGCCCGTCGAAGGGCCGTACAAGTCGGACCACTATCGCTACTAGAAAAGCGGGCTACTTCTTCGCCGCGGAGGAATCTTCGGCGAAGAAGGGCGAGTGGATGACGGGACGGTTTTGATCGTAAGCCCGTTTCGTAATCAGGGCAACCGTGCTGTCGCGCCCGAGCCAGTTCTCGACAGCGGGCGGGTCCAGAAGCTTGTAGCGTCTTGCCAGCTCGGCGCGGTACCACTTCGCGCCGAGTAGCGGGACTGTGACGATCGTGACGTCTCTGCGCGTGCCTTCGGCCTGCTGCAGATACCAGAGAGGATAGGTGTCGTTGTCCCCCAGCGCGAGAAAAATTCCGCTCGGTGGAACTCGTGACAGCATCTCGCCCTGCTCTACTCTTGCCGAAGCTTCCGCGGGATCGGTTCTACGGTCGACCGCGCCCCAATTCAGAATTCCCGGTGCGAAGGGAAGGATGAGAGCGAGCATGTTGAACGGCGCCTTGACGAGACGCGATAGCCGGATCGCGCCGAAGCCCGCCCAGAGTCCCCAGCAAAGAAACGCGAAGAAAAAGAAATAGTCTCTCTCGCGAGCCTCGTGCGGGGCGTTTGCCGGAAGGAATCCGACACCGAACGAGGGGCCCGCCTTGAGGTTCAGGTAAACCAGCACGCCAATGGTCGAGACGAAGAAGAGCAGCGCGATCGCGCGCCAGCTCCGCCGATCCATCGCGCGGTGTGTCATGAATCCCACCACGCCGAGCAGCGCATAAAGAACGGTGATCGGCGTTCGCCACCAGTTCGGCGGTGCGTCGGGGCCGAGGCCTTTCGCAAACTGCCAGTCGGCGTACTCGAACAGATTCCCCAGCTGGATGTATGCCGGCGCCTGACGCGGCCAGATCGAAGGGACGTCGTACTGGCGTCGCAGAATCACATCGATAAGACTGCTCAGCGTCGAGGGATTGCCCTGGTTGATCGCGGGATCGTGGCGCGCGCGAATTAGCATGAACAGAACGCACGACATTCCGACCAGCGCGACCATTATCGAAGCTCGAAGCAATCGCGCGAAGGAATGCGCCTCGCGCCGACCGTCGGCGTAGCGTCGGCCCACCGGCACAGCGAAATAGCCATCGTGGGTGCTGAACACGAGCAGTATCGCGCTCGGCACCACGAGAAGCGCGCTCAAGTGGAGTGACCAGGCGAGACCGGAGAGATAGGCCGCGAGCAGCGCCCAGTGCATGTCGGAATTCTCGCCAGCCCGATCGCCCGCCCACAGGATTACGCAGCCAAAGAACAGCGCGACCGCATATACCTCGGTTTCGGTTGCGCTGAGCCAGACGGTGGACATGAGTCCGGCCGTGATTCCAGCGGCCGTTCCCGCGAAGCTATCGCCCGTCCATTTGGCGAACAGGCTGGCAAGGATGCCGCATCCGAGCGCGGTGCATACCGCCGAAAGCAGGTTGATCGAGCGCGCAAATCCAAAGAGGTCGCCGAACGCGAGGCTCCACACCCTGCCCAGCAGGACATACAGCGGAGTCCCCGGGGGGTGCGGGATTCCAAGTGTCCTGATGGCGGCGAGAAACTCCCCGGCATCCCACAGCGTGACGCCGGGGGCAAGGGTGAGCATGTACACGAACAAGAGAATTGCTGCCGTCGTCCAGCCCGGCGAAGGAAAGCGTCTTATCGGGTGCGCCTCAGTTGGGAGTACTCACTCAAAACTACCTCAGCGGCTCGCGAGTTGCCCATTGGTGCGCGGTTCGCGATTCCATCTGCCAGACGCGCATGAGCACGAGGAGGCAATACGTACGCGATCAGCCACGCTTCAGCCGCGCTTGTTTTCAAGAAACAATATCCGCGAGTGGGCCTCTGGCCGCTCCTGATCGCGGTGCAGGCGGTTGAGCTTCTCTGGATTCTGTTCACCTATCTGGGAATAGAACACGTCAGCACCACTCCGGATCAAATCCATCTGGATTTCCTCCCGTACTCCCATTCGATATTCACGGGAGTCTTTCTCGCGGCGCTTGCGTGGGGCTTCGGCAAATCGGTGCGGCGGACCTACGTCGGCGCTGCGATTGGACTCGCGATACTCTCGCACATCGTCCTCGATTTAATTCATCACGAGCCGGACATCGCGCTGCTTCCGATGGCGTGGGGCCCGCGCTTCGGGCTCAATCTGCAGAGCATCCCGCTTCTCGATCTCGTGGTGGAGATCCTGTTTTGCGTCGCCTGCTGGAAGTTCTTTGGCGGATCGAGAGCACTCCTGATCGGCATCGTGATCTTCAACCTGCTGAACATCCCGCTGATGTTTCCGCGCCCCGGGACTGGGACGCTGGTCGCGCAGCATCATGCGCTTCTCCCCACCTTGATTCTGATCCAGGTCGTGGCGTCATGGCTGCTGATATGGTGGTTTGGGCACACAACGGTCTTCTCGGAGCAACCACCGGTCCCTGCCGGCTGAACTAGTCGACGAGCAGCTCAGACTCTTCAGGGGTTAGTGCCCACGCGGCATCGAGTGCCAGGCGATTTGGGCGCACGCTGTGCACCCGGAAAATGCGCGCACCGGCAAAGAACGCGACGACGTTGACGCCGACGGTCGCCATGTCACGATCGTCGTTGGAGACGAGTTGTGTGGCGAGCGTAGTCCCGCTCGAGCTTCCTCCGCTCTCTGCCGTAAAACGGATCAGCTCGGCGATCACTCGCTTGCGCGATGCGCCGACGAATACCGGATACCCTTTCTCGACCACGCGTCCCAGCTCGACGAGCACGGCCAGCGAGTGACCGGTTTTCTTTGAGAATCCTATTCCAGGATCCAGCGCGATTCTTCCCGGATGGATTCCCGCGCGTTGCGCCGTCTGGATGCTCTCCTCGAGCTCGGAAAGAATTTCCCCGACCGGATCCCGCCCGTAGATCGCCTTGTCGTAGCTCGCCATCTCGGCAACCGTGCCGCGAGAATGCATGAGGACGACATTGCAACCCGCTTCCGCGCACACAGTAGCCATCTCGGGATCGAGCGACATGCCGGAGACGTCATTCACTACCGAGACACCTTCCGCCAGCGCCGCGCGCGCGACCTCCGCCTTCACGGTATCGATGGAGATTGGAACGTCGCTCCAGCGGGAGCGAATCGCGCGAATGGCGGGCAGAACGCGCTTGAGCTCTTCGCGCACCGGAACGGAATCCGCGCCGGGGCGCGTTGATTCCCCGCCGACATCGATCACGTCGGCCCCTTCCGAGATCATGCGATCGGCCTGCGCGATCGCGCTCTCCGTAGAAATGAAATTACCCCCGTCGCTAAAGCTGTCGGGGGTAACGTTCAAAATTCCGAAGATGGTTGGCCGCTGTGACTTCGACGGCCAGGAGAAACTCACGCCGGCGCTACCTCCGGACCTCCGAAGAGTGGCGGCTTGGACGGCTTGGGGTGCATCACCGGTGTCGCGAGCGCCGGCGCGGACGGCGGCGGGCTGATCGGACGCGGAGGAAGCTTCTCACCGCGAGCGAGGGCAGCGACTTCATCGCCGGTCAGCGTCTCACGGTCGAGCAGTGCAGCCGCGACGACGTGCAGCAACTCCAGATTCTCCTGGAGAACCTGCGTCGCGCGCGAGTACGCTTCCTTGATCACCCGAGACACTTCGGAATCCACCAGCTGCGCGGTGCGCTCGGAAACCTCGCGTCTCGTCTGGAGCTCACGACCCAGGAACAGCTCCTGCTCGTTGTCCCCAACGAGAATCGGTCCGATCTCGTCCGAAAGTCCCCACTGCGAGACATAGCGTCGGGCGAGGCCGGTTGCCTGCTGGATATCGCTAGCGGCGCCGGTCGTCACGCGGTCCCGTCCGAAGACGAGCTCCTCGGCGACGCGCCCACCGTAGGCTTTCACCAGGTTGGCTTCGAGCTGCTCGCGCGTGACGGAGACACGGTCGTCTTCGGGCAGCGTCCACGCGACGCCAAGCGTGCGTCCGCGCGGAACGATCGTGACTTTGTGGAGGGGATCATTGCCCTTCACCTTGATCGCGCAGATTGCGTGGCCGCTCTCGTGATAGGACGTCAGCTTGCGCTCATCGTCCTTCATCACCATCGACTTCCGCTCGGCGCCCATCATCACCTTGTCCTTCGCGTCCTCGAGGTCGGCCATGTAGACCTTGTCGTGGTTGCGACGGGCAGCGAGGAGGGCGCCCTCGTTGACGAGATTGGCGAGGTCGGCGCCGGCCATTCCCGGAGTTCCGCGGGCGAGTGTCGTGACATCGACGTCTTCGGCCATCGGCTTGTTGCGGATGTGCACGCGCAGGATTCCCTCGCGCCCACGGAGGTCGGGAGAATCGACAACGATCTGTCTGTCAAAGCGCCCCGGGCGCATCAGCGCTGGATCGAGAACGTCGGGACGGTTGGTCGCCGCGATCAGGATCACTCCTTCATTCGATTCGAAGCCGTCCATCTCGACGAGCAGCTGGTTGAGCGTCTGCTCGCGCTCATCATGCCCGCCACCGAGCCCGGCGCCGCGATGGCGCCCGACGGCATCGATTTCATCGATGAAGATGATGCATGGCGCATGAGCCTTGCCCTGCTCGAAGAGATCGCGCACGCGACTGGCGCCGACTCCGACGAACATCTCGACGAAGTCCGAGCCTGACATCGAGAAGAACGGCCGGCCAGCTTCGCCCGCCACAGCGCGCGCAAGCAGCGTCTTGCCTGTCCCCGGAGGGCCGACAAGGAGCGCTCCCTTGGGCAGACGTCCGCCGAGCTTCGTGAACTTCTGCGGATCCTTCAGGAATTCGATGATCTCCTGGAGCTCGACCTTTGCTTCGTCAGCGCCGGCGACATCGTCGAACGTGACTTTGGGCGTGTCACCGGTGAGGAGCTTCGCCTTCGACTTGCCGAAGCTGAACGCCTTCGCGCCGCCGGCCTGCATCGAGCGGAACAGGAAGAACCAGATTCCGAAGATGAGCAGGTACGGGAACAGGCCGATTAGAAGCGCCGTCATCGACGTGCGGGGCTCTTCTGCCTGGATCTGAACTCCATGCGCGACCAGCTGCTTGAGGTCGTCGCTCGAGTTCTCCATCGGGAGCAGCACCTTGAACTTCTGGACGAGCCGTCCCTTGACGGGAATCTTGTTCTTGAAATCACCCGTCAGTGCGCGGCCACCCTGAATGGTGACTTTCTCGATGTTGTTGTGCTCGAGCTGCCCGGTGTACTCGGTGTAGGAAACCTCAGGCGCGGCATCGGCACCCTTCGCCGAGAACTGAATGATCGCGACGGGGACGAGTATGACGAAAACCCAGAACGAGAGCTGCTTCGATCGCCGGCTCCAGTCTGTAGGTTTCTTCGGATTTTTGTTCGGCATTTGAATAGGCATTACTGCAAGCTCGCTATGTACGGCAAGTGGCGGAAGTTCTCCGCGTGATCCAACCCATAACCAACCAAAAACTCGTTCGGCGCATCGAATCCAACGAACTTCGCGTCGTACTTGAGACCTTCCGCAATGCGCTTGTGCAGCAGCGCGCAGATCTCCAGCGACCTCGGCTGCCTCTCCTTTAGTATAGCCATCAGACGATTCAATGTGCGGCCGGAATCAACGATATCCTCCACCAGAAGGATATCCTTCCCCTCCAGCTCAGTTTCCGGGTCGTACACGAGGTTGACCGTCCCGCTCGAAACCATTCCTTCACCGTAGCTCGAGGCGACCAGGAAATCGACCTGAAGTGGCCGCGTTATCTGACGAACCAGGTCGCTGAGAAAGATGAAGCTTCCTTTGAGCAAACCAAGCACCAGCAGATCGCCATCCGGATATGCTCCGGTGATCTGTCGGCCGAGCTCGGAAACACGCTTGGCGATGGCCGCCTCGTCGAACGCGATGCGCTTTACAGCTCTGCCCGAAAGACGAGGATCGTTTCTGGCTCCGACCGGATTGATCGTGCTGCTCACGCCTGTAACTCGGCAGGTGCCGTCCGCCAGCGCCGAAGCAGCATGTGGTCGCGCCGCATCAAGATCTCGACTCCTCCGGAGAGCTGAATTGCACCTCCATTCAGTCCCTTAATAGTAAACTCCGCAGCGCGGTGAGTTCCTCTGCGATCCATCACTACACTTGCTCTGGCGGCGATCGCCGGCCACAGAACCCGCAGGCAATCGGCATCGAACCCCTTGAGGCTCGATCGACTCACACGAAGTCCTCCATCCTGTTCTGGCTCCGCCTCGACCGCCCCGGCGAGATCCTCCTGGGAGCGCCGCCACGCGGCTGATCTGCGCGCCAACGCCAGCAGCTCTTCTGAAAAGCCAGGGTTTCGCTCGACGATCGAAGGGAGGATGTCCAGCCTGATGCGGTTGCGAAGGTGCTTGCGATCGGCGTTGGACGGATCCTGCACGAAGGGCACACGGTGCAGGTGGGCGTATTCCACAAGCGACGCGCGGCTCATCTCGAGAAATGGGCGAATGATCTCAGACTCGGCATAAAGACCCGCGATACCACGCGGTCCGGCGTCCCGAAGGATGCGCATGAAAACCGTTTCGACCTGATCATCGCGGGTGTGGGCGGTAACGACCTGAGCGTCACGCATCACAGCCACCTGCCTGAGAAAGGCCCACCGGCTGCGCCTCCACTCTTCCTCCCTGGTTCCGATCGTCGAGGCGCGACCGGCGACGCACGTGAAACCCAGCTCGAATGCATGCCGCGCCACGAGAGCAGCCGCTCTGCCGGCGGCCTTGCCGGTACCGTGATCGAACGTCGCAACGGTGATACCGCGGCGGGCGCGGGCCGGAAGTCGGGAAGCGGCAGTGAGGAGAACCATGGAGTCCAGTCCGCCAGAGACGGCGAGCACCGAGTGGGCGCAATCGCCCAGCGCAGCGCTTACGGCGCTTTCCACCTGCGACGCTTCATCCGCGGCAACTCTCATGATAGTTTTAATCTACCTAATTCACTGGGGAGTTTCGCTTGGAAACGCACGGTCCGCTCGGCACGCTCTGGGTCTCGTTCGGCCTGATCGGTTTCTACCTGGCCCTCATCTGGCTCAATTCGCTGTTGGGGATGTTCCTGACGCCGTTGTTCATCGTGCCAGGCACGTGGCTTCTGGATTGGCTCAAGCGGCGGAAGGCCGAGCGCGCGACGACTGCTTCCGGCGAACCCTACCAGGGATAGAGCGCGTCGTAGTAAGCTCGATTGCGCAGAATTATCCGCACGTAATCCCGCGTTTCCACGAACGGGATGCGCTCCGTGAAAACTTCCGGATCGGCAGCTCCAGTTTTGGTGGACCACTTTTCCACGCGCGACTCGCCCGCGTTGTAGGCGGCGAGCTGCTTGACGACCTCCGGATACTTGCGCACGAGCGCCTTCAAATGCGTCGTTCCGAGCTTGATGTTCACCGCTGGATCGTAAAGCATGTCTGCATTCCAGGGGGCAATGCCCTTGGAGCTCGCGAGACTCTGACCAACGTCGGGCATCAGCTGCATCAGCCCTCTCGCGCCAGCCGGTGATGTCGCGCGGGGATTGAAGTTTGATTCCTGCCTGATGAGGGCGGCGACCAGGACGGGGTCGAGGCCATTCTCCTTCGAGCTGGATATCAGGGTCTCGCGCTCCAACACGGGAAAGTAAAGGCGGTAGTTGGCCGGTGTCGGCCCAATGTCATCGAGAGCGCGCTTACCCAATGCAATCGAGCGTGAGGCCTGATCTGTTCCGGCAAGCGCGCTCGCCGTAGCGACTACTCTTGTCGGGTCCGAAAGTGCGTCGCGGAACAGCTTGTCGTTTTCAAAGCCGGCCTCGACTTCCATCCCGACGTCTTTCAACGCGGCAACACGCGCCGTCGCGCTGTCGATCGCAGCGAGGTGCGGGTAGGTCGAAGCCGATTTGTTGGGAGTGACGAGAGTCGTATTGAGTCGCTTTGCGGCGAGCACCGAGTAGTAGCTGAGCGGATCCTGCTTGATCACCGAGGTCCAGCGCGCTCGCGCCTTGGTGTTGTCGCCCAGGGTGGAATACGACCTGCCCGCCCAATAGCCAGCCGCCAACGCTTCGCTGCTGTTCGCGTCGCGGGCGACGAGTGAGTCAAACTCGGCGGCAGCCGCCTTCTTGTTGCCACCGATGTAGGCGATCATCCCGGCGCGAAAGCGCGCGTTCGTTGCATGGCGGCCCGTCGGGAACCGTTTGAGGAGAGCAAGCAGGGTCTGCCGCGCATCCTCATCACGATTGTCGTCCGTCGCGAGGTCCGCGAGCAGGAGCAGCGCGGACGCGGCGCTCGTATCATTGGGGTACGCCGTCGAGAGGCTGCGAAGAATCGTTCGCCCGGCCTCCGTATTTCCAAGGGCGATTTGCGCCCGGGCCCGCTGGTACTGCGCGGCTGCCGCCAACTTCGGCGGTGCTCCAACCTTCGCGAACTGCGCGCCCGCGTCCGCGTAGCGTCTCAGTCGGTAGAGGACCGAAGCGTAGGAGAAGCGGTCGTTGACATCGCCAAGCCCGGCGCCCATCGCCTTTGCAAAACCGGCAGCGGATCGGTCGGGCAACCCGGCGCGGTATGCGGCGCGCGCGATCGTGAGCTCCTCAGCCGGCGTAGTCGTAGTGAAGACTTTGTCGAACAGTCCGACTGCGTCGCGGACGTCGGGAAGACTGCCGGATGTCGACACGAAGGACAGAAGGTCTTTGCGGCCCGCTGCCTTCGACGCTTCATCCGCCGGCGGCGACACGCGAAGCCGCAGCGCATCCACACGTGCGCCAAGCGAGTTGTAAACGCGGATGGCACCAGCGAAATCGCGGGAGCGCTCACGCGCGATCGCATCGGTCCAGCCGTTTCTTTCTCGCGCTGCCGCGTTGCGCACCTTGGCAAAGTAGGCCGCGCGCGCCGCGCTGTCGGCAGTCACGCCGGCGGCTCGCAGGTAGAGCCAGTCGGAGATCTGCGGCAGCTTCTTCGCCGCATCCTCGTACGCCGCCCGCGCCTGATCGAGGCTGTCGGCGCGATCGAGCTCGCGCGCGCGGAGCACCAGGCTTCGGCTGTCCGGTGACAGGATGTGCGCGGTGGTGTCACCAGCGAGAACCGCAGTGGAATCCTTGCGCGTCGGCTGCGGGTTCTGACAGGCGCTGGACGAAATGACGAGCGCGATTAGTGGAAGCAGCACTGGACCTATCGCCAACGTGTGTGATCTCCATCGAGGAGTTGATCCGCTTCTTTCGGTCCCCAGCTACCAGCAGGATACGTGAGCATCGGAGTTTCGGGATGCTTGTCCCAGTACTCGAGGACGGGATCGATGATCTCCCACGCCATCTCGACTTCGTCGCTTCGAGTGAAAAGCGTCGGATCGCCGATCATGCAATCCAGCAGCAGCGTCTCGTATGCGGGGTGGGCTTCGTTCCCGAAAGCTTCTGCGTACGTGAAGTCCATGTCGACCGGAGTGATCTCGAGACCGGGCGTGAGCTCGTGCATCGCCCCCGGCGTCTTCACCTGGAACCGAAGCGAGATCCCCTCGTCCGGCTGGACGCGCATCGTCAACAGGCTTGGCGCCATCTCTTCCACCGCCTTCTGGCCGAAGAGCAGAAACGGCGGCGCCTTGAATTGCACCGCGATCTCCGAGATGCGCTTCTCCATGCGCTTGCCCGACCGCAGGTAAAATGGCACACCCGTCCATCGCCAGTTGTCGATGGAGACGCGCATCGCCGCAAAAGTTGGCGTGCTCGATCCCGCGGGTACGTCGGGCTCCGTCCTGTATCCGGGAACGGATTTTCCCTCGATCGCACCGTCCGTGTACTGCGCGCGGATCACAGCGGGCTCGCATTCCTGAATCAATGGCCGCACCGAGTGCAGGACCTTCACTTTCTCGTCGCGAACAGCGTCCGCGGTGAAGGAGCTTGGCGGCTCCATCGCTGCAAGCGTGAGCAATTGCAGCAGGTGGTTCTGAAACATGTCGCGAAGAACTCCCGCCTCCTCGTAGTACTTGCCACGACCTTCGACGCCGACGGACTCGGCTGCCGTGATCTGAACATGCGACACGTAGTTCCGGTTCCACAGCGGCTCGAATATCGAATTCGCGAAGCGGAACACGAGGATGTTCTGCACGCTCTCTTTGCCGAGGTAGTGATCGATTCGGTAGATCTGGTGCTCGCCAAATTCGTCGAGCACGAGCCTGTTCAGGGCGCGCGCGGATTCCAGATCGCGCCCGAACGGCTTTTCAATCACTACCCGAGCCCACGGCCGCTCTTCGTACGAGTGGGTTCGCCACGCCAGCTTGCTCGCGCAGAGGTGCTTGAGGGTCGTCTCGAAGACGCTCGGCGGAATCGCGAGGTAGAAGAGCCTGTTGCGATCGTGTTCCGGCGACTTCGCCTCGATCTCCTTGAGGCGCTCCTCGATGTGAGCATACGCCTCTTCTTTCGTGAAGTCGCCGCTCGCGTAGAACGTCCGGCTGCACAGCCACTGCCAGACGTCGTCGTGGACGCGATGAATCTCATCCGAGTTCGCCATCGCCTCGCGCATCATTTTGCGGTAGCCGTCGTCGGTGTTCGGATCTCGCGCCACGCCAAGCAACGCAAAGTTGTCGGGCAGGAGCTTCTGCTCGGCGAGGTAATAGATCGCGGGGATCAGCTTTCGTTTCGTGAGATCGCCGGCTCCGCCGAAGATCACCATCGTGCAAGGGTCAGCCATGTCCCGACTGCCACTCGGCCTTTTTGCCCGCGCGAGCGGCACAGCGCGTGGCGTCTTCATGACTTCTTCACCGCGTGTCCGCCGAACTCGTTTCTCAGCGCAGCGATTACTTTTGCCGAGAACGAATCGGACTGCCGGGAGCGCAGCCGCGTGAGGAGAGAAAGTGTGATGATTGGCGCCGGCACGTCGAGATCGATCGCTTCCTGCACCGTCCACCGACCTTCGCCGGAATCCTCGACATATCCGCGAAGGTCTTTCAGATCGTTGTCCTTCTGGAAAGCGATTTCCGCCAGCTCGTTCAACCACGACCTCACGACGCTGCCCTGGTTCCAGACGGCGGCGATCTTATGGAGGTCGAGCTTGAAATCCTTCGACGCGTGCAGAATCTCGTACCCTTCCGCGTAAGCCTGCAGCATGCCGTACTCGACGCCGTTGTGGATCATCTTGACGTAGTGGCCGGACCCCGGCGGACCCATGTGCGCGTAGCCGTTGGGGGGCGCCAGCGTCTTGAAGATCGGCTCGCAGAGCTTGAAAGCTTCCGGCGACGCGCCGATCATGAGACAGTACCCGTTGGCGAGTCCCCAGATTCCGCCGCTGGTGCCGGTGTCGATGAAATTGATTCCCTTTGTCTGAAGGTCGGCGGCGCGACGCATCGAGTCGTGAAAGTTCGAGTTGCCGCCGTCGATGATCACGTCTCCCTTGCCGAGACCCGGCAAAAGTGAAGCGATCGTGTCATCCACCGGCTTGCCCGATGGAACCATGATCCACACGATGCGCGGCCCTTTGAGCTTGGCT
>Ga0070679_100005774_pt1 | contig 11477 bp, 10 predicted proteins | sample KBSC63BmetaG_FD_65652 | JGI IMG/M metagenome (GOLD analysis project Ga0070679, IMG submission 65652) | Corn rhizosphere microbial communities from Kellogg Biological Station, Michigan, USA - KBS C6-3B metaG | ecosystem: Host-associated > Plants > Roots > Rhizosphere | place: USA: Michigan... | reverse complement strand
CCGGCCGCGACTTCGTCCTGGCCACCTCGACTCACTCCCGGCGGGCGGGAAGGGGATAGAAGCCCACCAGCCATCAGCCCACACCATAAACCCCGCGAGTTAGCGACGACACGCTACTAGATGATCTATTCCAAGGGATTAGTGGTCGTACGCGATCAGTGACCGCATGACGGGCTGTCCGGTGTGCCAGTTATGCCAGATTGCGGCGGTCAGCGCGAGGACGCGTTGCAGTACGCGGACCGCGACGCCGGTGATCGTGCGTCCGCCGTGTTGCTCGAGACTGAGTTGACTCTTGAGTGTGTTGTTGACTGACTCGATGCGCTGGCGCACGGCATGCAACAGGGCACGGCCGGGACGCGGTTCCTCGGTGCGGTACGCGGGCCGAATCACAGTGATGCCTCGTTCGTTGAGCCATGTTTCGGTGTGCTGGTCCCGGTAACCCTTGTCCACCACCAGAATCAGTCCGTCACGATGGTGAAACACGTCCGGTTGCAGGGTCACCAGATCCACCAACACCTCACGCTCGTCGGTGGTGGCATTGGTCAACGCGAACGCCACCGGTAGGCCATGCACCGTAGTCACCAGATGCAGCCGCAGGCCCCAGAATCGACGCGAGTGGGAGGCGCAGTAGCCGTAGCCGGCCCAGCCGGCTAACGCGGAACGTTTGACGGTTTCCCGGGACGTGCCACACGGCACCGGGGTTGAGTCGGCCACCCGGATCGGGTGCTGCCACAGGTCGGTATCGGCGGCCAGCACCGCGATCAGGTGCGTGATCTGGGCCCCCAGCAGCCGCAGCCGCTTGTTGTAGCCGGGCTGCTTGGGCAGGTACGGGAACAAGTGGATCAGTGCCTTACGCGCGTACCGGATCCAGCGGCTCTCGTCCGGGTAGCGCAGCAGGGCCTGCAGGACCGACACGGTGATCAGCTCCGCATCAGAGATCTTGGGAGTGATGCCTACCTTTGGCCGTTGACGGTTGAGCTGCGGGGACGCTTTCAGCTCGTCGTCGATCTTCACGTAGAGTGCGGTCGCGAGGGTGTCCAGATCAACGTGCACGTGGCCTCCATGGTCATCGTTGCTCAGCAACGTCGATCATGGACGCCCTCGCCTTCGTACGTCGCCCCTGGTACACCTTGGAATAGATCATCTAGCTCCGCATCGTCCGGCCCTGTTCCGGCGTGTGGCGGGCGCGAGATCGGGCATGGACCTGGGTACAGGAAACGTAGATCCCGGCATTTACCCGAACGGAGACGTGCCGGTCATGGAGGCTGGAACGAACAAGGTACGCCGGCCCACGCCCGCGGACCCGGCACCCGAGACTACGCCCGAGGACCAGATCCCCAGCATCCTCGTCCGCAAGCTGCCGCCCGACCTTGGCACGGACGCGATCGCCGTGCTCGAGGGCGCCACGTTCATGTACTCCAATACGGCCGGCGACGTGCCCAGGGGCTCGATCGGCGGGCTGGTGCACGAGGACACCCGGTTCCTTGACCGGTGGCAACTATCGATCAACCGGGAGCCGCTGCTGCCGCTGCGCTCCAGCAGCGTCGAGGCGTACTCGGCGGCGTTCTTTCTGGCCAACGCGGAGCTGCCGGGGCTGCGCGCGAACACGATCGGGGTGCGCCGGCAGCGTTTCGTCGGCGACGGCCTGCACGAACGCGTCGAACTGCGCTGCTTCGCCAACCGGCCGGTGCGCTTTGAACTGCGCCTGGCGGTGGGCGCCGACTTCGCCGACATCTTCGAGATCAAGGAGACGGTGCGCGACCGGAGTCAGGAGATCAGCCGGGAGCACGAGCCGGGCAGCATGCGGTTTCTGTACCGCAACCGCTCGTTCATGGCGACGACCACGGTGGAGGTGAGCCCTGCCGCGACCCGGGTGGAGGGCGACGATCTGGTCTGGGAGCTATGCCTTGAGCCGGACACCGAGTGGCGGTGCGAGCTGAACGTGCCGCTGACGTTCGGGCCCTCGGATGTGCGTCCGGAACACCGGCACTTCCACGAGGTCTTCGACCATCCCGAGAATGACCCGGCGAGCCGGTGGCGCGCGGCCGCGCCCGTGTTGCACTCCGAATCCGATCTGCTCGACGCGGTGTTCGAGCGGTCGGTGCAGGATCTGGTGGCGTTGCGGATCCACAAGCGGCTAGGAGACCAGGACCTCGATCTTCCGGCGGCCGGGCTGCCCTGGTTCCTGAGCATCTTCGGCCGCGACACGTTGATCACCGCGTACCAGTCGGTGTGCTTCGGACCGCGGCTGAGCCGTGGCGCGCTGTTGATGCTCGCGTTGCAGCAGGGCCAGCGGGTCGACGACTTCCGCGACGAAGAGCCCGGCAAGATCCTGCACGAGATCCGCAACGGCGAACTGACCCAGCTGGGCACCATGCCCTACAGCCCGTACTACGGCACCTCCGACGCCACCCAGCTGTGGCTGATCCTGCTGTCGGAGTACTGGCGGTGGACCCGCGATGACGGGCTGGTGCGCGAGTTGCGCGACAACGCGTATGCGGCGCTGCGCTGGATCGACCGGTACGGCGACCGGGACGGCGACGGGTACGTCGAGTATCAGACCCGGTCCGCACGCGGGTTGGGCAACCATTGCTGGCGCGACTCCTGGGACGGGGTGCAATTTTCCGACGGCACGATCCCGCCGCTGCCGATCGCCACCTGTGAGATCCAGGGCTACAGCTACGACGCCAAGCTGCGCATGGCCGAACTCGCCGACGGGCCGTTGGCCGATCCCGCCCTCGCCCAGCGGCTTCGCAGCCAGGCGCAGCAGCTGCGGGAACGGTTCAACCGGGACTTCTGGATCGAGCGGCGGGGCGGCTACTACGCGATCGGGCTGGACGGGGACAAGCGCCAGATCGACACGATGACCTCGAACATGGGGCAGCTGTTGTGGAGCGGCATCGTGCCGCCGGAGCGGGCCGGCATCGTCGTAGGCCACCTCATGTCGCCGGACATGTTCTCCGACTGGGGCATCCGCACCACGTCCAAAGGGGACCCCGCATACAACCCGATCGGCTACCACATGGGTACCGTCTGGCCGCACGACAACTCCCTGATCGCGTACGGAATGGCCAGGTACGGCTACCGGCAGGAAGCGAACCGCATCCTCGTCGCGATGACCGAAGCGGCCAGCCACTCCGAAAACCGGCTCCCCGAGGCGTTCTCCGGCTACGAGCGCTCCTTCGGGCGGGTACCCGTGCCGTACCCCACCGCATGCAACCCGCAGGCATGGGCCAGCGGCGCGCCACTGCTGTTCCTGCGCACCGTGCTCGGACTGGAAGTTCACGACGGCCGCATCGAGGTCGACGCGGACGTGCCCCGAGAGTTCGGGCGGGTCCAGGTGGTCGGCACGAACGCGTTCGGCAAGCGCTGGGACATCGAGGCGAACGGCCGCAAGTCCTACATCCGCCTCTCAGCCGAGTGAGTGCCCGGCATCCAGTACAGGACGCGGAGTGCCAGACCGGCACCTGTTGACCGGCGCTCAAGATGGGTGACCAGTATGGACAGGTCATCGACGTACGCCTGTCAGCCCGCCGTGACGCCGAAGTGGCCCGCCGGTTCTTCCAGAAGGCCATGGCCACGCTGAAGGTGAAGCCCATTGAGGTCGTCACCGACGCCGCACCGGTCTACCCCGCGGTGCTGGACGAGCTGGTTCCCTCCGCCTGGCACCATGTCGAGCAGTACGCCAACAATCCGATCGAGGCCGACCACGGCCGACTCAAACACCGACTGCGACCTATGCGCGGGCTACTGACCGACAACACAGCACAGGTGATCATCGCGGGACACGCCTCATCCAGAACCTACGACGTGGACACTACGAACGCGGTGTCGGCTTCCAGCCGACCGCCCGGGTCGCCGCCGCATTCACCGAACTCATCCAAGCGATCTGACCCGAGCCAGCCGGAACTACGTAACCGCGTCCGTCGATCCCCCAACACAACGGCCCCGAACACCTTGCCGCATCACCCGCCGGCGCCCAGGAAGGTCACCAGCACGATGATGGCCACGAGGATGAGGATGACGTGCCGGGTTCATGATGGCCTTCCCCGAACGGTGGCCGTTGACCCGGCCGCCTTATGATTTCGGACTTCCTCGGCGCTGTGTTGAGCCGCCGCGACGGGTGGGGCCGTACGGGCATCGCCGATGCCCGTACTAGCAGCCCGGAATCGTGTGGGCGCGTCCACCAGCGGTGGACTGTCTAGCCACCGCGGACCCGGGCAACACCTTGAACCTGCTCCGGTACGGCGACTACGACCCTTCCGCTCTGTTGCACTCTTCGGGGCGAGTACAGTCATGGATTAGCACTCGCGCTTTGCGGGTGCTAACCGGATGGGATGAGGCACCCGGCGAGCGTCTGCGGCCCGTCGCAGCCCGGTCCGGTCAGTGCTGTCGTTCAGTAGGACGATGCAGAGGACGACGCACATGGCCAAATTGATCGCGTTTGGGGAAGAGGCCCGTCGCGGCCTCGAGCAGGGCATGAACATTCTCGCCGACACCGTAAAGGTGACGCTGGGCCCGAAGGGCCGCAATGTGGTGCTGGACCAGAAGTGGGGCGCTCCCACCATCACCAACGACGGTGTCAGCATCGCCAAAGACATCGAGCTCAACGACCCCTACGAGAAGCTCGGCGCCGAACTCGTCAAGGAAGTGGCCAAGAAGACCGACGACGTGGCCGGCGACGGCACTACGACGGCCACCGTCCTCGCCCAGGCGCTGGTGCGTGAGGGCCTGCGCAACGTCGTCGCCGGTGCGAACCCGATCGCGCTCAAGCGCGGCATCGAGCAGGCCGTGGCCGCCGTGACGGAGGCATTGCGTCAGCAGGCCCGGAGCGTCGAGACCAAGGAGCAGATCGCCGCCACGGCGTCGATCTCAGCCGCCGACTCCAACGTCGGCGAGCTCATCGCCGAGGCCATGGACAAGGTCGGCAAGGAAGGCGTCATCACCGTCGAGGAGAGCAACACCTTCGGGATGGAACTGGAGCTCACCGAGGGCATGCGCTTCGACCAGGGCTACATCTCGCCGTACTTCATCACCGACGTCGAACGGATGGAAGCGGTCCTGGACGACCCCTACATCCTCATCGTCGAGAACAGCATCTCGAACCTGGACGACCTGCTGCCGATCCTGGAGAAGGTCATGCAGTCCGGCAAGCCGCTGGCGATCATCGCCGAGAACCTCGAGGGTGACGCCCTCGCCACCCTGGTCGTCAACAATTTGCAGGGCACCTTCAAGTCGGTCGCGGTCAAGGCACCCGGCTTCGGCGACCGCCGCAAAGCCATGCTGGGCGACCTGGCCATCCTCACCGGCGGCCAGGCCATCAGCCAGACGGTAGGTCTCAAGCTCGAGACCGTCACGCTCGACATGCTGGGCCGGGCCCGCACGGTCGTTGTCACCAACGACGACACCACCATCGTCGACGGCGCCGGCGAGACCGCGCAGATCGACGGCCGGGTCGGCCAGCTGCGCGCCGAGATCGACAAGAGCGACTCCGACTACGACCGGGAGAAACTGCAGGAGCGGCTGGCCAAGCTGGCCGGCGGCGTCGCGGTCATCAAGGTCGGCGCGGCCACCGAGGTCGAACTCAAGGAACGCAAGCACCGCATCGAGGACGCGGTCCGCAACGCCAAGGCGGCCATCGAAGAGGGCCTGCTCCCGGGTGGCGGCGTGGCGTTGGCCAACGCCGCGGTCACGGCGTTCGACAAGCTCGATCTGACCGGCGACGAGGCTACTGGCGCGAACATCGTGCGGGTCGCGCTGACCGCGCCACTCAAGCAGATCGCCATCAACGCCGGCCTCGAGGGTGGTGTCGTGGCCGAGAAGGTATTCTCGCTGCCTGTCGGCCACGGCCTGAACGCCGAGACCGGCGAATACGTCGACATGGTCAAGGCCGGCATCGTCGAACCAGCCAAGGTCACTCGTTCCGCGTTGCAGAACGCCGCGTCGATCGCCGCTCTGTTCCTCACCACCGAGGTACTTGTCGCGGACAAGCCACAGCGGCCCGGCGCCGGGCCGGCGGGCGGCGCGACGGCGGCATGAACTTCTAGGACCGCAGCGCCGGGCCAGGACTCTGGGCGTTGACGTTGTCGGACACCGGGTCGGCGGGCGAGGCGCCTGCGCAATTTGGTCCAGACCAATGCGTGGTCTTCCTTTGCGAGAAGGGCGGGCTTGTCCCTGGCGGTCTCACCGACGCTGATGCGGCATCTGCTGGATACACCATGCCGAGCGTGGCGAGGGAGACCGCAACGGCAGCCTTCGGCGCTACCGCGATGGCTGGCCGCTGACCCGCCGGTGGCAGATCGGGGTTGGCCTCGTTGCACCTACGGCCGGTGCCCGCCCCACACGCAGGGTTTGCTGCGACTCCCGACCACCCCCCGGCCACCGGCCGCCACTGGGTGGCCGTCGAGCTGAGCTTGTCGGTGCCGAGGTTCTCCCTGACCACCAGAGCATGACGGCCTTCGCCGGTATGCGGTAACACCAAGCGACGGTCGAAGGAATCGGGCGAGTCCGCCATCGCCTCGACGTCCGGCTCGGGGAATATGTTGGTACCCCACGGGTCGCCGGCTCGGGAATGGGCTGGCCATTCCCGTGGTTGTAGGAGATGGTCGAAATTTTCTGTGTGCGTGGTTTGTCTGCTGTTCCGTCAGGGATGGTGCGGTACCGCGGCCCGAGACCGGCCGGCGCATCCGCGCCCGCGGATCCGCATCCCATCTCTGACAGGGAGAAACCACATGGCACGGGGAACCGTGAAATGGTTCAACAACGACAAGGGCTTCGGCTTCATCTCCGTCGACGGCGGAGGCGCTGACGTCTTCGTGCACTTCTCCGCTATCCAGAGCGCAGGCTTTCGCGGCCTGACCGAGGACCAGCGGGTGGAGTTCGACGTCACCCCGGGCCCCAAGGGCCCGCAGGCGCAGGACGTGCGCGTCCTGTAAGCACCAACCCTACCCGGCGCGACCTGATTGGCAGGCCGCGACCGTAGAGAGCCTGCACCTCCCATTCTGTAACAGGTGGGGGGCTGCAGGCGTTCGGGGTGTACCGCGGGGCGGTATGGACGCCGTGTCGCAGTACGCTGGTGATGCCGCCCGGGTCCCGGTGGCTGGAGGATGCACGGTGGGTGGAACCGCCGCACGAGTCCGGGCCCGTGTGCGCGGGACGTCCACAGGGACTGGAGCGTCCTCCAGAGATCACCCGCCGTGCAGCCCGGCCACGAACCGGACCGTCTCTGGCCCGCAGGGCAACGCGTACTCATCGCACTCGACGTACGGTTCGACGCCTCGGCACTCCGTCCGAGCGTGGTGTCTCATCCATCGAAAGGCAGTGGTCTCCGTGACCGAGCCAACGAATCACCGCCCTGGGCTGTCCGCGGACCGCGAGGTACCGCCGCCGGTACCGACAGGCTTGCCGGCCGCACAGCGCCCACGCCGGCTCCCGCGCCGTCCGGCGGATGCGCTGTGGATGGTGCTGGCCGCTTTCGTTCTGGTACTTCTGCTTCTCCTGATCCTCGTCCTGCAGAACGGCCACCGCTCGGACGTGTACTTCCTTGGCGCTCATGGCCACCTGCCCGCAGGTGTGCCGCTGCTTCCGGCGGCCGCCTTCGGTGTGTTGCTCGTGGCCGCCGCGGCGGTGGCCCGGCTTGCCCAGTTGCGACTGATGGCCGTCCGGTGCGGCGGCAGGATCGCTGTCGCAGCGCGCAAAGGTACAGGTTCATGACGGCCTCGGGCGATGACCACCGCGCCTCGGGTACTGCGGCCGGCCCGGCCGCGACGCGGTTGGCGCTTCGCGGTGACGGCTCCGCGCGCACGATCCTGGACGGTGCCTGGTGGCCGCGCTCTCGCGACCCGGTCGCCGAACTGGCCGACCTGCTGGCCGCGCTGGATGCCCGGCAGTGGCCGATCACCCGGATCATGCTCAATTCCGGGGCGTGGGACGACCACCCCCGCCGCGTCGGGTTCGCTGGTCGCACTGTGCGTGTGGGCTGGTTCGCCACTCTGGACGCCAACCTCGTGATCGCGACGACCAGCAGCGAGCGTCGCATCGACCTTCTGGTGATCTCCCCGGACGCGTCCTCATCGTGGGCCGATACGGCGATGTCGATGGCCTGTAACGGTGCCGGCTCGCTGACCGCCACGGCGATCCTGGCCGCCGTCTCGACTCGGGCAGCGGCGGCAGCGCCCAGCCAGCGGCGCACCACCGGGGCCCGGGAATCCGGGGGGAGCGGGATCAACGGCCATCGGCCGGAAATCCGATTGTGGACACCTCCAGCACGGTCGTAACGCCGTACGGCGTAGGTGGTGGACCGTACGGCGTAGGTGGTGGACCAGCCACTCTGGAGCCAGTCGCGTTCGATCCGGTCGTTGTTCTACCGCACCTACCGGTCGGGCCTTACGAACCGTTGAGGTATAGAGGTGCTCGTGGTCCCATCGGCATTCGCACGAGGCGTCGCGGTGACCGCCGCCCTGGATTGCGGTTGTGGCGCCGGGTAGTCGAGCAGCTCGTCGTGTGCGCGTCGCGGTGGAGCACCTGTGCGCGGTGGCGATCTCGGCCGCCGTCGTGGACCGCGCCGTCACTCCGGATCGGCGGCCTGTGCGGATAGGCGCCATGCGGTATTCGCGCCGACGTTCAGATCGGGGCGATCCGGCTCGGCCTGCTGTGCCTCTACCGCGCCCAGCAGGGCGGCCTCGATGACCGGCAACTGGCCCATGCGGTGGTGCTGGCGGACGCGCTAGGCGCTCCGCCGCTCGACGCGGCACAGCACGACCCTCCACACCCGGATTGGACGCCGGCCCGGGCAGGATGGCCTGCAACATCCGAGGTGCACCGGGCGACGGGAATCGTCATGGTGCAGTTGGGGGGTGAGCGCGGAGGTGGCTCTCGTGCGGGTACGCGCCTACGCGTACGTCATGACCGGCGTTGGCTTGTGGCGTAGGGCTGGCGCCAGACTGTGGTTGGCTGGCTTGGCGAAACGGGAACCACAGCCTCTCCTGACCTCGTCTTGCAGCAGGCATACGAAGGGGTCGATGCGCCGCGCAGCCACTGGGACAATGGCGGTTGGTACGGCAGGGACTCTTCGCGATCTACGTGGTGGCGAGGAGGTCTGAGGAAAGCTGCATCAGGCCGGCGGTGGTCGAGACGAATCCGCAGCTGCGGTAGAAGCCATCGAGGTGCGGCTCATAGTCGACGTGAAGCTAGGTGGCGCGGCTCGTGTCGCTTGTTGAACGGCGGTGCGGACCAAGCGGCGCCCGAGGCCGTGTCGCCGCTCGGTGGGGTGGACAGTGGTGTCGAATAGGAAGGCGTTGCAGGCCGCCCTCGGTCGCGACGTTGATGCAGCCAACGAGTTGGTCGGTGCGCCAGGCCGATATCCAGGTCAGGCTGCGTTCGTGTATCGGGGCGAAGGTCGTGTCGGTGTGGTCAGGCAGCGGCGAACAGGCGTCGGCTGGGCGTCGGTCAGTTGTGTACGCACGAGCAGCGTCGGTTCGGACGTGCCGGCAGCCTGCCGTTCGGGCGCAGCGACCAGACCTGGCGAGTAGACCTGTCATCCGATCCCGCGGACCCATGCTGCCGCGGCGGCGTATGCCACGTCACCGGCCGAGCAGGGCAGCCCTCACGCGGATGCCAGGCTGGCCGGCCGGTGGCCGCGACGGTCCAGACCCGGACCTGCTCCCGCACGGACGCCACGCGTCCGTTCCTGCGCCTCGGTCACGGAACCACGGCCCGTCGTGGGCGACGTGCCGAGTTGCCCGCAGCGACCGAACCGGTACCGTGCCGATGACAGTCTTCACGGGACCGGTACGGCGTGCGGGCGGCCATGATGGGTCAGTGCCCGGTGGGGGGAACCTTCGACAGATTGTCGGCCAGCCGGATCTTCTTCATCTTCTTGGCTGCCCGCTTCTCCTTCAACGTCTGACCCGGTTTCTTCGCGTTGGCCTTCTGCGGAGACTTATTCGACATGATGACTCCTTCACTCGTGGCGGCGAAAATACGCTTCCCGAGCGGAATTGGCTCGGCCCGGCGGCCACCGTCCATCGCTGGTTCGCCCGGTCACGCGGGTTCACATCGGCGGGGTGCGTCCGCCGGTGGCGGACTGTCGCGGCGCCGAGGCCACGAGCGAGGCCCTAACCCTACGCCTGTTAACGGCGATTTCGGACTTTCGGTGGACCACAATCGCATCCAGTCGCCGTGCCGCCTGAACCGCACACCCTTCGCGCGCCGGCAGCACCGCGAGCCCAACCGCCCTAGCCCGCGACCGGGGCCCCAGCTGGCGGAGGCCACCGGACAGGGCGCGGTCTTCACCAGCCTCGACGCGATCCGGCCAGAGGCCGGTGAGGCGCGCGCCTGCCAGACCGCGTCGGCGCTTGGTGTACGAGCGTGGCTGGTCGGGCGAGGCGGTGATCGTCAAGCCGTTGTAAACGCCAGCCGTGTACCTGCCGAGAATGTCATCCGGGCAGGTCAGGCGGCGTGCTTGTATCCGTGAAGGGCACCACCGAGGCGATCGTGCCGGTGGATGTTCAGCCGGGCGAGTTGGCCCGGGTCGGTGATCGGTTCGGGCAGCGGCTTGAGCGGCCGGACGTTCGCGATCCCCTGATGCGGGCGGTGTCGGTTGTAGAACCGCTCATAACTCCTGCAGCACATGCGGCAGATGTCGTTGGTTCCAGATCAGCGTGCGGTCCAGCAGTTCGCGGCGGCAGGTCCGCACCCATCGCTCCATGATCGCGCTTATGCGGGGCACCTGGACACCGCTGAGCACAACCTTGATGCCGGCCTCGGCCAGGATCGCGTCGAACATGGCGGGATACTTGCCGCCCCGATCGCGGATCAGGTACTTGACGTGACAAGTGGCGTCTTCGAGGTCCATGACGAGGTCGCGGTCAGTGCCAATCTGTGTCAACCAACTACAAGGCTGAGGCGGTTGTGGTCGGTAACAAGGGTTGTGACAACAGATGACAAGCCGGAGCGCGACTCGACATCAGGTTGTCGTCGGCTCGAATTTCCTGCTCCCCCGAGCACCGCCCTGAGCAGGGGATACACCAGCCAACGGAGCTTGCCTCGTGCGATGGCGATATGCATGGTCCCGCAACGCGCCATGGACGCCCTTCCCGTTGACCGGCCTGCAGTCGCTGCGCACGTCGCACGTCGCGCGTGTCGCACTTTGGTCGCACGTCGACGTCGTATGTGGAGCTTGCGGTCCCGTCGCGGAGACCGCGACATACAAGCTCAGGGCAGCAGCCGCGCAGGCAGGTCCGCGAGTGAGTCCAGCCGCCGATCTGCCGGGATGACGTACGCGTGCGCTGGGTCGATCAGGTAGGCGGGGATGCCGGCCGCTTCCGGTCCGGCGAAGTCCGTGTCGTACGTGTCGCCAACAAAGACCGCCCGACTGGCGTCGATGCCGAGACGGTCGAGTGCTGCGGCGTAGATCGATGGGTGTGGCTTGCGCCAGCCGAACTCGATTGACGTCAGGACGGTGTCGAAATGCATCG
>Ga0070679_100005772_pt1 | contig 11478 bp, 13 predicted proteins | sample KBSC63BmetaG_FD_65652 | JGI IMG/M metagenome (GOLD analysis project Ga0070679, IMG submission 65652) | Corn rhizosphere microbial communities from Kellogg Biological Station, Michigan, USA - KBS C6-3B metaG | ecosystem: Host-associated > Plants > Roots > Rhizosphere | place: USA: Michigan... | reverse complement strand
ACTGCCGGTCTGATCGTCGGTGTTTTGGACATTTCTTCCGCGTTCGTGATCTGGTGGCAACGCGGCGTAGGCGCGCGCCGCGGGTTGCAGGGAATTGCCGCTGGATTACTGGGTGCGAACTCGTTCGACGGCGGATGGGTTACGGCCGGACTCGGTTTGGCGCTCCATTTTTTCGTCGCGTTTGCGGTGGTATCGGTTTTCTACCTGGCGAGCCGGAAGATTGAATTTCTGACGCGTCATTCTGTAGCGTCTGGTGTGCTGTACGGGATCGGCGTCTACGTCGTGATGTACTGGTTCGTATTACCAACGGCGTTTCCAACATTTCGACACCGGATTTGGAACGAGTTGCTCGCCGTTGCGATTCATATTTCGTTGATCGGATTGCCGTGCGCATTGATCATGCGCCGGTACTCTCGACAAATGCGCTAATCGTCATGAAAGATCCTCTCGATTTCGCCGGGAAAGTTGCCCTGGTTACGGGCAGCTCGCGGGGAATTGGTGCGGAGATGATTAAAGCTTTCGGAACCCGCGGTGCACAATGCGTCGTGAATTATGTCGCTGACGCGGAGGGACAAAACAAAGCCGATGCTTTGGCTGTAGCAAAGGAACTGAAAGAGCCGCTGGTGATCGAGTGCGACGTGACGCAGTCGCTGCAGGTCGAAGCGATGATGAAACAGATCCAGGATCAACGCGGCGGGCTCGACATCCTCGTAAACAATTCCGGGATTATCCGCGATCGCACCATCAAAAAAATTACTCTGGACGAGTTCGAGAGCGTGATCCGCGTCAATCTCGTCGGGACATTTACTGTTACGCAAAAAGCGGCCGGGGTTCTGCGCAGCGGCGGACGAGTGATCAACATGTCATCCGTGAGCGGACAGATGGGATTGTTCGGGCAGGCGAATTATTCGTCGAGCAAAGCAGCGATAATTGCGCTTACCAAAGTTTCAGCACGCGAGTTTGCGCGGCAGAACATAACTGTGAACGCGATTGCGCCTGGATTTATCGATGTAGGGATGAGCAAAGGCATGTCGGAGGAAGTGACACAGAACTTCATTAAACAAATCCCGCTCGGCCGCCTGGGCGAAGCTCGCGAGATTGTTGATGCCGCGCTGTTCCTGGCGTCGCCGATGGCAAGTTATATCACCGGGCAGGTGCTCAACGTGAACGGCGGATTTTATATGGGCTGACCTGGCCCTGGTAGGGACATCGCGCTTCGGCGTCCGGACAGCGCAGCGCGCTGTCCCTACCATATTGAGATTAGTCCAACTTCTGCACCAGCAACCAGACTAAACCTGAAAGCACCGCTGCGAATGTCGATAACACAAAGGTGGCGCGTTTAGTCTGCCGTATTTTGAATGCTGGCTTGGGAATATCGTCGTGAATTTGACTGGCCTCGAACAGTTTCATCAGGGCAAAAGCGACGACGAAACCCACCGCAGCCCACTTAAGGCATCCCAGAGTCAGGTCCACCGGGCAGAGGGTAGCGCAGACGACCGAGTCGCTCAAGGGCCGGCGCTGAAATCGCGCTAAGGGCCGTAGCCGCTCCGAGTGTCTCCGGAATTGGGATTGACTGTGATGCCTTTGCCTTCTTACGCTCGCGCGATGATTACAAAGATTTCTGCTCTCATCGCTGTTGTTGGATTTGCGTGGATTTGTATCTCGCAGGCGCAGTCGCCGAGTCCGGCTGAATCGCCTTCTCCATCACAAACGCCTGCAAAACATCGCGTGGTGAAGAAAGCCAAGGGTACGCCTGTCCCGGCGACCCATCCGGCCCCTTCACCTTCACCGGGCAAATTTAGCCTGGGAGATTTGTTCAAACCGAAAACCTCTGGCGCCGCGACCAGTCCTGCCGCGGCGGCGCCAGCGAAAGGCACGAACGCTCAGGCAGCAACAAAAGCGCCCGCGCCCGGCGGAGGCCACGGCAAGGTGTGGGTTAACACTGAAACGCATGTTTACCACAAAGAAGGCTCGCGTTTTTACGGCACTACAAAAAAGGGAAAATACGTGACCGAGGCTGAAGCCATTAAGGAAGGAAACAAAGCTGCGCAGCATTAACTCGACGGAGAATCAATTTTGGCTGCCATACTTTGCACCGCATCGGCCAGAGTCTCGAACGTGGTGATAGTAACATCTCGTCCGTAATGGAATTGGGAGAGAATATTAAGACCAATATCCTTGTGCGGATCGGGCATGACCCGCGTCACGGATGCGACGTTTTTTTCGGCCAGCGCGTCCATGATCTTGGCGATATGCCGCGCCGCTGCCGAATCCATTGACTCAAGTCCCCGGAAATCCGCCAAAACGCGAAAGCCGGGCGCGATATCTCCCAACAGCTCATGGATGCGTTCCGCGACCAACTTTGCTTCGGCGACCGTGACTTTTTGAGTAGCGCTGATTACCAGGAGGCGTTTGGACCGGTCGAGCTCAACCGCATACATGCATGGTCATCACACGAAGCGAACGTGGTCGCAAGTGTGGCACTGTGCCTAAACGACGTTACGCGATAGTGGCCGAAAACCGTTACACCGCGTTTTGGAAGAAAGCGTTTTCGAACGTTGATTGAAACGCGCCAGATTCGGTGTCGCCAATCCGGAATCGGGGACTGATTTCGAATTGCGCCGCGCAAAAAGTTTCGACATCGTTCCTGCCGCACTTCTCGAGAGACGCTCGTACGGTGTTCAACGCGAGCGTCGGCGTGTTGCAATCGCGGCTGAGATGTCCGAGCACGACTCGCTCGATGTTTCCGGGTAGCAATTCCTCAATCACTCCCGCCGCAGCCGTGTTCGACAAATGTCCGTGCCGCGACTGGATACGCTGTTTCACTGGCCACGGCCGATGCGTGTCGTTCTGTAAAAGTTTTTCGTCATGGTTCGTCTCGACCACGAGCGTTTGCACCTTTCGCAAGCGTTCAGTGATCAACTTGGTGACGTAACCGAGATCAGTGATGAACCCGAGGCTGCCCGAGCCGGCGTAAAACACGAAGCCGAGCGGATCCACGGCATCGTGCGGCACTGGGAAGGTTTGCACCGTGATATCGCAGATCGAAAACTCACCGCCAGTCGCGAACAATCGCCAATTCCGACATCGCTCCGACAGACCGCTGCATCGAAGCGCTTCGGCCGTGAGCCGATTGCAGTAAACAGGCAGATCGAATTTGTGGCACAGAACTTCAAGACCGCAGATGTGATCACTGTGTTCGTGCGTGAGAACCACGCCGTCGAGCTGCTCTGGTGTGACGCCACATTGCTCCAGACGCAACACGACTTGTCGCGCGCTCAGCCCGCCATCAATGAGAATTTTGCAATGCTCGGTGGCGATCAGCGCGCTATTTCCCGCGCTCCCGCTGCCGAGCATAATCAAGCTGAACACGGGTCGTAGAATAGCTGCGTGCCTTCATTTTGCGCAAATGGAAACAGCGAGAATAACGAACGACATTGAAAATATATTTAAAGCTGGAGCGACTATTTCTGTCGATTTCGATCCATAGCGGCTTTGGCAACGCGTTCTTCCTCGCGAGTCAGAGCGACGAGCTTTGCTGTGTTCTCTGGTGTGAGATCGTATCCAGCGAGGGTTGCTCCCACGATCAGCGCGTCGTGTAACGCGCCAAGCCCGATGTGGGTCTCGCCTCCCTGAGTCACAGTCCCAACAAACGCGTCCTGGTCGAGATTTTCCGCATGAACTGGCTTGAAGCCCGGAACAGTTTTGCTCTTCGCCACGGCCTCCTGATAGGCCGACGACGCATCACTCGCTGTTGCGTATTGGTCCACGCTGATCGTCACTTTTTTAGAGCTATCGCTATTCGCGTAGATGACGCTCCTTGTCGCTTTGGCATTGGCGACCACGGTCAAGTTGCGCCCCGTGCTGGCTTCGCTGGTTACCTCAGGAAAGAAACGATTAACAGTGCTTATCGGGACGACTACGTTGCTAGAAAGTATGGAATCGGCGGCCTTGGCGGGTGACGGCGATTGTCCGTCTGCAGTCAGTAAGAAAACTTCACTTACGGCAATGAATACTGCTGCGAATTTTATCAGCCCTGGCCCATTCCTCATGTCGCTAATCTTTACGCTCGCATTTCGATGATTTGCCAGAACATATTCAAGATTACAGGTAACGCCGCGATGCGTGAGCGAGAATCGCCTTGCACAGCCGGTGCGTTCTGATTCACAATCGGCGTCCTGTTAAAAACGAAAGGATCACTTATGCCAATTGGAGCTTCTCTCCACATCGGTCTCAACGCCGTCGATCCAAAACAATATAGCGGATGGGACGGACAACTCACCGCGTGCGAGTTCGACGCAAACGACATGCAAGCGTTGGCGAAAACGCAGGGATTTACGAAAGTAACCAAACGCCTGACAAAAAAGGCGACCCGCAATCGGGTCCTGGCTGACATCAAATCTGCCGCGTCGAAACTGAAACAGAACGACATTTTCTTTCTTACCTACTCGGGCCACGGTGGCCAGGTGCCGAACACCGGGAACGATTTAGAGCCTGACGGCTTCGATGAAACCTGGTGTTTGTATGATGGCGAACTGATCGATGACGAGCTTTATGCCGCGCTAAAGCAATTCGTCAAAGGCGTGCGAATCTTTGTGCTGTCGGACAGTTGCCACAGCGGCACAGTGCTGCGCGCAATCCAGTTTTCTGCGTTGGGCGTGACACCGGTGCGCCCACGTATGATGCCGCGCGACGTCGCGCTGCGCGTTTACATGGATCACCAAAAGTTCTACGATAAAATCCAGCAGCGCAGCTCCGGTTCGCGCACGCGGATGCACGCCACGGCGCTCTTGATTTCCGGATGCCAAGACAACCAGACGAGCGCAGATGGCGATCGAAACGGTTTGTTCACCGAAACTGTCCTTGCTGTTTGGAAAAACGGAAAGTTCAAGGGCGACTACCGCGGCTTCCACAAATCGATCGTGAAACTCATGCCACCGACGCAGACGCCAAATTTCTTCACCATCGGACCGGCTAACTACGCGTTCGAAGAACAGGAACCGTTTACGGTGTGATTGGATGAAAATTCTCCTGGTTCACGGAGTCGGCCACCAGGAGCGTCCCGACAATCAGCCGTGGGAACGCCCATGGGAAGAGGCGATCACCGCCGGGATCCAGTATTTCGATCCTGCGTTTGCCGGGACTTACGAGCGCTTCGATTACGACAGTTTATTCTCGGGAAAAATCAATCTGTTCACCGACGTAAACGCGGCGGCACATCTCGGCTTCGCGCCAGTCGGAGCAGCCATCGAGGACGCGGCTCAGACCGTGTCCGGATGGTTTCGCCCGAGGCGCGGGTTATTGGATTGGGCTAAACCCGTCGCCGAAGCAGCCGATGGCTGGCACGCGGGCATGGTGGCGGAGTGGGATCAGAACACCGCGTTGCGCGCCACGTTGCGCAAACGTTTGATCGACCGAATCAACGCCTTCAATCCGGATGTGATCATGGCGCACAGTCTCGGGAGCGTCATTTGTTACGACGCATTTTCGCATGAGGACAAAAACGCCTGTGCCGGGCGCTATTTGGTCACCTTCGGTTCACAAATCGCTAATCCATTCCTTAAAGCCGCGCATTTCGACAATAACATCAGCGGCGTTAACCAAAGATATTGGTTCCATCTGTTTAACAAAAGCGATCCGGTTCTCGCTCATCGGATCATCGATCGTGTTCCGAATTTTGAGGAAATTTCCTGGGACGATCCGGTCGCCGGCCATGATGCAGTCGTCGATTTGGAGAAGTTGCCCGGTCACGCTGGTTATCTCCAACGTGATTTGACGTGGCAGCGCGTTTATCGCGTGCTCGGCCAACGACCAGGTGTGCGCGCTCTGGCCAGCCGAAGTGCGCAATTCCAGAGCACGGTGCAGCAACGCCGGCGGCGCGCATTGCTGGTCGGCATCAATAATTATCCTGATCCGGCATCGCGTCTGGAAGGCTGCGTGAACGACGTGTTTCTTATGAGCAGCGTGCTACAGGAAATCGGGTTTGACGCTGAAGATATCCGAGTGGTGCTTGACGAACGCGCCACGGCCGCGGCGATTCGCGAGCGGATCGACTGGTTGCTCGACGGCACCGCCGACGGCCACGAACGCGTGCTTTATTACAGTGGCCATGGCGCGCAGTTGCCGGACTACAACGCGGCGGAACGAATCGATCACGTCGACGAATGCCTCGTGCCGTACGATTTTCATTGGACGCAGGACAGCGCTATTACCGACGACGATTTTCTGCGGTACTACAGCGCGCTTCCTTACTCGGCGAAATTTTTCGCCATCTTCGATTGCTGCCACTCAGGTGGCTTGACTCGAGATGGGGCGCGTAAAATTCGCGCCATCACTCCTCCGGATGATATCCGGCACCGCATGTTGCGTTGGAACAAAGCGGAACAAATGTGGGAGGAGCGCGACCTGCGGAACCTCAACCCCGATTTCGGTGGTAGCCGCGACGTCCGTGAAAAATACATGGGGTGCAACGGCAGCACGAAAAAACTGGGCACTGCAATGAGTCTTCGTGAGAACCAAACTGCGGCGCAATACCGCAAAGCGCCGCGCGAACGGCGCGGCCCGTACATGCCAGTGGTGCTGGCCGCCTGTGAGGAGGGCGGGTATGCGTACGAATATCATCACGGCACGATCGGGTATGGTGTGTTCACCTACGCGCTAGCCAAGGAATTTCGCAAAGCGCAGGCGGCGCGTGAGACCGATGTATCGTTCACGGAGTTGAGTGAGCGTGTGAACGCGACGATGAAGACGTTACGCTACGATCAAACCTCTGATGTCCAAGGGCCGAAAGCAGGTTGTCGCGCGCCGGTGTTAGGAGCACCGCCAAAAAAACGCGGCTCTCGTTAGGCTGTATCCGCCGCGCTTGTGCGGGGCGTGACAGCAAGTATCAACCCTTCCTCCCACGCGTCTCATAGAGATGCGGCTACAGCGCTCTCTATAATTGCATCGCAATCATCGCGACCAATCTGTTTACTTACGGATGTATCAAACTGAGGACACTCTTATGCCATTAACCCGCCGCAATTTTCTTATCCGTGGTTCGTTGTCGCTGGCTGCAGGAGCGCTTTCGTCGGCGCTCGTCGAAGCTAAAACCAGGGAAAACGTTCCTGCAGATTTCAAAGACTGGGAATCAGTGCGCCGGCAGTTTGAACTGGCCCCCGGTTACATTCATTTCGGATTGTTTTTTTTGGCCTCTCACCCGAGACCTGTGCGTCAGGCCATAGAGCAATATCGGGCGAAGTTAGATGCAAATCCGTTTCTTACAGTTGAGAACGCGATGTTCGCGCAGACTGACGGGAACATCCCGTTGCAGGTCTGCCGCGCCATCGCCGACTATATCGGCGGCGACTGGCAGGACATCGCGCTGACGCAAAACACCACGACGGGTTTGGCTCTTCTTTATCATGGGCTGCCATTGCGCGAAGGCGACGAGATCCTGACTACTACGCACGATCACTATGTCCATCACGAATCAATCCGGCTCGCCACGGAACGGTGCGGAGCGACCTGGCGCAAAATTCCGCTCTTCGATTCTTACGAGTCGATTTCGCCAAACGAAATGGCTCAACGCATTCGCAAAGCGATCGGACCAAAGACGCGCGCGGTCGGCGTTACCTGGGTCCACTCCAGCAGCGGCGTGCGGCTGCCCATCGCGCCGATCGCTGAGACGTTGGCGGACGTAAATCGCAGCCGGAATGAAAAGGATCGTGTGCTGCTCATCGTCGACGGCGTACACGGTATTGGGGTCGAAGATCCAAAGATTACAGCGCTGGGATGCGACGCGTTTGCCGCCGGCACACACAAATGGTTGTTCGGTCCACGGGGCACCGGCTTCGTTTGGGCGAAGCCAGATGTTTGGAAGAGAATGCGTCCGGTGATTCCATCATTTAGCTCGCCGGACCTTTTCGCCGCGTGGGAAGAGGAACGTGAACCGCCGTCAGCAGCAAGAGCGTCGTGGTTCTCCCCGGGCGGGTTCCAGGCGTTCGAACATTTTTGGGCGTTACCGGAAGCGATTCGTTTTCACCAAAACATCGGCCCGGCGCGCATCACCGCGCGGATACACGAGCTCAATGGTCAAATGAAAGAGGGACTTGCGGGCATGTCCCGAATCCAGCTCTACACACCGCGCGATGAAAATCTTTCCGCAGGCATGGTCTGCTTCGATGTGAAAGGGACGAAACCGGAGGAAGTAGTAAAGCGTCTGCTCGCTCAGCGCATTGTCGCTTCCACCACTCCGTATCGAGTATCGTATGCGCGTGTAGCATGCAGCATCGTCAACACGCCACAGGAAGTCGAGACGGTGCTTCGAGCTATTCATGAATTAGCGTAACCGCTTGTGGCGCGTCTCAGAGACGGGACTACAGGGTTTCTGTCGTTAATGCGTCGATGAATTGCCGAGACGTCTCGGCGTTGAGCAATTTCGATCGAATCGTGTCGTCCTTCACCATTCGCGCCAGCGTGCCGACGCAAACCAGATAATCGCTCAGCAGGCGTTCGGGAACGCCGATTACAAAAATCAGGTGTGCGCGCTGCTGATTTTCGCCGAATGGAATACCGGCGCGGCTGCGCCCAACCCCGAGCACAATTTCATCAACCAAATCGGTGCGGGCATGTGGAAACACAACGCCGTTCTCGACCATGCTCGGGTGCGCCTGCTCACGAGCGAACACTTGTTCGAGAAAGGCTTCAGGCTTGGCGATTTTCCTGCCGCTGATGTCGGATGCGAGCACGTCCACAATTTCGCGAATCGCATTCACTGATTTTCGCGAACGCAACCGAAGGATCACCTGCTGTTCCGTTAACAGATTTGAAAGGGCAATAGGCATGAGGGGGTGGAGAGATTTATTGGATTATGCAGCAAAGGCAGTTATCCAGTAAAATAACAAGCTGTGGCAACTCAGGATACAGCGGTACCGCGGAAAGAGGAACGGACAGTTTCCTTGCAGCGGAGCATTTATGACCCGGGCTATGTCAACGCGATGTCGCATTTTTATCGGGGCGAACTGGGACGAATCATGGTGTGGCGGCAACGGCTGGACATGACCACGAACTGGGCGATCACCAGCAGCACCGCGATTATTACAATCGCCTTTTCCACTCGCGACGTCCCGCACATCATTTTCTTTTTTAACCTGGCCATCGTTGCTGTGCTGCTATGGATCGAGGCGCGCAGATATCGTTTTTACGATGCATTCCGCGCGCGCGTCCGCATGCTGGAAGCGCATTTTCTTGTCCCGATGGTGATGGAAAATCGCGAGCTGCTTCAGGGCGAATGGAAAAAGCTCGTATGCGAAGATTTAATTTTGCCCTGCTTTAAAATAACGAAGCTCGAAGCGATCGGCCGCCGGATGAAACGAAATTACATGTTCATTTTCATCCTGATCTTGATCGCGTGGCTGACGAAAATCTTTTTGCACGCCACCGCGCCGATCAACGATGTGGTGTCGTTTTATCACGCGCTGCACATCGGCCACATCCCCTCGTGGTTTGTGGCCATGGTTTTCGTGGGCACGTTTATCAGCGTCATTTCCATCACTGTGTACGTCAGCAAAAGTACCTCTGGCGAAATTTCCGAGTTCGGGACACACCGCTCGCTCTGGCGCATTTAAGACGTGTCAACGCGGTAGCCATCGTGCTACAACGAATTCATGAGGACCTTAACCAGTTATCTCAACAGATTTCTTCCGATTGTAATCTTCTTGTCTGCAATCTCGCTAGCCAATGCCGCGGCTCACCCGGGTGGCCGTCTCATTGTGATCAGAGTGGCGAACTTCGGCTGGAACCTTGCCGCCAATCTAAAGATCGACGGCCAAAGCGTTGGGAACATTGTGCAGGGTCGCCGGTACGATCACTACATCCCGGCTGGACCGCATGTTCTGACGATTTCAGTCGTGCCAAATCTTCAATCGACTCAGCCGACATCGATTACTTTAAACGTGCGGCCGCGCGGCACCTACATCTTTACCGCGCTATGGGATTCCGACCATGTCTATCTCCGGCCGACGACTTTGTCGCCCCCGGAGATGGCAAAATTGGGACTTTAAGAAGAGCTAATTAATCTTCGCCAGAATCCCTTCCATCTCGTTCCGGCGGAATGCCCGCATAGTTTGACCTCTGACGTTACCGACTGAACTACCTAAGCTGCCAGGACAGAGATAACACACAAATAATGGAACCGGGCGAAGCTCTTGGTATTGCTGCGCAGATTGCTGTCGCACTCGCCGGTTTCGCAGGCGTGGTCGTCGTGTTTCGCCGCGAAGCCGTTCACGAATGGGCGGACATCGACAAACTTCGATTACGTCTTTTGCTCGCCAATTCGATCCTACCGCTGGGTCTTTCCATGTTGGGATTGCTGCTTCTTACCGTCGAACCTTTACCACCAGGAATTTGGAAATGGTGCAGCGGCATCACACTGGTTGCTACTTTGTTGTTCTTTACCGCAATCACGAAAATTTACCGGCGTCTGCATCTCGAAGATGTGCAGCGCCAGCGCGACACCCGATTTATTTATTACGTGTTCGGCGCCTTTGGCGTGATAGCCATGCTGTTACAAGTGTTCAACGTTATGTTACTCAGCATGTTCTGGCCATTTTTCGCCGGAATCGTTTACCAACTCATCACGGCGATGGCTCAATTCGCCCGAATGATCCTTCTGATGCCTGAATAACGCAGCACGCGATCTGCGCGGACAAAATTTATTCCGCACTTTCGGTGTCATGAAGTCGGTTGTAATCAACGGTGAGCCGCCCGCCCCCGTGTTCGCTGTAGATTTCGACAAAGCGGTGGCCGAATTGAACATCGCGCCAGCTGTAATCCTTTTGCGTTTGAACCGCTGCTGCGAGGACCGGATCGATTCCAACCACTGATACTATGAAGAGCGCACGGTTGGCTGCGAGAGACTCGATAGTCGCACCAAAAAGGGGACTCTCGTCGTCGACTGTATGCCGCAGAGTCAGCGCCGCTGGGAAAACCGTCAGCCGATCGAAATGGAGTTTGAGTACATAGAAGTAGCGGAAATCTCCGCCCTCAACTAACACTTCATCGCGCGAGAACATGACCCGGAACTCGGCCTCGACCATGCTGTGTTGATTTTCGTTGCCGATTCGCACCATCAGCGTCGGTTTCCCGTTTAACGGCGCAATGACTATGGAATTGCTGAACACGACGCGCGCGATTGGACGCGAAAAGCGCACGAAAATAAGGCCGGTCATCGTCGCGAGTAAAAATATCCCGGTCATGATTTCGACCGTGCTGATAATGTGGCCGTAAAGTGTTTGCGGATACATGTGGCCATAGCCAACCGTGGCTAACGTTTGCACGCTGAAAAAGAAGCAATCGAAAAACCGACTTCCGCCAGTGCTGCCGGCGATGCTGTCTTGCCGGAGACTGTAAAGCGCGGCGAAAAGAAGGTTTAGCCCAATGTAAAGACTGGCGACAAAGAGGGCGAACTGCGGCCATCTTAAACCGAGAAGCCAGCGA
>Ga0070679_100005770_pt1 | contig 11479 bp, 4 predicted proteins | sample KBSC63BmetaG_FD_65652 | JGI IMG/M metagenome (GOLD analysis project Ga0070679, IMG submission 65652) | Corn rhizosphere microbial communities from Kellogg Biological Station, Michigan, USA - KBS C6-3B metaG | ecosystem: Host-associated > Plants > Roots > Rhizosphere | place: USA: Michigan... | reverse complement strand
CGTCTCCTGCCACGCCAATGATGCGCCACGGCTTATGCTCTCCATTCACATCGTTTCTCGTCATCGTGAGCAGGTGTCCGACCGGGTCCTGTCCCGGCCAGTACTGCCGGGCCATTGTCTTGTTGATGAGGCAAACCAGTTCCGAGTCGGCGCGATCCGTGTCCGCTGGCACGCGCCCGCGAAGCAACGGAATACCAAGAGTCGAGAAGGTATGCGAGTCAACCAGCTGAAGCGCCGCGCCGTACGACTCGCCCTGTGGTTGGTCCGCTCCCACCCTCTTGAAACCGATGCCAAAGTGCACGCCCTCAAGCGGCACCGGGTACGTGATGGTAGCGCCAAGGATGCCCGGCAACTGCTGTGCTTTTTCTCCAACCTGCTGGAAGAACCGCACTACGTCGGCATCGCTCTGGTAACGAATTCGTGGCAGCGAAATCAGCACCTCAATCCTGTCTTCCGGATCAAATCCAAGCGATACATGCTGCAGATTGTGCAGGCTGCGGAGAAGCAGGCCTGCTCCGGCCAGCAATACAAATGAACACGCGATCTCTGCCACGGCTAAACCATGCCGCAACCTCCGGCCTCGCACATCAACGCTGTTGGCGGAAGAAGCCCGCCCTAGCAGGTCATGCATTTCCGCTCGTACCACAGCAAACGCCGGCAGCAGAGCAAAAGCGACTCCTGCCGCGGCGGAAACGCCAATCACAAATAACATCACCTGCCAGCTCAAATCGACTCTCGCCAGCTCGTGTGCGTCCCAGGACAGCGCCCACAATAGCAATCGCTTGCCTGCCATCCCGATGCACAGGCCAAGTAGCCCGGCGCTGCACCCAAGAAGAAGCCCCTCCATCAGAAGCTGCCGTACGAGTACGCCTGGGCGCGCTCCCAATGCCATGCGCACCGCAAGTTCACGGCTCCGTCCAGCCACCCGCACAAGCATCAGGTTGGCCACGTTGCCGGCAGCCACCAGCAGTACGAGTGCGACCGTCGCTAATGAGACCAGCAACATATTGCGCAGGTTTCTATAGAACCACTGCTGCAACGGCACGAGTGCTGCGCCGCCGAAAACTTCGGAAGCAGGATGCGCAGCCTTGAGCGATGCAGCAATACGATTTACGTCTCCATTTGCCTGGGCCCTTGTAACGCCCGGCTTCATCCGCGCAATCACGTTTAGAAAGCGCGAGTCGCGCCACATCATACGGTCCGGCCGGACCTGCCGGCGCAACGGGACCCACAGCTCGTCTAGTTCTCGCACGTCCGCCATGGGTGGCATCACGCCAACAACCGTGAAGGAATTTCCATTCAGGCCGATGACCTGGCCCACAATCTGCAGGTCCGCGTTGTAGCGCCGACGCCACAGCTTGTCACTCAGCAGCACCACAGGCGTGCCCGCGGGCCGGTCTTCCGCCGGCAGGAAATCGCGACCTAACTCCGGGCTGACGCCCAGCACATGGAACCAGCGCGCAGAAATCGCCCCTCCCCAGACATGTTCCGGCGCCCCGTTGCCGGTAACGTTGTAATGAAAATCCGAACCTGCCGCCATCGATTCGAAGGAGCTGGTTTGCTGCTCCCAATCAAGAAAGTTCGCTGGCGCCACGTCGGACTGCGTGGCTTCATCGCCGGGCGTCTTGGTCTCGAAAAGATGCACGATCCGGTCGGCGTTCGGATACGGCAAGGGCTTCAATAGAGTGAGGTGGATGACGCTGAAAACAGCAACATTTGCCCCAATGGCCAGCGCCAACGTGAAAACAACGACAAGAGAAAAACCGGGTGACTTGCGTAGAGAACGCAGGGTAAATGAGAGATCGTCAAACAGGGGCATGGCTGCGCGGCGAGTTTAGCACGAAAGAAATATGGGGTCGTTCCGAATTTGTTTGAATTCAGGCCGTGAATCCCTGCTCGCCAATCAACGGAACAAATCGACATCCCTCGAGCGCTCGCACCACGATGCTCCCATCCGGCAGCTTGCGGACAAGCTGAAGCACCTGCTCTTCCGGTGTGCCGACGGGAATCACCATGCGTCCAGCCGGACCCAGTTGTGCCGTGAGGGCGGGAGGGACCCGGGGTGCCGCCGCTGAGACGATGATGGCATCATAGGGCGCGAGTTCCGGCCAGCCGAGTGTGCCATCGCCCGTCACGATCGTCACATTTCGATAACCAAGCCGTTCCAGCACGCTGTGCGCCGCCTCCGCCAAATCAGCGTACCTTTCGACGGCAACCACCTGCGAGGCGAGCTCCGCCAGCACAGCAGTCTGATAACCGGAGCCTGCCCCAATTTCCAGCACACGGTCTTCCGGTCTGATTTCCGCACTCTGGACCATGGAGGCGATGATGTAGGGTTGAGAAGTCGTCTGCCGTTGCGGGATGAGCACGGGATGATCGGCGTATGCCTGTGAACGATGCTCCGGCGCTACAAATTCATGGCGCGGAACCTTGAGCATGGCATCCAGCACCCGTTCATCACGAATACCGCGCTTTCGGAGCTGCTGCTCCACCATGGCGTAGCGTTCTGCCGCCAGTGGCGGGCCGGAGCCGTTACCGCTTTTTTCAGGAGAGCCCACCCGCGAATTCCAGCCTGTTTGTTATCTAGGATGCTCGTCGCTGTTCGGCTGTGTCCACGCTATTTGTGACGGCGGCGCACGTGCAGGTCGAAGCCGAGCACGCCATTCTGGTCACGGACCGCAACAATCGATACGTCCCTGTTCAAGTTGTACTCCACCTGGACAACGGTTTCCGTCGATTGCGTGAGGCTGGTGATGTAGGTCAGGGTGATGTTGTTGTTGATTGTCTGCTCAATGGTCACCCGCGCGCTCGGGTTGTTCTCAGCCCCGACGAAATTCGGGTCGATTTTCACGCGGCTGGCGCCGAACAGGCGTTGCACACGATCACTGACGGCCGAGTTGAGCGCCTGCCCAAGCAGTGCGTTGGACGCGTTCGCGGTGTCGCTGCCCTGTTGCGCGGGCTGAGCCGCGCTGTACACGTCCTGGCTGCGAGTACGCCCGAACGCCAGAAGCGAGATGATATCAGCACTCGAAAGCGGCGGGTCCGAGCGGTAGGTCATGTTCAGCCCGCGGCCGCCTGACAACGTTCCATGAAGACCGATGGTGATGTCGTAATCCTGAACGCGCGCCGACATGTCCATGTTGATCACCGGCTCAACCGTCAGGGGATTATTGAAACTGATGTCGCCGCGTTCGAGGCGGTACTTGGTGCCATTAAAGAAGATGTCGCCTTCCGCGAGGTTAACCCGCCCCAGCACCGCTGGTCTGGCCGCCGTGCCGCGGATATGGAGGTCCACGTCACCAGACACCTTCGCCATGCTGGTTTCAACCCGCAGTTCCGGCGTTGAAGTCACGTGAACGTCGAGCCGTAGATTATCGAGAAACGGATTGAGCGTGACCAGTCCGGGAGACTTGCGGCTTTGGGCCAGATAGTCGGCAAAGTCAAAGCGCGGGTTGATGCCCAGCCGTGTCACCAGAACATCCCCAGTGAGCTGCGAACTCCTGGCGGATCCGGTGTAGCGCAGAGTAGCGTTGGCCGAAGCGCTCACGCCTGGCGGATACCTGAGCCTTACTTCCGAACTGGTGGCAGTTAAGTCAAAATACAACCCGTTTCGCCATGCCAGAAAGCCGCCCACATTTAATGTCCCACCGCCACTTTGCGCGGTGAGTTTGTCAATCTGCACCCGGTCCTGCACAAACGTGAATGCGCCGTTGATGTGACTCAGGCCGTTCGGAAGGTCCGCGAGTGAAAGGCTCGCATCCACCAGATCAAAGTGCCCGCTCATGTGCGGCTGCGCCATGTTGCCACGCACGTCAATGGTGAAGTTTGCCGGACCGTTCGCGAGAATGTCCGGGTTGTAACCCTGCAGGAGCTTTAGATCGAGCCGTCCGCGTGTGTGCAGATCCAGCGTGTGTGCGCCGGCCACCTGCACCCCACCTTGCACGAACATGTCAGTGTTCTCGCCGACGAGATGGAACTGATCAAGCCGGGCGAACTCGCTGTTCATAGAGAAATGCACCGGTCCATCATTCACCAGCCGGATGTTCTGTAACTCGGCAGTGAGCTGTTCCGCTGTTCCTGTAATCACCAGGTCACGGGGCCGCCGGAAAGGCCCATGGATGTCAATCGTACCGGCGATGGCTGAGTGGCCGGTGATCTCTCCCGCGAAGTACACCTGAATCAGCGGATCGAAATCCAGCTGGGCGAATTTAATCGTCATCTGGCCAGGCCAGTCGCCGCGCAGCTGGATGCGGCCGTCCACATCTAGATTCGCATCCTTGAAATTCGAGCGTCCTTGAAGGACCAGATCATTGCCGGAAGTTTCTCCGGTAACTGTCATGCTGCCCACCAGTTCGTGGTTCAGAATCACATCACGCAGGTCAAGCTTGCCGGAGATGACGGGCGCTGCGGCTGTTCCGCTCCCGAGCACGTGAAACGCCACCTGCCCCTGCACGGCGAGCCGGCTGCCTTCAAAGACATGTAGAGACGCAAGATCCAGATTGCTTCCCGTCAGGTCAAAGCGAAAGCTCTCCCCAGCGAAGTTATAGGCATAAGTGCCGGTGAGCTGCGAGCCATTGTGGGTAAGCACCAGGTTATTGAATTGCACCTCTTTCCCGGCGAACTGGAACCTGCTGCGGAAGGAGGTGAAGGGTTCACCGAAAGCCATCATCTTGTTGAGCTGAAGACTGCCGCTGCCATGCAATTCCTGCGGAGTACCATTGGCGCGTAGATCTGCCGTCAGTACGCCGCTGACGGGATATTTCAACCCGGCAAGTGTCTGCAAATCCTCCAGGCTTGCATCCTGGATGTGCAACGACAAATTCGTTTGACTGGTTTTTTCGTCCAGCACAAACTTGCGCAGTCCTGCATTTGCCGAGAAGGCCATCTGCGCCTTGCCACGGCGGAGGACGCCGTTCTGCATCGAGATGGCGGAAGGTGAGTAGACCAGATCTGCCAGGAGCGAATCCCAGTGGATTCTCTGCGACTTGGCTTTCCCTTGTGTCGGTGCAGCGGAGAATTCGAGCGGCGCCAGTTCCGTATCGAAGTTCTCCAGTTCAAGCCTGCCCCTGGTCGTAATGGCATCGAGCCTGCCGCTGAGAGAACCGTTGAACGATGCGCGCCCTTCCAGCAGTACCGGGATACGAGATCCCGGACTCACGGCATTGATCACCGGCCGCAATTCGTGCAGATCAGTGGAGTTGACTGACAGCTTTGCCTGGGCCGTGTCGGATCCTAGGCGTCCAGTCGCGTTTACGCGGATCGCACGTGTAGCAAGATTCAGCGAAGCGACATCGAGAATGCTGGTATCGGCGTAGTAGGTAGCGCGCAGCTGCGCCGTCACGGGGATCTGTTCCGGCGCCACATTCCCCGGGGGATCAACGTCCAAAGACAGCTGCATCAGGGCGTCCCGCGGTGAGCCGGTCCAGTTTGCTTTCAGAGAGCCCGTGGCGCTGCCCACAGCTTCAAACTTGCGCAGGGGAAGGCTTGAATCAGTGAACGCCGCAGCGACCTGCGAAAGCTCGACTTTGGAAACCTGAAAGTTTGCCGAGCCCTGCTGCTTCCGCGCCGGCTTTTTCCCTTGTGGCGATGCTGCCCAGTTTCTCACCTGCAAATCGCCCTGTGCGGCGCCCCCGAGCAAACGCGCAGCGAGGCGCGAAAGGGTTATCTTCTCGGGAGTGATCGCATAATCTGACTTGAGCTCTGCGTCACTGAGCTGCCAGTCCGTCTCTTTCCAGTTCAGCCGAACCGCATTAATACTGCCCTGGGTCGAATAGCTGTTTGCCTGGTACGAGAGATTGCCGTTCAGGTCAGCATGCCCAGCCTTGAGTTTCGGCATGCTTGCAAGAATCGCAACTTCGGGAAGGTCCAGCGAAGCGGAATAGTGGAGCGCGATCTGTGGGTTGTTGTAATTGCGCAGCGTCCCGTTTGCGATCACGCTGGAGCGCTGACTGGTGACTTTCAGGCTCTTGATATCGGCGTCGGTGTGACGGAGCAGGAGTGTGGCGTCGATTTCCGCGCGTTGGGGCGAATAGTCACGCCAGCGTGCCGAGAGTAATCCCATTGACAAGCTGGTTTCGTAGCCCTGCTCTCTGGGAGAGTAGCTCAACCCGGCTGCCACGCGTTCTGCCGTAATGCCGAACGGGATCTGCTGCTCGTTGAGGATCAGGGCGCCATTGCTGATGGCCAGGCGTTTGATCTCGAGGTCAAAGAAGCGATCCGTTGGATTCTGAGGGCCTGCTTTGGCCCCACCCGGCGAAGGCTGGTTGGTGGACCCGTTCGGATAGACGATCAGGTGTACGGCCAGGTGTTCAACGGAAACGTTGCTCAGCGAAATCTTGCGGGAAAGAAACGACAGGATCTTTACACTGACAACGATCCGATCTGCATGTCCGTAGGGCGCCTGGCCCGGACCTTCCAGGCCGTGCACCGTTAGACCACGGACTTCAAATTCCAGGGAACGGAGTTTCCAGGTGAATGATTCAAGTTCGACTTTGCCGCCGGTTGCGCGCTGGATTTCAGCGATCAGGCGCTGGCGCACCGACTCGCGAAAGCCATCGCTGCTCATATAGAAAAGCAAGCCGCCGATGCCCAGAAGTACGACGGCCGCCGCCACCAGCGACCACTTGCGCAGGCGCTTCTTCTTTGCCGGAGGAGCGGCAACCAGGGTGCTCATGGGGTTGTTCCGCTTGCAGTAAGGGCCGTCTGCATCTTCTCTATATGCGCCTGGGAGCGCAGAGTTTCAAGCCAGTGGCCCAACATTTCACTGATGCCTTGCTCCTGCAGTACTTTCTCGATCTGTCCTGAGACATCCTTCACCGGAGGTACCTGTGCGCCCTGGCTGCGGAGTTCGGGGGCGAGCTTCTGGTCGTAATAATTCTGAATTGCATTCTTGTCGACTCGCACCAGGCCACGGAAGCGCAGGTCAACAAACCGTAGAACCCGCGATTGCGAGGCGATGTGGTCTTCGACGTCTTCCTGCGAAATGCCATAGCTCTTCAGCAGCTTGTTCCAGCCTTCATCGGTAGCGGCGCCCGGGAGTTGGCTGCGGAGCTCCTTTACCTGAGCTGCCAATTCGTCAGAAGAAGGGGCAAGCATTTCCGCATGGACGATCTGCTGCTCCAGCAGCGAACGATCAATGAGCTGGTCGAGAATGCCAGCTTTCTCCTTCGCAGTGATCGCGGCCAGGGGCTTGCCTTGCAGAAGAGACTCCACTCGGATCGCCTGGTCCAGTTCGCTTTCCAGCAGCACACGTTTGTTCACGACGGCCACCATGCGGTCCACCACCTGGGCGGAGCTCAGGGCAAGGAACATCAAGACCGGCACGAGTTGGACGACGCGACGCATTAGAAGGTCTGGCCGATATTGAAAAAGAAGTTGAAGTGCCTGAGCACCTGCGAATTCGGTACTGCCGGCGCGGAGGGAGCCGACACCGGGAAAGCTGGGGGATTGAGATTGTAGCCCAGGTCAAAGCTCACCGGACCCACGGGTGTTCTATATCTTATGCCCGCCCCGACCGCTTGTGACATGTAACTGAAGCTGCAGGTCTGCTGGGCCGTCGGAACAAACGGATTCAGACAGGCGTCACGGTTCGGCTGTGAGAACCGGACCAGACCGCGCGCCATGTCCCCGGCTGTAGAGAAAACGTTGCCGATATCATGAAACACCACAGCGCTGAGATTGTTGCCGACCCACGGGAACGGCAGCGGTGGGGTGCGCAGCTCAAGATTGTTCAGGAACATCGCTTCACCTCCCACCGGGAACCCGGTAGTGAGGTCGCGCGGGCCGGCCTGGTTAATGCCAAATCCACGATGCGTCGTGGGACCGCCGGCAAAGAAGCGTTCGGGTAGCGGTACAAAAGCGCTTTGTGTCGTGCTTTGCGAAGGCTGTGCAACGGGCGCTGATTGAGTATCCCCAAAGGGTTCCTCCACCCCGATGCGCGTGGAGCGCGCAAAAACCCAGCGGCGCTTATGAAAGCTGTGATAGGTGGAATTCTGAATCGCCAGGCGGCTGAAGTTGGTTTCTGAGCCAAAGATATTAGAAGCCACACCTGCGTCAAAGCTGTTGAACGTGCCTTTGCGTGAGTCGAAATCGTTGTCGCGCGTGTTCCGGATGTACGAGAACACCGGCATCCCGACGCGCACCGGTTGTGAGAACAGCGGCACGAGGTTGGGATCGATGACGAGATCCTGGGTGGCTACACGGCGATACACCATGCGGTAGACCAGTGTCGTGGCGCGATCCAGGTTCTGCTTGATTTGTGCTGACCCTTCCAGTCGCCTCGCCGTAAAGGTTTTTACGTCATTCGTCTGTTCATAGAACGCGGTGAAATTCAGCAGCAGATTTTCCGAATCGAAGAGATACGGAGCGTCCCAGCCGATGAGCGCAAGCTTCTCGAGATTGCCGTAGCGTGTTTTCAGTGTAAGAGTGTGATTGCGGCCGCGGAAGTTCAAGCGCGTCACATCGAATGAGACGCGTGGGCTTACGCCGGTTTCACCCTGGGGATTGCTGGTTCCGCTGGGCTGTCCGGTCTGGACTTCGAGGCCTACGCCATAATTAAAGGTGTAGCGGCGCGCTTCGGACAATTGAAAATTCAGGTTCTTGTGAGTCGCCTCTCCATCCGGGTTCTGGACCGCCATTGTGACTTCATTAAAGATACCCAGGTTATAAAGGCGGCTTTGCGACTCCAGCATTTTTTGCTGGCTGAGTGGCTGCCCGGATTCGATCTTCATCCGGCGATCAATCACGGAGGGCCGCGTAAAATAAAGTCCTGCTGTAAGGATTTTGTCGATAAAAACCTGGGCTCCCTCCGTGATCCTGTACGAGACATTGATCTTGTTCGAATCGCTTTCGTCGGGCTGCGTGGAGTAATCGAACTTCGCCTGGGGGAAACCCAGATTGAAGTATGCATTCAAAACCTGGGTCTGGTCGTTGATGACCAAGGCGTCGGAATAAGGCTGGCCTTCGGTGGAACTGACCAGGGCGCGGACTTCGTCCGTCGTGAGCTGCTGGTTGCCCTCGATGGACAACTTGCCGACCGTGGATTGCGGGCCCTCGTTGATGCTGAGCGAGACCCGGAGCCGTCCCTTACCGCCATAATTGTCCTGCAGTTGCGATGTCACCTTTGTCTGGCGGAAGCCGTTGGTCAAATAAAGGTTCTGAATGGCCTGGATATCGTTCGCGAGAATCGCCTGACTGAAAAGTCCGTAGAGCAGAAGGCCACCGGCGGGCTGCATCTGCATGCGCTCGCGTATCTCGTCACGCGTGAAGTAATGATTGCCTTCAATCTGCAGTTCCACGAACTTGTGACGCCCGCGGCGGTCCACGCGGTACACGATGTCCTGCCGGTCGGTATCCGGCTGCTTGCGGAGTTCGTAGCTCACCTGCGCGTCAAAATATCCCTTGGACTGGAGATAGTTCTTGATGGCCCGCGAACCTTCATTCAATAGATCGTCATCAACCGCGTTTTCCTCAAAGACCGGGACCACCTTCTTAATCACGCCGCGGCGCATCTTTACCCCTTCAACTCGCACGTCCACCACGGGACCGCGCGTAATCTCAAGGTAGCAATCCAAGGTGTTGCTCTCCGCGTTGTAGGTTCGCCGGGAGTATCCGACCTGCGCTTGCAGGCGCCCCTCGCGCTGGTAATGCTTGCGAAGCCGATCGAGAGCGCGAGTCAGCTTGCCTGAAGTAATCCTGTCGCCAGAGTGCAGGCCCGCAACTTCACGCACATCCTCCACAGTCATACCGGGATCGCCGGATACCTCTACCGTTCCTACACGGGCAGAGGTGCGCTTATACACCTGGAACAACACCTTCACCTGCTGATTGGGGGAGTCCCATTCATAAAACGGGACAATAGTGGCCTGAAAGTATCCGTTTTCCTGCAGCATGCGCTGCATGCCCTGAATCCCCGCCTGCACTTTTTCCTCGCTGAAGAGTTCCCCCAGCGTGAGCCGCGCAGCGTTGATCAGCTGGCTGTCCGTGGGCCGGCTTCCGCCGGCACCCTGGGCGCGCAGTGACCCGAAGAAGTAATTCTCCCGCGCGGCGAAGGTTAACACGACGTCGTGCCGCGGTGTCTGCTCGGCCTGAACTTCGAGTTCGGCGAAGCGCCCGGTGTCATACAACACCTGCACGGAACGGCGGACCTTGTACTTGTCGAGAGGCTCGCCGGCCTTTTGCGGTATCAGCTGCTCCAGCCATTTGGTGTCCTGAACTGCCGGAGTGTTGATATGGATCTCGGAAACCCGCAGCCCCTGAAGCGAGTTCAGGTTTGGGGTGTCGGCCACCGGGGCAGCAGAGGCCAGGTTGGAAGCTGGTTGCACTGGGGAGGCCGCAACTGGCCCAGAACCTGATATTGGAACAGGAGCCGATATCGAACTATTTGCTGGAGGCGTGGAGTTTTCGTTGAGCGTGGCAGGAGTGGGTGTGGCCTGAGCCTGTGTCGTTGGTGCCGAGCCCGGCAAAGCAGGAGTCGGCCTTTGTGCCGCGAACGCACCAAGGCCCAACACGATCGCCAGATACACTGGTCGAAAGCTTGGCAATCCCCGCCCCTTCACCAATTGCGAATGGTCTTAGCTACTGAGATGGCAGCAGCTTGCACCTATGTTGCACGTTCGCCGATACGTGCCCGCCGCCAGTCAATCCCTTCCCGCTAAACACCTATAATAAATTGTTATGGAATTCGCGGACCGGTATTCGCGCCAGATCCTCTTTCCCGGTATAGGTTTGGAAGGACAAAGGCGGCTGGCGGGGTCCCGGGTGGCAATCGTCGGCTGTGGCGCGACTGGAACCAGCGTCGCCGGGTTGTTGGCGCGAGCCGGGATTGGCGACCTGCTGATTATCGACCGTGACTTCGTGGAGCCCAGTAATCTCCAGCGCCAATCACTGTTTGATGAAGCCGACGCGGCAGAGTCCACGCCGAAAGCCGTAGCGGCAGCGCGAAAAATCGCCGCATTCAACTCTGAAGTCCGCGTTCACCCCGAAGTGGCTGACCTGACGCCGGAAAACGTGGAACCTCTGCTTGGCCCGGCCGACCTGGTGCTGGATGCCACGGACAACTTCGAAACCCGCTACCTGATCAACGACTTCGCCGTGAAACACGGCAAGCCCTGGATTTACGCCGCTGCGGTGGCTTCCTACGCAGTGACCATGAACATCATTCCCGGTGAAACCGCCTGTCTGGCTTGTGTGTTCCCTGCTCCACCCGAGGGCGCCGTGGAGACCTGCGACACGTCCGGCATCCTGAACAGCGCGGTGAACTTTGTGGGATCGATTCAGGCCACCGAGGCAATCAAGTTGCTGGTGGGCGCACGGGCACAGCTTCGTCGAACCCTGTTGTCACTCGATCTCTGGACCAACGATCGCGCAGAAGTTTCCGCGGCGCGTCCGCGTCCCGGCTGTCAGGCCTGCGAACAGCGTGATTTCGACCACCTGGCGGGCAAGCGACGTCCGCAAATCACTCTTTGCGGCAGAAACTCGG
>Ga0070679_100005768_pt1 | contig 11485 bp, 8 predicted proteins | sample KBSC63BmetaG_FD_65652 | JGI IMG/M metagenome (GOLD analysis project Ga0070679, IMG submission 65652) | Corn rhizosphere microbial communities from Kellogg Biological Station, Michigan, USA - KBS C6-3B metaG | ecosystem: Host-associated > Plants > Roots > Rhizosphere | place: USA: Michigan... | reverse complement strand
CGTGCGCTGATTCTCGAGCCACGTCTTCTGCTCGACCGGCGTGATGGCGACCTGCACGCCAAAGGCCTGCCGCCACATCGCCTGCAGCGCTTCGGCCACCGTCGGCTGCGGCTCTGAATTCCTCACCTGCAGCGTCAGCCCGCGAAGTCCCTCGCCGTTGGCGTGACCCGACGCGGCCAGCAACGCGCGCGCCCGCGGCAAATCGAACGCCGCATGCGCCTTCGCCGTGAACGCGCCGATCCCGGGGGGCGTCGCGGAATACGCGGGCGGATAAGTGCCACCGAGCGCCGCGCGTGAAATGGCCGCGCGATCGATCGCCAACGCGAAGGCTTGGCGCACGCGCGCGTCGTTGAACGGCGGACGCTTCGTATTGAACGCGATAAAAACGGTCTGCAGGAACGGATCGATGCGCAGCGCGGCCGGGTCTTGCGCGCGCCAGGCGGCGATCTTCGACACCGGGAGCGTGAACGTCACATGCAGCTGGCCCGCGCGAAAAGCGTGCTCCTCCGCATCGGCGTTTTCGATGGGAAAGAACCGAATCTCCTGCAGGCGCGTGGCGGCGGCATCCCAATAATGTGGATTTTTCACGACGACGACGCGCGAGTTCGGCGTCCACTCTTTCAACACGAACGCGCCATTGCCAACCAGGTTGCCCGGACGCGTCCAAGCCGTGCCGCGGCTCTGCAAGGCACCGAATTTTGCCAGCACGCGCGGGTTGATGGGAAACCAGGGCGTCAGGGCGGTGAGCAGCGGCAACTGCGGCGTGGGTCGTTCCAGCGTCAGGACGAGCGTGTGCGGATCCGGCGCCGCGCAGCCAAGTGCCGCCGCGTCGGCCAGCGCGCCGGAGTTGATCGCGGCCGCGTTCTTGAGCGCGAAAAGGTACGACGCGTTTTCAAACGCGAGCTTCGGGGTGACGACGCGCCGGAACGATTGGACGAAGTCGTCGGCCACGACGGGGTCGCCGTTGGACCACGCAGCGTTGGCACGCAGATGAAAGGTCCACGTCAGGCCGTCGGGCGACGTCTCCCATCGCTCCGCTGCCGCCGCCACGGGCCGCGAAGTCCGCTCGTCGATGAACGTCAGGCCTTCGAACAAGGCATTGAGGATGTTCATGTCGGTGTAAGCCGTCGCCACGGGCGGATCGAGATCGGCCGGCTCCGCGCCGTTGCCGAGCAGCAGCGTCTGTTGCGCGAGCGCTGCAACCGCCGGCGGTTGGCGCTTCGCGCAGCCGAGCCACGGGAGCACCGCGCCCACCAACAAAACGGCGATGGTCGGGTAAGCGTGACGCATCCGCTCACAGAACGGCGGGCTCGCCACGGTGGCAAAAAAATCTTTTCTAAGAAACGACGGCGCCGGCCGTCTCACCGAGTACCCCATGTCGTCATCGCCCTCGAATTCGCGGGTACCCGAACATGCTGACTCCGGCCTTTTCGAACGCACGGTCGCGGAACAACGCGCGCCATTGTTACGCTACGCCACGCGCCTGCTGGGCGATCGCGAGCGCGCGGAAGATGTGGTGCAGGACACCTTCGTCCGCTTCATCGCCCAGAATCCGACGGCAATCGATGGCCACGCCGTGGAGTGGTTGTTCACGGTTTGTCGGAACCGCGCCTTCGACGTCATGCGAAAAGAGGGTCGCATGAAGCGCTTCGACGAAGGCGACCTCGAGCGCGTGACGGATGCGCAGCCGCGGCCCGGCCGCGCCTTGGAAGCGGCGGAGACCCAAGCCGCGCTGCTGCGGCTGATTGATCGCCTGCCGCGGAGCCAGCAAGAGGTCGTCCGGTTGAAATTCCAAAATGGATTCAGCTACCAGGAAATCGCGCACATCACGCGGAAATCGATCGGGAACGTTGGCTTCCTGATTCACACCGCAGTCGCCCGGCTGCGGACCGAGTTTGCCGCCCAGCGCCCCTAAACGAGAGCAGCCATGAACGAACTTCGACTCTCACCCGAGGACCCGCGCCTGACCGCCTACGCGCTCGGCGAATTGCCGCCGGAGGAGGCGGTAGTGCTCGAGGCCGCGCTCGCGCATGACCCCGCGGCACGCGCCTTTGTGGAGGAGACGCGCGAACTCGCCGCGCAGCTGCGCCAGGCGCTCGCCGATGAGCCGATCGAGGCCGCGGCCGACGCGGTGTCGCCGCTCCCATCGCGGCTCGATCAGTTGCCTCCCTATGATGGCGGGCGCTCGCGGATCCTGCGCTTTCCGCAGCTTTATTTCATCGTCGGCGGACTCGCGGCGGCGTGCTTCGCCGTGATGCTGGCGTGGCATCAGGCTCATCCGTTGGCGGCAAAGCATTACACGGTGGTGAATCTCGCGGACTTCGCGGGGCCAGACGCAAGCGCGACGCCGGAAGCAGCCGCGGTCGCGACGGTCGAGCCGTTGCGCGCGACCGACGTGCCGTCCGCGGACTTGGCGGCTCCGTTCCGCCGCATGGCCGAACCGAAGCTCAACGTGCCCAATGCAGATGGCCTGATCCCAACGTCGGAAGCATTGGCATCGCTCAGCGCGAACGCTGCGCCCAGCAATCGCGCGGCCGCCCAAAATCAACCGGCGATCGTGGAGAGCCGTGACCACGGCGCAGCGGAGCGGCCGGAGCTCACCCTGGCCGTGACGTATCGGTCTCCACCGCCGGCGGAGAAACCGAATTTCTCGATCGCGGCAAAGGAACTCTCCGGCACCCACGACGCAGCGGAGGGTACGCGCGACTCGGCGCAACTGCCGACGTTTCGCGCGACGGAAACGGCGGCCCCCACCACCGGGGCATCAACGCTCGCGGGGACGCGGCTGTCCGCGGCGCACGTATTTCCTGGCGTTGATCCGGCCGGCCTCGCCCACGCGTTGAAGGGCAACCTCGCGAGCCCGATTGCCATGCCGCCAAGTGCAACAGCCGACGGGGGCCAGTTTGTCCGCGTCGCTCACGCGCGCGTGATCAACGTCCCGATTCCCGAAAGTTCCGGCAGTTTCGAGGCGATCGTCCGGGCGGTCGATGACGGCAAGCTGCCGGAGCCGAGCGGGGTTCGCATCGAAGCGCTGTTGAATTACGGCACGCCGGCAACTAGCCCGGGGCATCCCCGCGTCGCCGATGGAACGGTCGCCGCCGCGGGCGAAGTCGGGCCCGCGCCCTGGGCGCCGGCGCACCGGCTCGTTCGCCTCGCGATCCGCGCCGGCGGCGCGCCGGGCGGGGTGGCGGCGGCGCTGGCGGCCCGGGATGTGAAGGTTGCCGTGGAGTTCAATCCGCGGCGGGTACTGGCGTATCGGCTGATCGGTTACGAGCGTGACGAGCGGACCTCCGACCGGCCGGTGGCAGCGCTGCCCGGAGCCGATTTTCGTGCCAACCGCAGCGTCGTCGCACTGTTCGAAGTGATCCCGGTCACCGTCGCCGCACCCGACGTGGACGACGCGAGCTATGGGCCGGTGCGGCACCTGGTCACTGAGGAAACAAGCCGCCCGCGCCCAGAACTCCTCACCCTGCGGGTCGACTACCGCCAGCCCCTGACCGGCGCGCACGCGAAGGTCGTCGATGCGATCGTCGACGACGGCGCGACCTTCGCGAGCACGAGCGGCGATTTCAAATACGATGCCGGCGTGGCGGCGTACGGCATGATCTTGCATCACTCGGCGCATCTCGGCCACGCGACCCTCGCCGACGCCATCACTTGGACCGAAGCGGGCGTGGCGGCGAGCGCGCCGGATCGGGCCGAAATGCTCGATCTGATGCGCCGCACGCAACGGCTGTCTCATTGATAGCACGGAGGCAGGCCCTCGCAGTGCAGGTGAGCGCCTAACGCGAAGACGGGAATCGCGTCGGAAAACGACCCCGTTGTTTGTAAGCGGAAGGCGGGCGGACCGACTGCCCGGAATGAGTTGCGGCGCTAACCCCTACGATTGCGCCTGATGCGCGAATCGGCCGGCGCCCCGGACGTCGACGGATCGACGCCGGCGGCGTCGCCGGAGCGGCTGTCACGAGTTGATGAATACACCAACGACGGTCAACGTCTCATCCACGAACATGAAAATCCTACTCGCCACTCTTTCGCTCGCCTTGGCGGCAGGCGCCACGAGCACTGTCCGCGCGCAGTCTGGGGCTGCGCCGGGTGCCGTCATCGGAGCCATCGCCGGGGGGCTGATCGGCGGTCATAACAACAACCAATGGGCCACGGGCGCGGTGCTCGGCGGGGTCGCCGGCGCCGTGATTGGCGCCGCGGTGACGCCGGAGCCGTATTACCGGAACGATGGTTACGCGACCTACGGGGCACCGGTGTATCAGCAGCCCGCGTACGCTGCCCCCTACGGACAGCCCGCCTACACCAACACCTACGGGCAGCCGGTCTATGGCCAGGCCCCGACGGTCGTGTACAGCCAGCCGAACGTGGTTTACGCCCCGGCCTATAGCGCTCCCGTTTATTGCCCGCCACCGGCGTATTACGTGCCGCCGGTTTCGTTCGGTGTCCGCTTCTACTCCGGTCCGCATTACGTCGCCCGCGGTTACGCGCCTTCTTATCGCGGCGCTTACCATGGCCGCACGTACAGCCATGGCGGCGGGTACTCCCACGGTGGCGGGTACTCCCACGGCGGCAGCCGCGGGTACTCTCATCGCTGATCTTCTCTTCCCGGATCACAGCCCTACAGCCCGACGCACGCGTCGGGCTTTTTTGCGTTCAGACGCCGCCGCGCAGCCGACGCGGTTTCGCAAAGGGCGTATCCCCAAAAGTGCTCGCGCGGCCCAGGGGGGGATCGATCGCGCAGCGAGCCGGCTAGCCGCGCCGCGGTCGGTCATGTGAATGACGATCAAGCCGGCGCGCTCAAGGGGAACCGCTCGAGCCGGGTGTGCACGGCGCCGGCTGGCTGCAAATCGCTGCGATACAGATCGTAGGCGTCAACGCGGATGGCTGGGCCCGCGAACGCGTGGTGCCGGTGCAGCCATTGCGCCAAGCCGGGGCCGGCGGCGTGACAGCGAGCAAGCGTGACATGCGGATGAAACGTGCGCAGATCCGCTTCCAACCCGATGGCCAGGATGGCGTCGTCTATCTTTTGCCGGAGCTGAAAGAGGCGCGGATGGCCGGCACCGGTCCCGACCCAGATGACGCGTGGCGGCCGGTTCGGCGGAAAGGTGCCGACGCCGTCGAGCGCCAGCACGAACGGCTCGACGCGAACATCACGCAATCGCGCCGCCAGCGCCTCGCGCGCGTCAGCGGAAACGTCGCCGAGAAAGCGCAGGGTCAAATGCCATTGTTCCGGCGGTGTCCACACCACGTCCGCGATCTTCTGCGGCAGCACGGCCAGCGTGGCGCGCACCTCCTCCGGCAGCGTGAGCGCAAGGAAAAGCCGCTGCGAATTTCCGTCCGCGCCGCCGACGCGATCGAGTGCCATGCGGCACACCAAGCCAGCGCGGCGCGAATTTTCAACTAGGCATGAGGCGGCGCAGGCGGCGGCGGGGCGAGTTCCTGCAGCATGACGGTTTGTTTCTCCACGCGGCCAGCGACGCAAATCGCCACTGCTACCGGAATTGCCGGCGCTTCGAGCCCAAGCCGGGACGTCATGGGATCGGCCTCCACGGCGGTGTGGGCCGGAATGACGAGCTTCGCGGGTTGGACCACAAAGTTTCCCAGATCCGAATCGAAATCAGTCACGGCAACCTCGAGCGGTTGGTCGCCGCGATTGGTCAGCCGCAGGTGCAAGCGCACCGGCGGCAGATTCGCCGCGACAAGGTGCGGCGCGGAGGCATCGCCTTCGTCGGACGGCGGTGTATCGCCGCCGCCCCGCCGGCCGCGACGGCCGCGGCCGCCGCCGAAGCCGCGATGACCACCCCGGCTCGCGGAGTCGCCGCCGCGGCCCTCGCGTCCGGCGAACCCCGCGCGGTTGAGCAGAATTTCGACCCCGAGCGACCCGGTGAAAAAATCGGCGTGACCTTCCATCTCGGGCGCCGCCTTTGCCTCATCGGCGGCGGTGAAGTCGGCTCGATGGTGCGCATGCTGGTCGGAGGCGCAGCCGGTCAGCACCAACGCGAGTGCGAGCGAGCCTGGGACGAGATTTCGGCAGTAAAACATGGGACGCGTTCGGACGCACGTCGGCCGGGAAAGTTTCTCCGCATCGTTGAAGGCCGCAGCCTGCGCGCGGCACGACGGCGGTCCGCCCGTCGGGCACGAAGGCGGCCCGCCCACTCAACGCCAAGTGTAATTGAAACTGATGCTGATCCGTTCTTCCGCCACGCGGTTCGCCGCCACCTCGTGTCGCAGCCAGCTTTCGAAGAGGATGACGTTGCCCGCTTCGGCCGGATAGGTGACGTGGGCACGGTGCTCGGGACTCGCATTCGAACGGCGCGGAGGTGCGGCCATGAAGCGGTCGAGGCGCGGGTCCTCGAATTTCAAGCCCGAGCAACCCTTCGGCGTCGCGACATAATACGTGCCGCTAATGAAGGAGAGCGGATGCAGGTGCAGCGAGTGCGCCGCGGTCGGCGGCATGATATTGACCCAGATATCCGTCAGCGCGATCGAGCGGCCCTTGAGATCGAACTCGAGCGTGCGCGCGAATGCCTGCACGTGCCGCCGCAGCTTGCGTTCGAGTTGGGCGAACGAGCTGGAAAACCGATGAAGCTCGTTCATCGACGCGTAACTGGTGTACCCGCCGGGATAGTTTTGCTCCGACCAACGGCGGCCCGCCTTGTCGTAATCACGCAGCCGACCGCACTCATCGGCGAGGTCGGCATTGAGCGCCGCCAGCCCGGAGCGTTGCAGCGGCTCGCAGTAGATGAGGGTTGGAAACCAAGCGCGCGTTGGCATGCCGTGACCGTGGCGGAGCGGACGCAGCCGCGCCAGCGGTTTCAGCGATACGCCACGACGAACAATCGGCGAAAGTACAGCAGGGTACGCCCGTCGGCGCGCGGCGGAAAATAGGGCCGGCCGGATCTGCCGGCGGTGCGTCAGGCCATGGCATCGAAAAGCGGAAACGCTGAAAAACTGTACCGAGCGTAGCGACAGTCTGCCAATTTTCGGACGGTTGCGGAGAGCGCCTCACGTATCGGGTCGCGAATAAATTCGCTCCTACACCGGTCCGGGTAGGAGCGAATTTATTCGCGACCCGATAACGCGATCAACAGCCCCTTGCTCCGCCGGTCCGCCGGAGTGCCGGGCGGGAGCCGTCGTGTCGTCAGGTGAGCGTGCAAGCGGCCGGCGGCCGCAGGTGATCGCGCGCAGCGATTGGGCGACCACGTCGCCGATGCCATGCGGAAGCCGCCGCCTGCCCGCGCTGGCCCTCGCGCCGCTGGCCGGCTCACCGGCCTCAGTTCGGAAAGAGTCGCTGCACGATGTCGTGGACGACGACGTCCGGCGCCCGGGGACGCGCGGAAGGCTGATAGTAACGCGCCTGCGCCAGCAATTTGTCGGTGTGCGCCGTGCGCAGCGAGGCATCCAGCTCGATCATGTAGGTCTTGAAATCCCAGGTCCAACGGGTGTCGTACGCGAGCACGGCGTCCGTGTCCTCCGGCATCATCGTTAACGGGCCCGACGCGGCGACCAGGCCTTTCGCGCGCAATTCCGCGGCGAAAAATTCGTCGACGTGATGGTTTTCGTTGAACGGCTGGATCACGAAAATTCGATGATAGCGGCTCAAGTCGACCGTCGGCAATTTGCGCACCGTGATGCTGGTGCAGCTCGTGCAGCAGCCAAGGATCAGGAGAAGGACAAAGGCGCGAGACAAGGGACCAGAGGTGTTCGGTTGCCGCAACCTTCGCAAGGCCGCGTTTTTCAAGACGAGCGCTACTCCCGGGTCGGCTTCTGCGCCGGCGGTCCGGAAATGCGGTTGAGCACTTCGCGCAAGGTCGTCCGCCAATTGACGCGTGCCGAGACGCCCTGCCCCGTTTTATGGCCTTCCTCGGTCTCGACCCGGTAAGCGATTTCCACCTGCCATTTGCCGGGCAGGTTCCACTTGGCGGTCCTCCGCAGCGGTACGTCCCAGATCGTGCCGACCAAGATTTCGTGGCCGAGGTGCCAGTTCGTTGGCTCCTGAAAGTGGCGGAACCGATACTCCGTGAAGTAACCCAGCTCGCCGGGTTTGTAGAGCAAGCCGGGCGCAATCTCGGCGATGTTCCGGCGGATCACCTCGGGCGGCGGGGCGTCGCGACGCGTGAGGTTCACGGTCCGATCGTAGCTGAAGTTCGTGTAGAAGGTCGTATTCGGGTGCGAGCGGAGGATGCGTGAGGTGGCGAGCCACGGGCGAACATGGGTGTAGCCTTCGTTCAATTCGATCGGCGGCGTGCCGAGCGGAACCCGGTTGTCGATGCCAACGGTCGCACGGTCGTAGAAGAACAGCGGGCCGTCCAAATCGTAGCGCGCGCCCAGCAAGACCTCGCCCGGACCCCACCGGTGATCACGACCGCTGTTGATCGGGTTGGGCGCGAATGGACTGATGCCGCCGATGAGTTCGAGCGAATCCGTCGCGCCATAACGGAGCTCGACTGGATAACGCACGAACTCGCGGTCGCGAAAATCCCCGAACTTCGGCGAAAAATGCAGCGCCAAGTTGTGCTCACCGAGCGTGCCGGGGAGCACGGTATCGAAAAAATCCGTCATGCGCAGCACGCGCTCGCGCACCGTTTGGGTCAGCGGATCGAGATTCGATGAAGGCGATTGCGAGGCCGGAACGGCGTCGCTGGCGGCGCGCGCCAAAGTGACGGCGAGTGCGAACAGCCAGGCTGCCATAAATCGCTGCGAGGCACGGGGCATGCACCGGCTAGACCACATGGTGGCCGAATGGTGCCGACGGTCGGAGCTTAACCAATCCTATTCCAACGCATTTTTGCAGGCCGCCGGTGCAGCGGAATTTGCGATTGCGAACCGCCGCGCACGCTGTCCCGAACGCCCGAATGCCGAGCACCGAGGACCGGGCGGGAGCCGAAGGACGCGCTCCACGCTGCGGCTTCCGCGCTGCTCCGGCCATCGCTGTTCAATCGACGCTCGCCAACCGCCGCGGCCGGAGGCGTCGGCGCAGACCGGCGGCCACCACGAGCAGACCGGCTCCGAACAAAACGTAGGTCGAGGGTTCGGGCACGGCTTGGAAATTCGTCAGGGTGACGGCATCGAGCCCCGCGTAGTTGACCTGAAACGAACCCGCGCCATCGAGCGTGAAGATTCGGCCGCCCGACGCGACGTTCGCGAAGGCGCCGGTCAGCCCCCCCAGTCCGCCAGAGCTCAGGATCGTGAACGTGTCCGCGCCGACGACGGAGGATCCGAAACCATTCAAGAGTTTTACCTCCAGCGCGCCGTCGAGCGCCACGTTGCCGCCAACATTAAGGTAGTCGTACGACGTTCCCTGCGTCGTGCCGCTCAGCTCGATCAGCAACACCGAGGTATTCAAGAGCGTGAAGTCGCCCGTGATCGTCAGCATGCCCGGTGAGTTGCCGGGAGAAACGATTCCGCCCGCCGTCACCGCGGGCGCCGTGATGGTCCCGGTGCCGCCGAGGAAACTGGTTCCGAACGAGAGCGACTGCGCAAATTGCGCGGCCGCGCCGTGCGCGAGAACCAGATTTCCATTGTTCGTGAACGTGTCGGCGAAAACCATCGACCCGGCGGCGATGCTCAAGGTGCCATTGTTCGTGAACGGGACCTTCACCGTTGTCGTGGCCGAGGTGGACTTTGTATACGTGCCGTTGTTCGTGAACGTGAACGTGCCGCCGAGGTCGTTCACGATGGCGTCGCCGCTGGCATTCACGTCGTTGAACACGCCGTCGGACGCGTTGTCGAAGGCGCCACCGTGCCCCGACTGCAGGTCGCCCGAGTACCAGTTGACGATGCCGTGGTTCACGATCGTGCGCGCATCAAAGACCCGGGCGCCGCCATTCGCGTCCGACAGCGCCAGGACCGTGCCGGTCCCGATCGTCGTCGTTTCGCCGGCGCCGGCGGTCGCATTCCAATCCCCGCCGGACCATTGAAACCCGCTCGCCGAAAGCGTGCCGTCAATCGTCAGGGTCCCGGCGAGGTGCGCGAACAATCCCGCGCCGGTGAACGTCGCGCCGTCGGCGATCGTGTAGTTGTTCGTAAAGTACACATGCGTTCCGGCCGCTGCATCCACGCGGCTCGTCGCCCCCATCGTGCCGCCGCCGTGCAGTTCGAGGCCGCCGTGCTTCAGCGTCAGGGTGCCGTCGTTGTCGAAAGTCGTGTTGACGTACGTCGTCCCCGCCGCGTCCCGCACGTACGCGCCGTGATTCGTGAACGTGAAGTTGCCGCCGAAGCTGTTTTGTAGCCAACCCTCGCCGATGCTGTCATTGAACGTGCCGCCGGCATCGTTGGTGAAACGGCCGTCGTCGCCCGAGTCCAGCTTGCCGCCGTGCCAGTTCACGATGCCACGGTTTACGACCTCCCGATGATCGAACGCGCGAGCGGAGCCGTCGTCCGCGCCGATGTCGAGCGTTGAGCCGGCGAGGATCGTCGTGGACGGCCGCGTGCCGTCGCCGGTGCTCGCGTTCCAATCGCCGCCGGTCCACGAAAAGGCGCCCACCAGCGTATGCGTGCCGGCCAGCGAACCGCCGGTCTGGTTGAAGTTCGTGGCATCGAACGCGCCGTCGGCGGTCAGGGTGCCTTGCACCAGCCAATACGCTCCCTGCCCATGCAGGGCGGCGCCGTCCTCCAAGGTGTACCCGTTTTTGAAGTACACGTTCGTGTCCTTCGCCGCCGCCATCGTCCCATGGGCGCTCATCGTGCCGCCGCCGCGCAGCTCGAGCGCACCTTGCTGCAGATCGACGCTGCCGTTGTTGTCGAAGGTCGCATCGATGGCCGTCGTGCCCGCGGCCGCGCGCGTGTACGTGCCGTCGTTCGTAAACACAAAGGTGCCGGTCGAAGTGTTCTGCACCGCGTAACCCGCGCCATTGCGGTCGTTGAACGTGGCGCCCGCGGCATTGGTGAACTTGCCGCCGTTGCCGGAGCGCAGATTCGCGGCGTTCCAGTTGAACGTGCCTTGGTTGACGATCTCGCGGCCCGTGAAATCGCGCCCATCGCTCGTCGCCGCGTCAATCGTCGCGGTCACACCGGGACCGAGCGTCGTCTTGCCGCCGCCGGTCATGCTGCCGCTCGTCCAGTCGAATTGGTCGGTGACGGTCAACTCGCCGCCGGCGGTGCCATCCACGGAGCCCCCGGCCAGCGCAAACGTCGATGCCGTGATCTTGCCGTTGCCCGCCAGCGTTCCGCCTGACTGGGCGAGATTCGTCACCGCGACGGCGCCGGTGGCCTTCAACGTGCCGCCCGAGTGCGTATAATGGCCGGCGCCCTTGAGCACCACGCCGTCCGTCAGCGTATAGTCCCCGCCGAATTCCGTCGTGGCGTCCGCCGCGGTGGCAAACGCCCCGCCGCCGGACCCGCCTCCGGTAAACCGCAGCACGCCCTGGTTCACTGCGACCGCGCCGTTGTTGGCAAACGTAAGCCCAACCTCGGTGGTGCCGGCCGCGTTCTTGACGTAGTTGCCGGCATTCGTGAAGGCGCTGGCTCCGCCCGCGTC
>Ga0070679_100005767_pt1 | contig 11487 bp, 5 predicted proteins | sample KBSC63BmetaG_FD_65652 | JGI IMG/M metagenome (GOLD analysis project Ga0070679, IMG submission 65652) | Corn rhizosphere microbial communities from Kellogg Biological Station, Michigan, USA - KBS C6-3B metaG | ecosystem: Host-associated > Plants > Roots > Rhizosphere | place: USA: Michigan... | reverse complement strand
ATCCAGTATTCGGAAACTCCCGCCCGCGCCCCACATCTCGTAAGCCTCCCGGGTGGAACCGTAAACGTCATGAGCCCGGGCTGCCTCGACGGTTTTCTTCATCGCATCTTGTGGAGCAATGAATGTCAGCGAACGAGGGGCAATCGCCGCCGCTACATCGGGAAGATCGAGGTGCAGAAGAATGTTCGGAACAAACACGTCCGCTCCATAGAGATAACGATCGGTCTCGGTGATCGACCGATAGGACAGCAGGCATCTATCGCAGGTCAGACTTTGAATGCGTTCGTCGAGAGCAGCAGCATAGAGGCACCACAGGCCCGCTGCGCCCTTGCCAATCACATGCAGGTTGCCGGGATCTATACTCTCGCGTTCCATCACATAGTCGACGCTGCGGATGACATCCAGCACACGCATCCCGAGCAATGACGCCTCCATCGACCATGCGGCATATGACATTGCGGTTTCGAAATCGAGAAGCTGACCGAAGTCGCCGGAAAAGCCACGCGAGCCGGAAGCCGGGCGCGTTTCTCCAATGCCGCGAACATCCGCCGCCACCACAAGATGCCCTTTGCGAACGAGCTGGTCCAGCACGCCGTGCTCCAGCCCCGAGCTTTCCGCACCCTCAAACTCCATACCGTCATTCTGTATCCCGTCTTCTGAGAAATACAGAACGACAGGAAGAGTCTGGTTCCTTTTTGCCGGAACGAAAACCCACGCGGGAATATAGATGCCAGGTTCGGAAAGAAACTCTATCTTTTCCACCTGATAGCCTTCACGCGGAACAGTGGCACGACGGCGCACACCGGCAGCAGACGTTCGCTTCTCATACCGCAGAAGCCTGCTGAGTAGTGCACGCGTTTCTCGCTGCTTCTCGACAAGCTTTGCTTTCGATACTGGGACAATAGCCTGCGAAGGTAGATTTGCCTGCTTCTTTGCAACAACATCAAAGATATTCAGGCCTTGGTGGCTGTATCGAAGCGAACCGTTCGGGGTACAGAAGAGACTCTGGCTGGACCACACAGCGTAGGCCGTCTCCGCAACGGGACCGGATTGGCCATAAAACCATTTGCAGAAAAAATCGGTCGTCGCCAGACGAAGCTTTGGAGTCCACGCATGGGGATCGTCGGAAGCCACCGTAGCAAATTTTTCTTCCGCCTCGAGCAGACGATAGCCTGCCCGAATCATGCCTGCGGCTTTGTTGAATCCATCGCTCTCGTGTTCTATGCCCGCAAGCAGCGGTCGCGGCGCAATGGCCAGATGGAGATCGACATTATCCACTCCATGCAGTGCGGCAGGAAACAAGTTCTGCTCGGCGTCTCCCAATCCGATGGAGTGTGTCGGCCAGGCATTGCTTGTGCCCCCCTCAAGAATGGCCGCACATCGCACTCGCTCGTCAGCTACTGTGATGAACTTGGTAAGGGTGCCACCGCCAGAATGACCAGCACAACCGATCCTTTTGTGGTCCACTTCAGATCTGGTGAGCAGGTAGTCTATGGCCCGTATACCATCCCAGACCATGTATCCGGTCAGATTTTCTCCCACCAGCAACAACTGCTGTCCGACCATCGAGTGTTCGAAAACAGGCCCTCCAACCTCTGTCGCGTCCGTTTCAGGATTCCAGTACTGCCTCCGCTCCCCCTGGCCTATGGGATCGTAAGCGAGAACGACGAAGCCTCTCTTGACGAGGCTGATATAAGCGCTCTGATATTGCGGAAGCATCCTCGCCAAAGGATAGTGCCCGCATGGAGACACGATCGCCGGGAACGGGCCTTTGCCGGTCGTGGGCACGTATAGATTGCCCGGAACCCAGAAATCGGGGCGGCTGCAAAACAGGACATTTTCGACGCGGTATCTATCTTTCTCCGCAACCCGTGTAGACCTCGCCTGCAGAGCATTCCGCTGAGGAAACGTTCCGAGCATCGCCAGCAGATCTTCACGTACTCTGGCGTTCCGCTTCTGCATGTCCGCTGCCGTGTGGAGCTGTGCGCGCCTCTCGTCCCACGTCGACGCCAGCCGGTTCAGCTTCCCGGTCAAAAATGACACCAGCATGTCCGGCATCTCATCCGCGTAGGAGCGCACAGGTTCCGGAGCTGCCAGCGCACTCGCGCGCAAGAGTGTCGGACTCAGAATTGTCGCTCCGGCCTCGAAGATAAAGGTCCTTCTATCCATGACGCATCTCACGGCCCGAACAAACCGTTGCAACCTGCGGCCGACAAGTCATCACCCTTACCAACTGACCACGACCACGGCATAGGCGGCCATCGTGGGAACGGAAAAGACCGCCTGTGCGCCCTTCACGTGGAAGTCTATCGGCTGGCCGCCTTCAGAGTCCGGCGCATACAAACGCACCGCCGCCGGCGTTCTGCCTTCCGCGACCGCACAACGAATTTCTATGTTTTTTATCGAAGCAGTTCTTTCCACGTCGACGTTCACGAGATGGATGATCCGCCGCCGCTTTTCCACCTGCTCCATCAGGTTCGCTGCCAGAACCTCCGGACCGGAAATCGACACCGGAAGCTCACTTCCGGCTGCCCAGGTGACTGCGTCGATCAGGGCCTCCCAATTTCGGGGACGCTTCCAGAACTCCGTCCCAATCGTGAAATAAGGCTGGTCCGCGGGCTGCGCTCCATCGAACTCAATAGACGGAATATAGGCGGCGCGACCGCGGCCATGCTCCATGCGCGAGGTCTTGCCGGCCGCGATGGATTGGCCTTCGCGATGCCTGCCCGTCGACGTGGGAACCTGATGCCCGAGCAGGTCCTTGAGGCCGGGTTCGACACGGGACCGCCGCCACGAGTCGTAGAAACCCGTCTGCTCGGTCGCCACCAGGCCACCACCCTTCTCAACATATTGACGGACCGCCGCAACCTGCTCGTCGGACAGGCATTCCGCGTTCGGAAGAACCAGTACCTTGCAGTTGGAAGGCGAGAGATCTGCAAGATGTTCGTCGAAGATGAGACGAAATGGAACTCTGGCCTGAATCAGCGATTGCTCGAATAAAATTGCGCTCAGTCCGGCGCTTGCGTTGCTGTAAGTTATCGACGCGTAGGAGCGTAGCACGGCCACTGGCGCCACCTCTTCCGCACCAACGTAGAACTCACGGTTACGCCGATAAAAAGCGATGTACTTCACCATGTCCGCGGACAGCGGACTCACGCCCGCAAATCCGATCGTCTGGTTGAAGGCAAGGCATTCCGCCATCGCCGCCTCGCTCACCGATATGTAGCTCAGGACGACGTTGCGATACGTTCGGGCCATCTTGTATGTGCGGATAGACGTAATCAGTCTGCCGTCCGGAAGAAGCTCCGGCTTTTTATCCGACTCGTCCCAGAACACCTGCGTGCGGGGCAACAACCGTGCTGGGTCCGTCCCCCGTATCCACGGACTGTTGTAGCCCACCACGCCACCGTAGTTGATCTCGATGACAACCTCCGGGTTGAGCGTATGGATAAGGTCGGCCATCTGTCCCAGGGCATCCGCCATCGTCTGGCAGCGGTAGTCTACCCATTCCTGGAATACAGGGTCGGAGATTACTTTCATCTTCTCCGGCCGATTGTCGGCATTCCACAGCGGCGGGTTCACATAATCGACGTTCTCAAACCCGAACCTGCTCCTGCGCATCGCAGAAGAGTATTTGGAGCGCAGATACTTTCGAAAGCCCATCTTGCACGCGCTGCAATGGCAGGAGTACGGTTCCGCGCTTACCGTGAAATTGTCGAAGTGGATGAAATCGGTTTTGACCTTGTTCACCGCAAACCGAAGCACCTTCTTGAGATACTCGAGATACTCCTGGTTGGAAAAGCATGGCAGATAACGGAACGACTGCTGATAGCCGTATTCCAACATAATCGGCTGACCGTACGCGTCGCGCTGATACCACTCCTGGGCGCGCCCTTCTTCCGCGAAGAACGTTTCGTACATCATGCTGTCCCATTGGACATACGTATCGATCTTCATGCCCAGGCGATGAACGATCTCTGCAACGCGAACCGTGTCCTCCATCTCCGGCATCTCTGCGGCCATGCCGAAGCCCTTGTACAAGTGGGTATGAAAGACCTCGATGCCCTGCCCTTTGAGCGTTCGAATCACCTCTTCGCTCTGGGCCTGCTCATATTCCTGGCGCGCATTGAGGCTTTGGCCGCCGCGGCGCACCACAAACAGATACGGTTCGTGCGTCCCGCCTGCGTCGATCAGACCATCGTCGATCCATGCTCCCTGCTGCCGGGCGCTGTTCGGGTCCGAACCGCGCACCGCACCGAACGCCGACCCGGCGCCTATGCAGGACAGGGCAACACCGCCCGCGATGGTTCCTACAAACTCTCTTCGATTCACTCGTCTGTCATCCTCGCTGCCGATATGAATATCTGAGACGTCTGGCGATGCAGCCGGTGCATCGCTCACTGACCTCCGAAGGCAGCGGCCAGCGCTGCGATGGATGACGTGGAAACGTCTAGCGTGAACTATAGGACCGGGGGCCGCTGCCGTCCAATATCAAGTTCAGTCGCCAGCTATCGAAATTCGAGATGGACCCATCCGGACTAAGCTATTTACGCGATCCAAACTGGAAAGCCGCAGCCGCAAGCAAATTCAATAGCGATACGGCTCTCCCCAGTTGAGCGATTTGTGCAGAAAGTCGAAGGTGCCCACGCCGTGAATCCCGTGCGGCCCGTTGAAGTACTCGATCCGCGTTCGATCGTAGAGGCCCAACATTTCGTAATGGTGCTGCACCTTGGCGTACTCATACGCTACCCACGAATCCAGAGAAACCGGGTCCTGGTGTCCCCGTTCGACCATGAAGGGACGAGGGGTCATCAGGTTGGCCATATCGCTATGGTTGAAGGTATTGCCGAGATTGAACTCGGGCACCTCATACTCGCGCGTAAAGCAATACGTGAAAGGCTCATCGATGCGCGCGACCTTCCATATCCACTCGTTGAAGTCGCCGGAGCAGATGGAGAGCGCGTACTTATCCAGCAAGGGAGGCACACGCATCGCAGTCTTGCCCCCATACGAAAGCCCATAGAAGCCAATGCGTTCGGCGTCGACGAACGGTTGGGTCGCCAACCATTCCAGCATGCGCTCGCTCTGGCTCAGGATGAAGGAATATAGCGAGCGCTTCAGCGGATTGGCGAGCCGCTGCAGCTTACGGAAATTGTCCCCGCCGATGTACGGATTCTGCGGGCAATACACAACGAAGCCGTGGTTTGCGAGATCGGCCGCAAAGTTATGGTTGTAGTGTTCCCCTTCGGTGTCGCCATGAATCAAATCCTCGGGCCTCTCTTCGAGGCCGTGCTGGCACACCACGACGGGACGGCGCTCGTTCGGCCCAATGGCATAGGGCAGCAGGAGAATGCCGTACGCGAAGACCTCGCCCCACAGCGGAAGAAGCACTTCATACCCTGCCCAATTCGACTCTTCATAAATCTTGCGGGTCTGCACGGCAGCGCCGGAGAACGGCTCATTCAGTTTGCCGAAAATCTCTTCCCACAGATATTGCCGGTACGGCTCCGTCGAGCGCTTCCATTGCTCCACCGAAGAGCGGTCGGCCTTCGCCCAGTAGTCAGTGCGGACAGTATCCGCTCCCATCACTTTCCGCTGCGTGAAGTCGACCAGCTGGGTCAATTGCCTGTGCATCCGCTCGCCAGCATCGAATCCTTTCCGTGTGTCGCTGGGAGCGCGCCCCATCACGCGGATTTTGCCATCTCTGCCCAGGTTGCGCAGGAATGCGCTCAGGGCCTCGTCAGAGCCCGGAGACCCCGCCTCGTCGCTGCGGGCAACAAGCGATAACCTGCCGGTCGCCTTGAGCTTCGTGAAGACAGGCTTCGCACGTTCCACCTCTCCGCGTACGGTCGCGAGGTCGGGGCTGATGAGCGTCCCGGACGCCGCCGAGTTCATGCGCCCTCCCGTCGCTGCCGGAGGTCCGGCAACCTCAGGTCCGGTCGAGGCTTCGATCACGAGCGCGCGCGGCGCGATAAGACCGGCGATTTCGGCGTCCCCGAACTCCTCCAGTAAGGTCCATACGTTTCGATACAGCGGTTCCTGCCACAGGTTCTGTCGCGAGGTGAAGTATCCGCTGACGCAGGTGGCATCGATTCTTGTATCGACGGCGGCGCCGTACATCGCAAGCAGACCGCCTTCGCCATAACCCATGACCCCAATGCGCGGGCCTTGTGGGTCCCGCGCGAACCAGTCCACCGCGGCAAGGACCTTCTGTACCTCGTAGCCCGCGATGTGGCGTCCCATCGGGTATGCCATGCGATAGATGAATTCGCGATGCGTGAGGTTCGTGTGAATGCCAAGGCGATCGTTGCCCGACCAGGTATCGTCACGGTTGATCAATACGGGAACCAGAACGCGGCAACCATTCTCCGCCAGACGCCTGGCGAACTGCGCTTCCGCCGGTACACCGGGTGCGAGTCCAACCGCCATCTCCGGCGACCAGTCGGCATCGGGCAGAGCGACGACCTGGGCGACTACGGTTCCAGTTGGCTCCAGCAAAAGCCCTTCCCCGTCGACTCCTTCCAGTACGGGCCAGCGCACACTCCTGACGGTATAACCGTCGCCTGTAGCGACGATCGCGGAGTCTTCCAAGCGTGCCTCGATACTCGGGGACGGGTGCGGGACTCTTTGATCGATGAGCCCGATCACCTTCGCAAACCTGTCGCGGTTGGGCAGCACGGAAGACTCATACGCTTTGGGGCTGGAGAAATCGCGATGCCACTTCTGTTCGCGAGCCTGCACCGAAGCGGCCGTCTGCTGCACCAGGTAACCATGGATGCCCGCCACCATTTGCGCAGCCATATCGCCTTCCTTCTTGAAGGCTTCTGTCCCCGCAAGCCTATCGGGCACATCGTGCTTCTTCTTGATCGGACCCTGCTCCGGTGGGGTTGCAATGTTTGGAACGGAACGAAATCCGGCGGCTATGGTGAGTGCTCCCATACCTTCGAAGAGTTCACGGCGAGTCAAAGTCATGGGCACCTGGATCTGAGGAGGTAGATCAACTCTCCGTTTCGCCGACTTCGCTATCGGCAAAATAGTAAGTAAACCGCTGGTTCACATGTACACAAGCAGGACAGGGTCTGTCTAATAGAATCGGAAGATCGTAATCATCCAATTGAGAGATGCCCGTCCGCCTCTTCTGCGCGGGCGGTTGCCGTTACGGTTTTCGACGCTGGCATTCCTTGAACAGTCCCATCAACTCGGCCAGCATTTTCGGAAGATGGTCCGACTTATGAAAGACCAGACCCACTTTACGGATAAGTTTGAAGTCTTTGATTTTCAGGCTGTGCAACTCTCCGCGCTGCAACTCTTCCGACACGGACCGCAAAGGAATGATGCTGATTCCTAGATCGATCTTTACGAGCGGCTTGATCAATGCGACGTTTTCCGCTTCCATGACAATCCTCGGTGCGATACCTGCGTCCCGAAAAAATGCATCCAGCACGTCCCTCGTGCGTGCGCCTCTGGGAAAAAGAATCAGCGGATAGTTTTGGAGTTCTTCGGCGCTGATCCTGGTTTCTTTCGACAACACTGCGTGTTTGGGACTCGTAACGACAACCATTTCTTCGGTAATGAGAGGGACGACCCTTAGATCGGGATGCTTGATCGGAAGCGTCAAGACCCCCAGTTCGATAAGGTTGTCGCTCAACTGCGAAAGCAATGTCTCGGTCGGCGCCGTGATGACCTTCAACTCAATTCGTGGATGCAGCGCCTTGAACCTCTCAAGGACCGGCGGCAGGATATACGTGCATGCGAGCATCCCCGCGCCAATCCGCAGTTGCCCATGATCGAGATGCGCTATCTCCGAGATTTCGAGCTTGGCATTGCGAATGTCCTGAAAGATCCTCCTCGCATAGCGCAACAGGGTCTCACCCGCCGGAGTGATGTAGATCTTCTTATTGACACGCTTGAAGATCGGCTCTCCCAACTCTTCTTCAAGCAGCTTGATCTTGCGGCTGATGGCCGACTGAGCGACGTAGAGTTGCTGGCTCGCCCGGGTGAAGCTGGCGTTGTCCGCCACCGAAATCGCCATTTCCAACTGCCTGATATCCACGCACCCACTATATCAACATTTACTCAAAGTTCCCTATTTCTATCTCTCTATGAGATATCAATTCCATCGTCGCATCCATGAGAGGGACAAGAACTTATCGCCAGAGATCTGTGCTCAGGTACTTCAACCCTGAATCGTTGATCAGCGTAACAACTGTGCGCCCTGCAAGTAGCTGCCGCGCGGCAGCCACATTTGCGCCCGACGAGAAGCCCGAGAAAATACCTTCCAGCCGCGCCAGCGCACGCGACGCATCGATCGCTTCCTCGTCAGTCACGGTGAGATATCCATCGATATGTTCTGTATGAATCAAGGGCAGATGCGGCATCGAATAGCCTCCACCCTGGATGCGATGGTTCGGTCTCGATGCATCGTTGCCGGCCAGGACCGCACTGCCGGACGGCTCGACTACATAACATTTGATCCGCGGATCGTATTCCTTGAGGGCTGCGGCGCAACCTGCGAATGTCCCGCCGGAACCCGCAAAATCGCAGAACGCATCAACCTTGCCTTCTGTCTGCTCAAGGATCTCACGGCCGGTATGGAGATAGTGGGCCCTAAAATTTCCCTGATGATTGAACTGGTCTGCCCGGAATGCACCTCGTTCGATCACGATGCGACTCGTTTCTGCATTGACTCTCTCGAGGTCGGCGCCCGACACCTGGCCCTCCACAGAGCCTTCCGCCTGGTCCACGAGAATGACCTCCGCTCCGAGCGCGCTCATCATGCGCATACGTTCCCGTGAGTTTCCTTTGGACATCACCGCGATGAACGGATAACCCTTCACAGCGCACACGATGGAAAGCCCTGTCCCGGTGTTTCCGCTAGTCATCTCGACAACTGGCTGGCCTGGTCGCAGCGTGCCGTCCTGCTCGGCATCTTCGATGATCTGACGGGCCACGCGGTCCTTTTTCGACCCTCCGGGATTCAGGTATTCGAGTTTCGCCAGCAGGCATCCGCCCAGACCGCGGGTAAACCGGCTCAGCTCGACCAGTGGTGTGCCGCCGATCGCATCGATTGCCGACGATGAAATATTCATGTCACTCCTCTACCTGGGTAGGTTCCTCACCAACTTCAGCCTCGATCCAGGCAATCACGGCAAAAGCCAGTTGATCTTTGACTCAACATGCCGATGAGGTCTGTCATTCTTCGCCGGCGGGCGGATAGAAAAGATAGAGCTTCGAGATGCGTTCATTTTCTCCGAGGTAGATTGTGCCGTCGAGCCCGCAGGCCATCGCTCCTATGACATACGCCTGCCAGGTGTAATACGGTCGTCGATTGACATCCACAAAACCCAGCACCTCATAAACTCCCGCCGAAGGGTCATAACTAAAGACGCGCGCCATATCCTGCTGGTCGCCGCCGACCCCGTAGAGCCGGCCTCCAGGCGCACGGACAAGGCCGTCGATTCGGTCCTGGCTCAATGGCTTCCCCAGATTCACGATAGCCAGTTTGACCGGGTCGAAGCGAAAGAGATAACCGTCCGATGTGCCGCCATAGATCATTCCGGACGGATCGAGAAGAAAAGCGTCTACCCGGTTCCAGCTCTCGCGGCCCGGAACCGCGGGGACCTGAAGATCGAGCTTTTCAAGCCTCTGTTTCTTTGGGTCGAACCGAAAGAGCGAGCCGTTTTCACCGGAAGCGAAGACCTCTCCCTGCTGGTCTACCACCAACATGCGCGACATTATCTTGTTCTTCTCGAACCTCTCACCGAATGGAGCTTTCTCCGCAACGACGCCGAGGTCGGTCGACTTTCCAGTCGCAATCGAGTACCTGAAGAAATGAGCGCCAGGAGAAGTCAGGCCATAAATCATGCCGGCGCCACGATCAATGGTCATAGCCGCTATGCTCTCATCCGGCACAGGTTTACCGAGATTGGTCATGGTGAGCGGTTTGCCGATTTGAATCGGCTGCTGATATTCGCGAAGAGGGGTGTATTTCAGAATCGTCCCCTCCGGTGCGGTGCCGATGTAGACATCGCCTTCACCCGAAACCACCAGCGCGTTCGAAACAGATCGTGCGCCTGCGATCACGCCGAGAGGTCGCACGTAGCCGTGTCTCGGATTGAATACGAAGAGATGGGCCCGTTCGCCACTCGTTGCGCCATACACATCGCCATTGGGCGCCACTGTAAGCGACGTGTTTCCCGATTCTTCGTCGGGAATCACATCGATCGGAGGATAGCCGAGAGGACGCGCGTCAATGCGGTCCTGTGGCACAACGACGTTGTCGTATGCCAGGTCCCGCTGACAGCAAGCGGCGGCAGTAAAGATCATGAAGGAAATCGCGCACAGTATGTATCGACGCCGCATCAGGTCAATTCCCTTTCCCGCGCAGTATGAACAGCGCCAGACGGAACGGTGTTCCCTGAATCGCCCCGCCGTACCCTTCGCTCGGCGGGTCGCCCTTGGCGCCAACCGCTCCGATAAAGTAGATTGTGCCGTCCGGCGCGGTATCCGCGGAGTTGGTTCCCAGCACGGCGCGACCATCGGGAAGGTGCATCTCACCTTCGTCTTCCAGCTTGCCGGTCCGCAAATCGTAGGTGATCAGGTGTGAGGCAACCGCACCTGCGCTGCTGACGTAGTCGAACTCCGCTCCGGCCGCGGCGAAGTAGAGCTTGCGGTCGTGGCCGAGCGTCAGGCTCAAGGTCGCGTAAGGTACGTTGCGTTGCGCAGCGAGCGCTGCAACCGCCATTTGCCCCAGTACCTTCACCTGGCTGCCGGGTGGGGCTGCAGGATCGAACGAGAACAAGGTACTCGCACTTTCCTCGACACCATAAAACTTCCGCGTTTCGTGGTCCCACACCACTGTACGCCACGCCGTTTCCGACTTGTCGTAGTCGCGGCCGAGAGAAATTCCCTTCTCTCGAATGGGCAATCTGGCATCCAGTTCGCGAATCGCATCGGTGCGCGGGTCGTACACGAAGATTTGTCCGGCGCCGAAGCTCCCGTATACGTTGCCGTCATCGTCGATCCCGAGCGTACGGCAAATCGAGTCCCAGTTGTTGATCCTGCCTTTATCGACTTTCTTTCCTGTAGCGACGTCGTAGTAGATAAAGTGTGCGCGCGGGTGCGTCAGCCCATAAATGCGATTGAACTTCGGGTCGTAGGCTCCCGTATTGACGCCTTCGAATCTTGTCCCAATCCCAAAATCCTCCACTTTTCCGGTTTTCGGATCGAAAGCCATGTAGTGCGACCCTGGGTATCCTTCACGTGTTCCAAAGCGTGCATAGTCGAACCACCACCCACCATGAGTCGCGAAGTAGATACGACCATCCTTGCCCTCGCCGAACTTTGCATGGATCTTCGACTGCGGTCCTTCCCCAAGACCTTTTTCGCCGGAGAGCGAGGTCAGATCGCCCACGTCGACCATATTGTCCCTTGCCGGATCGTAGTACACCAGATGTCCATTACAGCCATGACACGCCAGCCCGACAT
>Ga0070679_100005766_pt1 | contig 11487 bp, 10 predicted proteins | sample KBSC63BmetaG_FD_65652 | JGI IMG/M metagenome (GOLD analysis project Ga0070679, IMG submission 65652) | Corn rhizosphere microbial communities from Kellogg Biological Station, Michigan, USA - KBS C6-3B metaG | ecosystem: Host-associated > Plants > Roots > Rhizosphere | place: USA: Michigan... | reverse complement strand
CCGCGAGGCCCGCTTCCGGACCGGGAACAGCGGCCCGATGACCTCCGACCTCCCGTCGGTCCCCAACTTCCCGCCCGCCACCAGCCTCGATCTTTACGAACGGGCTCCCGAACGACTTCCGGCTCCGCGCACCACCGGGAACCGATCCGTCTTGATCGCGGGCATGGGGGCGGCGGCTATCGGCGTCGTCGCGATCATCGCCGTGCTGATCTCAAGCAACAACAACAACTCGACCTTGAACAGCGTGGGCGGCAACACGACGCTGCCGACCCAGACCCAGTCCGGGTCGGCTACGCACAGCGGCCCGGCCGTGAAGGTCTCGCAGCCCGTCAGCGCCATCGGCGGCGGCAACCCAGGCACCGGCGTGGTCGTCGGGGCAACGGGAACGACGGCCGCCTCGAAGACACCCGGTGCCTCGAAGACGCCGGCCAAATCGCCGACCGCGACAAAGTCGGCCACGCCAACGAAGTCAGCCACGCCCACGCCCACGCCGACCCCGACGGCAACAAAGCCAACGCCAACGCCGACGAGAACGCGGACGACGCCACCGCCGCCCCCCGCCACAACGACGCCACCGCCCGCTACCACGCCGCCGCCCGCTACCACGCCGCCGCCGGCAACATCGACGACAACCGCGGCGACGACGAAGGCGGCAACAGCGTAGGCAGCAGTCGTTACCGTGGAGGTTCCGGTCAGCCGCTGACGATCCAGACTGCGGCATCGTCCTGCGCGCGGGAGCACCGCAGTCGTATTCACCCGCTCGCTTCGGGCCTCGGCGGGGTCCGGGGTCTCGGGTGAAGATCTCGCCGCTCATCCGCCGCCCCGGATCGGTCGCTGACCAAGACGCTGGCCCGCAAGTACCGGATCACCGTCCCCCAGGTCTACCGCCGCTACCGCGCCGTGCCCGGCACCGGGCACGGCCCGCGCCGTGGCCTGCGGGTCAGGAGCAATCCCAGCACCGCGCCCCGTGCCGACTCAGCGAACCTCCGAACTGCCCGGTTCCGGCCGGGGCGGCGGGGTAATGCACTGAGCAGGATAAACGCTCAGGGCTGGGGGTGGGCGTGGTGCTGGTTGTCGCGGCTCTGTCATCCATGGGCCTACTGTCGCTGGTCGCGCCGTTGCTGGAGCGCTTTCTCGGCCGGAACGCCGGGTATCTTCTCGCGGCCGGTTTCATCGCGGTGGCGGTCCTGCTCGGCCTGCAGGCCCCGACAGTGCTGGCCGGCCAGCCGGAAACCGCCTCCTGGCCGTGGATACCTGCGCTCGGGGTGTCGTTCTCGCTGCGGCTTGACGGCCTAGCGTCGCTGTTCTGCCTGCTGGTGCTCGGTGTCGGCGCGCTGATCATGGCGTACTGCCCGCGCTACCTGCCACACGGCGGGCGGCACGGGTACATCTACTTCCTGCTGACGCTGTTCGGCGGGGCAATGCTCGGCCTGGTGCTGGCAGCGGACCTGGTGCTGCTGGTGGTGTTCTGGGAAATCACCACCGTCCTATCTTTTCTACTGATTAGCGCGGCGGGCAGCCAGGGCGCCGCGCCGGCTGCGCGGGCGCTGCTGGTTACCGGCATGGGCGGGCTCGCCCTGCTCGGGGCGGTTGTCCTGCTCGCGGTCATCACCGGCACCACCGACCTGACCTCGGTACTGGCCGCGCGCCAGCAGGTGCTGGCGTCTCCGCTGGCGCCGGCCGTGGCAGCGCTGATCATGATCGCGGCGTTCACCAAGTCGGCGCAGGTGCCGTTCAACTTCTGGCTGCCGGGAGCCATGGTGGCGATCACGCCGGTGAGCGCTTACCTGCACGCGGCGACCCTGGTGAAGGCCGGCATCTACCTGCTGCTGCGGTTCTCTACCTTGTTCGCGGGCCAGCCGGGCTGGTCGCTCACGCTGATCGCGGTAGGCCTGATCACCGCGGTACTGGGCGCGGCCCAGGCGCTGCGCGAGCATGATCTCAAGGCTCTGCTCGCCTACTCCACGGTCAGCCAGCTTGGCCTGCTCGTCGCGGCCATCGGGGTGGGCACCACCGTGGCGCTGGCCGCGGCCATCCTGTACACGTTCGCCCACGCGCTGTTCAAGGCGACTCTCTTCATGCTCGTGGGCATCATCGACCGCGAGGCGGGCAGCCGTGACATCCGGAAGCTGTCCGGTTTGATGCGGGTCATGCCGGTGACCGCGACTCTTACCGGTCTGGCCGGGCTGTCACTGGCGGGGATTCCGCCGCTGATCGGCTTCGTCGGTAAGGAGTCGCTGTTCCAGGGTTTCGCCCGGGCGTCCGCCTTCCCTGGCGCGGGAGTGGTCACAGGGGCGTTCGCGGTCCTCGCGTCGGTCTTGACGTTCGCCTACGGGATAAGGATTTTCTACGGGGCGTTCGCCGGCCCGACGCTTCAGCGGCGCCTGTACGAGCCGTCTTGGGTTTTCCTGGCCCCCGCAGCGGTCGCTGCCGTCGCCGGCCTGGTCCTCGGGCCCGCCGTGGCGATACTGAACCCGCTCATGCGCGAAGCCATCGTGAACGTGGAGCCGGGGTCGGTGCCGCCCCACTTCAAGCTGTGGCACGGGCTCACCCCGGAACTGCTCATGTCCGCGGTCACGATCGCGTGCGGGCTGGGGCTGTTCGTGTTCCGCGACCGAGTCGACCATGGCCTGAGCCGTCTTCCCCACCTGGGCGGCCAGGCGCTGTTCGACCGCCTGTATACGTCGACGTTCAGGCTCGGGGCTGTGGTGGCCCGGTCCGCCCACGTCAGTTCGCCGTGGACATACCTGGCGCGGCCGGTGGCGGGACTGGTGCTGCTCGGCGGGGTGGGGGCGGGCACGCTCGGCCGTCTGCCAGCCACCGCTGGCCAGCGATCGCAGCCCCTGGACTGGGCGCTGCTCGTCCTGCTGGCCGCAGCGGTCGCCGGGCTGGTGCGGGCGCGGTCCGTGCTGTCAGCCGCGGCGCTGGTGGGCGTGACCGGGCTCATCGTCACAACGTGGTTCCTGCTCGCGGGCGCGCCCGACGTGGCGCTGACCCTGCTGCTGGCCGAGGTGCTGACCGCGATGGTAGTCGCCTTCGTGCTGCGCGGCCTGCCGCGCAGCTTCCCCCGGCCCCGCCGACCGGGAACGTTTGCCGCCGGGGTCCTGGCCGTGCTCGCAGGACTGGCCGCCGCGGGCGGGGTCCTGGCCCTGACCGGGCGGCGTGGCGTGTCACCGACGGGTGAGTTCTTCCTCCGCGAGGCTCTGCCGCAGGCGGGCGGGCGCAACGTGGTCAACACGATCCTGGTGGACTTCCGTGCCCTGGACACTCTCGGCGAAGTAAGTGTGCTTGGTGCCGCGGCGATGGGGATCATGCTGCTCCTCGGCGGGCTGGACAGGGCCGACAGCGAAAGGCTGGTGGCCCCGTACCGGTTCGTCCTCGGCCCGGCGTACCGCGTACTGGCCCCGGTGACGGCAGCGGTCTCGGTGTACCTGTTCGTACGCGGGCACAACGAGCCAGGCGGTGGATTCAGCGCCTCCCTCGTCGCGGGTATCGCCACCGGGTTCGGCTACCTGGCCGGGCGGCCCGGTACCGCGCCGCGGTGGCGCGGTCCCGGGCCGCTGATCGCGGCCGGCCTGCTGACCTGCGCGGGGGTAGGATTTGCCGCCACCATGGCGGGCAAACCGTTCCTCGCCCATTTCTCCGTTCCGCTGCCCAGCGGGCTCTCCGTTTCCTCGACGATACTGTTCGACCTGGGGGTGTACCTGCTCGTTCTGGGCCTCATGGTGACGGCGGTCACCCGGCTCGCCAGTGAGGATGACCAGCGGTGACCGCTGCCATCGCCGTTGGCATTCTCGTGGCAGGCGGTGTCTTCCTCATCCTGCGGCCCGGGCTGGCCAGGATCACTGTGGGGTTCATCCTGCTCGGGCATGCGGTGAACATTCTGCTGATCGCGGCCGACGGCGCAGGCCGCCGCGGGGCTCCGCTGACAGGCGAGGGCGACCTGGCCCGGATGGCGGACCCGTTGCCGCAGGCGTTCGTGCTCACCGCCATCGTCATCAGCTTCGGCATCACCGTGTATCTGCTGGCGCTCGTCCGTGCCAGCCGTCGCACCGGCAAGCCTGACTCCGATCCGGACGACCCGGGACCGTCCCAGTGAGCGGCGCGGTCCTCAGCCTGCCGGTGGCCGTCCCATTGCTGGCAGCCGCGATGCTCGTGGCGATGCCGCGCCGGCGGCGGCTGCACCTGGTGACCGGTGTCGCAGTGACCGGCGGCATCCTCCTGCTCGGCGGCGCGGTACTGGCGACGGCCGTCGGAGGCACAGTGCTGACCCTGGACATCGGCGGCTGGCCGCCCGGGTTCGCGATCACGCTGGCCGCCGATGCGTTCAGCGCGCTCATGCTGACCGTCAGCGCGCTGCTCGTGCTCGCCAGCCTGGCCTATGCCGCCGTGGCCGACGAGGGCGGCCCGCTGTTCACGCCGCTGACTCTCATCCTCTCGGCAGGCGTGTACGGGGCGTTCCTCACGGCCGACCTGTTCAACCTCTTCGTCTTCGTCGAGGTGATGCTGACACCCTCCTACGCGCTGCTCACCATGACTGGCGGCGGCCGGGGCGCGGCCGGCCGGATCTATGTCACGGTCAGCCTGCTGGCGTCCATGATCTTCCTGGCCGGGGTAGCGCTGGTGTACAGCGTGACCGGCACTGTGAACCTGGGCGAACTCGCCGGCGCCGCCCGGCACAGCACGGCCGCGGCGCTGGCCTGCTCGGTGGTACTGCTGGCCTTGGCGGCCAAGGCGGCAGTGGTACCACTGCACACCTGGCTGCCCCGCACCTATCCGGCCGCCCCGGCCCCGGTGATGGTGTTGTTCTCCGGCCTGCTGACCAAGGTCGGCGTGTACGCGATCATCAGGGTTTACGCGGTTGTGTTCGCGGGGGCGCCGCAGTACCGCTGGGTAATCATGACGGCCGCGCTGCTGACGATGGTGATCGGCATCCTGGGGACCATCGGCGAGCAGACCATGCGGGAAATTCTCGCCTTCGACATGGTCAGCCAGATCGGCTATATCCTGCTGGGCCTTGCCCTGTTCAGCACCGCCGGGCTCGCCGCGGCGATCTTCTACCTCGTCCAGTACGTCCTCGTCCAGGCCGCGCTGCTGGTTGCCGCGGGCACGGTGGAGACCAGCCACGGCGGCGGCACGCTCGGCAAGCCCAGCGGACTCGCGCACCGTGACCCGCTGCTGGCCGTCGCCTTCATGATCCCGGCCTCCTCACTGGCCGGACTGCCGCCTCTTTCCGGCTTCATCGCGAAGCTGTCCCTGATCCAGGCCGCTGTGGCCAAGAACAGCTACCTTGCCGCAGCCATCGCGACGGCGGTCAGCTTCCTCACCCTGCTCGCCATGATCAAGATCTGGCGTGGCGTGTTCGCCGGGCGGGAGGCCGCCGCGACAGCGAGACCTGGCGGGCGGCCGCACGCCCTGCGAGCCGCCCGCCCCGCGCTCATCGCGCCGGGGCTAGCGCTGGCTGTGCCTGCTATCGTGCTCGGCATCTGGGCACAGCCGCTGTTCACCGCCGCCACCGCGGCTGCCGACGGGCTGACCAGCACCGCGGCGTACGTACAGGCGGTCGGACGGTGACCGGCCAGGTGGCGGCCGGGCTGCGGAGGGCGGCGCGCCGGGGAGCGCGGACGGCTGCCTTCCTCGGGTACTTCAGCCTGCTGTTCCTGCGCGCCAACCTGGCGGTCGCGTGGGAGATCGTCACGCCGGGCAGCGGGCTCGCGCCCGCTGTCGTCAGGCTGCCGCTGCGCAGCCGGACCCCGCTGGAGATCGTATCGCTCGCCCACCTCATTTCGCTGACGCCGGACACGCTCGTGCTCGAAGTCGATACAGCGCCGCCTGCCCTGCTGATCCACGGCATGCACGCGGGTGACCCCGCCGCGTTCCTCGCCACGCTCACTCGCCTGGAAGACCGGCTGCTCGCGGTGCTGCGGCCAGCCGGAGGAGGCACACGATGATCCTTATCGACATCCTGCTCGGCACGCTCGCAGCGACCATGGCCGTGGTCATCTGGCGCCTGGTGACCGGGCCGTCCGATGCCGACCGGGTGCTCGCGGTCGACCTGGCGTTCGTCACGTTCGTGGCCGGCACGGCCCTGCTCTCGGTTCGGCTGCGGGAGCCGTCCGAGCTCATCCTCGTGCTGGCCGCCACGCTGGTCGGCTTCCTCGCCACGATCGCCATCGCCCATCTCCTCGAACGACGGCCACGGTGACCGCACAGGAGGTGACAGGCGACGTCCTGGCCGTCACCGGGACCGCCCTGGTGGCTATCGCCGCGATCGGCTTGCTGCGCCTGCCCGACGCATACAACCGCGCCAACGCGGTCTCGAAGGCGGCGTCCTTGGGCGTGGTGTGCGTCCTGCTCGGAGTCCTGGTGCTCATGCTGACCCCGTTCACCGCGGTGATCCTCGGGCTGAGCGTCATCCTGCAGTTGCTCACCACGCCCTTCGGCGCGTACGCCGCCGCCCGTGCCGCCTACCGCTCCGGTACCCCGTTCATCGCCGCCACCAGGCGTGAGGACTCCCGCGCACCCGCTGCCGACGATGAATGAATCACCCGGCACAAGCAGCCATGCCACCCCGGGGATGTCGTCGTGGTCGTTGAGCGGTGCGCGAAGGCGCCTTAAGGGCGCGTTTATCCCCGGCTTCTGAACAGTTGCCAGCAGTGATTTCCTAAAGTCTCTTCCGCACCCTTCCGGCAAGCAGCTTGTCCTTGGTCTCCACAGTTACCCACCTCGCATCCTCACGCCATTTCCACGTGTTCGGCCGCGGATCTCCACATGAGGCCGGTGGACTGTGTGGTAACGGCAGCGTTACCGAGAGCAATGGTACGAGGCAGCGCGATGTGAGGGGGTACGGGTTTGCCGCCTGCTCGCCGGGATCCCGGCGACGCGGGTCGGTCGGCAGCCGCCTTTGGAGGAGATCAGTTCGATGCTATGGATCGTGTGGTTGACAGCGGCCGCGGCTTTGGTCTGCGTGGAGTTCTTCGCGCCGGCACTGGTCTTGGGACTACTCGCCGTCGCGGCGACCGTCGCGGCGGCGGTCGCCGGGCTGGGTGGCCCGCTGCTCGCGCAGATCCTCGCATTCGCGATCACGGGCGTTGCCGCGCTCTTGATCGTACGTCCCATCGCGAGGCGGCACATGGCCCTTCCTCCTCTGGTGCGCGAGGGCAGCGATGCGCTGATCGGGAAGACGGCGGTGGTTGTCGATCAAGTTACCGCCACACGCGGTCTTATCAGGCTTCGCGGTGAGGAGTGGTCCGCTCGTTCGTTTGACGAGCACCAGGTGATCCCGGTGGGAGCGCAGGTGGATGTCATGGAGATCGATGGCGCCTTGGCGGTTGTCTACCCGGTCGGGGATTTCCGGCCGGGGCCGCGACGCTGGCGTATCCCTGAGGCGTAGCTCTGATGTAAAGAAGCGGAGGGAGACATGGAACCGTTGGTTCTGATCATTATCGTGGCCGCTCTTGTGGTGTTTCTGATCGTATCCTCGGTGCGGGTCGTTCCCCAGGCGCGCCGTTACAATGTCGAGCGGTTCGGCCGCTACCGGACGACGCTGCAGCCGGGGCTGAACTTCATCGTCCCGATGGCGGACCGGGTGAATACTCGGCTGGATATCCGGGAACAGGTGTTTTCGTCGGAGCCGCAGCCGGTGATCACCGAGGACAACCTGGTGGTCAACATCGACACGGTGTTGTACTACCAGATCACCGAGCCGCGGGCCGCAGCCTACGAGGTCGCCAATTACCTGCAGGCCATCGAGCAGCTCACGGTCACCACGTTGCGTAACGTCATCGGCAGCATGGACTTGGAGCGGACGCTGACCTCGCGCGAGGAGATCAACACCCAGCTGCGCTCCGTGCTGGACGAGGCGACCGGCAAGTGGGGAATCCGGGTGAACCGGGTCGAGATCAAAGCAATCGACCCGCCGGCCACCATCAAGGAGGCTATGGAGAAGCAGATGCGGGCCGAGCGTAACAAGCGCGCGATCATCCTGCACGCCGAGGGGGAGCGGCAGTCCAAGATCCTTACGGCCGAAGGCACCCGTCAGCAGGAGATCCTGGTGGCCCAGGGTGACCAGCAGGCCGCGATCCTGCGCGCCGATGGTGAGGCCATGGCCGTCGAGCGGGTCTTCGATGCGGTGCACCGCAACCACGCCGACCCCGAGGTGCTCGCCTACAAGTACCTGCAGACCCTGCCGCACCTGGCCAGCGGCGACCACAACACCTTCTGGGTCATCCCTGGCGAGTTCACCCAGGTGGTCCGCGCCGTAACCGATGCCTTCGGCGACCACTCCCGGATGGGCACGGACGACGGCCGGGGAGTGGATGCCACGGATGGGGACGGTCACGCCGGACTGGCCTCTGGCGGGCCGCTATTCCGGGACGCGGCGGCCGCCGCCGATGAGGTCGCCGAGCAAGCAGCAGCCGCGGTCAGCGAAGCCAAAGCCGAGGCGGCGACCGCCCAGAAGCGGCCCTGACGAGACGCCGCGGGATATAAGGACGCTCAGATCCAACGACCTGGCCGGGTGGCCCGGGCCGCGACTCGCCCCGGGGCCATCCCGCCGTCCGCCAGAACAGTGGTCACGCTAGACAGCTGAGGTGGTTATTTCTTGGTCAGGGCTAGTAGGCGCGGCCGAAGATGACCCGCTTGCCGTAAGCCGACGGCAGGTTGCAGCGGATGCACGGGCCGGACTCCGGCGGGGCGTCCAGGGGGATGCAGCGGGCCGTGGCGGCGGTCGCGGCCTTGATCTCCTCCTCGCACTCTTCGGTGCCGCAGTGGAGGGCGCGGGCCCAGCCGGTCGCTACCGCCTTGGTGAAGTCGTCCCAGTCGTTGACGGTGACCGTGTGGTCGTCGCGGAAGGCGGTCGCCCGTTCCAGGAGGAAGTCCTGGAACGCGTCCAGTTCGTCGGCCAGGCGGGCCGGCGCGCCGTCGAGGGAGATGGGCTCCTTCTCGCCGCCCAGGCGGCGGGCCATGACCGCGGTACCCGCAGCCAGGTCGCGGGGGCCCAGCTCCAGCCGGATCGGGACGCCGCGCAGCTCCCACTCGTTGAACTTGAAGCCCGGGGACAGCTGCGGGCGGTCGTCGACATGGACGCGGATGCCCACGCCAGCCAGGCGCTGCGCGAGCGCCGTCGCGGCCGAGACGACCTCGGCCGCCTGCTCGCCGCGGCCGATCGGAACGATCACCACCTGGTAGGGGGCCAGGCGGGGCGGGAGGACCAGGCCCTTGTCGTCGCCGTGGGTCATGATCACCGCGCCGATCATCCGGGTGGTCATGCCGAAGGAAGTGGTGTGCGCGTAGGCGAGCTGGCCGTCCTCGCCGGTGTACTGGATGTTGGACGCCCGCGCGAAGTTCGTGCCCAGGTAGTGGGACGTGCCCGCCTGCAGCGCCCGGCCGTCGCGCATCATCGCCTCGATCGTGAACGTGCGGACCGCGCCCGCGAACCGCTCACTCGGCGTCTTCTCGCCCTCAACGACCGGCATGGCGGCCAGCTCGCGGACGGTACGCGTGTAGATCTGCTGCAGCGCGAGCATCGTCTCGCGCATCGCGCCGGCCTCGTCGGCGTACGCGGTGTGCGCCTCTTGCCACAGGAACTCGGTGGTGCGCAGGAACATCCGCGGGCGCAGCTCCCAGCGGACCGCGTTCGCCCACTGGTTGAGCAGCATGGGCAGGTCGCGGTGCGAGCTGATCCACTTGGCCATGAACTCGCCGATGATCGTCTCTGAGGTGGGCCGCACGATCAGCGGCTCCTCAAGCTCCTTGCCGCCGGCGTGGGTGACCACCGCCAGCTCGGGCGCGAAGCCCTCGACGTGCTCCGCCTCGCGCTGCAAGTAGCTCTGCGGGATGAGCAGCGGGAAGTACGCGTTCTGGTGCCCGGTCTCCTTGATCCGCCGGTCGAGGTCGGACTGCAGCAGCTCCCAGATCCGGTACCCGTACGGTCGGATGACCATCGTGCCCCTGACCGGGCCGCGGTCGACCAGCTCCGCTTTGAGTACCAGTTCGTTGTACCAGGCGGAGAAGTCTTCGCTCTGCGGCGTCACTCCGCGTTCGTCTCGAGCCACACCAGCAGGTTAGTCGAGTAACGCGCCTGGGGTGGCCGCGCTGCCGGGGCTGGCGTGCCACAGGGCGCGGGGCGGCTGCTTGGGGCTGCCGCCGGGGCCGCCGGTCTCGGCGTACGGGGAAAGGGTGAAGCCGTTGCCGAAAACGACCGGGCGGGTGGAGTCGCCCGAGTCCGCCGGGCTGTCGGCGTCCGCGGGGCGGGCGGCGGCGACGGCGCCGGGGCCCACGTCGCCGACGGCCATCGCGGCGTGGACGGCCGCCATGCCGCCGGCTTTCCTGATCTCCTCAAGGGCGGGCAGGTCCCAGCATTCGGTCGCGTTGACCGTGACCGCCATCGGGCCGGCGCCGGCCCGGCGGACCTTGCCGCGGACGATCAGCAGCCAGGAGGCGAAGAGCCTGGCCGCGCAGCGGTCCTGCACCGACTCGAAGAACGCCAGGTCCACCAGGCCCGCCGCGTCGTCCAGCGAGGCGAAGATGATCCGCTGGCCGGAGCGGACCGCCGGCGTCTGCGTCGCCACCTTGGCCCCCGCGACCAGGATCATCTTCCCGTTCTCCTGGTCGGGCAGGTCCGCCGAGCGGACCACGCCGAGCCCGGCGAGCAGGTCGGCGTAGAACGTCAGGACGTGCTGGCTGACCTCGAAGCCGAGGATCTCGAGTTCGGCCGTGACGCGTTCGGTCAGGTCAAGGTCGCGGAGTTCTCCGGCCGGGACGAGGTCCGCCATGCCGTCGCCCACTTCAGCGTCAACCGGCTCGGCGCCCGCGCCGGCGAACAGGTCGAGCGCGGCGGGCGGCCCGTGCTGCGACCCGGGCCGGGCCGGGTTGGACTGCCGGGCCAGGACGCCGACCCGGGCCAGCAGGTCGCGCCGGGACGGGCGGGGCAGCCACCGGGGTTCCGGTGCGGCCGGCGAACGCGGGCCGGCCGGGGAGCCGGGCGGCACCCGGAGGTTGGGCGACCCGAGAAAATCGGCTGCGCTCGGCGCCGCCGCGGCGGCGGGGACGTAGAGGTGGTCGAAGGCGCCGATGAGGACCAGGCGCTCCGCGACCGGGCGGGAGACACCGGCGCGGTTCCAGAAATCCCGCAGGCTGGTGTAGGGCTGGCCGGAGACGATGCGGGCGATCTCGGCGTCGCTGATGCCCTTGATCTCGCGGAGGGGGCAGCGGATCGCCGGGGGCGAAGCGGCGGGGGCTTGGGGCCTGCGTCCGGGGAGGCGGAGCGCCTGGAGCGGACCGGTGGATTCCAGCAGCTTGCGGGCGGAAGAAGAGTAAGCCGAAACCGTTCGGGATGACGGGGTTTCTGCGACCGTCCACTCGCCCGCCGAGGCGTTGATGTCGACCGGGAGGACCCGCACGCCGGACAGGCGGGCGTCGGCGATGATGACGCGCTTGGGGTACATGCCGGGGTCGTGGGTGAGCACGCCCGCGTAGAAGGCGGCC
>Ga0070679_100005765_pt1 | contig 11488 bp, 5 predicted proteins | sample KBSC63BmetaG_FD_65652 | JGI IMG/M metagenome (GOLD analysis project Ga0070679, IMG submission 65652) | Corn rhizosphere microbial communities from Kellogg Biological Station, Michigan, USA - KBS C6-3B metaG | ecosystem: Host-associated > Plants > Roots > Rhizosphere | place: USA: Michigan... | reverse complement strand
GAGACGCCCGAGTTCCGCCGCATGTTCGAGGACGAGGCCAAGGTCGCCGTCAACCTGAACCATCCGAACATCGTGCAAACGTTCGGCTACGGCCAGATCGGGCCGACCTACTTCCTGGCCATGGAGCACGTCGAGGGCGTCGACCTTCTGCGCCTGCTCAACGCCGCCGTCGAGCACGACGCGCGCATCCCCTACGGCCTGTGCGCCTATCTCGGGCAGCAGGTGGCCAAGGCGCTCGACTACGCGCACCGCAAGACCGACGAGTACGGCGAGGCGCTCGGCATCGTGCACCGCGACGTGTCGCCGCAGAACATCCTGGTCTCGTGGGACGGGATGGTGAAGCTCGTCGACTTCGGCATCGCGCGCGCGCGCCACGTCAAGGAAGAGGAAGGCGTCGTCAAAGGCAAGTTCGCGTACATGTCGCCCGAGCAGGCGTCGGGCCATCCGGTCGATCCGCGCAGCGACATCTTCTCGACCGGTATCGTGCTCTGGGAGCTGACCTGCGCGCGCTCCTTGTTCGGCAACTTGAAGGGCAAGCAGGCGCTCAACGCCATCAAGAACGCGCAGGTGCCGCGCCCGCGCGAAGCGGATGCGTCGATCCCCGACGAGCTCGAGGCGATCATCCTCAAGTGCCTGTCGAAGCGGCCCGAGGATCGCTACCAGACCGCGCGCGATCTGCACCGCGCGCTCGGGCAGTTCTTCTTCGCGCTGTCGTCGAAGGAGGGGCAGATCTTCGAGTCGGGCGCGATGGCCGCGATGGTGGCGCAGGTCATCCCCGAGAACGAGCGGCACGGCGCACCACCGATGGCGCCGGTCGAGGATCCGTCGGGGCGTTCGAGCTCGCAGGAGTCGGCGCCGTCGGTGTCGCGGCCGTCGATCGGGCGCGGGCACGATCGCGGGCCCGATCAGCTGCTGCAGCCGGCCGAGCGCAAGAGCGTGGTCATCGTCGAGGGCGAGCTGTCGGCGCTGCGCGAGCTGCGGCGCAACATGGGCGAGGCGCGGGCGCGCGAGGCGCTGCTCGACTTTCTGCGCGTCACCGAGCACGTCGCCTATAAGTTCGCGGCGCATCCCGATCGGCTCGACGATCGCGGCTTCACCTACGTCATCGGCCTGCCCGTCGGAACCGAGGACGACGCCGCGCGCGCCGTCGACTTCTCGCGCGCGCTCATCGACGCGCTCGACGGGATCTCGCGCGATCTGTCGCCGCCGCTCAAGCTCGCGGTCGGCCTGTCGCGCGGCGTGGCGCTGGTGTCGCGCGCGGCCGGCGGCGGAGCGGGCGCGCCCAAGTTCCAGTACGAGCTGCTCGGCCAGCCGGCGCAGATCGCGCGGCGCCTGGCGACCGAGGCGATGCCGGGCGAGATCCTCGTCGGCGGCGGCATCTTCCGCGCCGCGCGCGCCGACTGGAGCTTCGAGGAGCTCGACGCCATCGAGCTGCCGCCCGACGGTGACACCTCGCCCGGCGCCGGACGCAGCGGCGCGAGCGAGCGCGAGGGCACCGGCGCGCGCGCCAAGGTCTATCGGCTCATCGGGCCACGGCCGCGCGCCGATCGCCTCGCCGATCACGCCGGCCTGCGTCGCCTCGTCGGACGCGACCTCGAGCTGTCGATGCTGCTCGACGCGCACCGCGCCGTCGTCGCCGAAGGGCGCGCGCGCTACGTGCTCGTGCTCGGCGAAGCCGGCGTGGGCAAGGCGAGCATCGTCGACGCCTTCCGCCACAAGCTCGATCCGACCACGCACCTCATCCTGCGCTGCGTGGGGCGCCCGACGCTGCAGAACAATCCGTACGCGATGGTCTCGGACCTGACGCGCGATCTGTTCGGCCTGCCCGAGGACGCCGAGCCGCGCGAGGTCAAGCGGCGCATCGAGTCGGCCGTCGCGCTCTTGTTCTCACCGTCGGAGGAGCGCGACGCGCGGCAGGTGTCGGACGCGCTCGGCGTGCTCCTCGGCGTCAAGGTGCCGGGCGCCGACGAGCTCGACGCCGGCGAGCGCCGCCACCGCCTGTACGCGGCGATGCGCAAGCTGCAGGCGCGCCTCGCCGAGGGGCGCACGCTCGTCGTCGTCGTCGAGGACATGCACTGGGCCGACTCGCAGTCGTTCGAGATCCTGACGGCGCTGGTGCGCGATCCGCTCGACCGCCCGGTGCTCGGCGTCGGCACCGCGCGCCACGACGAGCGCATGGCCGAGCTGGCGCGCTCGGACAAGCTCACCACCGTGCTCGTCGGCGAGCTGGGCGTGCGCGAGCGGCAGGAGCTGCTCGCGAGCCGCTTCTTCGACGCCAACGAGGCGCGCGGCCTGATGCGCGAGATCCTCGATCGCGCCGGCGGCAATCCGTTCTACCTCACCGAAATCCTCGAGTCGCTCGTCGAGCGCGGCATGCTGCAGCCGAACGAGGCCGATCCGGCCAAGCGGCTCATGCTCGTCGGCCGCGACGAGCCGGTGAGCGTGCCGACGACGGTCGAAGCGGTCGTGGCCTCGCGCCTCGATCGCCTCCCCGACGACGAGCGCGACACCATCCGCCGCGCGGCGCTGCTCGGGCGCATCTTCCGCGTCGAAGATCTGGCGGCGCTCACGCCCGGGGCCACGCCCGAGACCTTGTGCCGCGCGCTCGTGCGCCTGTCGTCGCGCGGTCTCATCGCGCCGGCGTCGGGCGCCGGCGACGTCTTCGGCCGCGGCCCCGGCGCCTACGCCTTCCGCAACACCATCACCAAAGAGGTCGCCTACTCGGGCCTGCCGCCCGACACGCGCGCGCTCTACCACTCGATCGCCGCCGATCGCATGACGCGCGCCTCGGGCTATCGCAAAGGCGCCGACGACGCGCGCCTCGCCGATCACCTCGCCGCCTCGGGCGACAAGCCGGCGGCCGGCCGCGCGCTCGTCTCCGCGGGCGTCTACGCGCGCGACAACGCCGGCAACGCCGACGCCTTCAAGATGTTCACCCGCGCGCTCGACTACCTGCCTGCGGAGGCGCACCACGAGCGCTACCTCGTGCACATCGAGCGCGAGCAGATCCTCCGCGGCTGGGGCAAGCGCCCGGCGCAGCTGCGCGAGGTGCACCACATGCGCAAGCACGCGGCGTCGATGCCGTCGGCGACGGGGCGCCGCCTCGAGGCCGCCGCCTTCTGCCGCCTGGGCCTGCTCTACCTCGACGTCGGCAAGCACGCCGCCGCGCGCCGCGAGCTCGACCGCGCGCTCGAGCTCGCCGAGTCGGCGGGCGACATGCTCGTCACCTCCGAGGCGCTGCGCCTGTCGGCGACGCTGCTCATGAACATCGGCAAGAACGCCGAGGCGCTCGAGCTGGCCCAGCGCGCGCTCGCCGTCATCGGCGACTCGGTGGATCGCGAGCCGCTGCTCGCGCGCGCGCAGGCGCTCAACGCCGTCGGCAACGTGCACGTGCACACCGGCCGCCTGCGCGACGCGGTCTCGACCTACGCCGAGGCGCTCGTCATCTATCGCCGCCTCGGCGTGCGCCGCCTCGAGGCGGCGACGCTCAACAACATGGGCTGGGTCTTCGTCGGCCTCGGCGAGTACGAAGAGGCGCTCGTGCACTACAAGCGCTCGTTGCGCCTGGCGCAGGAGCTCGGCGATCGCGCCGGCATCGGCGTCAAGCTCGCCAACATCGGACAGACCTACGCCGACCTCGGCGACTTCGGGCGCGCGCGCCGCTACCTCGACAAGGCGCTCGAGATCCACACCGCGCTCGGCGATCAGCCGGGCCTCGCCGACGCGCTCATCTCGCTGGCGCAGGTGTCGCTGCGCGAGGGCAGGCCGGCCGAAGCCGACGCGCAGCTCGAGCGCGGCCTCGAATTGGCGTCGGAGACGCGCAACCGCTATCAGGAGATTCGCGCGCTCGTCTATCTCGCCTTCTGCCGGCTCGAGCGCGGCGACGCGCCGGCGGGCGCCTTCGAGCTGGCGCAATCGGCGACGCGGCTGGCGCGCGAGGCGGAGATCGCCAACGGCGAGGTCTACGGCTTGTGCGCCGAGGCGCTCGCGCTCGCGCGCGCCGGGCGACATCAAGAAGCGCTCGCGCGCTCGACGCAGGCGGTGGCGCTGTTCGAGTCGGGACGCGACGTCGACTCGCCCGAGGAGATCCTGTTCATCCACGCGCGCGCGGCCCGCGGCGCCGGCGCCGAATCGGTCGCGCGCGAGGCCCTTCGCCGGGCGCACGTCGAAGTGCAGCGCAAGGCGCGCCGCCTGCGCGATCCGTCGTGGCGCGCGCGCTACCTCGAAGCGCCGCCCGCGCGCGACATCATCCAAGAGGCGCAGAAAGCCGGCGTCGACGACGCCGATCTCAGCGCCTGACAGGACACGCAACAAGGAGCTCAGGAAGCTCAAGGAGGAACAAACTGTTTTTGTGCTTCGTCCGACTCCTTGAGCTCCCTGATCTCCCTGTGGAATGGCTTCTTGCGTAACGCAGCGCGGCGAGTGACGCTTGATTTAACCTTCGCGCATGCGCACATTCTTAGTACTGGAGTCCTGAAATGCGCCGGATGTTGATGGCTTTGACGTGCACCCTGTTCGCGGCCGCCTGCGGGCCCGAGTTCTCCGTCGTCCCGCGCGGCGGGATCGACAAGGTCGTCGCCGAAGGGCAAGGCCCGGCGAACGGCGTGACCATGGTGGCGTTCGCCAACCAATGGGACGCGTATCCGTTCGACCTCGCCGACTACGTCACCCCGATCGCCGTCGAGCTCTACAACCCGGGGCCGAACGAGGTCCGCGTCAGCTACGTCGATCTCGCGCTGCGCGACGGCAACGGCTTTCGCTACGCCGCGATCAATCCGTACATCCCGGCCAACATGGTCGGCGAAAACGATCCGATCCTCCCGCAGCCGGACAAGCCGGTGCTGCTCGCCGCCAACGGTCCGATGATCGTCGCGTCGAGCCACGGCGGCGGCGGTCACTTCAGCGGCGGCCACTTCGGCGGCGCGCACTTCGGCGGCGGGCGCGTGGTCGGTCCGCCGCCCGGCGTGCGCGGCGGCGGCGCCTACTACGGCGGGCGCGGCATCATTCGCGCACCGTCGGGCGTGCGCGGCGGCCCGGTCCTCGTCGGCCCGCGCCATCCCGGCTACGGCTGGGGCTACTCCGGCGGCGGCTGGAGCAACTATCGCGTGCACCTCGGCCTGCGCCCGTACTACGGCTGGGGCGTCGGCTACTGGGGCGGGCCGTGGTTCTACCCGCCGTACTATCGCGACTGGGTCTTCTTCTGGGGGCCGGCGTACTACCCGGCGCGCCCGTCGATGGACGTGCTCGAGCAGGGCCTCCCCGAGGGCGTGCTGCCGCCGGGCGGACGCGTGAGCGGCTATCTGTACTTCAAGCGCGCGACCGGCGCCCATCAGGGCGCGCTCGACCTGAGCTGGGAGATCCACGACGCGCAGACCGGCGCGTCGCTCGGCAGCCTGCACGTTCCGCTCGAAGTCGTGCATCGCTAGCACGTCGGCTGCCCGTCGGAGTTGCCCCGCGTTGCCAAGACGGATACGCTGGTGACGCCATGAGCTTCGATCTGGCCCGCCAGCTGGCGGCGCTCAAGCAGCGCGCCAACGGCGGGCGTGCCGCGATCCTGACGCACGACAACCCCGATCCCGACTCGCTGGCGGCGGCCCTCGGTCTGCGCACGCTCTTCGAGAAGGCGGGCATCCCGTCGACGATCACGATCGGCGGCATCATCGGCCGCGCCGAGAACCGCGCCATGGTGCGCGAGCTCAAGATCGACCTCGTGCCCATCGAGCGGCTCGACTGGAAGTCGCACGCGGTGATCGCGATGGTCGACACGCAGCCGAACACCGGCAACAACTCGCTGCCGTCGGGCCGCCGCGTCGACGTGGTGATCGACCATCACCCGCCGCGCGCCGATCTCGGCGCCATCCCGTGGCTCGACATCCGCACCGAGATGGGCGCGACGGCCACCATCGTCTACGGCTACCTCCGAGAGCAGAAGGTCGCGATCGATCCGACGTTGGCGACCGCCTTCCTCTATGCGCTCAAATCCGAGACGCGCGACCTCGGGCGCGAGAGCGGTCCCGACGAGCGCGACGCCTATGTCGAGCTGTCGAAGGTGGCCGACTTCGAGAAGCTCTATACGATCGTGAACCCCAAGCTCGGGCGCGAGCACTTCGTGGCGCTCGATCGCGCGCTGCGCGCCGCCGTGGTGTGGGGCGAGCTGCTCGCCATCAACCTCGGCGCGCTCGATTATCCGGACCTCGTCGCCGAGGTGGCCGATCTGATGCTGCCCTACGATCGCGCGCACTGGGTGCTCTGCGTCGGGCAGCACACTCACACCGCCTATCTGTCGGTGCGCACCGACATCGTCGACGCCACCGCGGGCGCGCTCATCCGCCGCGTCGTGGGCAACAGCGGCGCCGCCGGTGGGCACGGCATGATCGCCGGCGGCCGCATGTTCGCCGAGGTGCGCGACGACGCCGCCCTCAAGAGCGTCTACGACGAGCTGGTCGCGCGCATGGTCCGCGAGCTCAAGATCTCGGCGTCACCGTCGCCGCTCTTGTAGACGTCGGCGCCGCGTCAGCGCTCGGCGCGATAGTCGGCCAGGAGGCGCATCACCTCGTCGAGCAGCGCGCGGTTGAGCAGCTTGTCGCCGAGGCGCTCGCGGGCGGCGCGCGCGGCCTCGAAGAACTGCGCACGCAGCGCCGGCGACAGCGGCACCATCTTGATGCCCTGACGCTGGAACAGCCCGCCGAGGAGCTGCGCGTCCTGCGCGCGACCGACCTCCTCGAACCGATGCGCGCACTTCGCCGCCGACGCCATGACGACGTCGCGCTGACGCTGCGACAAGCGATCCCACGCGCGGTTCGCCAGGAGCATGCAGCCCTGCACGTAGCCGACGGGCAACGGCGTGATGTACCGGGCCTGCGTCGACCACTGGAACGCCAGCGCCGCCGACGGCATCGTCGTGAAGCCGTCGACCTTGCCGTCCTCGTAGAGCCGCGTAGCGTCGTCGAGCGGCGCCGCCTCCACCGGCATGCCCATCTCGCGCGTCGCCATCACGCCCCACTCGTCGAGGTCCCAGCGCCACAGCCGGATGGTGCGCAGCTCCGACATCGTGCGCACCGGCGTGCGCGAAAAGACCATGGTCGGCCCGAGCCCGGCGGTGAACAGGAGCGCGAAGCCGTTCTTCTGCGCCTCGGCGGCGAACTGCCCCTGCAGCTTCTGGCTCACGAAGTTCGCCTCGTCGCGGTCCTGGACCACGCCGGGGACGTTGAGCGAGCGCATCGACGGCACCACGTCCGCGCACACGATGCCCGAGGCCATGCCGTCGAGCTGCGCCTTGCCGATGCGCTGCAGGGCCTCCTTCTCGTCGCCGGCGACGCCGCCCATGTACCACTTGATGGCGATCTGCCCGTCGGTGGCGGCTTCGACGTCGCGCCCGAACGCGCGCAGCTCCTTGGCCCAGCTCGTCGCGTCGGGCGCCGCGGTCGCCATGCGCAAGACGATGCGATCGGCGCGCGCCGTCGTCGCCACGCCGACGAGGAGCGCCATGACCCACGCGCGTCTCATTTCGAGCGCACCTCCGCCAACGCCTTCAGCACGCGCTCGATCACCGCGCGCGGCACCAGCGCCTCGCCGAGCGTGGCGCGCGCCTTCTCCGCCGCGGCGAAGAAGTCGGCGCGGAACCCCGCCGACGGCGCCGACACCTGGAGGCCCTGGCGCGCGAACAGCGTGCCCACGAGCGCTTCGTCCTCGTTGCGCGAGATCTCGTCGAGCCGCACCGCCAGCTTCGACACCGCCGCGCGCATCACCTGCTGGTGCTCGACGGCGATCTTGTCGAACGCGCGGTTGGCCACGAGGATGCAGCCGTTCAAGTGCCCGGCGCGCAGACTGGTCAGGTAGCGCGTGCGCGTCGACCACTGGAAGGCCAGCGCCGCCGTCGGGATGGCCATGAAGCCGTCGAGCCGCCCCGCCTCCATCGCCGCCATGGCGTCGGGCACCGGCGTCGGTACGATCTTCAGGCCCATGGCGCGCGCGGTGGCGATGCCGGTGTCGTCGCCGTCCCAGCGCCACAGCCGCTGGCCGCGCAGCTCGGCGAGCGAGCGCACCGGCTTCTTGGTGAAGATGACGTCCTGCCCGAGCGTGGTCACGCCGAGCAGCTGAAAGCCCGCCTTCTCCGCCTCGGCGTCCATCTCGGCGCGCAGCTTCTGCGACACCGCCGCCGCCTCGGCGCGCGTGGTGAACAGGCCGGGGATGGCGATGGCGCGCAACGTCGGCGAGGCGCGATCGCACAACACGCCGGCCGAGGCGACCGCGTCGAGCTGCCCCTTGTCGATGCGCGAAGCCACCTCCATCTCGTCGCCGGCGACGGCGCCGAAGTAGAGCTTCACGTGCACGGCGCCGTCGGTGCCGGCTTCGATCTGCTGCGCCGTCATGTGCAGCTCGCGCGACCACAACGTGCCTTCGGGGGCGAGCGTCGCCAGCTTGATGGCGCGCGGCTCGGCGGCCCGCGCCGGCGCGGCGAGGAGCGATGCGGTCGCGCCCGCGATCAGCGCAGCGACGAAGGCGCGGCTCATTCGGGCTTGCTCGCGCCGGGCAGCGCCATGGTCACGCGCAAGGTCTGGCCCTGAGACACGCGCACCTTCTTCGGCGCCGAACGCTCCGTGCCCGGCGACGGCGCGCGCAGCTCGAGCACGTGATCGCCGGTCGCCACGTGGAAGCCGAGCGTCGGCGTGGTCAACCCCGTCGGCACGCCGTCGAGCCACACCTCGGCCACGTCGAGCGCCTCGACGACGAGCGTGCCGCGCGGATGGCGCTCCGGCTGCATGCTCAACGTCACCGTCGGCGCGTCGTCCTCGGGCTTGAGCGCGCGCACCATCGTCTCGTAGCCGAGGCGCTCGGCGCGCAGCTCGTGGAAGTCGTCGATGGTGAGCGCCACCGACGTCGGCGTGGTGCCGGGCACGAGGTGCCCGTCGACGTAGAGCGTGGCGCCGTCGGGCGCGGTCTGCACCTCGACACGCCGCGTTTTTGGGGGCAGGGCCACGTCGAGCGCCGCGCGCTCGCCGGCCGCGGTGGTGAGCTCGCGCTCGACGTCGGCGTAGCCGGCCTTGCCGATGCGCACCTCGTGACGCCCCGCGCTCAGGTCGCGCAGCGCCGTCGGCGTGGTCTCCTCGAGCGTGCGCCCGTCGACGGTGACGCTGGCGCCGATCGGCTGCGTCGTCACGACCAGCAGGCTGCGCGAGCGCCCCGGGGCGCCGTGCCAGCGCAGGAGCGCCGCGCCCGCGCACGCCGCGAGCACCAGCGCCGCCGCCGACAGGCCGATGGCCCAGCGCCGCGTGCGCGCGCGCCGATCCTCGTCGAGGATGCGCTGCGCGGTGAGCGCCACGCGGCCCGAGTGATCGCCGCTGCCGTCGCGCCGCCGATCGTTGAACACGATCGTCGACAGCGCCTTGGCCATCGCGCGCGTCGACGCATAGCGCTGCGCCGGATCCTTGTGCAACGCCTTGTGCAGGAGCGCCTCGAGCGCCGGCGGCGCCTCCGGCAAGAGGCGCGACAACGCCGGCGGCGCCTCGTGCATCTGGCGATAGAGGACCTGCACGTCGTCGGCGCCGTTGGCGAACGGCGTGCGTCCGGTGACCATCTCGAACAGCACGCAGCCGAGCGAGTAGACGTCGGCGCGCCCGTCGATCTTCTCGCCCTTGATCTGCTCGGGCGACATGTACGCGGGCGTGCCGATGATCTGCCCGGTGCGCGTGAGCTGCGAGTCCGAGTGCGCGGCGGCGAGCTTGGCCAGGCCGAAGTCGATGAGCTTGGGCACCTCGCCGTGCTCGGCGTCGGGCGCGAGCAGCACGTTGGCCGGCTTGAGATCGCGATGCACCACGCCGGCCGCGTGCGCCGCGTCGAGGCCCCAGCACAGGCGCGTGGCGATCTCGAGCGCGCGGTCGCCCGAGATGGCGCCCTTGCGAATGAGATCGGCCAGCGTCTCGCCGCGCACGTACTCCATGACGATGAAGGTCGGATCGCCGACGACGAGGTCGAAGAAGCGCGCCACGTTCGGATGCTCGATGGCGGCGACTGCCTGCGCCTCGTTCTGGAAGCGCTGGCGGAACTCGGGGTTGGCGAGCAGGTCGGGCTTGAGCAGCTTGACGGCGACGCGCATCCCCATCGCGATGTTCTCGGCGACGAAGACCTCGCCCATGCCGCCCGAGCCGAGCGACTCGATGAGCTTGTAGCGCCCGCCGATGACCTCACCGACGGTGACCGAGGCGCGCCCGATCAGCTTGTCGAAGCCGTCAGGCAGCGTGTCGACGCGCGACATCCCCCCTTTAGTCTTGTCACGCACTGCGGCTGTATAAGGTTATCACAGCGCGCGTCGGCGTCTCAATCGCGTCGATCAGCGTTTGTAGTCCGGTTCGTCGTTGTGCCAGGGGACATCGCCGAAGCGGAAGGTGAGCGCGAGGGAGATGGTGTGGGTGATCGAGTGATAGCGCGCGAGGAAGGTGCCGTCGGCGCCGAGGAAGTCGCTGCTGATCGCGGCGAGATAGCCGGCGTCGAGCGCGACGAAGCCGAAGCGCGCGCCGATGCCGGCGCCGGCGAAGGTGCGATCGCCGTCGGGTAGGAGCGGCGAGGTCGCGGCCGGATTGGTAGGCCCTTGCTCCCAGCCGACGCCGAGGCGCGCGGCGAAGCGCGGGTCGCCGTCGGCATCGCGCCAAAAGCGCCAGGTCGCGCCTACGCGCACGCCGACGGTGTCGTTGTAGTCGAGCGTCACCGTCTCCTTGGGCGTCACCATGTCGCGGAAGGTGAAGCTGACGGCGCGCAGGTCCTGCCACAGCGTGAGGCGCACGTCCGCGTCGAGCGTGAGCCCGCGCAGCGGGTGCGAGGCGAGCGCGAAGGCGAACGCGTGCGGAAGCGGCAGCGTGCCCTTGGCGACGCTCGACGACAGATCGAGATCGACGGCGCTGCGGTAGGTGACGGCGGCGTCGAGCCAGCGCGGCAGGATGCGCACGAAGAGCCCGGCGTTGCCGCCGAAGCCGGTGCCCGAGAGATCGAGCGCGAGCGTCCCTTCGCCAGCGCCGGCCATCGTCGTCGCGCGGCGATAGGCGAAGCTGGCCGGCACGATGTCGAGGCCGAAGCCGAAGGCGAGCCACGGCAGCGGGCGCACCGCCACCGACGGATTGACGGCCAGCGCGCGCAGATCGAGCGCGAGCCCTGCCATGCGGCCGGCCCAGCCCGACGGGTACGAGATGGAGAAGGCGAACGGATCGAAGACGCCGATCCCGAGGGCGTAGCGCGCCGCGATGCGGGCGCCGGCGAACACCGTCGGCGTGGCGAACAGCGCCGACGAATCGGCGACGCCGCCCGACCCCGTGGCGCTGCCGCGGTAGACGAGGAGGTCGGCGCCGCCCTGCACCGTGGTGCCGTCCTGAAACGTCAGCGTCGCCGGGTTGTAGTAGGCGGCTGCGGCGCTCGACGCGTCGGCGGTCTGCGCGCCCGCGGTGGCCGTGCCTTCGGGCGACTGCTCGACGAGCTCGACGCCGCCGGCGCCGGCGCG
>Ga0070679_100005762_pt1 | contig 11490 bp, 7 predicted proteins | sample KBSC63BmetaG_FD_65652 | JGI IMG/M metagenome (GOLD analysis project Ga0070679, IMG submission 65652) | Corn rhizosphere microbial communities from Kellogg Biological Station, Michigan, USA - KBS C6-3B metaG | ecosystem: Host-associated > Plants > Roots > Rhizosphere | place: USA: Michigan... | reverse complement strand
CCAAGCGCGACCACCACGGCCAGCAACGCCAGTGCCAGCACGGCCAGGATCGGCACCATATTGCGACCACCGGATCCGCCGGCGACCGTGCCGCCTGGCCCGATCACGCCGCTCCCATCGCCACCAGCCGCCGCCATCATGCCTGACGGAGTATTCGCAATCATGCCCGGTGGCGTATTAGATGTGCCGCCTCCCGACGACGGAGCGGGCGTCGCGCCGGATGGCGAACTGTCGAGCACGGTGGCCGCCGCGACGGCTGGTCGACTGATGGTGCCGCCAGCCGCATGACGCGCCCGTTCGATCCCGCTCCGCAATTCCGAGACAAAATCGTTGACCGAGTCGTAGCGATCAAACGGCTCCTTGGCAAGCGCCCGCATCAGAACCGTCTCGATTTCCTGGGGGAACCAGGGCACGACGGAACTCGGCGGAGGCGGCGGGTCGGTCAGATGCATACGCATAACGGCGGCCGGCGTCGGTGCCTGGAACGGCACACGCCCGACCATCATCTCGTAGGTGACGACTGCCAGCGAATATTGATCAGCCGCCGGACCGATATCGGTCGCTCCGGCGCTTTGCTCGGGCGCCATGTATTCCGGGGTGCCGATGATCATACCGGCCGCGGTCAGCCCATTGGTCCCAGCGAGTTTGACGACTCCGAAGTCGGTAAGATACGCCTGCCCATCCTTGGTCAGCAGCACGTTGCCTGGCTTGACGTCGCGATGCACGTAACCGTGATCGTGCGCGTAGGCGAGCGCGTGCCCGACCTGTTCGACGATCGTGATGACCATATCGGTGCGCAGGGTGGCGCCGGTCTTGTGCAGGTCGGTGAGCCGCTCACGCAGGCTGTCGCCAACGATCAGGTCCTGAATCATGTAATACAGGCCGCCGTCGACGCCATAATCGAGGATGCGCACGATGTTCGGATGACTCAGACGCGCGGCAGCCCGCGCCTCGCGTTCAAAGCGTTCGCGGAAGCGGTCGTCATCGCTCAGGTGCGGGTAAAGAAATTTGATCGCGACCGAACGATCGAGTGATTCCTGGACGCCTTCGAAGACGACGCCCATACCCCCACGGGCAATCAACCGCGTTACCCGGAAGCCATTGAAGGAGCGCCCAACTAAACTGTCGAAGCCCTGGCCGTCCAGCATCTACTCTTCCCTGCCTCTACCCATGGATCGAACGATAAGGGATCGCACGATCGGCGCTCGATCTACGGGTTTCGCCATCTCTGTTGGCTCGACCATAATGATCCCACAAATCATCTCGCTTTGCCTACCAGATCCCTGCAATTATGTTCACCTCGTCCATGCACGTCCGGAGTCTGAACGAGCCGGCTTACGACGGCCGGCTCAACTCCACTCGAAATGCGACCACGCCCATCGTTCCGATCTCGATCAGGTCGCCGTCATGCAGTGCCAACCGATCCGGATCGGGCGCGATGCGCTGGCCATTGACGATGATGCCGTTGGCGCTTTGAAGGTCAACGATCACGTACTGACCATCGGCGTATTCGATGAGCCCGTGCCTCCGTGAGACACGACCATCGAGCAACTGAATATCGTTCCCGTCGTCGCGGCCGATGGTGAGCGGACGCGACGGCGAGAGATCGACGATCTCAGCGCCGTGAGTGCCGCGCACTCGATGCAGGCGGCCGATGAGCGGCGGGCGGCGACGGCGTGGCGGCTCCGGCTCCAGCGGCGGCAACGGTGCAGCGGCACCGTTCTCATCGATATAGCGAATGGCCGGTGAAGCGGCTGCGGCACCAGCCATCGCCAGCGCGGGCTCGGCCGCCGGCGGCGGCGACGGATGCGGCAAGTGCGCCGGTCCTTCGCTCAACTCCGGCACGATCCGTTTGAGCCAGTCCGGCATCCACCAGTTCGTCGCACCCATCAGGCGCATCGTGGCCGGAACCATGATGATGCGCACGATCGTCGAATCGAGGAAGACGCCAATCGCAAGTCCGAGCCCGATCTCCTTGATCGTCACGACGTTGGCCGAGGCGAACGAGCCAAAGGTGCCGACGAGAATCAGCCCAGCCGCCGTGATGACCCCGGCCGTATGCTCCAGACCAGAGGCGACTGCTTCCTCGTTGTCGTTCGTCTCGCGGTAATACTCCTTGACGCGCGAAAGCATGAAGACTTCGTAGTCAGTCGAAAGCCCAAAGAGGATCACGTAGAGCACGGCCGGCGTGATCGCGCTCACCAGCCCTTGCGAGGTGAAGCCGAATAGACCGGCGCCCCAGCCGTACTGGAAAATCGCGACCAGAACGCCGTAGGTCGCCAGAATCGAGGCGAGGTTCATGAACATCGCCTTGATCGGCAGGAAGACGGACTGGAAAAACATCATCAGGATGAAGAAGATCATCACCATGACGATCGCCACGATCAGCGGGAAGCGGCCATAGAGCGAATCGCGGAAGTCGATAAAGGCCGCCGCGTCACCACCGACCGAAACGTGATACGGCGAGAGTTGCGGCATCTCCGGAATGATCGTATCTCGGAGATCGTAGACCAAATTTTGATGCTGTGACGTGAACTCGCCCTTCTTGGCCGTAATCGAAACGACCGCGGTGTCGTTATTACCGCTGATGTTGACGAACTGCGCGGCCAATTGCGCCGCGCCGACGAGCGCAAGCGGCTGCTGTTTCGCATCGAGGATTTTGGTCGAAAGGACGACCGTCGGTGTGTTGCCGCCACCCTGCCAGTGACTCACGCCGCCACTTTGCACCACCGCTGCCTGTCCGGTCGTGAGGTTGATCGGCGTATCGAGCGCACCGCCACCGCCGCTGGCGGCGATTTCCGGCGCCGCGAAGATCGTGAACGTGCCCGATTGCACCCCGATCAGTTCAGGGCCGGGTGAGGTATGTCGCATCATGGCGGCGCCCGGCTGCACGCTGACACGCTCCACCGAGACGACCGCCTGACCGGCCGGCAGAGAATCGACGACACCGCTGCTGAGAACCGTACGCGGAATATCCCCGAATGGATCGGGCCAGGCGGTCTCGCCGGGCGCACCAGCCTGGCTGCCACTGCCGGGCTGGGCTGCGAAGACGGTTACTCCGAGGAACTTCGCAGGCTGAGCGCCACTCTGGAAGGAGATATTCGCCTGCGACGGAATCACCAACTGGTCGCCCGGGTTGAGCGTCAACGACGCGCCTGCCGGAATCGCTTCCGCTTTGGCATCCGCCGGGTTCGCAACGGCGCGAATCACCGTCAGGTGTCCATCGGATGTGATGGTGACATTCCCAGATTCAATGAGAATCACTTCCTGCGCCGAACCGGCAGACGGCCCACTCTTCTGCGCCTTATCCATCGTGAACTCGGCCAGCCCGATGAACGCCGGGCCGGTCGGGAAGCCCTCAGCCGGGGCACGCATCACCGTCTGGCTCGATATGCCGGGGAAGGTCGGCAGCGTGTCGGGGTTCGGTGGTATCGGCGCCTGAACGAAGTAACTGGGTGTGAGCGATTCATAGCGACCGTCGCGTGGCACGCTGGAGACGATCGTTGAGAGCGACGACACCTCCTCCACCCGCCGGTCGGAGGCAATCGTCTTCGTCAGCTGATCAAGTGCGTCCAAAAACTTCGGCGTCCAGACGCCATTCTTTTCCGGCGCTTGCACGATGATCTGGATCGGTGTCAGCAGCGCATCACCGAAGGCATCCTGCAACATCGCCGAGCCACGCACCGACTCGGTGTTCTTCGGCAGCACACCGGTTGTCGCGCCCGACATCGCCAGATCGCGAATCGGGCTGGCCAGCACCACCAGCACGAGGAGCGAAATGAGCAGCCAGCGCCACGGCTTGCGCATGATAGCGTGGCTCCAACGGTACCAGGTACCTTCTTCGTGTGATTTACGCGGTTTCGGCTTCGGCATCACGCGCAGCCATTCGATCCGGTCGCCGAGAATGGCGAGCAGGGCCGGCAATAGCGTCAGACCGGCGAGCAAGCCGGCCGTCGCCACCAGCATGACGCCCAGGCTGATCGACCGCACGATCATCAGGTTGCGCAGGAAGAGCGTGAGCACGCCCATCGAGAGGATGACGGTAATGGCCGAGTAGGTGATCGATCGACCGCCGGTCATCATCATCATCATGATGGCGTCGCGCTGCTCGGCGCCGTGCGCGCGTTCCTCCCGATAGCGATTGATAAGGATGAGCGAAAAGTCGATACCGAGGCCAAGCCCGAGCATCGAGGCGATGTTGAGCGCGAAGATCGACAGTTCGGAGCGCTCGCCGACCAGATAGAGCGCCGCCATCGCCAACACCACACCAGCGCCGCCGAGAACCAGCGGCAGTGCCGCCGCGACGACCGTGCGGAAAACGATCAGCAGGAGAATGAGCACGATCGGAATCGTGAAGAGTTCCGAGCGACGCAGGTCGCGCTCGCTCATCTTGAACGTGTCGTAGTTGATGGCGGGCAGGCCGGTAATCGCGTGCTCGGTCGCGATACCATTGAGTTGCTGGCGTAGCTCGGGGACGGCGTCCGACACCTGATTTTCGTCGCCGGTCAGCCCGACGAGAATGAACGTCGTGTGACGGTCGGCACTGACCAAATCGGTGTTGCCACTGTTGAAGACCGAAAGAACCGAGGCGACGCCATGCAACGCCTTCAGCCGATCGGTCGCCGTATTGACGTCCTTCGCGTAGCCGGGATCGGCGATCGTCTTCTCGCCCGAATGAAAGACGACGACCGCGTTATTCGACGTCGAAGCGTGGAAATCGGTTTCGAGGAGCGAATCGGCGAGTTGAGAGCCGGAGCCGGGCACGCCAAACCCACCGCCTTTGGTGACGCCGCTCGCCTTCGGCGCCAGCAAGCCACCAGCGACGACCAGCAGCGCGATCCACATCGCCAGCACAACCCAGCGACCACGCACCAGCGCGGAGCCGAATCTGGCGAACGAGTCGTTCATTAGTGTCATTTCTCCCTGGCGCTCAAGACCGTTCGGCTCCATACGGTGCGCTTTTCTCAGCCATCTAGTCAGTAGATCGTCAGGCGTCCGCGGTCGTCATCGCGCGCTTCGGCCTCGGTTTGCTCTCGGCGGCCCGTATCGCGGTTGAGAGATCCACGCCATCGAGTTTTCCAGCCACATCGAGGATCGGGAACCGACCGACGCAGCCACCTGGCATCAAATCCGGTTTATCGAAGAGCCAGTTGATCGCCTTCATGTGGACCTCCCCGCTATAGGCCCATTGCTGTGAGTAGGCGCGATGCTCCCAGAGCGTCAGCGACATGACCCGAAAGACGGGATAACGAAACTCGGTGGCGAAGGCGCTTGCGATAAAGCCTTCCTGCTGTCGCGCCGACAGCGTCACGGCACGCGCCATTCGTTGGAAGGGGAGAACACCCCGTGGGGTCAACCGGGCGTAGGTCAGCCCCGCCATCACGCCACGCGGCGCTCGCCCGGCCGGCAAGCGTTCGAGCCAGCCATCGTCTTCCAACGTCAGATCGCGATGCTGCGAACGCGCGACGCCCGAACCCAGGTCGAGCGAAACGAACCGAGGATGGCGCTGAAGGTCGCGAAACGCGTCGGTGTCATGAAACGCCGTGCGTTCGTCGCTTGAGCGCCAGCCACTTAGGAGCATCACTCCAAGGCATGGCCGGGCCACCGGAAGCGCTTCGGTGAACGTTCCCAACATCAACGAACGGAACCAGGTCGCACCAGCACGTAGCTCCGCCTCGCGCAGCGCACGCACCCGGCGCAAGCCGATCGCGCCCGGAATAATGTCAATTCCGACGGCCTGCGTGAGCTGATCAGTCGTGTCGACCGGCGTCGGGGTTGTTGATGTTGCGCTCATCAGTCGCTTCCTTCACCGTTCAGGCGTTCGCGCCATCGAGCATGTCCGCCACGCGATCGCGTACGACGTGCCGCGCGCCGTTCTCGTCGAACCAGCGGATCACGTGGGCGCAGTACTCTTCGTTAAAGGCGCGGTCGAGCTGCCACTGGCCGAGTCCGTGCTGCACAACCAGATCCTTCGGCCCAGCTAGCCGCGTGAAATTCGCCGAGGCGAGTTCGTATGGGCAGACCCGGTTGGCGGTCGAGAGGATCGCCTGCACCGGTGTGCGACACTGCGCGAACGGCACCGGTGGGAGATGGCGCTGCAAGATTGAGCTCACCATCTTTAGCTGGATGCGGCGCAGGCTGAGCGGATCGTTCGCGAGCAGTTCGATCCGCGGGCCATCGTCCGGCCCACTGAAGACCCAGTCCCAGTGAATAACGTTCATCGCATCCAACTCAGTCGACGGTCGCAGGAGTGCTCCGAGACGCGTGCCGAGCGCCTTGGCGCGCACCAGCCAGAACGGCCCCTGTCCCTGGATCATCCCCGGCTGGCCGTATTCGACCAGCATGCGTACCGAAATCGCAGCGACATCGGGCCGGTTCGCCCCAACGTAGTAGCCGGTGATGCCATCCTCACCAACCCCTATGATGTAGAGCGGTGTGCCGAAGCGCTCCCCGGCGAATGCCAGCGCCTGGCGCCAGGCAGCGAGAAACTCGGGGACTGAGCAGCCGCCACGCGGCCCGCCGCTCTGCCCGAGGCCGGGAAAATCGAACTGCACGACGTTAAACCCGGCGCGGAAGAAGGGCGCTTGCAGGCGAAGGAGATGGAGCCCGTAGCTCAGCACCGAACTGCCGATAACGACAGTCGAGGCTGGCGCCGGCTGCTCCCAGAGACGCACATGGATCGGGTAGCGACCGGAGATGAGCATCGTCGTCGTCGTGTGCGCTTCACAGTCGGCGATCTCATCCGGCTCGTAGTACCGATGCCAGTATTCGTGTGCGTGTGATGCATCCGTGGCGGTCATCAGCGCTCCTTGACGGCCAAACCGCGGTATCCGTTCTAACCGCGCCTGCCGGCGCGCTTGAGCAACGCGCCCAACAACAGGGTTCCGGCCAGCGCCGCGCCGACCTTGCGTCGCTGCACGGCCAGCCAGAGCACGGCGCGACCGGGCGGCGAGAAGGTCACCGCGAGGGACGGCATCAACCCCATCTGGCGCAGGATCATCGCATTATCGAAATAGCAGTGATCGCTGACAATAAGTCCGTCGCGCAGCGTGATGACGCTGACCGACAGAATCTCGACCGTCTTCCCCGTCGGTGGCAGGCCGTTGTAGGTGGCGCGGTGCGTGCCGTGCATACGGAACTGCACCACCACACGCTCGCCTTCGCTGACGATCTGCTCCGGCTCATAGCGCAGATCGGGGAAAACGACGAACATCTCGCGCAGGAACTCACCAACGGCCGCCTTGCCGCGCACCGGCTGCTCCAGCGGAATGTCGTACCACTCCATTTCCTCGGCATAACAGGCGAGCATCCCGGCGACGTCATGTGCGTTGAGCGCTGCGATCATCGCATTGACCACATCAGCATTGGAGCGGGAGCCTGCCTGTATGCCAGGCGCCGCGGAGGTTGTCATCGGCCCATCCATTCAGTCGTCCCGCGGCGATCCGGTCGTCATGGCGGTGCGCTCCGGTGACTGCGACTTTCCTTCTGCCGCCCGGCGGCGATTCAATAACCCGCGTGGATCCGGCAGCTTGCGGCCGCCCTGACGGTCGGCGATCACCATGCCGGCAGTGTTGAAGCCGGAAAGCATGACCCAGGGCACACCGGCCGATGGTGTCGTCCAATGCCCGGCGAGATAGAGCCCCGGCACCGCGGTCCGCTGCTGCGGTCGACCGCGCGAAAGCAACTCCGGAGTGAAGGCCCATCCCGCGAATGCGCCCTCGCTGTTGCCGGTATCGCGCAGCAGGTCGTTCGGGGTACGGAGCGCTTTGGTGACGATATGCTGGCCGAGGTTCGGGATCAGTTTCTCGGCGCGCCGGATGAAGACCTGGCTGATCTGCTCCTTATCGCGCTCCCAGTCGATCCCTTTGGCGCCGAGCGTCGTATACGCTTCTAGCTTCAACGAGTGCTTGCCGGGCGGCGCCATTTCCGGCTGGTGGAAGGTCGCCACGTACAGGAAGAAGGCGGCCTCCTCGACATTCCCATCGGGGAAGTTCATCATGGCGCGGTCGATGTCGTCGGTTGAATAGATGAAATTGAGCCGCTTGATGTCCTTGCGATACGGCTCCAGGTCCATATCGATGCCGAGATGCACCTGGAAGATTGAGGGACTGAGATCCATCTTCGGCAGCCGTGCGCGCAGATCGGCCGGCACAACGGCCGGATCGAGCATATCGAGGAAGGTATGCCGGGCATCGCAGGCCGAAACGACGAAATCGGCCCGATAACTCCGACCATCGGCCGTCTCGACGCCGGTGACCCGTCCCTCGTCCGTCGTGATTCGCGAGACTTCGGCACCAGTGACGATCGTGCCGCCGCTCTCCTCGAACAGCTCGCCGAGCGAGGCCGCCAGTTGCCCGAAGCCGCCTTTCGGCATCCACATTGTGCGAAGGGCATGAATAAAGAAGACTCCGGCGATCGGCGCGGACAAGCGTGAAGGACCGATGCCGATGCCGGCCGAGAGCATCGAGAAGTAGCCCTTCAGCCGGGGATCGCGCAAATGATCGTTGAGCAGGTCGGTCAATGTCCTGGTCTGATATTTGAGAAGGTTCGAACCGGGCATGAGCTGTCCACGTACCGAGCGCGACACAAGCGAGCCGAACTTCGGTCGCTGAAACTGCTCCATAACCGGATCGAAAAGATGACGCTCGCCCGGTCGATCAGCGACACGGAAGGAGGGCACGAACGTATCGACTTGATCGATCATGCTTTCCATGATGAGCAAGACCCTGGCGATCCCTTCGCGCTCTTCGGGAAAGCGCTGGGCGAAAACGTCGGCTGCTTCCGTCATATCGGCCGGGATCGCCAGCCATTCATCGGGGAAGGTACAGCGATAATCGTGTTTGTCTGGAATCATTTCGAGGCGTTGATCGAGCTTGAGCCGCTGGAAGACCTGGCGCGCCTGGGCACCGAGTTTGTAGGCGAGGAAGATATGCCCGCCATGATCCCAGTAAAAGCCATCCTGGGAAAAGCCATGCGAGTAACCGCCGAGCCACTCGTTCTTTTCGGCCAGCAGCACACGCTGGCCCGCCTGCGCCAATCGCGTAGCGCAGGTCAACCCGGCCGCACCCGAGCCGATGACGATGGCATCAAATTGGTTGTTCCCAAACGCTCCAGCACCCGATATCATCGCAGCAGTCCCCTCACGGAAGCCATGCACCAAGAATGTGAACAGGATTCAGGTTCGTTCGAGCGAGTTCCGCTTACGAAAGCCACGCGACCGTTGCGGCCACGTACCAAGATTCGGATCGATTGTGAAGCTCAAAGGATTCGGACGTAAGAATGCGCTCACTATATGGGCGCGGGCGTCGGGTGTCAAGGAAGATTGAGCTGTGGAACGGCCTGGCGATGACGCTCGGCCCAGCGCATGGGAAAGGATTGACCGATGGCCGACTGGGGAAAGGTTGAAGAGACAAATCTGCGCGCAGTGACTGACGTGTTGACGCACTGGAACCGTCATGATGTCAACGGGGTACTCGATTTCTATGACGACGGCATTATTTGGACGAACGTCGCGCTCGAAGAGCAATATCACGGCAGGCAGGAGGTCGGTGGCTTCATCCGGCAACTGATCACCGCCTTCCCCGACCTGCATTTCTCCGTCTCCGAACGGATCCCCCACGAGCAGTTTGTCGCCGAGAAATGGGAGATTCATGGTACGCACCTCGGGCCATTCCTGAACATCCCAGCGACTGGACGGCCGGTCGTCATCCCCGGCATGAGTATGGTCGAAATGCGCGACGGCAAATTCTATCGCGACAACTTCTACTTCGATTCCAACGGAGTGTTGCGCCAGATGGGTCTGATGCCGTCGCTGGCGGCGACGCAGACGCTTCCCGGCCGCGTCCTCCTCTGGGCGGCCGTCAACCGCCTGCCGGTCGCTACGCTTGCCGCATTCGTGGCGATCGTCGCATTCTTCGTCCGGCATTCGCGGCAGAGCTAAGCGGCCACCCCGCCTGCCGTTCATCCCGGTATCATGCGATCATGGCGAGCAACGCTCCGGAGGGGACCGGCGCGGTGAACGGGATGAGAAAGGACAGACGACGGTGGGCGATGAAGCCAGAAACCAACTGAGCGGACCGAATTCCGACCATCTCTTCGATGTTGTCGCGGCGTTTTCGGCAGTGCCCGGCCCATCGGGGCACGAAGCGCCGGTGCGCGCCTTTCTGCGCGACCGCTGGCAGTCGCGCATGAGCGACTGGCAGGAGGATCGAGTCGGCAACGTCCTCTGTCGAGTCGGCGGGCACGGCCCAAAGCTGCTGATTCAGGCGCATATGGACGAGATCGGCTTCGTCGTGCGCGCCATCACCGACGCCGGTTTCCTGCTGCTCGACAACGCCCAGGGTACCCGCCGCATGTCGCCCGACCGGCGACAGATGATCGGCCAGGTCGCTCAGATCCTCGGTCGACATGGCGTCGTGGCCGAGGGCGTCTTCGCAGTGGCGAGCGGCCACGTGATGACTCAGGCGCAACTGGACAAAGCGCATCTCGATTTCAACGATTTCTTCATTGATATGGGTGCGAAGAGCCGGCAAGAGGTCGAGGCACGGGGCATCCATGTTGGCTCGCCGGTCATCTGGAGCTGGCCCTGCCGTCGCTTTGGCACGCGCATCGCGGGCAAGGCGATGGACGATCGCATGCTCCTCGCCGTCATGGATCTGATGCTCGACGGCCTCGACGTCGACGCCTTGCGCTACGAACTCTGGTTCGGAGCCACGATTCAGGAGGAGAACGGGCTGCACGGCGCGCGCGCCATGGCGCACGGTACCAACTTCGATTCCATGATCGCGCTCGATGTTGGGTTGGTCGGCGATATTCCGGCGATTTCCGAAACCGAGTTCGTCGCGAAGCTCGGTGACGGTCCGACGCTCGTCCATAAAGACCGCGACGTGCATTACGATCAGCCGTTGCTCTGGCGCCTGGCAGATGTCGCCGAGCGGCACAGCATCCCCTTCCAGCACGGCGTTTACACGAATTACTGCTCCGACGGCCAACCGTTCATCGACCATGGAACGCCGGCTGTACTGATCGGCGTGCCGACGCGCTACACGCATACCGCCTTCGAAATGATCGACGAAAGCGATCTCACCGCCACCGTCGCGCTCCTACGCGCCTTCGCGACGACGGCGCCTAACGCGTGACGAGCGGCCGACAGTACCACCACGATCTCCGCATCGCGACGGTGGCCGAACTTGGCGCGAGTTCGGGACGTCAACCGCAGTATTCAACGCACTCATAACCACGTTCGCTCGTCTCAGCAAAGAAGCCGGTCAATTGACCGGCTTTTTGTTTGCCTGGCGATCATTTCTCGTGGATCGGCATAGCGCGCTCGCTAGCCCGCTACTCCCCACTACCAGTAAAACCAAGGACTGGCTCGGGGGCAGATTCGCCTTCGTCGATCTCGGGGATGAAGCGGCTGAGCGAACTTGGCATCCACCAGTTCCAGTCGCCCATCAGCTTCATCGTAGCCGGCACCAGGACGATGCGCACCAG
>Ga0070679_100005760_pt1 | contig 11491 bp, 11 predicted proteins | sample KBSC63BmetaG_FD_65652 | JGI IMG/M metagenome (GOLD analysis project Ga0070679, IMG submission 65652) | Corn rhizosphere microbial communities from Kellogg Biological Station, Michigan, USA - KBS C6-3B metaG | ecosystem: Host-associated > Plants > Roots > Rhizosphere | place: USA: Michigan... | reverse complement strand
GCCGGATCCTCGGTGAGCTGCACGAGCTCCATCAACACGATCGGCGCCGACGCCTCCGATCGCAGGTAGCGATCGACGATGCGCTGGATGTCGGCAGTCGCGGTCTCCACGCGTCCTCTCGTTCAGGTCGTGCAGCAGTGCTCGCGCGCGATCTTCATCGCGCTGCGCGCATGGTCGAGCGTGGTGTCGATGTCGGACCGCTGGTGGGCGAAGCTGATGAACCACATGTGACGAGGATGCAGCAGCACGCCGCGCTCGAGCATCGCCTCGTGGAACGCTGTCCGCAGCGCGTCGTTCGTTTCGGCGTCCGGGTGCTCGAAGCGCAGGAACGGCATCGGCGGGAAAGGCTCGCCGTAGCTCATCGCGGGGAGCTCGAGGTCGCAAGCGATGGCATTCAGGCCGTGGATGAGCTGCTGGCCGAGCGCCCAGACGTGATCGGCCACGCCGCGCTCGTCGACGATGCGCAGCGTCGCCAGCGCGGCGGCCATCGCCGCGGTGTCGCCGTGGTAGGTCGCGGAGAGGTGCATGCCTGCAGCGCTGCGCATCACGTCGCGCCGGCCCACGACGGCCGCGACGGGCCAGCCGTTGCTGAGCCCCTTGCTCACCGTCGTGAGGTCGGGCGTCAGCCCGAGGCGCGCCTGGACCGACCCGGGCGCCGTGCGGAATGCGGTCTTCACCTCGTCGAGGATGAAGACGGCGCCGTGGCGGTGCGCGATGTCCTGGATCGCCTGAAAGACCTCGCGCGTCGGCGGCAGGACCATCTCGGGTGCGAGGATGACGGCCGCGATCTCGCCGGGGTGGCCCTCGAAGAGCGCCTCGAGCGATCGCGGAGCGTTGCTGTCGAACTCCAGGACCTGCGCGTCGAGCCCTGCGGGGACCGACGGATCGAGCGGCAGACACCAGTCGTGCCAGCCGTGGTACCCGGCGCGCGCGATGCGGCGCCGGCCGGTGGCGCGCCGCGCGATGCGAAGCGCGGCGGTCGTCGCCTCGCTCCCGGTCTTGAGCAGCACGGCCATGTCCGCGCCGGCGAAGCGCTCGACCAGAGCCTCGGCGAAGAGAACGTGCTGCGGCCGGTTCATCGAGAGCAGCGATCCGTGCTCGAGCTGCGCGCGCGCCGCGGCGTCGACCTCCGGGTCCGCGTAGCCGAGCAGGAACGCACCGAACGCCATCACGAAGTCGATGTACTCGTGTCCGTCGACGTCGGTGACTCGGCAGCCGCGGCCGCGCTCGAGATACATCGGCGAGCGCTCGGGCGTGGTGAGCACGCGCCCGGAAAGGTGGTGGGCACCGGGAATGACGCGCTCGGCGCGCGCGAGCCATTCGCGCGATGCGGTGTAGCGCTCTTCAGTCATCTCGTTTCCTGCGCGCAATGACGAGAACCGCGGCGATCCGGTCGGCCTCTGCGTAGGCCGGCTCGAGCAGCTCCTCGCCGAAGACATCGGGATCGATTTCCCGGTAGCCCCACTCGAGACCCGCCGCCTGCAGGCGCGCCGTCACGAGCTCGCGGAAGCGATCGAAGCCGCCGCAGATCGCGCTCCCGGTGTAGAGCAGCAGCGTGCCGCCGGGCGCGAGGCGCGTCCGCGCCAGCCCGGCGATCGCCAGCGAGAGACCCTCGCCGAGGCCGCCGCCGCCGTGCCGGTAGACGCGCTCGTCGCGGTCGAGGAGGTAGGGCGGGTTCGCGACGATGAGGTCGAATGCGCCGTCGACGCTGCCGAGCAGATCGGAGCGTCGCGCGACGACGTTCGCCGTCCCGGCGAGCGCGGCGTCGACGCGGGTGCAGCGAAGCGCGTGCTCGTTGATGTCGACGGCGACGACTTCGGCGTCGGGTCTGGCACGGGCGACCAGCACGGCGCCCGGCCCGGCGCCGCAGCCGATGTCGACCGCGCGCCGCACCGCCTGGCCGGCCTCGAGATGACGCTCGATGGCCGCCGCGAATCGATACGTGTCGGGGCCGAAGAAGACGGCGTCGCTCTCGGTGGTGGGGTAGGCCGAATGGAAGAACAGCGCGTCGTCGAGGGTCGAGGCACGGATCGTCGAACGCCAGCCGTCGCCCTGCTCGCGCAACGTTCCGGCCGCCTCCATGAGCTCCATGACCTCGGCGGGCAGCACGCCGGCGCGAAACGGCCGGCTCCAGCCGAGCACGTCCTCGACCGAGCGCGCCCATTCGTTCCCCGGGCGGGCATTCACACGGGCATGCGTGGCGGGCGATCCGGTGATGAAGCGGTAGCCCGTCTCCTGCAGCACCCGGCCGAGCCGCAGAAGGCCTTCTTCCTGCGCAGCAGGCTCGGCCACCTCGATCACCGGCCGATCAGGCCGGAGCAGATGCGGGTGGCAAGCAGTCCGGCGGGCGAGGAGTGATTCGCCGGCGAGAGGAAGCCTTGCAGGGCATCGATCGCGACGGCGGTCTCGTCGACGTCGGTGAGACGCTCGGCAACACTGCGCACGTCGTCGTCGGCCTGGTCGGCCGCCGAGACATCCGCGAGTTGACGGCGAATCACCTGGCCGACGCTGGCCGGATGGTCCGGACCGAGACGGGCGTCTTCGCAAGCCTGCGCGGCACGAGCGGGGCCGCTGCGACGAAAGCGGTTCACGTTCGGCCGATGCACGGAGGCCATGTCGCTGCCCTCGCTGCCGCCTGGCGGCGCGTCGGCGATCCAGTCGCCGATGAGCTGCTTTTCATAGCCGTCGAAGACCCCGAACATGGGCGCGCGCTCGTCGTCGAGCAGCCGCCAGAAGCGACTCTCGTTCAGCTCCGCGCCGCGCCGGATCCAGCCGGCGGAGACGAGCGCATGCAGGAACTCGGGGATGCCGTCCGGGGTCGCGAGCCAGTCGGCGACGGTGCGGCCGGCGATCCGGCAGTAGTCGGAATGCAGCTGCGCGCCGATGCCGGCCTTGTCGGCGAGGACGGCGATCAGCTCGCGCTCGAGATCGAACGACGCGATCGCCTCGGTCGTTCCCATTCCGAGGTCGTTGAGCTTGAACCCGGCGACCATGCGGCGATAGAAATCGCCGGCGTTGCCGGCGCGGGGCAGGCACTCGAGCGCGCACTGCAGCGACTTGTGCGCGTGGCCGGTCGAGGCGTTGTCGATCGTGACGTGCAGGCTGAAGTAGTACGGATCGACGCCCAGCTCGTTGAGCTCGTAGGCGGTGATCGGCAGGTGCAGCGGCAGCTGCTCGTAGCCCAGGTTGAAGCCGATCACCTCGGGCAGCAGCTCGGCCGCATGGTGCGCGAGCGAGAGCTGGATGGCGCCCTGGACGTGGTGCTCGTCGCCGAGGTCGTGCCACCGGTCGATGCCGTTCGCGGAGAGCAGCTTGCGATAGAGCAGGACGTGATGCTGCTCGGCGACACCGTCGCCGAGCTCCTCGAGATAGATCCGGATCAGCGGGGCCAGCCGCGCGTCGCTCCAGCGAGGCAACAGGCCGTACAGCCAGCAGCCGTCGACCAGCTTGGTGGGCGCCACGGACTTGATGAGATGCAGCGCATGCGAGCGGTTGCGAAAGAGGCGCCGAGGCTCGCCCGCGTGGCGCTCGTCGAGATAGCGGCGGTAGGCGGACGCGGTCTGCTGGTGGCGGCGCGCGAGCCAGCTGGCGAGCAGGCGAGGATCGTCCGGGATGTCGCTGTCGAGGCGGGCAGCGTCGGCGAGTGCGGCTGCCAGAAAGGCGCGCGAGGCCGATCGAGTGACCTCGTCGATCGCCCCGAGGCCGACCCCGCGCTCGCCGATCAGCGCCTGGTAGATGCGCCTGGCGCCGGCGCGCGAGGCCGTCGCGGCGGTGCCGACGCGCTCGGCCGACTGCAAAGGAACAAAGCTCATCGGGATGCGCAGGCAAACAGGGTGCCTGTCGCGGGCGATCCGAGCGCGGGCGGCTCCGCCGCCGTCGCCCGCCGGGCCTACGTCCGACCAGCGAGCTGCCGGATCTGCTGGACCAGCTCGTGCGGCCTGAGCGGCTTCGACGAGTGCAGGTCGAAGCCCGCGAGTCTTGCCTGCTCCTGGTCCTGGCTGCGCGTGAACGACGTCAGCGCGATCGTCGGAATGCGGCGTGCCGAGCCGCTTTCGCGGCGGCGCAGCTCCCGGACGAACTCGTAGCCGTCCTGGCCGGGCATGCCGATGTCGCTGATGACGATGTCGGGCGCCGACGCGTCGAGCATCCGCAGTCCGCCCGCGGCGTCGTACGCGAGCAGGACGGTCGCTCCCAGGTCGCCGAGGATGATCTGGAGCATCGCGCAGGCTTCGCGATCGTCGTCGACGACGAGCAGCTTCAGGCCGTGCAGCGGGCGCTCGGCGTGCCCCGCTTCGTCGAGGCCGCTGAACCCGGAGCCGCTGCCGTCCGGCGACGGAGCGACTTGCGGCTCGAACGGGAGCCAGATCTCGAATTCGCTGCCGAGGCCGAGCCCGGCGCTGCGCGCCGTCGACTTGCCGCCGTGCGCCTCGACGAGCTGCTTGACGATCGAGAGCCCCAGCCCCAGCCCGCCGTGCTGGCGGTTGCTCGCAGCATCGCTTTGCGTGAAGCGATCGAAGACGAACGGCAGGAAAGGCGGCTCGATGCCGCGACCGTGGTCCGCGACCGTCAGCACGACGCCGTCGTCGCGCTCACGGACACGCACGCGGATCTCACCTGCCGGCGGCGAGAACTTGATCGCGTTGCTGAGCAGGTTCCACAGGATCTGCTGCAGGCGCGAGCTGTCGGCCCGGAGCGCTCGCGAAGGCGGCACGACGTCGATGACGACGTTCGGGGCCTCGGTCTCGGTGGCCGGGCGCAGCGCGTTGACGGCCGCGGTCACCGCCTCGACGAGGTCGATCGGCTCCAGCGACAGCCGCATCTTGCCCACGTTCAAGCGCGACATGTCGAGGATGTCGGAGATCATCCGCGCCTGGATGTTGCCGTTGCGCTCGACTGCCTCGAGGCCGCGCATCAACTCGGGCGAGCCGCCGCGCAGCTTGAGAACGTGGGTCCACCCCATGATCGCGTTCAGTGGCGTGCGCAGCTCGTGCGAGAGGACGGCGATCAGGTCGTCCTTCATCCGGCTCATGTGCTCGGCTGCGCTTCGCGCATCTCGTTCGCGTTCGAACAGGTGCTCGCGCTGCTGCTGGAGCAGCATTCGGGCAGACACGTCCGACACCAGCGCCATGTTGATGCCGGGCTCGATGTGCGGCGAGACGGCCCACTCGAGATACACAAGCTCTCCGGACGGCCGCACGACCGGAAACTGCTTCGACCCGACGTTGGTGACGTGCGCGGTGCACGCAGCGACGCGCTCGACCCACTCCGGGGGCACGAACTCGACGACCCGGCGCCCCTGGACGCCTTCCGGCTCGCGACCCAGGAGCGTCAGCATCGCCGGGTTCGCATCGAGGAACTCGCCATCGTCGCTCAGCAGGCAGATGCCGCCGAGAGCCTGCGCGTAGATCGCGCGGAACTTCGCTTCGCTGCGGCGCATCGCCGTCTCGGCAACGCGCGTGCGGACGAGCGCCTGGACCGTGGCGACCAGCACCGCCGGCTCGACGGGGCGGGTCAGGTACGCGTCCGCGCCCGAATCCAGCCCGCGCACCTTGTCTTCGTCGGTGACGAACGCAGCCGTCAGATGCAGGATCGGCAGCCGCGCGGTGTCAGGGCGCGAATGGAGGATGCGCGCGATCTCGAAGCCGTCGATGTCCGGCAGGTGGACGTCGAGAACCATCGCGGAGACCGTCTCGCCGGCTTCCTGCAACGCCTGGGTGCCGGTCGCCACTTCGCGCGTGCGAAAGCCGGCGCTGCGCAAGAGACGGGACGTCGCGTAACGGCTCGCCGGATCGTCGTCGACGATCAGCAGTTCGTGCTGCGATCGGTCGATCGGGCGCTGAGCGATCTCTTCGCTATTCATGGCTCTCGATCCTGCCCTCGTCCCTGCGCTCGACGTCCAGTCGCAAGGGCAGGGTGACCTTGAAGGTCGAGCCGACGCCGAGCTCGCTTTCCAGCGCGACGCTGCCGCCGAGCAGCTCGGCCAGACGCTTGCTCAGCGAAAGACCGAGACCCGTCCCGCGCAGCCGCTTCTGGATCGGCGAATCGACCTGCGTGAAGTCGTGAAAGATCGCGTGGTGGAACTCCTTGGCGATGCCGATGCCGGTGTCGCTGACGGCGAAGGTGATCGAGGCGTCGCCGTCCTGCACCGCCGAGACGCGCACCTCGCCCTTGAGCGTGAACTTGAGCGCGTTCGAGATGTAGTTGCGCAGGATGTGCGAGAGCATCTTGTCGTCGGTGTACAGGCGCGAGCTGCTCCGTGGTTCCTCGAACAGCAGCGACACGTCGGGGTTGACGAGGACGGGCTTGAACATGCCGCGCAGCGCCGAGAACAGGTCGACCAGCTCGAACCAGCCCGGCGAGATCTCCACCCGACCGGCCTCCACTCTCGCCAGGTCGAGCAGGTCGTCGACCATCTCGGCGAACTCGACCGACGTCGACTCGATGAAGCGGATCTGGCGTTCCTGCTCGTCCGTCAACGGCCCGTCGAGCCGGTCGAGAAGCAGCCGGGTCAGGCTGCGGATCGACGCGATCGGCGTGCGGAATTCGTGGCTCATGTAGGAAAGGAAGCGGCTCTTCAGCTCCGTCGCCCGGCGCAGCTGCTCCGCCTGGGTGTCGAGCTCTGCGTAGAGCGCCACCACGCCACGGTTCGTCTCGTCGAGCTCGCTCTGGAGCGTGACGACCAGTCGAGTCTGCTCCTCGAGGGCGGCGCGCAGGCCGTCCACCGGGTTCTCGCCTGATGCCGTATCCGCCTGCACCATGGGAGACATTCTCAGCGTCGTTTGAGGACGACGACCGTGACGTCGTCGCGACCGCGCACGTGGTCGCGCACGACCCAGCCGGCGATGACCGACGGATGGCACGCCAGCAGGCCCGCGGCCTGCGCCAGGCTCCAGCGCGTGACCACGCCGTCGGAGTGCAGGACGAGGATCGCGTGGTCGCCCCAGCCGTACGTCACATCCTGGAGCCGCCGGATCTGCAGGCCGACCGTGCCGTGCTGCGACAGCAGCGAGCGATCCTCGACCCCCGAGATGAGCCGGCCAGCGATGTTGCCCGCACCGGCAAAGCGCACCTCGCCGGCGTCTGCGTCGAGCACCGCCATCGCCACGGCGGCGCCTCGCGTGCTGCGCAAGGCATCGTGTGCGAGGCCGAGGACCTGGGCGGGCCCGAGGTCATGCTGCGCTGCGAACACACTGAGCGCTGCACCTGCGGCCTCTGCGGCATGCGGCCCGTGCCCCAGGCCGTCGGCGACCATCAGGGCCGCCCGCGCGCCGTCGCTGACGAAGTCCCAGGCGTCGCCCGACACCGCTTCGCCGGGAGCGGCAAGGCACACCGCGCCGACCTGGAACCGGTCCGCATTGCGTGACGCCGCGCTCGACGTCCCCGTTGCCGCGATCCGTCCGAACACCACGGTGCCGCGATCGACCTGGGAGAAGATCGAGAACTCGTCGCTCAGGCGCCGCACCGCACCCAGTCCCGTGCCGGGTGTTCCCGCCGTGGAATAGCCGTCCGTGAGGCACCGCTCGACGTCGGGCATGCCCGGACCGCCGTCGATCGCCAGAACGTCGATGCAGTCGTCGTCGCCGCGGTGCGTCGCGACCAGCAGGCGCCCGCCGGTGGCGTGACGAGCGAGGTTGTTGCCGAGTTCGGTGACGACGATGCCGATGCGTCCGCAGGCGACTTCGTCGTACCCGTGGTCGGCGGCAAGTCGGGCGGCGGCGCGCCGTGCCGCGCCGACCTGGCTCGCCTCGGCGATCGCGAAATCCTGATGCGGCGTCAAGCGCTTACTTCCACCGCGTGATCGTCACGCACGTGCCCTCGCCGGGGGCCGACCGGATCTCGAACTCGTTGACGAGGCGCTTGCTGCCGGACAGGCCCATGCCGAGCCCCTTGCCCGACGTCCATCCATCGGTGAGGGCGAGATCGAGGTTGGGGATGCCCGGGCCCCGGTCCTCGAACGCGAGGCGCAGTCCTTTCTTCGTTCCGTCCGTGACGACCTGCCAGCGCATCTCTCCGCCGCCGCCGTAGACCACGGTGTTGCGCGACAGCTCGCTCGCCGCCGTGACCATCTTGGTCTGGTCGACGAGCGAGAACTTCAGCTCGTGCGTCAGCTTGCGGACGGTCTGCCGGCTCATGACGATGTCCTGCTCGGTGGCCAAAGCCATCGACCCGTCGGACGACGGGGTCAAGGTCCGGCCTCTTTGTCGACGGTTTGCAGCATCTGCATGCCGCGCTCGACGTTCAGCGCCGTGCGCACGCCTTCGAGCGACAGCCCGAGCTCCACCAGCGTGATGGCGACCGCCGGCTGCATGCCGACGACGACGGTCGTCGCGTCGAGGACGCGCGCGACCCCCGAGATGCCGGCGAGCATGCGGCCGATGAAGGAATCGACGATCTCGAGCGCGGAGATGTCGATCAGCACGCCACGGGCGCCGGTCTTCTCGATTCTCGAGGCGAGGTCGTCCTGCAACCGGAGTGCCGTCTGGTCCTGAAGGTCGACCTGGATGGTGACCAGCAGGCACCTGCCCATCTGCAGGATCGGAATGCGTTCCATCGTCGATTCCGACTAGCTCTTCGTGCGCGTGACGGTGTAGCCGGCCTTCCTGAGCGCGAGGGCGAGCGCGTCGGCGAGCGATGCCTTGGTGGTGATTCCGGCGAGATCGATGCCGAGGTGCACGATCGTCTGCGCGATCTGCGGACGCACGCCGCTGATGATGCAATCGGCGCCCATCAGCCGGATCGCCGTGACGGTCTTCAGCAGGTGCTGGGCCACCAGCGTGTCGACGGTCGGCACGCCGGTGATGTCGATGATCGCGAGCTCGGAGCCGGTATCGACGATGCGCTGCAGGAGCGCCTCCATCACGAGCTGCGTCCTGCCGCTGTCGAGCGTGCCGATCATCGGCACGGCGAGCACGCCGTCCCACAGCTTGACGACCGGCGTCGACAGCTCGAGCAGCTCCTGCTGCTGGCGCCCGATGACGTCCTCGCGCGTCTTCTGGAAGATCGACACCGTGTACTGGGCCATGCGGTCGACCACTGTCGAGACGAGCCAGATCGCGTTCATGAGCTCGTCGGGACGTGTGCCCGCGCGTTCCTGCACGCGCTTGAAGATCGGCCGCTTCAGCGACAGCACGAAGTGGCTCGTTTCACCCGCGCTCGCGCCCTTCGCGGCTCGTGTGCCGGACAGCGTGTCGAGGACCGCGCGCGCCGGTGCCCAGGCTTCTGCGCTTTCGAACTGCCCGGCGTCCGCGCCTGCCCGGATGCCAGCGCGAAGCGTGTGCAGGAGCTCGCGGCCGTCGCTCAGCGATGCGACGGCGCTGTCGCTGCGTCGCGAACCCGAGCTGGTCAGTTCGGCAAGCCACTCCCGCAGGACGTCTTCCTCGTTGGTGGTCAGGATCTCCTCGATCGCGGCGTTGTCTTGCTTCATGGTTTCCGGGATGCACGTTGAGACGCCAAGGTTGGGCCATGTTAGCGGCAGGCCTCGGCGGTACCGCCGCGCCGCAGTGCGATTGAGGTGGGAGCCGCCATCGACGGAACTCGCGGTCGCGCCAGGGCTGCCCTAGAGGCCCATCGCCCCGGGGCCAGAAACAGCCAGACAACGTCAGTGAAGAACATGGGACCTCACGAAGAGAAGTCGTTGCGTTTTGATTGCGTGCGTCGGCAGCCGGGACCGGGACGATCACTTCTCAGATGGTGAGTGCGACCGAGGTTGGCCCTGTCCCGTGGGAGCGATAGCAACGCCGGGTCCGATGGACGGTCCGCCTGTTGCTCGGCATCGATTGCAGAATTTCGCCCCGACCGAGCGCGCGGGTCGAATCGATGGCAGATACACAACTCAGCTACCGCACGGGCCAACCTGTCAAGGCCGGCGATTGGATCCGCATCGAGGGTGGGCGCGCGTCGGGCCGCGTCCGCGAGGTTGTCAGCTCCCTGGAGCAGGCAAGGGAGAAGGGGCTCGCAACGCGCGGCGTCGTCGTAGACGCTCAGCCCAAGGGTCTCGTCTTTCTGTCCGAGCAGTGCCTGAGCGAGGATCCGTTGCAGTTCGTGCGACGCGGCCCTGGCGAGGAGGTGCGTTTCCAGCTCGCATTTGCGCTCGGCCTGGGTGCTGTCCTGCTCCTTCCGGCGGTCTATTCGCTGTTCGAAGCGATCTACAGCGGCATCGCGACCGGCCAAGTCACCGTGATCAGCCTCGGTTACACGAGCACGCACCGCGAAAGCGTCCCGTGGCAAGCCGGATGGGCTCGCTTCGCAGCACCTGTCCTTCTAGTGGCCGGGCTTTGCACCTTCGACGGGTCCCGGGGCACGACCGTGCGATGGTGGTTCGCAGGGGTGGCGACCGCGATCGCACTGGTTCTACTGTGCTTCTCTGCGTGGTTCATCGACATGCGCGGCGCCTCGATCTTTATCGCGTTGTCGGCATTCCTGGTGATTGCTGGGGCGCTGGACCGTCGGTTCGGCCGGCGCGTCGCTGCGTCGTTCGTGCTGGCTTGCACGATGCTTCTGGTGTGGCAACTAGTGAGAACGACTTAGCGTGCGTGCGAACCCGAATCGGGCGTTTGCGCTCACGCAACCCAACGAGGACGATCAGCGGCGCCTTAAGGAACAGAAGCGATGGCATCGCCTCGGTCGATACGTACCGAACAGCCTCAGTGCCGGAACTCGAATCCTCTACGGTGGCGTCGTCCTGACTTGGGCTGCCTGGAGCGGGATCGGCGTGCTTTTCGGACACATGTGGGTCCTCATCACGAGTGGCGGCCCGATCCATTTTTCCGGCATCGCCGCCGTCCTGTTCTCGATCGCCGTTCTGGCCATCGCTGCAGTTCTCGTCGCTCACATCGTCGATCACTACGACCGGCGGGACAACGAGGAGTCTTACGCAGTCGTTAGGCGCAATCTCTGGTGGGTCGCGGGAGGAGCGTTCGTGCTCGCCTGGGTCACCGGCTGTACGAGCAGCGTGATCGCTCCTGGCCGCGTCACGTTCGTCGGCCTCATTCGAACCGAGGATCTGGCGGGCTTTCTGGAATCGGCCGCGGTGACCCAGACGCTCCGACCGATCGAGGGTTCAATGGTCCGATGGCTGTGGATGTCGGTGGCTTGGTTCGTCGGCGTCTCACTCGTGTTGCGTGCGTTCAAGTTCAGGGAAAACCCGCCGCCCGCGGTCGCGGTTCTGTACTGCTACCTCGTACTCTTGCCGCTGCTCGCCACGATCACGCTCTTGCTCATGTGGCACGTGGCGAGTGGCGAACTGCTTGCCGATACGGATTCCAGCGAACTGAGGCGGGCGACCGTCGCCTGGGCGTCGACCCTTCTCGTCGCCTGTGCAGGCCTGTGGTGGCTGGTGATCGTGGCCACGATCGGCTTGGTACTGAAGGCTGCCGGCGTGCGGGCATTCGCGGCATCTTTCGACGCTGTTGGCGAGGATGTTGCGTAGCGCGCAGCCGTCGGTTGTTGGCGAAGGCGAGTCAGCATTTGAACGGCGAGCGCGCTCACAGAA
>Ga0070679_100005756_pt1 | contig 11497 bp, 8 predicted proteins | sample KBSC63BmetaG_FD_65652 | JGI IMG/M metagenome (GOLD analysis project Ga0070679, IMG submission 65652) | Corn rhizosphere microbial communities from Kellogg Biological Station, Michigan, USA - KBS C6-3B metaG | ecosystem: Host-associated > Plants > Roots > Rhizosphere | place: USA: Michigan... | reverse complement strand
TCTTCTCATCCCAAAACCGCTACACAGTTTTGCGGAATACGCGCGTAAAGCGCACGGAACGCTTATGTCTTTCACGATTGCCATTATCGGCCGGCCCAATGTCGGAAAATCGACGCTGTTCAATCGGCTGGTCGGGCAGAAGCTTGCGCTAGTGGATAACGAGCCCGGCGTCACGCGCGATCGCCGCGAAGGAGAGGGCCGTCTCGGCGATCTCGAATTCACGGTCATCGATACCGCGGGCCTCGACGAGGGCGCCAAGGGGTCGCTGACCGCGCGGATGCAGGAGCAGACCGAGACCGCGATCAGCCTCGCCGACGCCCTGATGTTCGTGATTGACGCGCGCGCCGGACTGACGCCAAACGATCGCGCCTTTGCCGATTTCGCGCGCCGCGCCGACAAGCCGGTGGTACTGGTCGCCAACAAGAGCGAGGGCAAGCAGGGCGATGCCGGCGCGATGGAAGCTTACGCGCTGGGCCTGGGCGAACCGATCCAGATTTCAGCCGAGCACGGCGAGGGATTGAGCGATCTCTACGACGCGTTGCGCGCATTGATGCCCGAGCCGGTCGAGGCGCGGCAAGAATTCGACGATGACGATGTCATCGAATCGGATGAGGATCTCGCGAAGCGGCCAATTCGGGTGGCCATCGTCGGCCGCCCCAATGCCGGCAAGTCGACGCTGATCAATCATCTGCTCGGCGAAGAGCGCCTGTTGACCAGCGCCGAGGCCGGCACCACCCGCGATTCCATTGCCGTCGAGATCAACTGGCAGGGCCGGGATTTTCGCGTGTTCGATACCGCGGGCTTGCGGCGGCGCTCGCGGATCGAGCAAAAGCTGGAAAAGCTTTCGGTCGCGGACGCGCTGCGCGCCATCCGTTTCGCCGAAGTCGTGGTGCTGATGATGGACGCGCAGAACAAGTTCGAGGAGCAGGACCTGCGCATCGCCGACCTGATCGAGCGCGAGGGCCGCGCGCTGGTGATCGCGGTCAACAAATGGGATTTGATGGGGCGGCAGTCGAATCTCATTTCGGCGCTACGCACCGACGCCGATCATCTGCTGCCGCAGGTCAAGGGCATGCCGATCGTTGCCGTGTCCGGTCTGATGGGCGAGGGCATCGACCGGTTGATGAGCGCGATCGAACAGGCTTACGCGGTGTGGAACAGGCGGGTGCCAACGGCTTCCCTCAATCGCTGGTTCGAGCAGGCGGTGGATGCCAACCCTCCGCCGGCGGTGTCGGGCCGGCGGCTGAAGCTGAATTACATCACGCAAGCCAAGGCGCGGCCGCCGAGCTTCGTGTTGTTCTGCTCCCGCGCGGACGCCGTGCCGCAATCCTACCTGCGCTATCTCGTCAACTCCTTGCGGCAATTTTTCGAGCTTCCGGGCACGCCGGTGCGGATCGCGCTGCGCGAAAAAGCCAACCCGTTCGCCCACAAGCGCAAGCGGCCGTCGTGAGCGAAGCAGGCCCCGCGGAGCGTTGTCGACCTGCCCCAGGAAACATCCCAACTGCGCGGCGCGGCGGTAGGGCGTTCGACGCGCAGCCAGGTCTCGTGCTTTGGCCGGGCAGCAAACCATGCTTACCGCGTGACAGGCCTCGGACTGCCCCAGTCACGGGGCAGAATTGCACGCCCGAAACACACTATGATGCTCAGCCAGCAACCTGAGAGGCGGCCGACATCAGCTCTCGAGAGGTCGGCGCTCCGAACATGCGATGGCCGCCTTCGGGAACCTCGGTAAAGCTCCAGCGCACAATACCCTCCCGGTCGAGCAGGAATTGGCCAAAGAGTTGGCCATGGCCCGTTGCGACCATGTGCTGGTCGGCTTCGGTCATTTCGTAGCCGTCCTTGTTGTTGAGGAGATCAGCCGCTGCTATCGGGTTCATCGGCTCGGGCAACTCGCCTGGCACGTCGATCCGCATGCTCATTACGGCATCCATGCCTATCTTGCGCGGCCAGTCGCTTTCAGCTTCGGTGAACTCGAGATTGGGCAAGCCAAACGCGCGGTGCGAGACGCGCTCGGGGTCGGACGCCGCGAGCAGATTGGGCAAGGGGTGGTAACGGAAATAGAGCCGCGCGCGCTCGATTGGCGTGTTGACCACCGCGAGACTCTCGACGCCTTTCTCACGCAGGGCCGTGTCAAGTTGCGCCTGGGCCGCGAGATGGCGCCGGCAGAACGGACAGTGCAGGCCTCGAAACAAGCCGACCAAAACCGGGCTGTGGCCGCGAAAGTCATCCAGCGCGATCTTGCCTTGGCGTGTGATCGCATCCAGCACGAGGTTCGGCGCACGGTCGCCCGGCTGCAGTGGCCCATCGATGTGATGATTGGACATGGATTGTCTCCATTTCGCTAGTCAAGAAATGGCAGTACGATCAGGGATTCGGGATCAAGCCCGTGCTGGGAGCACACATCCTGCGCCAAAGCAAAATACCGCTCGGCCTCGGGCATGTCGCCCTGATCGAGGTTCAGAGTTGCCAGGCCATCGTAGCACGGAAAGAGCAGCTGTGGCTCGCCCATTTCTCGAGCCACTTCAAGTGCGTCATTGTAGCAGCGGGCGGCAAGCCCCGGCTGGCCATGGCATTGATGAATTTGCCCGAGCACGATCAGTGGCACGGAGAGATGTTCGCGCTGATCGAGCGCACGGTCGAGTTCGATCGCCTTTTCGGCAGCCGGCACGCCTTCGTCGGCACATCTGTCCGTGAAAGTGCAACAGGCGACAGCGAGATTGGCAAGAAGACGTGCCTGAAAGCCGAGATCGCCGATTCGGCGTGCGACATCAAGGCCGCGCCGGCACACCTCAATGGCTTGCGCCGGATCGACCATCGTGTAGAGAACGCTCAGATTAGTATAACCGCGGCAGGCAGCGCTGAAAAGGCCGGCAGCTTCGGCAACTGCGACACTTCGTTCCACCTCGCGCACCGCCTCCTGGCTTCGTCCGAGCCGCGCCAGTGCAACCCCTTTGGTGTTGAGCGCCTCAGCTGTAGCGCGAGCCGCTTCAAGTCCGGCTTGCTTGTCTGCATCACGCGGCACGGATTGAGCGTAGCCGAGCGCATCGTCCGCCCATCTCGCGGCCGCGGCGTGATCGCCCACGCGAAACGCGAGGTGGCCACGTTCCTGCAAGAGGTGCGCCCACTCGATCGGCGCGTCCGTCCCTTCAAGCAGCGCAGCCGCCTCGGCGTAATGCGCCTCCGCCTTGTTTCGTTTGCCGGCGTCCCATAGCAATCGGCCAAGCTTGCGAAGTATCCGCGCTCCGGCGGCGCGGTCCCCGGCAGCGCGGTGGGCCTCCAAGACCGTCTGATAATGTTCGCCAGCCGTGTCGCGCCGGCCAGCCGCCCCACACAGGTCGGCAATTCGCTCGTATAACACCAGCCGTTCCGGTCCTTGATCGCCGGCGGTCAACAAGACGGCGAGTGCCTGTTGATAGAGACGGATCGCGTCGTCGTTGGCGTAAATCGTACGTGCTCGATCCCCGGCCGCGCTCAGGTAGCGCGCGCCCTTCGGCTTGCTCGCACTGAAGCTGAAATGATGTCCCAGCAGTATGAGGTCTTCGAGCCGCTCGGGATCATCCCCATACGACCGCTCCAGGGTAGCACCGACCCGCCCATGCATCTCAATGCGCCGCTGCAGAAGGAGGTTTTGGTAGATCACATCCTGAAGCATGGTTTGCGTGAAACGATAGGATTGCAGCGAAATCGAGTTCGCGCCCGCGACCTCCTCGATGATCTCGGCGTCGCACAGAAGTTCAAGCCCGGCTTCTACCTTCGCCGGGTCGGTTGCTGTGGCAGCGAGGAGGGCGGCATCAAAGCGCGCGCCGATAACTGCTGCCTCCTGGGCCAAGCTACGCACCTCGTGTGGCAGTCGGTCCACTCGCGCGAGCAACAGCGCCTGAATGCTCGCGGGGATGTCAGCGGCCGCGTCATCGGACCTAATCCGCCAATGCGAGCCGTCACGTTCCAAAACGCCGGCTTCGATGAGACCGCGTATGATTTCTTCAATGAACAGTGGATTGCCGCTCGCGCGGTCAAGAATTCGATTGAATAGATTTCCGGATGATCCACTCCAACCCGGACCAAACAAGGCCGCGACCAGCTTTTGTCCGTCAGCGGCGCCAAGGGGTGCCAGCCGTAGTGCCGTATGGCTAATTCGACTTGAGTCGAACTGATCTATTTCAAGCATCGGCCGGTGTGTGAACAATAGCATCAGCCGTCTGCGCTCCAGCCGATCCATCAGAAACCGCAGCGCCTCAAGTGACACGGCATCGGCCCAGTGCAGATCCTCGACAATAATCAGGAGAGGCGATAGGGCCAGACGCCGTTCGAAGACGGTCCGGATAGCGAAAAAAATCTGCCGCCGGAGCTGTTCCGGCTCAACATGTTGCAGGGCGGCGTCGGGGTCGCCGAGACCAAGAACATGGAAGAAGAGGGGCATCAGGCGCTCGATCTCTTCGGCCGCCAGGCCAAGCTCCGACAGCGCTTCGGCCAGCTTGGCCTGCGCCTCAACCGCCGAAGCCTTGTGCGCGATGCCGTAAGCGCTGCGCAGCACCGCGGCAAGAGTACCGTAGGATTGCTCACCCAGCGGCGAGCAAACGGCTCGCCGGATCGCCACGCCTACGAAGCGGTCCTCATTGCGGACGTAGGTAACAAATTCATTCACCAGGCGCGATTTTCCGATGCCGGCTTCGCCAACCAGCCGCAGCAGTTGAGCAGCTCCGCCACACGCCAGATCAAGGCTACCGATCATACGGGCAATCTCGGCGTCGCGCCCGATCAGCGGCGCGCTGAGGCCCAGCATGTCGAGTCCTCGTGCCTCACGCGGTGTGTCGAGCGGCCCCTTCAGACGATGGACCAGGACGCTGCCCATCTTGCCGCGGAGCGCAACGTCGCCAAGTGATTCATACGAGAATGCATGCCGGGTGAGGCGGTAGGTCAGCGGCCCCACCAGGACGTCGCCCGGGGGTGCCATCGACTGCAATCGTTGAGCGGTATTCACCGTGTCACCGGTCACTGAATACGATTTGGCAACGCCCGCACCGAGTCGACCCGCAACCACGTGCCCTGTGTTGATGCCGATATGAAGCATGAGCGGTGAACCGGCATATGTCTTCAAACGTTCTCCCAGGTGCGCCGTCCGCTTGATCATGTCGAGGGCCGCGCGGACCGCCCGCTCAGGGTCGTCCTCGTGGGCGGCCGGTGCACCGAACAGCGCGAGCAGCGCATCGCCGATGAATTTGTCCACGAAGCCGCCAAAACCTTGCACCGCTGCCGTCAATTCCTCGAACAATTCGTTCTGAAGGGCCTGCATGACTTCCGGGTCGAGCCGCTCGCTCATCGAGGTAAAGCCACTGAGGTCCGCAAACAGCACGGTAATGGTGCGGCGGTTCGCTTCAGCGTCGACCTTGTGGGGCGTCGGCCGGGATCCTCGCGCGGTCTCGACAACCGGGTTCGGCATCGGCGCTTGTGGTTGGGCCCCGATTGGAACCGTCGCCGGAATCGTCGGTGACGACGGATTCCGTTGGTTGCCGGCTTTAACGGCGTCCTCGACCTGGGCGCCGCATTTCGGGCAAAACGTAAAATCTGGTGCGCACAGATAGCCGCAGCCGGGGCACGCGCTCGGCTGCTTCGCCCCGCATTTTGGACAGAAAGCAAAGCCGCTCTGAACCTCGAAACCGCAACAGGAGCAGTTCATGGATCAAAACCTCGCGGGGAGCCGCGATAGCGCGATCTGATCTTGGGCCTCATCGAACAGGCCCTGGATCCCGGTCAGAATGGGCTCGCAGCGCCGGAAGAGCAAGCGGCGGTTGCGGCTTCTAATGGCCGTGCAGGCACGGCGATCGGGGCCGATCGTCAGGCGGTTCGGCGAGCGCCGGGCGCTGCTGCTCGAGCTTGGCAGCGGGACGATAGGCTTTCTGATTTTCGGCGTGGCGCCGACGGGTCCGTTGTTCTGGCTTGGGATTCCAGTGATGGCGTTATGGGGCGTGTCGGGCTCGGCGATACAGGCGCTGCTGACGCAGTCGGCACTATTGATCGCGGCGCGCACACTGGCCATCGCGCGCGTGGCGGACATCAGCTCCTGACCGCAGCCAGTTTTGCCACTCGCCGAACTTCTGCGGACTGCGCCGGTAATCAGGTGGTCTGCGGGCGTTCAAACTAAATTTGCTGTCAGAATCTGTCGCATTAGTCATTCGGGGTCATGGATCATCCGGCCTTCCCGTGTGTTTTCTAGTTGCGACGCGATCCGTCGCGGCAATTCAACCATGGAGGAAGTGAGATGAACAACAAGGTCCTTAGTCGCCTCGTTGCGGGCGCGCTTGCTACGACGCTTGCTCTGGCGTCACCGGTGCTCGCTCGCGGCGGTGGCGGTGGTGGCGGGCATGGCGGCGGCATGGGTGGTGGCATGGGTGGCGGGCATGGCGGCGGCATGAGTGGTGGCATGCATGCTGGCGGCATGGGAGGAGGGATGCATGTCGGCGCCATCGGCGGCGGAATGCGCTCCGGCGGAATGGGAGGAGGAATGCATGTGGGCGCGATCGGCGGCGGAACACGCTTCGGCGGCATGAGCGGAGCCACGCATTTCAGCGGCACCCGCTTCGCGGGTACGCCTTTTGCTGCGCATGCTGCATTCACGCCCCGGTTCTCAAGGTCCGCGTTTCGGGACGGTTTCCATCATCGCTTCCACCACCGCTTCAATCGCTTTGCGTTCATTGGCGCGCCCTTCGTCTACGCCGCTTACGACAGCTGCTGGCGCAGAGTGTGGACGCCATATGGATTGCAGTGGGTCGATGTATGCGGCTACTACGGCTACTACTGATAGCGGCTGTTGACGTGAGGGCCGTCAATCGGATTTCCGGCGAGGTGGAATCCGGGTGGCGGCCATCACCGCTGGATTGCCGGTTTCCTCACGCAACCATCGGACGATCTATCGGTTAGTCTTGACCCACAGGTCAGCTTTGCGGCCTCGCGATTGCGCGAAAGTGAACAGCCGTTTGGAGACGGAAAGACCATGAGGGCAGGTCACCACCGTATTTTGGTCGTTGAAGACGACCCGGAAACCGCCGGTCAGATCGTGGACTCGCTCACGACTGGCGGCTACCAGGTGGATTTGGCCGTCAGCGGCAGCGAGGCCCTGCGCCGCGGCGCCGCCAGCGAGTATGCCGTGATCACGATCGACCGCATGCTTCCGGACCTCGACGGCATCGCGGTTATGCGTCAATTGCGCGACGACGGCGTCGCCACGCCCGTCCTGATCGTCAGCGCACTTGGAGAAGTCGACGACAGAGTGCGCGGCTTGCGCGCTGGCGGCGACGACTACCTGGTCAAGCCCTTTTCATTCGTCGAGTTGTTGGCGCGGGTCGAGGCGCTCGGGCGACGCAGCGACACTATCGTGAAGGAAACCATGCTGCGTGTCGGCGACCTCGCGATCGACCTGATGTCGCGGAGCGCCAGCCGGCGCGGCAAGGATATTTTTCTTCTTCCTCGGGAATTCCAGCTGCTGGAGTATTTGGTCCGGAACGAAGGGCGTGTTGTGTCCCGGGCGATGTTATTGCAGCACGTCTGGGATCTTCATTTCGATCCGTCGACGAATATCATCGATGTCTATGTGGGGCGTGTGCGCCGCAAGGTCGACGGTCAGCAGGCCTATCCGCTGATCCATACCGTTCGCGGTATCGGGTACTGTCTCCGTGCTCCTGACTAAAACCCTAAGGTCATCGACTTTCAAGCTGGCGCTGATCGCGATCGGGACCTTCGGCGTGATCATGTCGGCGATCTTCAGCTACGTCTACCTGTCGACGTCCTCTTATGTGCGTAGCCGATCGGATCGTGCCGTCATGGCCGACTACATGAGCCTGCACGGCGTTTACGAGCGATCGGGGCGCGACGGGCTGATCGCCGGTATTCAACAACGCCTCGCCGACAAAGGTTTTGCCGAGCGCGTGTATCTCCTTGTCGATCCTTCATCGACCCCGCTGGCCGGCAACCTCAAGGCATGGCCATCGACGGTCGCAGCCGCCGGCGGATGGGCAGAGTTTCGCGCCGCGGAGCCCTTGCGCAATGCGGCAAGTCGGCCGCTGCTGCGGGCGATGATCGAGACGTTTCCGACCGGCGATCGTCTGCTGGTGGGAAATGATATCAGCGACCTCGACAGCTTTACCGGTCAGATCGAGCTGGCGGTGATCTCGGGCGTTGCATTGATATTCGTGCTTGCGGGAGTCGCGAGCATCCTCGTGACGCGCCGAACGGTGGACCGGATCGAATCGATCAACGCCACCAGTCGGGCCATCATGCTGAGCGATCTGGACAAGCGGATCCCGCTCCGCGGCACCCATGACGAATGGGACCGCGTTGCGGAGAACCTCAACCTGATGCTGGACCGCATCGAAACATTGATGGGCGAGGTCAAGCAAGTAAGCGACAACGTGGCGCACGACCTGCGGACCCCGCTGACCCGAATGCGCGGACGGCTCGAAAAGGCCTATCACGGCCAGCGTATCGGCGAGACCGATCAGTCCCTGATCGGTGACACCATCGCCGACCTCGATGCTGTGCTGCGGATGTTCTCATCGATCACGCGGATTTCGCAAATCGAGACCCAGGCACGAAAGGACGGATTCCGAACGGTGGATCTGGTCGAAATCGCCAGTGAGGTGGTGGAGTTGTATGATGCCGCGGCCGAACAGGACGGCACCCGTCTCACCGTTGCCGGCGATCGTGAGGTGCTGGTGACCGGCGATCGTGACCTGATCTTTGATGCGATCGCCAATCTCGTGGACAACGCGATCAAGCATGGGCGCGCCGGAGGGCGGATCGTCGTCACCAACGAAAACATCGATGGTAGAGCGGTCATCTCCATCGCCGATGACGGGCCCGGAATCCCCTCCGGCGAATACCAGCATGTTTTCAAGCGCTTTTACCGCCTTGAACACAGTCGCTACACGCCGGGAAACGGTCTCGGGCTCAGCCTGGTCGCCGCGGTCGCGCGTCTCCATGGCGCGCGGATCGAAATGCTTGATAATGCGCCGGGGCTCAAGTTCCAGCTTTGGTTCTCAGCGCCAATCCGTTAGCCGCGAATGGATGTGCCGCATCGGCGTGACAGGGAAATGTCCGAATACATCGAAACAGCCCATCTTCACACTTTGAAGCAAGTCGAAGCCGTCCTGCCGATGCTAACGCCGGACTTCGATATCAGGACCGTAAAAACGCCGCAACAAGAGCAACCCTTGGTTCAAGCGTGGGACGCTCTTTAGGGGCGCGGACGCGCTGCGGCGGGCCAAGGCCTCCTATGACGGCGCGGGAGATTGCCGATATCCTGATAGCCGGGAAGGCCCATCAGGCCACACGCAAGCAAGCCATCGACCCTACAGGCCGCCATCCTTTCGGCACTACGGAAGCACAGCGGCGGGCCGGTGATTGGCGTGGGCGGGCCTGCACGCAGGCGACTGAAAGATATCGCCATTTAAGGCGGCCTCGATTTTGCCCCAGACGGACCCCGGCTGAGACAAGCCGAGCGCCGCCCAGCACTGCTGAACGCACATCGGTTGCACCGGCAACGCATTGTTGTCCTGAAATGCCCCCAATGCAGTGAGGGTGCTGTCATCGAAGTAGCCATCCGCACCGGTGGAAGCGACCGAATAGCCCCCGTCGATAAGCTTGCCCTGCATTCGTGCCACCAAAAGACCGCAGTCGCCGGGAGCCAGGGGGAGGAGTACCCTTGGCTCCTGTTCGGGAAATTCCTGCTTGAGGACCGGGCCCGCGAACCCGCCAATCCGAAGCGGTAAAAACAAGACCCAAAGGGAAAAAGCTACGGCTGTCGCCATAGCTACTGAATAGGTCGCAAATTGCGCCAGCTCTTTTCCGATTGTCATGATGCTTTGACTATCTCAATAACTTCTCGATGCGCCCTTGACGTGCGTCGTTGCCAATAGCCCGTGAAAATCAACCGATTTACCCCGCTTCATTTCCAATGCTGCTACGCGGCCAACCTGATCGCCGTTCGACAAGCGGCGGTTGTCTTCACGCCACGAAGCTTCCTTAACGTAGCGCAGCAAGCATGCCCCCCTGCAATATGATGCTGCTTGCTGACGAGGTCATTGAGCAAGATGGTGACGGTGGCAAAGCGAAGCGGGCCCACCATTCACAAGATGAACGAACAAAGTTTAGCTCGTCATGGCCGGGCTTGTCCCGGACCATCCACGTCTAGGCTAGACCAGGGCAAGAAAGACGTGGATGGCCGGCACGAGGCCCGGCCATGACGAATGATAGATTACTTCTTGATCAGCGGGCACTCGCTCGCCTCGAGCGGCTTGGCCGCGTCTTCCGGCGCGATCGTGGCGATCTGCTTGTAATAGTCCCACGGGTATTTCGACTCTTCCGGCTTCTTCACCTCGAACAGATAGGCCGGGATGATGCGGCGGCCGTCGGCCCGCAGCGGGCCCTTGCCGAACAACGGATCGTCGGTCGGCAGTTCCTTCATCTTGGCGACGACTTTGGCGCCGTCATGCGGATTGCCGCCGAGCGCTTCCATCGCCTTGAGATAGTGCAGCACCATGGCGTAGTTGCCGGCCTGGGTCATCGACGGCATCGCGTTCTTGCTCGCCAATGCGGCGAACCGCTTCGACCATGCGCGGGTAGCGTCGTTCTGGTCCCAGTAAAAGGATTCCGTGAACGTCAGGCCCTGCGCGGTCTTCAGGCCAAGCGAATGCACGTCGTTGATGAAGAGCAGCAGTGCCGCGAGCTTCTGGCCACCGGCGACAATGCCGAACTCCGCCGCCTGCTTGATCGCGTTGGTGGTGTCGCCGCCGGCATTGGCAAGGCCGATGACCTTGGCCTTTGAGGACTGCGCCTGCAGCAGGAAGGAGGAGAAGTCCGATGTATTGAGCGGATGCCTTACTGCGCCCAATACCTTGCCGCCATTGGCGGTGACGACCGCGGAGGTATCGCGCTCCAGGGCATGGCCGAACGCGTAATCGGCGGTCAGGAAGAACCAGCTGTTGCCGCCCGCCTTGGTCAGCGCCTTGCCGGTGCCGTTGGCGAGCATGTAGGTGTCATAGGTGAAGGAGATCGTGTTCGGCGTGCAGGCCTTGCCGGTGAGATCGGCGGTGGCGGCGCCGGAATTGAGCAGTACCGCGTTCTTTTCCTTGACGAGGTTGCTCACCGCCAGCGCGACGCCGGAGTTCGGCGTGTCGGCGATCGCATCGACCTTGTCGCTGTCTATCCATTGCCGCGCAATGTTGACGCCGACGTCAGGTTTGTTCTGATGATCGCCGCTCACGACGTCGATCTTCCAGCCCTTCTTGGTGAGGCCGGAATCCTCGACCGCCATCTTGACGGCGACCACCGAATTGGGTCCGCCGATGTCGGCATACAGGCTCGACATGTCATTCAACACGCCGATCTTGACCGTCTTGTCCTGCGCCAGCGCAGGCGTTGCCAGCGCCAATCCGGCGCATGCGATAAGCGCGGCATAGCGCCGCGCGAGTGTTGTCCTCATTGTTATTCCTCCAGATGTTGA
>Ga0070679_100005754_pt1 | contig 11499 bp, 12 predicted proteins | sample KBSC63BmetaG_FD_65652 | JGI IMG/M metagenome (GOLD analysis project Ga0070679, IMG submission 65652) | Corn rhizosphere microbial communities from Kellogg Biological Station, Michigan, USA - KBS C6-3B metaG | ecosystem: Host-associated > Plants > Roots > Rhizosphere | place: USA: Michigan... | reverse complement strand
TGCCGGCGGTGAACGCGCCCACCGCCTCGAACGGCGACACGATCGTCAGCGCCTGTCCCTTCCAGTACCCCGGCTTGATCGTGCCGGCGTAGACGTAGATGCCCGGCACGTTGATGCGCGCCAGCGCCATCATGCCGCCCGGCATGTTCTTGTCGCAGCCGCCGACCACCAGCGCGCCGTCCATGCGCTGCCCGTTGACCGACGTTTCGATCGCATCGGCGATCACTTCGCGCGACACCAGCGAATACTTCATGCCCTCGGTGCCCATGCCGATGCCGTCGGTCACCGTCGGCACGCCGAATACCTGCGGCATCGCGCCGCCGGCCTTCAGCGCCTCCATCGCGCGATCGACCAGCGGCTGGATGCCAGCGTTGCACGGATTCATCGTGCTGTGGCCGTTGGCGACGCCGACGATCGGCTTGTCGAAATCGCCGTCGCCGAAGCCCACGGCGCGCAGCATGGCGCGGTTGGGCGAGCGGGCGATGCCGTGGGTGATGATTCGCGAGCGGCGATTGTTCGGCACGGTGGATTCCTTCGTGGGGACTGCAGGACCGCGCGTCAGGCGCGCGGGACTTCGCGCGACGACGATAGCATCGGCGCAGGCGTCAGACAACACAGGATCGCGCCGCCTGCGATCAATGCGAATCCCGCCGCGTGGAATGCGTGCAGCCGTTCGCCGATCGTCAGCGTCGCGAAAATCGCCGCGAACACCGGCACCAGGTGCGTGAAGATCCCCGCCTGCACGGCGCCGATGCGCGCGATGCCGTAGCCGTACAGCAATATCGCCAGCAGCGTGGGAAATGCGCCGATGTAGAGGACGCCGCTGATCGTCAGCAGCGACGGTCGCGGCGCGCCGTGCACCGCGAGATCCCAGCCGAGTGCGGGAAGGGTGATGATCTGGCCGATCAATGCCGCGGCAAAGCAGAACGCCGGGAAGGACAGCGGGATCGTGCGCTCGCCGAGCTTGATCGTGTAGATTGCCCAGATGAACATGCCGACCAGCAGCAGCAGGTCCCATGCATTGAAGTCGAGTCGCAGTATCGCGCGGGCATCGCCGTGCGCGACGATCAGCAGCACGCCGGTCACCGAAATCGCGAGGCCGATCGACTCGAACAATCCGGGAGGCCGGCGCTTGATGACGGCGACGATCGCGACGATCATCACCGGAACCGCCGAGTTGAGCAGGCCCATGTTGATCGCGGTCGTACCGCTCAATCCCACATAGGTCAGCACATTCTGCGGCGCGAATCCCACGACGGCGAAAATCGCGAGCTCGCGTGTGTGGTTGCGCAGCGCGGCGATGATCGCGCGGCGCTCTTTCCACACGAACGGCGCGAGGATCAGCAGCACGATGTCCCAGCGCAGCCACGCGAGCCATACGGCGGAAATGCCGTCGAGCAACACGCGTGCGACGACGGCGTTGCTGCCCCACAGCGCGGCGGTGATGACGAGCGCCGTGAACGCCACCGGGCGCGGCGGCAGGCGTTCAAGATGGCGGACGAACAGCACGGCTACAGCCCTTCGGAAGAAAATGCGACCCGCGACCCGATGCCCACGGGTTTTGTGGCCTCGCAAGTCGCAGAAGGCGCCTATTGTCCCTGTTGTTGTTTATACCGTCCAATACATTAATAATGAAGTCATGATACCTTCTGAGTATCAATGGACCTGCGACACCTGCGCTATTTCGTCGCCGTCGCCGAGGCGCTCAACTTCGGCCGCGCCGCGCGCGTGCTGCACATCGCGCAGCCGCCACTGTCGCGCGCCATCAATGGATTGGAGGATGAGTTGGGCGCCGAGCTCTTCCAGCGCAATACGCGCGGCGTGCGCCTGACCGCCGTGGGCGCCGCGCTGCTGCCCGAGGCGCGCCGGCTGTTGCGCGACGCCGACGCGCTGCGCGAGGGCGCGCGACACCTGGCCGACGGCGACGTCGGCAACCTCGGCCTGGGCTTCATCAGCACGGCGATCTTCGGCGTGCTGCCGCAGATCATCCGCAGCTTCCACGGCACGCGGCCCGGGGTGACGCTGACGTTGCGCGAGGCGACCTCCGACGTGATGCCGGCCAAGATCAAGAGCGGCGAGCTCGACGTCGGCTTCATGCTGCCAGGCCCCGAGGATCCCGGCGTCACCTACACGCCGCTGACCTGGGAGCCGCTGGTGGCGGCGCTGCCCGCGCAACGGCAATGGCCGGCACGCGTTTCGCTTGCCGATCTTGCCGGCGAATCGTTCCTGTTGTTTCCGCGCGAAGCGGGCGTGTGGCTGTATGACGCGATCGTCGGCTTTTGCAAGCGCGAGGGCTTCGTGCCGCGCATCGACCAAGAGGCGATCCAGATGCAGACGATCGTAAGCCTGGTGGCGGCGGGCATGGGCGTGTCGCTCGTCCCGGCGTCGCTCCATCACATGCGGCGCACGGGTGTGGTATATCGGCCGTTGACGCAGAAAAGTCCCGCGGTCGAAATCGGGCTCGCGCACCGTGCGCGCGACGATTCGCCGCTCGTACGGGCGTTCGTCGCCGAGGCGCGCGAGCGCGCACGCAAGCACACATGATCATCACCCATCCCGGCTTCGATCCGGTCGCCATCGGCTTCGGCCCCTTCCACATCGCCGGCCTGTCGCTCGGGCCGTTCGCCATCCGCTGGTACGGGCTCATGTACCTGCTGGCGTTCATGCTGGTGATCGTGCTCGGCAAGATGCGCGCGAAGCAGAACATGCTGACCGGCTGGCGCGCGCTCGACGTCGACGACATGCTCTATTACGGCGTGTTCGGCACGATCCTCGGCGGGCGTCTCGGCTACGTGCTGTTCTACAAGCCGCTCTACTATTTCGCGCATCCCGCCGAAATCGTCGCCGTGTGGCAGGGCGGCATGAGCTTCCACGGCGGCTTCCTGGGCGTGCTGATCGCGATGTGGTTCTATGCGCGCGCGCGCAACAAGCGCTGGCTCGAGGTGATGGACTTCGTCGCGCCGCTGGTGCCGCTCGGGCTTGCCGCCGGACGCCTCGGCAACTTCATCAACGGCGAACTGTGGGGGCGACCCACCGATGGCAGCTGGGGCATGATCTTCCCGAACGTCGACAACCTGCCGCGGCATCCGTCGCAGCTTTACGAACTGGCGCTGGAAGGATTGCTGCTGTTCGCGATCCTGTGGACGTTTTCGAAACGGCCGCGGCCGATGGGCGCGGTATCGGGACTGTTCCTGATCGGCTACGGCTGCGCGCGCTTCACCGTCGAATTCGCACGCGAGCCCGACGACTTTCTCGGCTATCTCGCGCTGCACCTGACGATGGGCCAGTGGCTGTCGATGCCGATGATCGCCGCCGGCGTGCTGATGATGACGTGGGCCTACCGGCGCGCCGGCAGGGCACAGCCGACGATCATCGACCGGTTGAAGTGAGGGCTGCCAGCCTGAGTTATCGGGCTGCCGGTTGAGGTAACAGGGCGCCGGGGCTGGAGTAACGGGCGGCGGTCCGCCAGCGGCGGACTTGCAGCAGCCAAGCCATTTTACGACAGTAGGTGCTCACTCCACACGGCGATAATCGCCTTCAATCGCGCGCTGATGCGCATAACGGCCGCCGCTGTGGTTGATCGGCAGCAGCAGCAGCGCGAGCCCCAGCACGTCGGAAATGACGCCCGGCATGATGAACAGCAGCGCGGCCAGCACCTTGCGTCCGCTGTCGAGCAAGCCGCGGAAGATCGGCTGTTCGCCGTGCAGCACGGCGACCGTGCGCGCGCGAAACGCGCTGCGCTCGGCGCGCAGCAGCGAAAATCCGGCGATGGTCGACGCCGTCAGCCACGCCCATAACGGTACGCCCGACCAATGCGCGAAGCGCACGCTCGCATAAAGATCGAGCACCGGGAATCCGATTAGAATTGCAAACAATACGAAGCGCATGAAAACTCCTTGGCGGCCGCGGTGATCCCCGCAGTTATCCTGGTCCTGGCCACGCTGCCCGACCGCGACGCCGCCTTGCAACTGGCGGATGCACTGGTTCGCGGCCGGCTCGCAGCTTGCGTCAGCGTCGGCGCGCCGGTGCAGTCAATTTATCACTGGCGCGGTAAAGTCGAAACAGCAAAAGAAGTGCCGGTGACGATCAAGACACGCCGCGACTGCTACGCGGCCGTCGAAAAAGCCATCCGCCAAGCCCACTCCTACGAACTTCCCGAGATTGTCGTCGTCCCTATCATCGATGGATTCGCACCCTACCTCGACTGGATCGCCGCCGAAACCGCACTGCCTTCCTAGCGAATACGTTGCGTGCGCGCTGCTCGTCGCCGTATTCGCCCTGGCGCATTCGCTGCCAGCGGCGGCCGTCGAGCTTCTGCAACCGCATGAGGCATTCGCGTTGTCGGCGCGCGCCATCGACGGACAAACGCTGGAAGCGCGATTCAACGTTGCCGATGGTTACTATCTGTATCGCGACAAGCTCAAATTCAATGCCGGCGTGCCGGAATCCGTGGAATTGAAGCCCGAATTGCCGGCCGGCAAGGTGAAGCACGACGAATTCTTCGGCGACGTCGAGACCTACCGGGGCCTGCTGGTGATCCGCATCCCGATGGCGGCGATCGAATCGGGGAAGAAGCTGACCTTGGTCACCGAATCGCAGGGATGCGCGGACGCCGGCGTCTGCTATCCGCCGCAACGGCAAACGTTGACGCTGGACGTCCCGGCAGCGGGCGCCGGGCCGTCGACGCTGGTCGACGCGCCGATCGGAAGGCCCGCGTGGCTCAAATGACGATATTGCGTGACAGAAATGCCGGATGAGCCGCAAGTGAGCGCTCGCATGCCAACCAGCCGCTGGCGGCGATGGCTGCCCCGGTTGCTGATGATGGCGGCGATCGTCGCAGCGGGCATGCTCGCCGGCAAGTATGTGGGGCAGCAATTCGCGCGGTCGGCGCCGAGCGCATCGGCAGCCGGCGGCGAAGCGGTGTACGGCGTTTCGTTGCCCGATCTCGGCGGCACGCAGCAGTCGCTGCGGCAATGGCAAGGGAAGGTGCTGATGGTGAATTTCTGGGCGACGTGGTGCGCGCCCTGCCGCGAGGAGATGCCGGAACTGGTGGCCGCGCAGGCGAAATACGGCGCGAAAGGCCTGCAAATTGTCGGCATCGGCATCGATGATGCCGCTAAAATGCGGCAATTCACCGATTCCATCCATCTGAACTATCCGGCGCTCGACGGAGGTTATGGCGCGCTGGAATTGTCCAAGACGCTCGGCAACAGCGCGATGGCGCTGCCGTTCACTGTGGTCGTCGATCGCAAGGGCGTCATCGCCGTCCGGCAACTGGGGCCGCTGACGCACGAACACCTGGAATCGATTGCGGCGCAACTTCTCTGATTGCCCCTGATCGTGTGCGATAATGCGTGATCTGGTCAGATTCACCACGCATGAAATCTCCGTCTTCCAAGCCGGCCGAGCACAAGCGTCGCTCGCCGGCGACAGCAACGTCGATACTGGTCATCCACGGTCCGAACCTCAACCTGCTCGGCACGCGCGAACCCGGCATTTACGGCGCCGACACATTGGCCGCCATCGACGCGCGACTCATGCAACGCGCCCTCGCGCGCAACGCGACGCTGAAAACATTCCAGAGCAATCACGAAGGCGCGATCGTCGATCGCATACACGCGGCGCGTGACCAACATGTCGGCTACATCGTCATCAATCCGGCAGCATTCACCCATACCAGCGTCGCCATTCGCGATGCGCTGAGCGGTGTCGCGATTCCGTTCGTCGAAGTGCATCTGTCGAACGTCCACGCACGCGAGCCGTTTCGCCATCATTCGTATTTTTCCGACAAGGCCACCGGCACGATCGTCGGCCTGGGCGCGCGCGGCTATGAATTCGCCGTCGACTTCGCGCTGGATCGCCTGGAGCACTGAAGACCCATGGATCTGCGCAAACTGAAGACGCTGATCGAGCTGGTCGAATCGTCGGGCATCGCCGAGCTCGAGATCGAGGAGGGCGAGGAACGCGTCCGCATCACGCGCTCGGTGCCCGCGCCGGCCGTCGCGGCGCCCGCACCGACGACCGTGGTCACGGCCGGTCCGCCGGTCAACACGACGCCGGTGCCCGGCGCCGAAGCTCCCGCATCGCCGACGCCGCAGGACAATGTCGTCAAGAGCCCGATGGTCGGCACGTTCTATCGCTCGGCGTCGCCGGGCGGCAAGCCGTTCGTCGAAGTCGGCGACAGCATCAAGGAAGGCGATCCCCTTTGCATCGTCGAGGCGATGAAGCTGATGAACGAAATCGAATCCGACAAGACCGGCGTGATCAAGGCGATCCTGTGCGAGAACGGCCAGCCGGTGGAATTCGGCCAGCCGCTGTTCGTCGTCGGTTGACGGCGTCTCGCGCGTACCCCTGCGTGTCCTTGAACGTTCCTTCACTCACTGGCCGACGTCGGCCGGGCATTTCGTCGCCCATCGCGCGGATGGACGTGCCTTCGCGCTCGGGGCGGCCCGTCGCGCCTGGAAGGCCACCTTCGTGCTGCGCACTCCGGTATTCGCGCTCGGGGCGGCCCGTCGCGCTCATGTCGCAACGCTGATCGTTCCCGCACTTGGCCACCCGCAAATCCGCCACGCTGTTCGACAAGATCCTGATCGCCAATCGCGGCGAGATCGCGCTGCGCGTGCAGCGCGCATGTCGCGAACTGGGCATCAAGACCGTGGTCGTGCATTCCGAGGCCGACCGCGACGCGAAATACGTGCGCCTCGCCGATGAATCGGTGTGCATCGGCCCGCCGCCGTCGGCGCAAAGCTATCTCAACATCCCGGCGATCATCGCCGCGGCCGAGGTGACGGACGCGCAGGCCATTCATCCGGGGTATGGCTTCCTGTCGGAAAACGCCGACTTCGCCGAAAAGGTCGAGAAGTCCGGATTCGTGTTCATCGGTCCGCGCCCCGACACGATCCGCCTGATGGGCGACAAGGTCAGCGCGAAGGCGGCGATGACCAAGAACGGCGTGCCCTGCGTGCCGGGCTCCGAAGGCGCGCTGCCGGAAGGGCCCAAGGACATCCTGCGCATCGCGCGCGAAGTCGGCTACCCGGTGATCATCAAGGCGGCGGGCGGCGGCGGCGGTCGCGGCATGCGCGTCGTGCACACCGAGGCGGCGCTGCTGTCCGCGGTAAGCCTCACGCGCGCCGAGGCGCAGGCGGCATTCGGCAACCCGATGGTCTACATGGAAAAGTTCCTGGTCAATCCGCGGCACATCGAGATCCAGGTGCTGGCGGATTCGTTCAAGAACGCGGTCTGGCTCGGCGAGCGCGACTGCTCGATGCAGCGCCGCCACCAGAAGATCATCGAGGAAGCGCCGGCGCCGGGGATCAACCCGCGCGTGCTGACGCGCATCGGCGACCGCTGCGCCGAAGCCTGCCGCAAGATGGGCTATCGCGGCGCGGGGACTTTCGAGTTCCTGTACGAGGACAACGAGTTCTATTTCATCGAGATGAACACGCGCATCCAGGTCGAGCACCCGGTGACCGAGCTCATCACCGGCATCGACATCGTGCAGCAGCAGATCCGCATCGCCGCAGGCGAGAAGCTGACGATCCGCCAGCGCGACATCATCAAGCGAGGCCACGCGATCGAGTGCCGGATCAATGCCGAGGATCCGTACACGTTCGTACCGTCGCCCGGGCGCATCACGTCGTACCACGCGCCGGGCGGGCCGGGCATCCGCATCGATTCGCACGTTTACCAGAACTATTTCGTGCCGCCCAATTACGACTCGATGATCGGCAAGGTGATCGCGTACGGCGACACGCGCCAGCACGCGATCGCGCGGATGCGCATCGCGTTGTCGGAAATGGTGCTCGAAGGCATCAAGACCAACATCGCGCTGCACCAGGAACTGCTGCTCGATGCGTCGTTCCTGCGCGGCGGCACGTCGATCCACTTCCTCGAGGAGCGGCTCGCCAAGCGCAAGCTCGGCGGATGAACGCATCCGTGGGCGTCGCCTCGCGCAGCGGGGAGAGGGCCGGGGTGAGGGGCGGTCGATGAGCGGACGACATGCGAGTTTTCCGGCGCTGCGCTTCGATGTCGATGCGCAGGATGCCGAGCGCTGGTCCGACGCGCTGCTCGACGCGGGCGCGCTGTCGGTCGACCTGTCCGATCCGCGCGCCGACACCGCCGCCGAGACGCCGCTCTATGGCGAGCCGGGCGAGCCGGGCGCAGGACTGTGGCCGCTGTCGCGGATCAACGCGCTGTTCGCCGCCGATGCGGATGTCGATCGCATGCTGTCCGACGCGGCCGCGGCGATCGGTGCCGCCGCGCCGCTGTGCGAGCGCTATCCGGTGGCCGAGCAGGATTGGGTGCGCGAAACGCAGCGCCAGTTCGAGCCGATCGAAATTGGCGCGGGATTCTGGATCGTGCCTTCGTGGTGTGTACCGCCCGATCCCGCGGCGATCAACCTGGCGCTCGACCCCGGCCTCGCGTTCGGCACGGGATCGCATCCCACCACGCGGCTGTGCCTCGCGTGGCTGCGCGAAACCGGCGTCGCCGGCGCGCGCGTGCTCGACTACGGTTGCGGCTCGGGCATCCTGGCGATCGCCGCCGCCCGGCTCGGCGCGCGCGAGGTGCGCGGCATCGACGTCGACCCGCAGGCGATCCGCGCGAGCACCGACAACGCTCGCAGCAATGGCGTCGCCGCTCATTTTTCGCTGCCCGACGCACTCGGCCCCGGTCGCTACGACCAGGTCGTCGCCAACATCCTCGCCAATCCGCTGATCGTGCTCGCGCCGGCGCTGTCGGCGCGGGTGCGCGAAGGCGGCCGCATCGCGCTTTCGGGCATCCTCGACGACCAGCAGGCCGCCGTATCCGAAGCCTATGCGCGTTGGTTTACACTCGCGCCGTGGCGCCGCGCCGATGGCTGGGTGTTGCTGCACGGTGAGCGGCGTGCCGCTCCCTGACGCGCGGCGGATATCACTCCGGCAATCCCGGCACGCCGCTGCAATGCCTACGCGATGACCGAAGAAAAATACACCCGCTGCCCTTCGTGCAAGACGGTCTTCCGCGTCACCGATGCGCAGCTCGCATTGCGCGACGGCATGGTGCGTTGCGGCCATTGCCAGACGATCTTCGACGGCCGCGCCGCGCAGATATCACTCGCGCCGAGGCCCGTCGCCGACGACGAGGTCATGGACGAGGCGATGCTCGGCCCGCCGACGGTCACGCTGCGCAGCTCGCGTGCATTGGAGCCGTTGCCGCCGGTCGAACATCCTTCGCAGATCGAGCCGCGGTTGCACGACGAAGGGGTCGCGGCCGCCGGACCGGCCACCCATACCGTCGCGCCCGACCGCGGTGACACGGCCGACGCGCGAGACACGGCGCCGGACGACGTCGACTTCGAGCATCGGTTCGCATGGGACCGCTCCGCGCGACGACGGACACGGCGCACCTGGGTCCACGCGCTGGCCATCCCGCTTCTGCTGCTGCTGTTGGCCGCCCAACTCCTCTATCACTTCCGCGATGCGATCGCCGCGCACTGGCCGACGACGCGGCCGGCGCTGACCAGCCTGTGCGCGACGCTGGGCTGCGCCGTGCGGCCCTTGCGCGACGTCGGCGCGCTGTCGATCGACGCCTCCGACCTGCAGGTGGACCCGGCGCACAAGGGCCTGCTGATCCTCACGGCGACGGTGCGCAATCGCGCTGCGTATGCGCTCGCGTATCCCTATCTGGAACTGACGTTGACCGACGCACAGGACCAGGTGGTCGTGCGCCGCGCGTTCGCACCCGTCGAATACCTGAGCGGCACCGTGGACTTGGGCGCCGGGCTGCCCGGCAATGGCGAAGCGGCGCTCAAGCTCTTCATCGACGCCAGCGCCACGACGCAGGCCGGCTATCGGCTGTATCTGTTCTATCCCTGACACGGCGCGCCGTTTTGGTGCGCAATTCATTTCGCCGTCCCGGGCCATGGAATCGCCGGCTCGACGTCACGCCGCAGCCCTGCCTCGGCGCCTGTGTCCACCCCATTATCGTGCGATGACTTTCAAAGCGTCGTTGCCTCAATTTGCAGCAACGCACCTGTCTGGCGCACACTGCACGAAGGGTCGCACGTTATTGGTGCGCAAGATATTGCGCATGCATCGGGTCGCCGAAATAATGTTTTCATATTCATATGGTTACATATGATAATTCGAATGGCACGTTTATGGCTAAAGCAGTTCGGTCATCGTGCATCGATGTCGCCGCCGGCGTTTTTGTCGCGCAGTCCGCTGCGGCGCATTGACCACCGCATTTCCCCATTCCAATCCTTCCCGCCACTTTCAGGAGCTTTCGCATGACCACCGGTGCCGACGTACTCAAGCTGATCAAGGAAAAAGAGGTCAAATTCGTCGATCTTCGATTCACCGACACGCGTGGCAAGGAGCAGCACGTCTCGGTGCCGGCCAAGATATTCGACGCGGGCAAGTTCACCGACGGCCATGCGTTCGACGGCTCGTCGATCGCCGGATGGAAGGGCATCCAGGCGTCCGACATGCTGCTGATGCCCGATCCGTCGACCGCCAACATCGATCCGTTCCTGGATGAAGTGACGCTGCTCCTCACCTGCGACGTGATCGAGCCGAGCGACGGCAAGGGCTACGAGCGCGACCCGCGCTCGCTGGCGCGCCGCGCGGAGGCGTACCTCAAGTCGACCGGCCTCGGCGACGTCGCGTACTTCGGCCCCGAGCCCGAGTTCTTCATTTTCGACTCGGTCGAATTCAAGGTCGACATGTCGGGCAGCTACTGCAAGGTGTTCTCCAGCGAGGCCGCGTGGTCGTCGGCCGACAAGTTCGACGGCGGCAACATGGGGCACCGCCCCACCGTCAAGGGCGGCTATTTTCCGGTGCCGCCGGTCGACAACCTGCAGGACATCCGCTCGGCGATGTGCCTCGCACTGGATGAAATGGGCGTCGAGGTCGAGGTTCACCATCATGAAGTGGCGAATGCCGGCCAATGCGAAATCGGCACGAAGTTCGCGCCGCTGGTGCAACGCGCGGACTGGCTGCAGATCCTCAAGTACGTCGTGCACAACACGGCGCACGCGTACGGCAAGACGGCGACGTTCATGCCGAAGCCGATCGTCGGCGACAACGGCTCGGGCATGCACGTCCACCAGTCGGTGTGGAAGGACGGCAAGAACCTGTTCTCGGGCGACGGCTATTCGGGCCTCTCCGAATTCGCGCTGCACTACATCGGCGGCATCATCAAGCACGCGCGCGCGCTCAACGCGATCACCAATCCGGGAACCAATTCGTACAAGCGGCTCGTTCCGGGGTTCGAGGCGCCGGTCAAGCTCGCGTATTCGGCGCGCAACCGCTCGGCGTCGATCCGCATTCCGTACGTGTCGAGCCCGAAGGGCCGCCGCATCGAAGTGCGCTTCCCCGATCCCACGTGCAACCCCTACCTCGGTTTTTCGGCGATGCTGATGGCGGGCCTCGACGGCGTGCAGAACAAGATCCATCCCGGCGATCCGGCCGACAAGAACCTGTACGACCTGCCGCCCGAGGAGGACAAGAAGATCCCGAC
>Ga0070679_100005752_pt1 | contig 11502 bp, 13 predicted proteins | sample KBSC63BmetaG_FD_65652 | JGI IMG/M metagenome (GOLD analysis project Ga0070679, IMG submission 65652) | Corn rhizosphere microbial communities from Kellogg Biological Station, Michigan, USA - KBS C6-3B metaG | ecosystem: Host-associated > Plants > Roots > Rhizosphere | place: USA: Michigan... | reverse complement strand
CTCGTCGTGCTCGGCGCGCTCGCCTTCGTTCCGCTGGTCCACGGCGCCGGCGCCGACGAAGACATGAGCGGACGCCGCGAGCTGCAGATGAGCCACTGCCCTTCGGCCGTCGGCGGCGCGAGCACTCGCGTCGCCAACATCGACGGCGGCGTGACCGTAACGGTGCGGGCGCCACTCGATCCCGTCGCGCAGACGGAGATCCGCCGGCGCGTGCAGTATCAGCTCGAGGTGGTCGATCGCCCCGAGCGCGGCGCCATCGAGCACACCGGCCTCGGCACCGGCAGCGGCCGCTATGGCTTCTGCCCGGGAATGATGGAGCGCACCTCCATTTCCGTCGAGTGGACCACCGACGGGGCCAAGATGATCATTCGCGCCGACCGGCCGGAGGATGTCCGCCGCTTGCAGACGACCACGCGGCGGCGCGCGCGCGTGCTCGGCGAAAAGCTGCGGCGGACGGCGGCGCGATGAGACACGAGAACGACGACCTCGCGCAGCTGCCGGTTCACGTTCGACGCGTCATCGCTGGCAACGGCGACATGCACAGCGAGAACGAGGTCTATTGCCTGCCGCGCGGCCATTCGGTCGCGGTCGCCGAATGCGAGGCCTGCGCCCACCATGCCGGGGCGGACATCGACCTGCTGCACCACCGCAACTACGTGCTCTGCCGCCGCCTGACCGTGGAGACCGCGCGCGCCGGCGTCGCGGCGCGACCGGCCGTGCTGCGCCGCCGCGCGCTGGGAGACGCGACCGCGGGCGAGCACACAACCGTTTCCGAGATCATGACCGCCGATGTCTGGTGCGCGCGCGAAGATCTCGATCTTGCGTCGCTGCGCCGGTTCCTCGCCGAACGGCACATCACGGGCGTGCCCGTCGTCGACGCGCTCGGACGCTGCATCGGCGTGGTTTCGCGAGCCGACCTCCTGTGCGCGCGCGAACACGACGCATTTGTACGCGACGTGATGGAGCGTCTCACCTTCGTGCTGCCGGAGACCGCCAGCATTTCGCAGGCAGCCGCCCTCATGGCGCTCGAGCACATCCACCGCATTCCCATCGTCACCGACGACGAGAAGGTGGCCGGCCTGGTCTCGTCGATCGATGTTCTCGCCTGGCTCGCCCGTCACGACGGCTACGTCGTGCCCCGTTAGCCGTCCCTCGAGCCGGTGGAACGATCAATGCTACCGGTGTCGAAGAGGGGGATGGACCATGACGCGAATCATCGAGGTCACGATGCTGCTGCTGGCAGGCGGCGTGGCGGCTGCCAATACCACGACAGGCGACGACAGAACGGGCAAGAAGGAGCATGACATGCTCAACTGCCCGTCGGCGGTTCCGCATGCGAAATCGGCCGTGGAGGACATCAAGGACGGCGTCGTCGTCACCGTCGTCTCCAGCGATCCCGAGGCGCGCCGCGAAATCCAGTTCCGCGCGCACCGACAAGAGGAGGTCGCGATGCAATCGGCCCGTGGCTCGCTCGAGCACACTGGCGCCGGCACGGGCAGCGGCAAGTTCGGATACTGCCCGGGCATGATTCAGGGAACGCGCGTCGCCGTCGAGGATGTGCCGAGCGGTGCGCGCCTGACCGTGCGCGCGGCGTCGGAGCCGCAGGTGCAATTACTGCAGCAGATGACGCGAGAGCGCCTTCGCGACCTCCCCGCGAAGCGCTGACCCGCGGGCGACTCGAAGCGAAGCGCCTCGATCGGATCGAGCCGCGCGGCCTTGCGCGCCGTGTTGCGCGGCCTGGCGCCGACCGCCATGCGCACGCCGATCTCGCGCGTCCGCTCAGCGTGGGCATCGAGCCGTAGCCGCCATGCGCGGAGTTCTTGTCGAGTCGGTGCCGTTGTCGCTGATGGGCGGGCTCGTCGGGCTGCTCTTCGGCCTGTTCATGAAGTCAGCCGCGTCGCTTGCATGCGCTCGTGCGTAACCTCATGCCGTGCGGATCGCAGACGCCGAGCGCCGGCGTCGATCTGACGCGCACCTCCCGTGGGCGCGGCAGCCTGGGCCGCGTTGTCGACGAGGTTGAAGGCTCACAGCGTCGCCACGTTGGCGGCCTGCGCGCACGCGCGGCCGATGGTCAGCACCGGGCACGGCCCATGTCTGAGCACCTGCTCGGCCACCGATCCGAGCAGCAAATGCGAGACGCCGCGCCGCCCGTGCGTGCCCATCACGATCAACTCCGCTTGCTCGCGTTCGGCGAACGCGCAAATCACGTCTGCCGGCATGCCCTCGAGCACGACGCATTCGATCGACAGGTGCTCGCGGTCCAGCTTCGCGGCCGTCGACTCGAGGTGCGCCCGCGCTCCGCGCGCCAACGCTTCGAGCTCCTCCGGCGTCGGCACGAACGCCGCGTCGGGGGTGGCAACGATACCGGCCGAAAAGACGTTCAACAACGTCACGTCCGCGCCGAGCCGGACCGCGAGCTCGCACCCGTATTCGGCCGCCGCCATCGATGTGTCGGAGAAATCGATCGGGATCAGTATTCGCTGCATCATGAGCGAGGCTCGAAGCACGTGACGTGCCGACGGCAACGTCCCGTTTCGCCAGCGCGCGCGCGCCGAATCTGCGCCGCAATCAGCCCGCGACGCAGCTCTTGCGCGAATCACGGCGTTCGAGAACCGCTTGCTCGACGGCACGCTGATTGCTCAGCGACACGCCGGGAGGCGACACATGAACGACAAGAGCATCATGGTGGCGGTCGACTTCGGCTCGACCTCGAACCGTGCACTGGATGTAGCGATCGATCTGGCGAAGCGGCTCGCGGCGCCTCTCGATCTGGTGAATGTCTGTCCGTCGGTCCCGTTCGGCATGTCCGAGGAGAACACGCCGTACGTCACGACCGCGAAGGCCGAGCTCGCGTCGCTCGCCGCGCGCGCCGAGACGGCCGGAGTGACCGCGCGGACGTACGTCCGCTGCGACAACCCGGTCCTCGGGCTGCTCGAGGCCATCGACGACCTCTCTCCGCAGCTGGTGGTCCTCGGCAGCCACGGACGCGCCGGCGTCTCGCGCGTGCTGATGGGTAGCATCTCGGAGTCGGTCACACGCCGCAGCCATGTGCCCGTGCTGATCGTGCCCGCGCCCGAGCGTGAGAAGCTCGCCAGGCTGACGGCGTGGAGCTGCCGCGAGTGTGGCCACATCCTCGTCGACGGCGAGTCTGCCGAGAGCTGCTCGCGCTGCAGCGCTCATCCGGCGCATTGGCTCTCGGCCGTCATCACGAGCGACCCGGTCGACATCGCCGAGCCCAGCGTCGGCGAAGGCGCCGCCACTGGGGTCGCCGCTCCCGAGACGCAGGACGGGCCTTCGATGTTCGTGACCTCGCCGGCGGGTAGCTACGATCGCACCACGCCGAACGCTGAAATTCGCATCCGCCGCTTCTAGCCCACAAACAGACGCTTTGTTGCTCAGCCCACCACGAGGCGCGCAAGCGATTCCATTGGCCCGCCAATCGCAGTAGCTGCCGTCATGCGACCCCGAGTCCTCGTCGTCGACGACGAGCCCAACGCGCGCTCGGCGCTGAGCGAGCTTTTGCGCGACGAGAGATACGAGGTCGCCAGCGCCGCGGACGGCCGCTCGGCCAAGAGGTGGTGCTCGTGTCCGCCCGGCCGCAACCAAGCAGCGTGACTGCGCCGTTCATCGGGTCGGCCACAGCGCCCGCAGTCTGGTCGACATCCGCCCGCCGACGCCGTTCCACACGGTGCTGCATGTGGGCGGCGCCGTCTCCCCGGAACGCACGCTCGCGAGCGCGCGCGTCTTCTGCCGGCGCCATGGTGCCGTCGACGCAGCGCGTGCGTCGACTGCGTCCACCTGCAGGCGTGGCGCGCCGCGCCGGAGCTGCGGCTCTATTGCACCGTGGACAGCGCGGAGCCGGTCGGCCACTGGATGCGCGCCGAGCCGCGGCCTCCGGCGTCCATCACCTGCTCGTCTTCGATCGCCAGCGGACGCTGGTGGGCCTGGCCTGTCGCTGCGACCTCGCGCGTGGCGAGGGACGCGAGGTCTCGGAGGTCATGTCGAGCGACGTGTTTGCCGTCGAGCCGGCGACCCCGCTCGGCATCGTGGCCGCAGCGTTGAAACAGCTCCAGATCGGCTGCCTGCCGGTCGTGTCCGGCCCACTCGTGTTCGGCATCGCGACGAGATCTAGATCGCGCCGGCGTCCCGGTCTGAATCGACCCGCGCCAGCGTCAACACCGGGCAGCGCGCGCAGTTGAGCACCTTGTGCGTGACGCTGCCGAGGACGAGCTCACCGAGCCCGCGATGTCCGCGCGTCGTCATGACGATGAGATCGGCAGCGGACTCCGCCGCGGTGCGTACGATGACCGCGGCGGGATCTCCGCTGTCGACGAGGATGCGCGGCCTGATGTCATGCCGCGCCGACTCCTCGACGAGCCTTCGCACTTCGGCATGCGCCCGACCGAGGTCGTCCGCGGTCGCGTGCGGCAGCGGCCGCTGCAAGTAACCCTCGACGGCGCTGCGCAGCTGGCCTGGTCCTGCGATCACGTGCAACACGTCGACCTCGGCGCCTGCCGAGGACGCGGCGAGCTCGCAGGCGTAGGCCACCGCATGGACGGAGCGCGCCGAGAGATCGACGGGGACGAGCAGCCGGCGAATGAACATCGCTCAGTGCCCCGCTTCGCCGTGACCGACAAAGAGCACGGCGATGACGACCGAGAGAAACGAGGTCAACAGGACGACGGGCAGAAGCGGAAGACGTGCCAGCATGACGAGCCTCCTGGCCCTGCGGACTGCAACTGCGGCGCCAGAAGAGCGACCGTTTGCGACGGCGATCGTGAGCGCCGATCCGCCGCACTCCTTGCGCCCCGCTGCGGTCCCCGCGCACCGCTTGCGGCCGCGCTACTTCTTCAGACCACGGACGTAAGCGACGAGGCCGTCGATCTGGTCGGGGCGCAGCTTGGTCTTGTACGCCTCCATCTCCTGGGCCACGCCGTTCTTCAGCCGCTTGAGCCCGTCGCTGATGGCGGCCTTGACCTTGTCATCGGCGAGCGCACCCTGCCACGCCGCGCTCGACATGTCGCCCACCGCCATCTTCTTGCCCTGCTCGGTCTGTCCCTTGCCGTCGGGCCCGTGGCACGAAGCGCACTTGGCGCGCCACAGCCGATCGATCTGCGGATTCGGCTCCGCGTACGCCACCGACGAAACCAACGCAACCAACGCAACCAACATCATCCAACGCATGGTCATTCTCCTCCTCGTGAAACGATCGTGTAGAGAAACCAGAACATCCCCGCGGCCATGAAGGCGCCGCCACCGACGACGAACAGGATGAACGCCGTCGGATGGCGCCAGGTGAGGCTGGCGATCTCGATCATCAGCCCGAGCATCACCAGGCCACCTGAAGCGCGTAGCCGACGCTCGAGCGTTGTCTCGTTCATCGCTTCTCCTCCTTGGGCCACAGCGCCAGCGCGTCGACCTGCGCGACGTCGTGCACGGTTCCGTGGCACCTCTTGGTCAGACAGGACTTGGTATTGGCCTGGATCGCGGCCATCTCACCCTTGTGGGTGACGGACTCGAGAAACGAGCGCGCGCCGGCGTGGCAGTGCAGACACTCGCGGTTGTTGTAGGGAGAATAGAGCTCGATCTTCGAGGGGATCGTGCCCGCGTACTGCACCCAGACGTGGCGCAGCCCGCGCAGCTTGGCCTTGTAGTCGCCGTAGAGCGTGTAGTTGGTGTGGCAGGCAAAACAGGCGGTCTCTTGCGGCACGCGGTTGTATTGCCAGTGCTGCGCGGCGAGGTGCTCGACGTCGTCGATGTGCAGGCTCTTGCCGTAGCGCTGCATGACGTGGCACGAGGTGCAGAACGCGACCGTCTTGGTCCGTTCCACGTGCTCCTCGAGGCCGGCGAGGCCCGCGGCCGCGGGCACGACGACGATGGCGAGAAACGCGAAGACGCGTCCGGCCCGCCGCAACGTCAGCGACGGATGCAGAACGACCGGCGCCAGTAGGAGCAGCGCGACGACGAGAAGCAGGATGAGCAACGTCATGGGTGGCACGCCAGGCACATCGAGTTGTGCGATATCTCGTTCCGGTCGTGGCGGGATTGCCAGCCGGGAGGATGCGGATCGCCGCCGATGCCACCGACGCGATGGCAGTCGACGCAGATCGAGCGCGCGCCCTGATCGTGGCAGCCAGCGCAGCGCGTGATGTCCTGGCGCGCGGCGGTTCCGTGAAACTCACGCGAACCGGGGAAGGACCAGCCCACGGGGTGCGGATCGCGCGGGTTGGCCGCCTGCGGCGTCAGGTTCTGTTGCGTGTGGCAATTCTCGCAGAAGCTCGAGCCGTGGCAGCGTCGGCACGACGCCGGATCGCCTTGTGCCTCGACGGAGTGGCGGCCGAGGAAGTCGTTGCGGTGGATGAAGCCCGCGTCGACGCGCTCGGGGAATTTCACCTCGATCTTCGTCGACACGGTATTGGCGTGGCAGTCGCTGCAGAAGGTCTGCTCGTGGCACTGCGTGCAGGTGGCGCCGGCGGCGCGCGCCGAGCGGCCGTGCTCGCGCACGAAGTTCCCCTGGTGCGAGAACATCGATACCGGCTTGAGCGGATAGCGCGATAGATCGATGTGGCAGCGGCTGCAGCGGCCGTCGTCGTACTCCTGCTTGTGCTCGTGACACGACAAGCAGGCGCTCATCGGCGGCGCGGCGTCGGCGGCGCGCAGCGGGTTCGGTAGCGACTTGTGGCAGACGCTGCAGTCTTCCTTCACGCGATCGATGTGATCGGCGTGCGACATGCGCAGCGTCGGCTCGCGCTCGGGCCACGGCAGCGCGCGCTTTACGTCCGTATGACAATTACTGCACTTGCCCTGCTGCTTCTGCTCGCGATGGCACTCGAGACACTTCTCTTCTTTGGGCAGAACCCGCTTGTCGAGCGTCTTGGCGTCGTAGATCTCCTCGTGGCAGGCGATGCACTCGACCTTGGCGTTCTTGTGCACCCCGTGCGGCGCGCGGATCGCGTCGACGCCGTAGTTGAGGCGGATGGTCAGCCAGGGCGCGCACGACGCGGTGGCGACGACGAGGAGGCACAGGCCGAGGCGCTTCACTGGCGCACCCGGACGCGATAGACCGCGTTGTAGACGAGCTTGGCCATGCACTCGAAGCGGCTCGTCACCTGCGGCGTGGTGTCGGCGATGGCGGTGACGACGGCACGCCAGCGCGCCGAGATGTCCCAACCGAGCGTGGCGGCGCTGGTGAACGACAGCGTCTGTCCGTTGATCGGCTGCTCGAGCGAGTACAGATCGAGGTCGAGCGTGGCGACCCAGACGGCCGAGAGGCGCTGGATCGCGTAGAGCCGCGCCTGAACGTAGCCGTTGGCCGTCGCCAGCCGAAGGAAGCGGACCTCCGCGGCGAGCGTGGTCTCGAACGCCGGGCCGAGCGACGCGCTCACCCGACCGCCGCCCTCTTGGCCGAAGCCCGCCTCGGCGAGGATCACGTGATAGTCGGCCTCGGCGCGCAGACGCGAGATCGGCCGCCACCAGACGTTTCCGCCGGCTTGGTCGCGCGTCTCTTGCGAGAACACCGACAAGATCGAGCTGCGTGGCAGGAACAGGTCGGGCGAAGTGCGGCGATAGTCGGCGCCGATCTGCAGGGCCGACAGCGGCTGCCAGGTGGCCGCGAGATCGCCTTCGGCGAGGCGCAGCTCGAGCAGGCTGAGGAGCGCATAGCCGGTCAACACCAGCGAACGCCCCACTCGCCAGCGCCCGTCGACGCCGAGATCCTGACGCGCCTGCAGGCCGTCCTTGAGCATCTCGAGGAACGACGCGCCCACTTCGCTGTCGACGGTGAGTCGCCAGAAGAGCCGGCCGCCGGTCATGAAGTCGCCCTGGTGCACGCCGAAGCGCGGCGTCACCGGCACGCCGCCGTAGACGTTGAGCCCGACGCGCCGCCAGATGCGCACCGTCGCCGAGGCGCCGTCCATCGGCTGCAGGCGCGCCGCGCCGCCGAAGATGAGCTGGCGCCCGAGACGCAGCTCGAGCCGGCGATCGAAGAGCTTGCCCTCGACGAAGCCGATGTCGAGGTCGCCGGTGGCCCCCTCGAGCACCGGCGCGGCGCCGAGCGTGAGCTCGCCCCAGCCGGAGACGACGAGCCGCAGATCCTCCACGTGACGGAGGCGCACGTCGCCGACGTCGAGAGTGACCGATTGGATCACCGGCACCGACGAGTAGAGGATACCGTCGCGCGGATCCTGGCGACCGGCGACCATCGTCGTGATGGTGGCGTCGACGGTCTCGGCGCGGACTTCCGCGGCGACGAGGAGCAACAGCAGCGAGCTGGCGAGCGCGCTATTGCACATCGACGACTCCGTCGAGGTGCTTGCCGCCGACGATGAGGCCACCCGACGCGTTCATCGTCGCCGGATGGCAGCGCGAGCAATCGGCGAGCGAGGTCACGCCCGCGTGCGCGCTCGTGGCCGGCGGGATCGCGTGGCAGGAGCCGCAGCTGGCGGCGCCGTTGCCGGGCACCCAGGTCGGCGTTGCGTCACCATGACAATAAGTCCCGCTGCAGGTGGCGCCGTTCCAGCTGGGCTGCGCCCCGCCGGCGCGCGCGAGCATGCCGCTGCCGGGCGGGAACACCTGCACCGTCGGATGATCGATGTGGCCCGGGCTGTCGACCGCGGTCGGGACCACGTGGCACTCGGTGCAGCCGATGGGCCCACGAAGCTCGTGCGGCGCCTGCGCGTGGCTCAGGTGCGCGCCGCCGGGCGTGGGATGACACGACAGGCAGGTGCCGCCGTCGTCGCCGAGGCTGACCTTGCCGTCGGCGTGCAGCGCGTCGCCGACGATGTGCGCGCTGTTGTCGGCCACACGGCCGTGGCAATCGCCGCAGCGGTTGCTCGCGTGGTTGGCGGGCGGAACGCCGTGGCAGCTCCCGCAGGTCGCCTCGCCCGGCCCGCCGTTCCACGCCGGCGTTGCGTCACCATGACAATAAGTGTTGCTGCATCGAGTGCCGTCCCACGCCACCGTGACCCGCGCGCGCGTCATCACGCTCCCGTCGGCGGCGAAGAGATGACCGACGTCGCTGTAGCTCGTCGGCTTGACGTGACACGAGGTGCAGTCGTACTTGCGCGCGTGCGCGAGGTGCGCGCCCGTCGCCGGCGGCTGGTCGTGACAGACTGTGCAGCCCGTCGGGCCGTCGGCGTGACACTTCAGGCACGACTTGCCCGACGTGCCGCCCGCGAAGTCGGTCCCGTGACACTTCTGGCAGGTGGCGAAATTCCAGCCCGTCGACTGCAACAACGTGCCGTGGAAATCGGGACTGGCGGGATCGGCGATGCCGTCGGGGTGGATCTGCTCGCACGCGGAGGCGCTCGCGCACGGGCGCCCGTCGTCGACGGGACGCGCCGCGCCGCAACCGACGGCGAGCAGTCCGACGAGCGCCATACGCAACTACTGCTTCTCCCGCGGATAGGGCGGAACGTACGGATTGGAGATGTTGTGCACCTTGTCGACCGCGAAGTCGGCATCGCTGCCATGGCACGTGTCGCAGGTCTCGATGACCGCGCCGCTGCCGTCGGTCCAGGTGTTGATGGCGGCGTGGCCGGCCGTGCTTGCGTCATCGTGACAAGAAGTGCAGACGCGCGTCGACGGCGTCAGCCACGCGATGTTGCTGCACGTGCCCGCCACGCACGACTGGCCGACTCCGCACGGCATCGCAGTCGAGCAGGCGCCGCCCGCGTCGACGTGGCAGGTCTTGCAGTTGCGCACGTCCTGCGGGAAGAGGTCGGTGTCGAACGTGGTCACGCCGTTGTTGAAGCCGACGGCGCTCAGCACGCCCGGCGCGACCAGGTTGTTGCGCTCGGCGTAGCCGTCGCGCAGGCGCGAGAAGTGGATGCCGTGCAGGAGCACGCCGAAGTCGATCGACTGATTCGGCGTCGGATCGGTGACGATGACGCAGGTGTCGAGGACGATGTCGCCGTTGGTGTCCTGGCAGGTCTCCCAGCCGGCGGCGTTGCCCGGACATTGCGCGTCCGCGGTGCAGGCGATGCCCTTCGAGCCCACGGTGCGATCGACCGATCCGCGCGTGTGGCAGTTGGTGCACTCGCTGCCGACGGTCTGTCGTCCACCGCCGTGCGCCTGCACGTTGACGTGGCACGAGTTGCACGCGGCGTCGGCCACCACCTGGCGCGGGCGGATCGGCGCGGCCGCGCCGACGGCGAAGTCGGTCACGCTGTTGGCCGCGAAGCGGACCGACGCGCCGTTGATCGTGCTCGCCTTGTTGATGTAGAGCCACAGCGTGTAGGTGCCCGCCAGGTTGGGCCGCACGAACGGCGCGGTGGTGTTGTACGGTGCGATCGCCAGCGTCGGGAACACCGACGGGAAGACGTAGGTGTAGCTGCCGGACGTGGCGTCGAACGTGAGCGTTCCGCTCGACTTGATGGTGAGCGGCCCGTAGACGCGCTGCCGATCGTCGGTCGGGCCCGACAAGATCGCCGTGCCCGAGAGCGTCGCATCCGTCTTGAGCGTCGAGACCACCGCGCCGGTGCCGTCGACGAGCTGGAACGTCAAGGTCGGCGTATCGGTACCGACGACGAACGAGCCGGCGGCGCCGCTCCCACCGGCGAGCGCGACGTTGACCAGCTTCAGCCCGGGCGAGCGGGTCACCTGTAGCACCTCGTGCACCGCCGACACCGGCGCCAGGCCCGGCGCATCGGCCGGATGGCAGGTGCTGCATTGCGCGTCGTCGCTCTGCGTCGGGTGCGTCTTGCGGAAGCAGGTCCCCGTCGGCACGTCGCAGGTGGCGAAGTCGCCGAAGACGCCGCACGACGCGTCGGTGGTGCACGCGCCCGCCGGCGGCTTGCCGAACGCGCGCGGCGGGTTCAACGTGCCGCTGTCGAAGAAGACGTTGTCGTGGCAGGTCCCGCACGCCATCCGCGACGCGCTCTTCCAGCGATTGTCGGCGTGGCACTTGGCGCAGTCCTTGAGCCCGTCCGGCATCGACGGAAACTCGACGTCGGTGAACTCGGCGAGCGTCGCGTCGGCGGGAAGGCCGTACTCGGGATGCGCGACACCGGGAGCCATCTGGTCGACGCCGCGATGCGCGCCGTGAACCTTGCGCACCGTCGGATTGACGCTGTAGCCGTCGAGGTTGTGGCAGAGCTTGCAGGTGGCGATCGGCGTGGCGTCGAGCGCGTAGTTTCCCTCGGGCGAGAAGCCGGGGATGATGTGCGCCTGATACGACTTGCCCGACATCGCGCCGCGATGGCAGGCGAAGCAGGTCGACTTCTCGCTCGGTCCGCTGGCGAAGACTTCGGCGGTCGCGTTGCCGATCTGCAGATCGATCGTCGGGAAGAGCTGGTCCTTGTCGTCCTTGCTCTTGGCCCACACGCCGACGGTATAGGTGCCGGGCGCCTCGTCGCTGACGGGCGCCAGCGTGAAGCTGAGGGTGCCGTCGGCCGCTTGCGTCAGGTTGTTCTGCGACGGGTCGGCGAGCTTGGGATTCCCGAGGTTGATGAAGTGATGCTGGCCGTCGGACGCGGCACGATCGGTGACGCAGTTGAGCAGCTT
>Ga0070679_100005751_pt1 | contig 11503 bp, 10 predicted proteins | sample KBSC63BmetaG_FD_65652 | JGI IMG/M metagenome (GOLD analysis project Ga0070679, IMG submission 65652) | Corn rhizosphere microbial communities from Kellogg Biological Station, Michigan, USA - KBS C6-3B metaG | ecosystem: Host-associated > Plants > Roots > Rhizosphere | place: USA: Michigan... | reverse complement strand
TGGTCATGCCGGGAACGAGGCCGATGACGGCGAAGCAGGCGCCCATCAGGACGAAGCCGACGAACTGCAGCCTGCGATGGCCGATCCGGTCCATCCGCGCGATCGCGAGGACGTAGCCGGGCACAGCGGCGACGGCGAAGATCGCGAGTTCGATGGCTATCGTCGCCGTCTGGGACGCGTGCGGGGCAATGAGGACAATGATCTGCGGGGTGGAGATCGTGTTGCCGTAGTAGGCGTAGTCGAGGAGGAACCAGCAGCCCGCAGTGCCGGCCAGCGTCAGCAGGAGCGTGCGGCTCGCTAGGAGCTCCCGCACGCCCCGACGCGCACCGGGCTGCCGGGCGGGCCGGATCTGATACCGGGGCGGCTCGGGCATTGTGCGGCGCAGCCAGACGGCAACGGCCGCTGGGACGGCACCGAGGCCAAGCAGGAGACGCCAGGTCAGGCCCGAGCTGGCACCGCTGCCGAGCAGGGCCAGGGCGGTCAGCGGGCCGATGATGAGGCCGACCGCCTGAGCGGAGAAGACCAGCCCGATCATCCGTCCGCGGTTGGTGTGATGGGAGTACTCGCTCATCAGCACGGCGCTGACCGGGTAGTCGCCACCGACGCCGAACCCGAGCAGGAACCGGAAAGCGACCAGCATGGCCAAGTTCAGGGAGAGTGCCGAGCCAATCGCCGCGAGGACCATCATCGCGGCAGAGATCCAGTACACCTGGGTGCGGCCGATCACGTCGGCGAGCCGCCCGAAGGCCATCGCGCCAAGAAAGGCCGCGCCCAGCATGACAGCGTTGAGCAGAGCGAGCTGGGCAGCACCGAGGTGCCACTGCCCCTTCAGCAAGGTGGAGACAATGCCGATCACGAACAGGTCATAGGCGTCGGTGAAGAACCCGATGCCTGACACGAGCAGTGCGCGCCGACGCACGCCCTGCAGCGCCGCTTCCATGGGTGATCCGGTTAGAGCCGCGGTCCGGATCTCGGGCACTGGCGCTCCCATCTGTCTCCGGTAATGCCACTGGCTGGCCGATACCCTGCCGATCACACACGCTCTCATTCAGTGAACAATTTATGTACTTAAGGAAACGCTACGTCATCCTTTAGATGAACAGAAAGTGAATGCAAGAGGTCAGCAAGGTGAATTAGCTACGTCTCATACCGATCTGATGGTCAACGTCGCGGATATGATCGCCTTATGCTGGAGATCCGGGAGTGCGCTCTGTGCGGGAACGAATTTGTTCCCCGACGCGAGCACGCCCGCTTCTGCTCGGCCCGCTGCCGGATGGCATGGAACCACGAGCACGCCGGCGTAGCCGCGGCGCCCGCGGTGGCCATCGACTGGTCCGTTACCGCCATGACCGAGGCCGCTGCGCGGCTCTCCTCTTCTGGGGCATGGGACCTGCCTCACCTTTCCGAGACCGTGAGCGATGCGGTCTGGTGGGTCACCCTAGTCGACGCCACCCTCGTCCGCTATCACCCCCGGAACTACGAGGGTGCACTGGCGGGCAGGAGCGCCCGGCGCCGGGAGACCGAGCAGACCCTCGAGGGGCTGCGCTACGTTCGCAACCAACTTGGCAGGTCCGCCGACCCCGCCAGCCTCATCGAGCCCGTCTCCAGCGGTGACCCCGCGGCGGGCTGGACCTGGCGCCCGCTGCCCCAGCCAGACCTCGCCGGCCTCGGATCGCGAGCACGGAAGTGGGAGCTGAGCAGGTACCGCGCCTATCAGGAGCGGCTGGCCGGGCACGACATCACGGAAACCTTCACCTGGTGCGCCGAGTTTCTCACCCTCGCGGCCAGCCTCGCGGGGGATGCCGGCCTCCCCCGCCCAGGGACGACCGGCCACCCCCATGACCCAGACCCGCAACACGAGACCGTGACCGGACGGCACGGTACGGGGACTCCTTCCTGACCCACTTAGGCTTCCCCACCGCTCCCGTCCTCCCGGGCCTCCCGTACGGACCGCTCGCAGGCTTGAGATCATGTCGGCGTCCCGGGTGTCTGACGGCGTGCCGTGGTCGGGGTGCGAGCGCGGGGCATGGGCCGGCACGGGTCTCCGGGCCGGCTATCGGAAGGCGGGTTCCCGGGAGAAGACTTCCCGGACCGCCGGGGCGAAGTGCTCCAGCGGCAGCCAGTCGTAACTGGGGTCGAAGCAGTTCTCGTCATAGCACTCGCAGAACTCGACCGTGGCATCGAACCACGGGTGTCCGCGGTATGCCTCCCTGGCGTTGACATCGTCCCCGGTCTGCGCGCCGTAGTAGTACATCTGGAACAGCGGGTGATGGGAAACGATCCAGCACAACTCTTCCGAGACGAACGGGCGCAGCACCGCCGCCGCGTAGCTGCCGTGGGAGTACGGGGCCAAGCCGTCACCGATATCGTGGATCAACGCGGCCACCACGTAATCGACGGGTCGGCCGTCCCGCTCAGCCCGCGTCGCGGACTGCAGGCTATGGGCAAGCCGGCTGACCGCGTACCCGGGGTCCGGCTCCGCCGCATCCAGCGCCCGCACCGCGTCCAGCACCCGTACGTGCAAGCTGCGGTTGTACGCTGCCTCGCGCGCGTTGATGACGGCGTATTCCCCGGCAGTGCCGTCTTGCATCCGGGTGAAGGTGGCCCTCGCCAAGCTGCTGCTCATTAGACCATCGTAAGTTGTCGCTCCACGCAAGAAGGGAACTGCGGGCGAGTGGGCCATGGCCATGCCATGCCGGACAACTGGGTCGGAGACTTTCGCAATGCCGGCAGGACCGGTACGGCGTCATGGCTTGCGAGCGACCCCCGCATAGCCGTTGACCTCTTGCGGCGTGGGCCGGGGCTGCGCGCTCTCGGGCCGCCACTCCGACGCGATGACCACGCCAGGCGGCACGAGCTCAAGTCCGGTGAACGCCAGTTGGGCGAACGCGCTAGAGTCCTGGGCCTGGGCGGGAAGCCCGGCCTCCTGGTAAGCGCGGACCGCGGCACCGATCATCGCCGGGTTGTGCTCGGCGGAGACGTGCGAGGAGACGAAGTAGCTGCCTGACGGCAGCGCGTCGAGCAGGGTGGCGAGAATGTCGGCGGGCTTTTCCTGGTCCGGGATGAAGTGCAGGACGGCGACGATCAGCAGCGCGATCGGCTCGCCGAAGTCGAGTGTCTCGCGGACCGCGCGGTTCGACAGGAGCGCGTGCGGCTCCCGCAGGTCGGCGTGAATGTACGCGGTGCGGCCTTCGGGCGTCGAGGTGAGCAGCGCACGCGCGTGGGCAAGGACCAGAGGGTCGTTGTCGGCGTAGACCACCCGGCACGCCGGGTTGACCGCCTGGGCGACGTCATGGACGTTCCCGGTGGTCGGCAGTCCTGTCCCGATGTCGAGGAACTGCGTGATGCCCGCCTCCGCGGCCAGGAACCGAACAGCCCGGCCAAGGAACGCCCGGTTCTCGCGCGGCCCGGTCGGACCCGACGGCACGGCGGCGAGGTGATCTCGCAAGGCGCGACCTGGGCGCCGCCCGGCTCTTCTTCACCCGGGCGCTGCGCGCCGGAACGATCCCGGCCGAGGTCACGACAGACCGCGCCCCGTTTACCCGTGGGTACTCGACGAGCTGGTGCTCTCGGCCCTGCACACCGTTGAGCGGCATGCGAACAACCTCATCGAGGCAGACCACGGGCGGCTGACAGCACGGCTATGGCCAAGGCACGGGCTGAAGCGTCACCGCTCTGCCGGATTCTCGCCGAGGATCCCGTACACCCCATGAGTCATCGCATTTCACCGGCTCGTGCTCACATCGGTCCTTCGCTGCTGGGACGCGGGGCTCTGGAGGTGCCGCAGGCCCAGGAAGCCCACGACCCCGCCGGCGACGAGGATCGCGCCGGCCAGGAGGAGGGCGAACTCGAAACCCCGGAGGAACGAGGCCACCGCCAGGTCAAGCGCGTGCTGGCCTTCGGAGGCGGCTGCGACGTGCACCTGGCCGCCCGCGACGTCGGCCCCGACCTGGGCTGCCCGCTGCTGCTCGGCCGGGGGGAGAGGTCCGGCCTGGCGGTGCCAGTCGGCCAGGGTCACACCGGCCCCGATGGATCCCAAGATGGCTAGCCCGGTGGCGGTGCCGATCTGGCGGCAGGCATTGAACAGGCCTGACCCGATCCCCGACGATCCCTCCGGAACCTCGGCCATCGCCGCGGACGAACCCGCCGGGACCATCAGGGCGAAGCCCACTCCCACCAGGATGTAGCAGGCGGCCGGCCAGGCGAACGGCGTCGCCGTCGTCAGCTGGCTCATGCCAAGCATGCCTGCGGCGGCGATGAGGCACCCCCACCCGACGGCCGATGCCACTGGCATCCACCGCCCGACCCGCTTGCCGAGCTGGGCCACGGCGAAATACGGGATGCAGAAGAAAAGCCAGGACAGGCCGGTGCGTAGCGCGGACCATCCGTCAACATTCTGGAAGAAGAGGGTGACGTAGTAGATGAATCCCGAGAACGCGAGGTAGGCAAGGAGGTACACGGCACAGGCCCGGCCGAAGCTCCGGGTTCGCAGCAACGCCGGCGGGACCATCGGGAATGCCGCCCTGTGCTCCCATACAAAGAAGACCACCAGGACCGCCACGCCAGCGGCGACGCCCGCGGCCACGACCGGTGAATGCCAGGTCGTGTCGGAGGAGTGGACGAACCCGAAGGTCAGGAGCAGAAGTCCGGAAGCGCTCAGCGCCACACCGGCAGTGTCGAAGGGGCGCGGTACCGGTTCCCGGGACTCCACAACCGCGAACCAGGAGATGACCAGGGTCATCACCGCGATCGGGACGTTGACCCAGAAGATCGACGACCACGGGAACACGCTGAGCAGCAAGCCGCCAACCACGCTGCCGCCCGCGACAGCCAGGCCGCTGACCGCGGCCCACAGCCCGATCGGGCCAGTCCTCGCCTTCGGCGGGTAGGCCTCAGTGATCAGGGACAGGGTCAGGGACGACATGACGGCGCCGCCGATCCCCTGGATCACCCGGAAACCGATCAGCATTCCCCCCGAAACCGAAAGAGCACAGCCGACCGAGGCGAGCATGAAGAGGGCGACCCCGTTCATGAAGACACGCTTGCGGCCGAAATGATCGCCCAGCGCCCCGCCCGCCGGGATCAGGGCCGCCAGGGCCAGAGCGTAGGCACTAACCACCCATTCCAGGCCCGCGGGCGAGAGGTGAAGCTCGCGCTGCAAGGACGGAAGGGCGACGCTCACGATCATGACATCCAGCACCATCATGACCTGAGCCGTGCACGCCACCGCGAGGGTGAGCCGCTGCCTGGGCTGTGTACCCAGCCTCATGACTCAACCCTGCCCCGACCGGGCCGCGACAACCGCCCCTACTACTGGTCCACGGGAGCCTTCTGGACCCAGCAGGCCGGCCCTGTTGCGTTGGGCCTTGCCTTGGTACGCCGGGCTTTACCGCGGCGCCTCGCCGACTCAGCTGGTGCGGGCGAGGCCATTGAAGACGATGTGGAGCCGGTGACGGACCGTGGTTTCGGTAGCGATGTCGTCGTGGCCGCGGCCCCGTCCGCTTTGCGTCCGTGCGCCCCGGATTCCGGGGAGGGGCATGCAGGCCACGGACGGGGGGCGGAAAGGCCACGGACGGGGCCGCTGGGAGCGGTTACGCCGACCGTCCGCCCGGTTTCTCGCCTCTGACCTGCCACTTCAGGCTGCCCGCTCGCTGTCGGCATCGCCTTCTTCGCCGGGGTCCTGGTCTGCCTCGGGGGTGCTGAGGGCGCGGGTGTGCTCGTACAGGTCACCATCTCCCCCTTCCGTGGTCTCGGCATCGGGCAGGCCGGTGCGGGTTGAAGGGCCACTGCGCGGCGGGACCTGGGCGAGATGGCGGATCACGGCCACGCCGTCGTGGCCGTCGGCCAGTGTCCGGGTGGTCGGTAGCCTGCCGGCCGGCCCGCCGGCGCCGAAGATGACGACTCTCATGAAGATCTGCCTCCGCAGTTAGCCATTTGCGCTGCGCATGATGAGCGCGCGTGGCCCGAGAGCCTGGCTGTCTGGCGGAATGCCAGCGGCACGGTGAGCGAGATGGGACCGCGGCTCAACTCGGTAGTGCGGAGGCGCCTTCCGATCAGCCGCGCAGCGCGCCGAGGACAGCCGTTACGTCTTCCTGGTTGTTGAAGTAGTGGAAGCCGACCCGGAGCCGGTCGCCGAGCACCCTGGCACGGACCCCGCATGACCGCAGCCGGGTGCGGACAGCATCGGGGTCCGTGACCCGCACAACGGCGATGTGGCTGGGCTGCCCGGTGCTCACCGGCACGGCACCCGCCTCTGGCGCTGCGTCGAGAAAGGCGGCCGCCAAGGCGAGGCAGTGCTGCTCGGCTGCTGATGCCGGGAGAGCTGACAGCAGCCCGATGGCCGCCTCGGCACCGATCCAGGACAGCCAGGCGGGCGATGCATCGCAGCGGGCTGCTCCGGCGGCCAGCCGCAGTGTCCCGCCGAAGTATCCGTCGTCGTCGGCGGACTTCCAGCTTGGCATCAGCGGCCGGAGCTCCTCGTAGCGCGGGGTCACCAGCCAAGCGGCGCCGCGCGGGCACAGCATCCACTTATAGCCATGAACGGCGAGGTAGTCCGGCCGGGAGGCGGCCAGATCCACGCCGAGCACGCCGAGCGACTGGGTGACGTCGGCGAATATCCGTGCGCCCACGGCATCGGCGGCGGCCCGCAGCCGGACCAGGTCGACCCGCTCGCCGTCGGTAGACAGCACATGGCTCACCGCGATCAGCACCGTCCGCTCATCGATGGCGGCCAGCAGCGACTCCGTCCGGCTCGCGCCCTCGGCGGGAACCCGGATGACCCGGTACCCCCTGGCCTCCAGCGCCAGCCAGGGGAGCAGGTTGCTGCGGAACTCACCGTCGCCAGCCACGATGGCACCGCCCCGGTCGGGCAGGGAGGCGGCGACCGTAGCGGCCGCTTCGGCGACTGAGCCCATCAGGGCAACGTGCGATTCCGGCACCCCAAGGTAACGAGCGAAGCTGGACCGTGCCCGCGGCCCGGCAGCCGCCCAGTCCGCAGCGTCGAGCGATCCTTCCTGCCAGCCGGCGATGGCCGACGCCAGGGCGGACGTAACCGGCGCCGCGCCCGGCGGGCTAGAGGGAGTGTCCAGCCACACCTGCCGCGCCAGGGCAGGAAACACCTGCCGGAACGAACTGGCGGGCACCGTAGCCGCACTGACCCGGCCCTGCGGCTGGCTGACAGACACAGGACTGATGGTACCGGCGCGAAGTCCCGGCAAGGCGGCGGTCGGGCCGATGCCAGAAACCCGGCCCTGTCGCGTCCTCCCCCGGCACCGCGAGGATCCCGCAAAGCGCTTCTGCCGCGCCCGCCTTCCTGAGCTTTCCCGTGCCGCCCGACCGCCACCTCGCGCCTGCCCTCACCTGGCCGCACGCCCTCGCGGGACCGGGCGGGCACGGGCCTTCGGGCACGGGCCGGGGGCAGTACCTGTCACCGTACGGATACCGCACCGCGGACAGGAGATCACGGGTTAACGTACTGGCACGCATGTCCGGCGCGCCATGGATAATTGTTTGTAACTGGATAGGTCTTTCGGCGGCGGTGATCGCTGGTGAGCGGTGGGTAACTGCTGCGGGGCAGGCTGGCCCGCGTCAGGCGGTGACCTGAATTTCTGGGATCCAGGGGCTGCCTGTAGCGGCGCGGGTGAGTGCGTCGAGGGCGCCGATGCCGTGCCGGGCGGCGGTGGCCAGGTAGGAGCGGATGGCGCAGAAGATCTCGGCTCCGGTCATGGACCGCATGCAGCCGGAGACTTTGATCCGCAGTTTGCTCATGCGTATGGCCTGCTCAGCTGGATTGTCGTCGAACTGCCACCTGTGCCCGCAGGCCCGCGATGATCTCATCTTTCTCCGCCAGCAGCGCCCCATCTGCGCGTTGGCGGCACGCAGCCCCGCGATCACCTCGTCAGGCGATGCGGCATCCCCGGGCGGATGGGGCGTACCGGGCACCAGCCGGCACTGTGCCGGGGCCCCGGCGGTTTGGTTCAACCCGCCTTGCCCGCTCGTGTGCCGCATTAGGGCACATTGGGCTGGTGGCCCACAGCCCAGGTTGCCCAGTCGCCGAGAGCTTGGTGGAGCCGGATGCCCGCTTCGGCGGCGATCCGTATCGATCTGGTTCGCGGGGTATCGCCGTACTCGCCTCGGTCCTTGGCAGCCGCCAGTGCGCGGTACTTCTGAGCGAGGTCGCGGTAGAACGCGGCCTCTTTCTCCAGATGGGCGGCCAGTTCCTCCGGGGTCATCAGCCAGAAGAACACCGAGCGCAGCACGGGCTCCAGCCGCAGCGTGTGGTCGACTTCGACGGAGGTCAGCCAGCGCCGGACCTCCTCGACGCCTGATTCCGTGACCCGGTAGGTCTTGCGCCGGCGCGGGCCCTCGGAGTCGATCTCGATGAAGCCGTCGTCTTGGAGCTTGCGCAGCTCGCCGTAGATCTGCGGGTGCCCGGCGGGCCAGACGGTACCAAGCAGGTCCTCGAAACGGCGGGTGAGGTCCCAGCCGCTGGCCGGCTGCTCGGCTAGCAGTCCGATGAGCGCGTGCCTCAGCGACATGCCGTGGCCTCCAGTTCATGCCGACATGTTCCTATTGACATGTCGGCGTCCACCTGTCATGCTGAATCAATATGTTCATTGTAACATGTCTAAGCCAACAGAGGAGGGATGAGATGCCGCAGACAACGAAGGGCAACGTGTTCATCACCGGAGCAGCCACCGGCATCGGCGCGGCGACCACCAAGCGACTGGCCGAGGCCGGCTACCGGGTCTTCGCCGGCGTCCACACCGAGACGGGCTCGCTGGCCGGCGCCGCCCGTGTTCAGCCCGTCGCGATCGACGTGACCGATCCGGCCAGCGCCGAGAACGCCGCCAAGGTGGTTGAAGAAGCAGTCAGCGGGCACGGGCTGCGGGCCGTCATCAACAACGCGGGCGTGATCGTCCAGGGTCCGCTTGAGCTTGTGCCGGCCGAGGGGCTGCGCCGCCAGTTCGAGGTCAACACGCTCGGGCCGGCCCATGTGATCCAGGCGTTCCTGCCGCTGCTGCGGGAGGGTAAGGGGCGGATCGTCAACATCAGCGCGCCGACCGCCCGCGTGCCGGTCCCGTTCATGGCGCCGATCGGCGCCAGCAAGGCCGCGCTCGAATCGCTCTCGGACTCGCTGCGGGTCGAGCTCGGTGCCTGGGGCATCCCCGTGGCCGTGATCGAGCCGGGCGGGACCGACACGGCGATCTTCGCCAAGGCCGACGCCGCCACCCAGGTTGCGCTCGGGGCTGCCGACCCGGGCAGGGTCGCGCTCTACAGCGACCAGCTCGCTGCCGTCGCCAAGGCAGCCGCCAGGCAGAAGCTCGGTCCTGCGGATGCGGTCGCCAAGACGATCGTTGATGCCGTTACGGCGCGCAAGCCGAAGCGCCGCTACATGACGGGGTCGGGCGTCGCGGTCTTCGGCGTGCTGGCGCACCTGCCGACGAGCCTGCGAGAGCGGCTCATCAAGACCGTCTTCGGGCTCGGCTAAGCACCGCGCCGCGATGTCCGAACCAGTCCGCACGATCGCGTTCATCGGGGCCACCTCGGGTCTTGGGCGCGCCGCCGCCGACCAGCTCGCAAACGACGGCCACAAGCTCGTTCTCGTTGGCCGCGATCCCAGGCGAGCCGGGCGGCTTGCCAAACAGCTACCGACCGCCGTCGTGATCGGCGCGGACATATCCACCATCGCCGGGATCGACCACGCCGCCACGCAGATCGAAAGTGCCGTCGATCACCTCGACACGCTGGTCAACAACGCTGGCGTGATGATCCCCGCGCGGCAGACAACCAGCGAAGGCGTCGAGCTGAACTTCGCCGTCCACCACCTCGCGCCGTACTCCATGACCGGCAGGCTCCTGCCCCTCCTGCACGCCGGCTCCGGCCGGGTCGTCAACGTCAACTCCGAAGGCCACCGGGCGCCACTGTTCGGCGGCGGCCCCGTCCGCATCGACCTCGACGACCTGAACATGGAACACGGGTACGAGCCGTTCCTCGCCTACAGCCGCACCAAGCTCGCCAACCTCCTGTTCACCTACGAACTCCAGCGCCGCCACCCCGAACTGCCGGTCGTCGCCGTCCACCCCGGCATGGTCCGCACCGACCTGGGCCGCCACTGGCCGCGCATCCAGGTCGCGGCGATGCACGCCATGTCCATCTCAGCCCGCAAAGGAGCCGAGCCCGTGGTGTCGCTCGCAACAGCGCCGGCAGTCGAATGTGGCGCGTACTACAACCGCTTCACCACCACGCGGTCCTCCTCCGAGTCATACGACAACGACGCCGCCCGCCGCCTCTGGGAAGTCACCGAAGCTCTCCGAGGCCCATTCGGCCAGTAGGCCGACCACCCGATCCCAGAATTCTGGTCACCGCTGGTCTCAGACCACCCTGTCCCGCAGCAGTTACCCACCGCTCACCAGCGATCACCGCCGCCGAAAGACCTATTCAGTTACAATTGTTTTATCAGCTGTGCACGTATATAAGTCTGGGAGTCCACTGAAAGTTTGTTTCGCCGTGTCCTGCGCATTCGCCGCCGCCGGGGTATTCCACCCTTAAGTGGAATACGGATTAGCTGACAGCGTGGAATGGCGGCAGGTTCGCGCGCGATCGTGTACCTGCCCGCCCGCAGCCTGCCCGCCCGTCGACAAGCCCGGCAGTCTCCACGGGAAACCCCGCCAGCAGCCGACAGCGCCGGGGCGAGGCCGGCGGGAGGCATGACGACGCCGCAGGAGCACCGCGTCGGCCGGGCGGAATGCCCGGCGAGCCGCTCTGGCACGTTGCCGCGCCTTCCCGGTGCCTGTCGAGCCGTGGCCGCGCCGACCTGACCCGCGCTCCAGCGGGATTCCGGCGGCCTGGACAACGACGGTCAAGTCAGCGGAGTGTCGCTGAGGTGTTCATCAGGTGGCCGGCGGTCCGTGTCCGGTAATGTCGGGCGGGTGGAAACCGTCATCGTCGGGGCACGCGGCAGCAGGCTCGCGCAGACCATGGTGCAGGAGCTGATCACTCACCTGAGCGGGTGCCCGGTGGTGCGGTTCAAGGCCAGGTCGGTGATGACCGACGGGGACAAGGACCGCAAGACGCTGGTGCGGAACCTCGGCGGCGGCGCGGGCGGCGTGTTCACCACGCAGCTTGAGCAGGAACTGCTCGCCGGGAAGGTCGACATCGCCGTCCACTCGCTGAAGGACCTTCCCACCGCGCCGCCTGACGGGCTGGTGCTCGCCGTGACCCCGCCGCGCACCGACCCGCTGGACGCACTGTGCGGGTCGACTCTGGAGGCACTGCGCCCCGGAGCGAGAGTCGGCACCGGGTCCGCGCGGCGGATCGCGCAACTGAAGGCGCTGCGCCCCGACGTCGAGCTCGTGCCGATCCGCGGCAACGTGCCGCCCCGCCTGGCGAAGGTCAAGTCCGGGCTGGACGCGGTGATCCTGGCGGCCTCCGGCCTCCGGCGCCTCGGCTTGGACGACGCCATCACCGAACTTCTCGACCCTGCCTTGTTCCCGCCGTCGCC
>Ga0070679_100005749_pt1 | contig 11506 bp, 10 predicted proteins | sample KBSC63BmetaG_FD_65652 | JGI IMG/M metagenome (GOLD analysis project Ga0070679, IMG submission 65652) | Corn rhizosphere microbial communities from Kellogg Biological Station, Michigan, USA - KBS C6-3B metaG | ecosystem: Host-associated > Plants > Roots > Rhizosphere | place: USA: Michigan... | reverse complement strand
CATGATGGAAGGCGCCGGACACAGGAGTGCCAGCGCGGCGATCAGGGAACCCGGATCCGCGGGCGCTGCGTCGTTGGTGGCGGGCCTGTCGCGGCTGCCCGGATCGACCGTTTTCGGGTCGATGCGCGAATCGGGCTGAGCGCCGGCCGCCGTTTTCGTGAGCAGTTGCAGGAAGGTGCTTGCGCCGGCCTGTTTGCCGGGAGCGTTGGCATCGGCGGCCGCGCCCCCCACCGGGCTCTCGCCGCAGCTCGCGCCAGACGGATCGGGCGAACCCCTGGAGCGGGCGGATCCCGACGCCCGGGTGGAATCGGCCGAGCCGGGTTCGCTGTTCGGGCCCGCCGAGCTGTTTCGTCCGGCAGAGCCGTTTCCGCCGATTGCAGTGCCGGAGTTGTGGCCGGAGTCGTGGCTGGAGTCTGGGCCGGAGGCGCGCGAGGCATCCGATGCACCCGGGTTCCCCGAAGCGCCCGAAGTGCGCGCAGCGCCGGGGTTACGTGCAGGGCCGGAAGCGGAAGCCTCCGCTGCCGCGCCCACGGGACCCAGGCTCCCGGAGGAGCTTGCGGAGTGGGCTGGCGGCGGTGTGGCCGAGATGCGATCAAGCGCCATACGGATGCATCCCTTGAGCGCGCGGGCGCTGCGAGAACTCGTCGGTTTCCTTCTGCTCATACCGCTCGAGCGCCCGACGGTCCTCGGCGCTCCAGACTTTCGCCATCTGGCCGATGGCATCGGCGCGCTGCGCGGCGCCCTGCCAGCTGTCGCGTTCGGCATCACGCTGGGCCCTGGCTCGCGTTACCGCCTGATCCTGCTGGCGCAGGGCCTCGGCCAGGCGCGCCAGGAAGACCTGGTAGTCGCGTGCGGTGGCGGCGGTCATCCCGGTTCCGGCGCGAGCGTTGAAGTCTCGTACGTACCCGGCGCGGTAGGTTTCCAGCTCCGCAAGCTTCGCCTCGCTTTCGGTGACCCGCCGCTCGCTGAGCGCGAGCGCCTGCGCGCGACGGCGTTCGAGGTCGTCGACGACCTTCTGAACCATCTCCATCCGCTGAGATCTTTTCATAGGGTGGCGCCACTGTCGGCGAGTACCGATTGCAGGGCTGTGAGGCTGGCCGCGAAATCGGCACGCTCATGCAGGTCCTGCTGCAGGAAGCGCTGCATGCCCGGCCAGAGTGTGACGGCGTTATCGATGCGCGGATCGCTGCCACGCTGGTACGCGCCGATCGAAATCAGATCGCGGTTCTGCTGGTAGGTGGAGAGCGTCTGGCGAAACTGGCGGGCGGCCTGGATCTGGGGCGGCGGGACGATCTCGTGCATGGCCCGGCTGACGGAGGCCTCGACGTCGATTGCCGGGAAATGCCCGCTCTCCGCGATGCGCCTGGACAGCACGATGTGGCCGTCCAGGATTGCGCGGGCCGAGTCGGCGATCGGATCGTTCTGGTCGTCTCCCTCGGTGAGAACCGTATAGAAGGCGGTAATGGAGCCTGCGCCCTCGGCCCCGTTGCCGGCGCGCTCGACGAGTTGCGGCAGCCGCGCGAACACCGACGGTGGATAGCCCTTGGTTGCCGGCGCCTCGCCGATGGCCAATCCGATCTCGCGCTGCGCCTGCGCGAAGCGGGTCAGCGAGTCCATCAGCAGCAGGACGCTCAGTCCCTGGTCCCGGAAGTACTCCGCGATCGCCGTCGCCAGCCAGGCGCCGTGCAGGCGCATCAGGGGAGGATGATCCGCGGGAGTTGCGACCACGACGGCGCGGCGGCGGTGCTGGGGGCCCAGGATACGTTCGACGAATTCCTTCACTTCGCGGCCGCGCTCACCGATGAGGCCGACGACGATGACATCGGCGGCGGTGTAGCGCGCCATCATGCCCAGCAGCACGCTCTTGCCGACGCCACTTCCGGCGAACAGTCCGACCCGCTGTCCGCGGCCGATCGTCAACAGCGAGTTGATGGCCCGCACCCCGACATCGAGCGGGTCGCTGATGGGCTGGCGCTGCAGCGGATTGATGGGCTTGCCCGTCAGCCGCACCGTGCTCTCGCAGTCGAGCGGACCGAGTCCGTCGAGCGGCAGGCCGGCCCCGTCGACGATGCGGCCCAGAAGCTGCGGCCCCACACGTACGGTTCCGGCGCGCTGGCGCGGGATCACCCGCGCGTTGGGTCCGAGGCCGTGGGTCTCCCCGGTGGGCATCAGGTACAGGCGGTCTCCGGAGAAACCGACCACTTCGGATTCCACGCGTGAGCCATCGCCCGCCATGACATCGCAGCAGTCGCCGATCGATGCCTGGCAGCCGACCGCCTCGAGCGTGAGTCCGATCATGCGGGTCAGCGAGCCCTCGACCGCGGGCGCCGGCGTCAGCGACACCCGGTGCCGGCGGCGCCGGATTCGCTCGCTCCAGTGAGCCGCGCGAGCCGTTTCGAGCCCCGGTGCACTCATGGCTGCGCTGCGCCGTCGGCCTCGGGCCGACGCTCGGCCGTGCGTTCCTCGCCGAGCGTACTGAGTACCACCGCATGCACCCGGCTCTCCAGCCGTGCATCGATCTGGGATGTCTCGGTGCGGACGATGCATCCACCGCGCGACAGCGCCGGATCTTCGACGATCGTCCATGCCCGTCCGCCCGCAGGTTCCGCGAGATGCCCGCGCAGGGTCGCCGCATCCTCAGGATGCAGGTGGACGCGGACCTCACGTGCGGCGGCGGGCAACCGAGCCAGGCACTCGCGCACGATCGCAATCACCTGGGCGGGATCCAGCCGCAGCTCACGCCGGGCCAGCTGCTTGCCCACCGCCAGCGCCAGCTGCGTCAGCTCGCTTTCGACCTGGCTGTCCAGCCCCTGGAGGGGGTGGGCAAGGAGTTGAAGAACACTCTCGAGTTGCCGGGCGCGCTCATCGAGCTCGGCGATGCGCGCCTGCACCTGCGCTTGTGCCCGGGCGAGGCCTGCTTCATAGCCGCGGCTTTCGGCTTCCTCGCGCGCGCGCAACGCGGCTTCGGCCCCGGCGCGACGATCTTCGCGTGCGCGGCCGATAACCGGTCCCTGCATCTGCGGAAGCGTCCAGCGCTCGATGGCAGGCGCGGTGGCCGCGGCACCGGTTCCTGACTCAGACAAACTCCTCTCCCTTGCCACCGAGCTGGATCGTGCCCGCTTCGGAGAGCTTGCGCGCCATCGTGAGAATTTCCTTCTGCGCCGCCTCCACTTCGGAGATGCGGACGGGGCCCTTCGCCTCCAGGTCGTCGCGCAGCATCTCGGCCGCGCGCTGCGACATGTTCTTGAAGATCTTGTCCTTCAGCGAGTCCTCGGCGCCCTTCATGGCGAGCATCAGCCGGTCCCCGGGGACCTGGCGCAACAGCTCCTGCATGCTGCGGTCGTCCACCTCGCCGAGGTTGTCGAAGGTGAACACCAGGTCCTGGATGCGTTGTCCGAGCGCCTCGTCGCTGCGGTTGATCTGCTCCATGATCGCGCCCTCCGCGCTGGGCTCGAGGAAATTGACGATGTCCGCCGCGGCCTTGGCTCCGCCGAGCACCGAAGTCATGCCCCCGGTCTTGCCGGAGAACTGCTTTTCCATGATGTCATCGAGCTCCGAGAGCGCCGAGGGCTGCACGCCATCCAGGGTGGCCACCCGCACGAGGACATCCGAGCGTACGTTCGCCGGCAACTGCATGAGGATTTCCGCGGCCTGGTCGGCGTCGAGATAGGCGAGCACGATCGAGATGATCTGCGGATGCTCGAGCCGGATCAGCTCTGCCACGGCCCGGGGGTCCATCCACTTCAGCGCCTCGAGGCCCTTGGTCGAGCGGCCGATGTTGATGCGGTCGATGATGCTTGCGGCCTTGTCCTGTCCGAGGGCGTCGACCAGCACCCTGCGCAGGAACTCGTCCGTGCCAACGCCCACGGAAGTCTGGCTCTCGACCGAGGAGTTGAATTCGGTCACGACGACCTGCACCTCATCGCGCGACACGCCGCTGAGCCGCGCCATCGCCGTGCCGATGCGCTGCACTTCCTTCGCGCCCATGTGCTTGAGCACCTGCGCGGCCTCCTGCTCGCCGAGCGTCAGCAGCAGGATCGCGGCGCGCTCGGTGCCGGTCCGGTTGGCGTCCTTGCGTTCGCGCTCATTCATCCTGGGCCACCCATCCGCGCACCACCTGCGCGACGCGCTTGGGATCCTGGCTGACGAGCTGGCGTGCCTGTTGCACCTGCGCCTCGTGCGTCATGACCTTGTCGCGCTCCCGCTGCGCCACGACCTGCGCCGGCGGCTCCGCAGCTGCTGCCGGAGCCTGAGCCGCAACCGGTGACCTGACATGCCCGATGAGGTGCCGAACCAGCGGCCGCAGGACCGAGAGCACCAGGACCAACAGGACGACCGCGCCGGCGATGAGTTTGGCCATGTCACGGAACAGAGGCGTCTCCCAGACCGGGGTTTTCTCGAGCTCCCCGTCCGCGGCCGGTGCAACAGCGGGCGAGAACGACTGGTTGACGACGTTCACGGCGTCGCCGCGTGACTCGTCGAATCCCACCGCGTCCTTCACCAGCTGCGTCACGTGCTCCATCTGGGCGGGGCTCAGCGGCACATCCGCGGGTTTGCCGTCCTTGCCGATCGTATGCATGTTGTCGATCAGGACGGCGACCGTGAGACGCCGCAGCTTGCCTGCGGGCTCGCGGGTGTAGGCCAGAGTGCGATCGATTTCGTAATTGCGCGTCGACTGCTTCGAGGTGCTTTCAGGCGTATCGGTCGCGGTGACCGTTTGCGTTGCGGCGGCGGAGGCCGTTCCGACCTTCGCGGCCGTCGTGCCTTTCGCCGCATCCTTCGCGGCCGGCTTGACAGTGGTGCTGGGCGGCGGCAGGGCGACTCCGCCCGCGGGCGGCTCGTTGCTCAACGACCCCGGCACTCCCCCCACGCCCGAGCCGTCCCGGCTCGTCTGCTCGGAAGTCTGCTCGCTGCGCACCACCTGGCTGTCGGGCTTGTACTGTTCGCGCGCTTCTTCGGTCGAGGACATGTCCATCTGCGCGACCACCTGGGCGCGCACCCGTCCGGGGCCCACCAGGGGTGTCAGGAGCGCCTCGATACGCTGCACGTAATCGTCTTCGAGACGATGCACGAGATCGAACTGCTTCTCGCGCAGGGAGAACTCGTCATGGCCTTCGGGCGAGGACAGCAGGTGTCCCTGCTGGTCGACGACCGTGACCTGGCTGGCCTCCATCTCGGGAATGCTGGAGGCCACCAGGTTCACGATGGCCTGGACCTGTTCCTGCTCCAGCCGCCGCCCCGCTTTCAGCTGCACGAACACCGACGCACTCGCCGGATGGCGGTCGCGGACGAAGGCGGACTGACGCGGCACGGCGAGGTGAACGCGCGCGCCTTCCACCGGGCGCAGATTCGAAATGGTCCGCGCCAGCTCGGCTTCCAGCGCGTGCTGGTAGCGGGCGTTCTCGACGAACTGGCTGACCCCGAAGCCGGAATCCTTGTCCATCGCGGCAAAACCGCCGCCGCTTTCCGGCAGGCCCTGCCCGGCGAGCTTCAGGCGGGCATCGCTCACCCGTTCCGCGGGGACCTGGATCGCGTTGGTTCCCGGTTGCAGCCGATAGGGGATCTGGGCGGCATCGAGGGCCTGGGCGACGGCGGCCTCGTCTTCGGCGGCGAGGTTGCTGTAGAGCAGGCTGTAGCTGGGCCCTCGCGACCACAGGACGACCGTAACGCCGGCAGCGACCGCGGCCGCGATGCCCACCAGCAGGAGGATCGGCTTCAGCGCCGCCGGCAGGCCCGGGGACGGTGGCAGGGTTGCAACTTCTGTGGCCATGACTGATCAGTGCGCTTGGGTAAAATCCGGTTTGCGAACGGGCCGCCTACAGCGGCATGTTCATGATGTCCTGGTATGCGCTGACCAGCCGGTTGCGAACCTCGGTCAGCGCCCGGAACGACACGCTCGCCTTCTGCATCTCCAGCATCACCTGCGGCAGCTCCACTCCCGGTACGCCGCGGTCGAATTTGTCCGCGAGCACAGTGGCCGTCTGCTCTGTCTGGTTCACCTGTTCGATGCCCTTCTTCAGCATCGTGGCGAAATCCGCCCCGGCACTCTGCGGGGTCTGCTGAGCGCCCGGGGCGCTCATCCGCGTCTGCGTCGAGAGCGAGCGGATCTGCGCAAGGACGCGGTCGATTTCCATCTGGCTCATGTTCGTTGTCCTTCCGGCTCGTGTTCAGGCTGCGGGAACGTCGACGCCCGCCTCACGCAGCCGCGCGAGCTTGTAGCGCAGCGTGCGCGGACTGATTCCCAGGCGTTCCGCGGCCTCGCGGCGGTTTCCCTGGCCCGAGCGCAGCGCATCCAGGATGAGCTCGCGCTCGGTCACGACCAAAGACTCGGCGAGCGAGCTGGCCTGGCCGTCACTGCCGTCGGCGCTCGCCGCGCTCCCGCCGGGGGAACCCTGCGCAAGCGGGCGCGCGGCTGCGCCATTCGCGGCCGAGAGGGCCGGTGCCCGGTGTCCCGGGGAGGGTGCGCCAGGCAATTCCCCGGCGGATGCCTCCGCCTGGATGCCCGCGGGGTCGCCCGCGAGCTCAAACTGGATGTGCTCCGGGCCGATGACCGGTCCATTCAGGAGAATCAAGGCCCGCTGCAACAGGTTGTCGAGCTCGCGGACGTTGCCGGGCCAAGCGTACGTGAGGAGCAGGTGCGCCGCCTCGGCGCTGAGAGCGGGGATGCGCTCGCCGGGACGGCGGCGGCTGCTCAGAAGCTGCATTGCCAGCGGCAGCACGTCATCACGGCGCGCCCGCAGCGGCGCGATGGCGAGGGGGAATACGTTCAGCCGGTAATAGAGATCTTCGCGGAAGCGTCCCGCGGCGACTTCCTCCCGGAGCCGGCGGTTGGTCGTTGCGAGCACGCGCACGTCGAGCTGGAGCGGCGTGCGGCCGCCAAGACGTTCGACTTCGCGCTCCTGGAGTACGCGCAGCAGCTTGGCCTGCACGGACAGCGGCATCTCGGTGACTTCATCGAGAAGCAGGGTTCCGCCCTGCGCCTGCTCGAACTTGCCGGCGTGCGCGGTGTGAGCACCCGTGAAGGCGCCGCGCTCGTAGCCGAACAACATCGCTTCCAGCATGTTCTCGGGAATCGCAGCGCAGTTGACCGCCACGAAGGGCTCGCTGCTGCGTGGCGAGCGGCTGTGGATGAACCGTGCGAGGACTTCCTTGCCCGTGCCTGACTCGCCGACGATCAGAACGGTGCAGTCGCTTGCGGCCACGCGGCGCGCAAGATCGGCAAGGCGCTGCGAGCTGGCGGAGCACGCTACGGGGTCAAGCCCGGCGCGTGTTGCCTGCGTCACGGCATCTTGTGTACTCGTCTGCTCGTCCGACATTCAACCTCCCACGCATGTGGGTAATACGAGGGAGGAAGTGCAAGAGGCGTGCCGGACGGATCGGGGGGAAAAGCGAGAGGTCGGTCACAGGGGCGGCGTGGATTTGCCGCGGCAGCGTCAATCTTCCGGCGCACCCTCGCCGGCGTACTGGCCTGCGATACCGAGCTTGCGCAGCTTCTCGACGAGCGTCGTGCGGCGCAGATTCAACAGCCGGGCGGCGTGCGCGACCGTACCCCTGGAGCGCTCGAGCGCCTGTTCGATGAGGCGGCGCTCGATTGACAGCAGGTGCTCGCGCAGATCCAGACCTTCATCGGGCAGAATCGCGAGCGAGTCCGCGCCAAGGGAGGCGATCGAGGAGGTTGGCTCGCTGGCGCCGCCGTCGAGCGTGGCCGATTCCAGCACCTCGAGCACGTCGCACTCTTCCAGTGCCTGGGCCTCCTCCTCGATGGCGATGGCCTGGGAGGGATCATCGAGCGCCTCGATGCACAGGGAGCTGTCGAGCGCCTTGACCTCGAGGTTCCAGTCCAGGGGAGGACGGTACTTCGGCGGCAGGTCCGCGACGTCCACGATGCGACCGGCGCAGACGATCGAGAGTCGCTCGATCAGGTTGGCGAGCTCGCGGACATTGCCCGTCCAGGGACACAGCGCGAGCGCGCCGAGTGCCCGCGGCGAGAACTGCACGCGACCGCGGCCTTGCGCGATGTTCGCGGCAATGAAATCCCGTACCAGCAGTGGCAGATCCTCGCTGCGCGCGCGCAGCGCCGGCATCTCGATCGGAAACACGTTGATGCGGTGGAAGAGGTCTTCGCGGAACGTGCCGCGTGCGATCGCATCTTCGAGGTTGCGGTGGGTCGCGGTGATGATCCGCACGTTGCAGCGCATCGGCACGTGATTGCCGACCCGTTCGAAGACCCGCTCCTGGAGCACCCGCAGCAGCTTGACCTGCATCGTCGGGCTCATATCCCCGATCTCGTCCAGGAACAGGGTGCCGCCCTCGGCAATCTCGAAGCGGCCCTTGCGGGCGCTCACGGCGCCGGTGAACGCACCTTTTTCATGGCCGAACAGCTCGGATTCCAGCAGGTCGGCAGGGATTGCGCCGCAATTGACGGCGACAAACGGGCGTGAGCGGCGGGGGCTGAGATCGTGGATGGCGCGCGCTGCGACTTCCTTGCCCGTGCCCGACTCCCCCAGCACCAGCACGGTGGAGTCGTAGGCGGCGACTTGGCGGATCAGTGCCGTGACGTCGCGGATGGGTGTGGAAACACCGGTCGGCAGGCGCACTCGACGTTCGTCCGGCGCCACAGGATCCATGCCCGGCGCCCGCGCTCCGGCCGCCGTCGCCTCGGACACGAGGCTCGAAATGTATTCCGCAACCGCCATCTTGTTATTTCCGCATATTCCGACTGCGCGGCACGTGCACGTCCCTTGGCCGCATGACTCCCGCAAGCGCACGCTATGGTGCGGCCCCAGCCCCGGCTTCGCTGTGAAGTACCTCAGAGTTGTGCCGTGTTCGCGACATAAGCAGCGTGATGCCTGTCACGCGCAGCACGGATGGGCGCCTAAACGCGTCGCGGGTGCCGGGTGCCGGCGACCTGGCGGCGGTGGCGCCGAAACGCCAGTTTCTCGATGAGATCGGCCACCGCTTCGCCGACCGGCAGGAAACGCACCTTGATGTGTCCGTCGGGCGTGACGTTGGTCACCCTTCCGGGGAGCCTGAGCGGCTCAGCGAGGCAATCGTGCAGGTAGATCTCGGCGATCCCCTGGGCGCCGGCCTCCGGCAGCGGGCCCGGGGCGCTGCGCCAGACGACGCCCAGGGCATTGAAGCGGATGGGCACCGCCGCAGGCCGTGGCCGGCTCGAGGCCAGGATCTGGCCGACCAGGTCCAGGAGCAGGTTCATCTTCAGCTCCAGCCGCATCAGGTCGGTTGCGTTCGGGGAGCTTTCGTCGATCTTCTCCGTGGGGCCATGCTCGTCCATGGCCTCCCACGCCTGCAGCAGTCGCACGTTGCGGTCGGAGAAGGCCGCAGCGGTATCGCGGTCGGTCGGATTGGCGATCGGGCGCCAGTGCAACGGCAGTACGGACTGGAACGCCAGCTCTTCGTAGAGGACGACCGTGTCGGCGCCATCGAACATACGAGCCTCCATAGGGGCAAGTGCGGTTCGGCTTCAGGCGCCGGGACCCGCGCTACTCCCTTATAGCAGCGGACGGGCCGCGCTGCGCGCGCGCGTCGGCCGGCAACAGGACCCACGCGGAGCGGATCTCGCGCAGCAGGTGCGCCACCTCATCGAGGATCGCAGGCTTGTTCTGCAGGTTGGCCGCGATGAGCTGGCGCGCCATGTAATCGTACAGATCGTCGAGATTCGCGGCGATCACGCCGCCGGCCTTCAGGTCCAGGCTGCTGCGCAGCTCGTCGATGATCGAGGTGGCCGCGTGCAGCAGCCGGTTCTTCTGCGCCAGCTCGCGGTGCTCCATGCGTCCGCGGGCCTGGGCAATGCGCTCCAGGGCGCCGTCCATCAACATCAGGATCAGCCGGTGCGGATCCGCGGCGGCAACACCTCCGTGCGCGGCGACGGAGCTGTAGGCGGACGAGGCGCGATACTGGGCGGCGGTTGACATGAGATCCAGGCTTTGCAAGTGGGGCGAAATGGCTCCTGCCAGTGTTAGCGGCGCTGCCTGCGGCAACTTGAGTGGCGCCGGGGGCGGCAGCTGCGGGCGCCTTCGGGAATCGTCTGCGCCGGTTCGCATGCGCCTGGCACGCGGCGGCGCCACCTGAGCCGGCCCAGGCGGCGCATTATCGGCTGCCCGCAGCGAAACTTGAGGGCGCGGGGACCGGAATCGATCAGCGGGCGAACAGCTCCTTCACGCCGCCGGCGATCAACACCGAAACATCCACCAACACGCGCGGCAGCGCGATGCCGCCGCGGGCGACGAGGTATTTCGGCTCCCACTGGGGATCAAACTTGGCCTTGTAGCGGCGCAGCCCCTCGAAGTTGTAGAAGTGCTCGCCGTGGCGGAACACGAAGTTGCCGACCCGGTGCCAGGCGGGTGCCAGCGGGTGGCGTTCCAGGCCCGACAGCGGCGCCATGCCGAGGTTGAACCAGCGGTAGCCCTGCGCCCGTCCCCACAACATCAGCTCGACGAACAGGTAATCCATGGCGCCGCGCGGTGCGTCGGGCCCGAAGCGCATCAGGTCGACCGACAGCTCATCGCGGGTGCCCGACAACCACAGGTTGGCAAAAGCCGCGGGGCTGCCCTCGCAGCGCACCACCGCGACCGGAAAGTTGCTCAGGTAGGGTCCCGAGAACGCGCCGACCGAAAAACGTTTCTCGCCGGTCGACTTGCTGGTGAGCCAGGAATCGGAGATCTGCTGCAGCACCGGCAGCAGCCCGGGAACCGCCTCCGGAGGCAGCACCTCGAAAGAGGCCCCGTCGCGTTCGGCGCGGCGGTGCGCCTGGCGCAGGTCCGCGCGCTGCCCGCCCTCCAGCGAAAACGCGGTGAGATCGACCCGGGCCTCCTCGCCGATCTTCAGCGCCGCGAGTCCCAGATCGACATACAGCGGCAGGCGCTCCCCGCTCGCCTGGTAGAACACGGTCTGGCCCGCGTGCAGGTCCGACATCTCCCGGAAGCGCCACACGAGGTCTTCCGCGAGTGACCGCGGGCCGACCGGGTCGCCGAGGGCGATCCAGCTGCGCCCCGCGATCTGGTACATGACGAACGCATCGCCGCCCTCGCTGAACAGCAGCCGCTTGTCGCCGGTGAGTGCGGCATTGGCAATCGTCTCGTCGGAGCAGGCGATGATCGCCCGGACGCGATCGAAGTCCCGCAGGTCCGGGACGGACGGCTCGGGCCGCGCCGGCCGAAGGAGATTCATCAGCAGGTACGCCGCGGCGAGCACCACCACCGCCAGCGACGCACGCAGCATGCGGGGCGCATTGGCGTTCAGGGCAAAGGTCCACCACAACTGGTCCGAGTACTCGACGTGCCGGTAGGCGATGAATCCGATCCACACCGCGACGGCGATGACGCCGCTGATGCTCACGATCCACACGGGAGTGAAGCGCTCCGCGAGAATGGCGGTTGGCCGGTGAAAGGCGCTCCGCCCGAAGGTGAGCACGCCGAGCACCAGAGCCAGGATGCTCGCTTCCTCGAAGTCCAGACCCTTCAGGAGCGAGGCCACGATGCCCGCGACC
>Ga0070679_100005747_pt1 | contig 11507 bp, 8 predicted proteins | sample KBSC63BmetaG_FD_65652 | JGI IMG/M metagenome (GOLD analysis project Ga0070679, IMG submission 65652) | Corn rhizosphere microbial communities from Kellogg Biological Station, Michigan, USA - KBS C6-3B metaG | ecosystem: Host-associated > Plants > Roots > Rhizosphere | place: USA: Michigan... | reverse complement strand
CCCGCCGGTACAGGGCCTGCCCGCCGTCCCTCAACCTCTCCAGAGCTTCGGCGCGGGGCACGGCGCCGCTGATCGCGTCGGCGTTGCCCGCCTCGATCCGGTTGCGCAGGTAGACCGTGACGGGGAATTTCCAGGCGTGCCCGGCCGGGTCGGTGCAGTCCGTCGCCGAGCAACGCGAGGTTCCGTCGGGCAGCGCGCGGCAGATCATCCGGCAGGCCTTGTCGCAGGGGCCGGCGTCGTGGAAGGTGGCGATCCCGCTGCACAGCCCGGGGGCCAGGGCACAGAACCGCTTCACCTGCGGCGCTTTGTCCGCGTCCTGACCGCGACAGACGTAGGCGTCTCCCTGGAACACGTTGCCGAAGAAGACGCCTTCTTGCAGCGGATAGGCCACGTCGTTGCCGTCGGGGCGCATGCTGTCGGGCATCGACATCGCTTCGCTCAGGATGCTGAGCTGGACGTGCTTGCCGGTCTGGTTGGTGAGGGCGGCCAGGCAGGACGACACCTTCTCCTGGCAAGGCCCGTCACAGTGGCCGTCGCGCCATTCCGGCGCCAGACCCAGCGCCCCCTTGAACCTCGGCCGGTGCCCGCTGGGGCCGACCGGCGCTTCCAGTTCCTGATCCGCGCGGAGCGCGCAGCGCGCGGTGTACTTCCAGAGCATCTCCTGCTCGGGCGTCAGCTCGGGGTGGGCGGCGGTGTCGCGCGGTCCGGCGTCGATGTCGACGGCCCGGGCGGCTGTCGCCGCGAGCAGCGTCGTGGCGATCGCGGCGGCCGTCGGATACGCGCGCATGGGTGTCCCCCGAGCCCGGACGCGCTACTTGGCGCCCAGCGACTGTGCCAGCGACTTGGTCGGATCGATGCCGGCGGCCTTCCACAGGCCGGTGGTCGCCGACAGGCCGTTCGTGATGTTCAGGCCATTGAGACTCCGCAGCCCGTTCAGCGAGCGCAGGCCATTGAGGCTCCGCAGCCCGTTCAGCGAGCGCAGGCCATTGAGGCTCCGCAACCCGTTCAGCGAGCGCAGGCCGGCGTGGGCCGTGCCGGCGAGGGCGGTCAGAGCGAGGGTGGCGGCGATGGCGAGGGTCGAGAGCTTGAAGGTCTTCATGAGCGGGTTCTCCGTGCGGGTGGCGGTGGTGCGCTTCTTTCGCTTCCACACAACCGATGCGGAGACGTCCAGGCCATACGCAGATTCGGACGCAATGCGTCCGCCCCCCGCCCCTTCGCTCTCTATTTCACGCGTAAAATCGCAGAGATACTCAAGTCGAGCCGGCTGGCCACCATGCCCGCCAGCGACGCCACCTCGGCGGACGACGACCCGAGCCGGGCGCCGATGGTCTTCTTGATGTCGTCCCGGAGCGACTCGCGCGCCGCGGCGAGCCAGCGCGAGACCGTGGGTTGGGTGACCGAGAACATCTGCCCGATCTTCTCGAGGCTGACGCCGTTCACCAGGTGCAGCCGCAACAGCAGCCGCTCGCGCTCGGGCAGGCGGCCCAGCGCGTCGGCCATCGCCTGCTGGAAGTCGTCCTGATAGCGCTGCTTCAGAAACGCGGTCTCGGGGTGCTGGTCGCCGTCCGGGGACGGCTCGCGGGCCGCCGCCGACCGGGCGCGAGCCTCCGTCTTGTGCTCGCGCAGCCACATGAGCGCCGCGCGCTGGGCTGACACCGCGATCCAGCGATCCAGCGGCGCGCGCCCCGCATAGCCGGCGATCTTGGGCGCGGCGTTCGAGGACCCGAGCAAGAGCTGGTCGAGCACCCGTTGCTCGAGCTCGTCCACATCCGCCGCCGGCACGATCCGTCCCACGGCGCCGCGGATGGTGGCGCGGTGGCGCGCCCGGAAGAGCTCGATCGCGCGCGGGACCCTGGCGCGGCAGGCGCTGGCCAGGAACAGGTCCTCGACGGCCAGCACCCCGACCGCCGCCGGATCCGCGCTCTTGGCGGCGCGCGCCAGATCCGCGACGAAGGCGGCGTCCTCGTGCACGATGTCCGGGAAGGCGGCCCGCGCCCGCCCGCACACGACACCAAGCGCCGCCTCGAGCCCGGCCGCGTCCCGCGGAGGTGACGCCTCCACCGGACCCAGGCCCTGCAAGAAGCTCAGCGTCAGCGGGCCATCAGCCGTCACGGTTTCAACCTACCATTGGAAGCCTCGCAGGGTGCGCGTTTGATCGGGTACCTTGAGTCCCTGGTGAGCTGCCCCCCCGAAGACGAGATCCTGGTTTTCGTCGAGGGCAACGCCAGCCCGGACGAAGTTCAACGCGTCGCGCACCACCTGGCCGAGTGCAAGTCCTGCGCGGACCTGGTGGCCACCGCCGCGGGCGGCGTGCCGTCCGACGAGACGGCCGCCGGACTGGCGGCGGCCAGCGCCCGTGGGTTGGGCAGCGGCACGACCATCGGACGCTACGTGATCCTGAACCTGGTCGGGCGCGGCGGGATGGGCGAGGTGTACGCCGCCTACGATCCCCAGCTGGATCGGCGCGTCGCGCTGAAGCTGCTGCACCACATGGGTTCCGGGCAGAGCGAGCAGGTGGCGCGCGAGCGGCTGCTGCGCGAAGCCAAGGCCATCGCGCGCCTCTCGCACCCGAACGTGGTGGTCGTTCACGACGCCGGCGCGATCGCCGACTCGACCGAGGGCGAGCGCGTCTTCCTGGCGATGGAGTTCGTCGAGGGGCGAACGGTCGCCGAATGGCTGGTCGCCGAGCCCCGCAGCTGGCGAGACATTCGTGACGTGTTCCTGGCCGCCGGCGCCGGCCTGCTGGCCGCGCACGAGGCCGGGTTGGTCCACCGCGACTTCAAGCCGCACAACGTGATGGTCACGCCCGACCGGGCCGTGCGTGTCATGGACTTCGGCCTGGCCAGCGAGGGGGCTGAGGGCGGCGACGACGCCGGCATCGATCTGGACGAGCTCGCCCAGACCGCTGGGGCGCAGACCGTCGCGCTGACGCGCACGGGGGTCCTGATCGGCACGCCGCTGTACATGGCCCCCGAACAGTTCCTGGGACAGCGCACGGATGCCCGGACCGATCAGTTCAGCTTCTGTGTCGCGCTGTACGAGGCGCTGTATGGCGAGCGCCCCTTCGCGTCGGAGACGCTGCCCGTCCTGGCCGACGCCGTCACGGGCGGACGGGTGCGCGAGCCGCCCGCGCGCGCCCGCGTCCCTCCGTTTCTGTGGCGGATCATCGCACGCGGCCTGCAGTCGGATCCCGCCAAGCGGTTCCCGTCGATGCGCGAGCTGCTGGATCAGCTCCGGCTGGATCCCCGGCGGCGGCGGCAAATCGGCATCGCCGTGGCCGCGACCGTGACCCTGGTGGCGGGGGTCGCGGCCGGCGCCCAGCGCCTGGCCACCCGGAACGAACGCGTCTGCCGTGGCGCGCCCGAGCGGCTGGCCGGCGTGTGGGAGCTCGACGGGGCCGGGCCTCGCCGCGCCTCGGTGCAGCGCGCGTTCCTGGCGACCGGCGCCGCCGATGCGGCCCAGAGCTGGCAGCGGGTGGCCGGCGCGCTGGACGACTACGCCCGCCGGTGGATCGGCCTTTACACGGACGCCTGCGAGGCGACGCACGTGCGCGGCGATCAATCGGGCGAGGTGATGGACCTGCGCATGGCGTGCCTGGACGCCAACCGGGGCACGATGGGCGCGCTCATCGACGTGCTGGCGCGCGCGGACGCCAGCGTGGTGCGCGAGGCGCTGAGCTCGGCCGAGGCGTTGCCGGCACTGAACCGCTGCTCCGACGTGGCAAGCCTGCGGGCCGCGGTGCCGCCCCCCTCCAGCGCGGCCGATCGCGAGACGCTGAGCAAGCTGCGCCACCAGCTCGACGAAGCCAAGGCGCTGGCCGACACCGGCCAGTCCGAGGCGGCGCGGCGGCCGCTGACCGGCCTGGTGGCCGGCGCGATGAAGCTGGGCTACGCCCCGCTGCTGGCCGAGGCGCTGCGCCAGGAAGCCTGGCTGCAGGTGATCTGGTCCGGTCCCGCCAAGGCGCTCCAGACCTACGAGGCGTCGATCTGGGCCGCGCTCGAGGGGCGCCGCGACGACATCGCGATCGAGTCGGCCAGCGTCGCCATGGGGCTGACCGGATACTACCTGGACCAGCCCGACGCGTCGGCGCGCTGGCAACATCTGGGCTGGGCGCTCTTGAAGCGGATTGGCCCGGGACACGATCGCCAGCTGGCCTACTACTATCACTGGCGCTCGGTGGCGCGGCAGCGGGCCGGCGAGACACAGGCCGCGCTGGACGACTCGTTCAAGGCGCTGGAGCTGACCCAGAAGGTCAATCGCCCGAACAGCCTGGAGGTCATCGATCTGCTGGAGTCGCTGGCCGCCACCGAGGTCGACGCGGGCGACTACGCGGCGGCCGTCAAGTTCGCCGATCAGGCGCTGGAGGCCATCCGGAGCTGCTGCGGCGAGCACAACCCCAAGCTCGGTCACCCGCTGAGCGTCCGCGGCGAGGCGCTGGCCCGGGCCGGAAAGCTGATCGAAGGCGAGCGGGATCTGCGGCGATCGATCGAGCTGTTCATCGAGATCGGCGGCCCGTGGAAGGACTGGACGGCGTACCCGATGACGGCGCTCGGCAAGGACCTGCTCGCGCAGCACCGGGCCGGCGAAGCCGTGCCCATCTTGCAGCGCGCGCTGGCGACGCGCGAGAAGACCGAGCCCAACGCCGAGCTGATCGCCGAGACGCGGTTCGCGCTGGCGCGCGCGCTGTGGGACGTGGGCGCCGAGCGGCCACGCGCGCAGGCGCTGGCCGAGGAAGCGCTGGCGGCCTACCGCAAGCTGCCCCGCCACGCCGCCCAGGTCGCGGAGATCGATCGCTGGATGGCGAGCACGGGCAAGACGGTCCCCGGCCATCCCCATCCGCGCGGGTGACCGATGGCGCTGCTCCTGTCCCTGATCTTCTTCCTGTCCGGGGCGGCGGGCGTCCTGTTCGAGACGGTCTGGTTCCGGGTCATGGGTCTCACGCTGGGCAACAGCGTTTGGGCCGCCACCATCGTGCTGGCGAGCTTCATGGCGGGCCTGGCCGTCGGGAACGCCGTCGCGGCCGGGAAGGGACATCGGGTGCAGCGCCCGCTGCGCCTCTACGCGCTTTTGGAGATCGTGGTCGGGGTCGTCGGCCTGGCCATCGTGATCGTGTTGCCGGTGGCCAGCCCGTCGCTGGCGCGGCTGTTCACCCACCTGGTCGCGCACGCCTGGCTGCTGAACCTGGTCCGACTGACGTTTGCCTTCCTGGTGCTGGCCGTGCCGGCCACCGCGATGGGGCTGACGTTGCCGCTGATTGCGCAGGCCTGCATCCAGTTCGACGGCAACTTCGGGCGCGTGCTGGGGCGCCTTTACGGCTGGAACACCCTCGGCGGCATGGCCGGCGCGTGGGTGGGCGAGTGGCGCCTGATCGAGTGGTTCGGCCAGCGCGGCACGGCCACGACCGCCGCGGCGTTGAACCTGGTGGCGGCCGCCACGGCGCTGGTCCTGGCCCGGCGCCTGAAGCCGGCGTCCCCGGCGGCCGCCGAGACCGCGGCCCCGTCGTCCGGGCGCGGGCGCTCCGCCGCCTTGCTGGCGGCGGCGTTCCTGTCGGGCGCCACGTTGCTGGTTTTGGAGGCGGTCTGGTTCCGGTTCCTGCAGCTGTTCGTCTTCGGCACCACCTTCATCTTCGCGGCCATGCTGGCCACGGTTCTACTGGGAATCGGGGCCGGCGGTGCGCTGGCTGGCGTCTGGCTGGGACGCGACCCGCGCGCCCACCGGTTCGCGCCGCTGCTGGCCCTGGCCGCCGGCGTCTCCGTCGAGCTCTGCTATGTGCTCTTCGATCCGCGCGTCGGCGCGCTCGCCTACACCACCGACAACACGGCCGCGGCCGTCTGGCTGTTCGTGCGGCTCATGCTGCCGGCGTCGCTCTGCTCCGGCGTGCTGTTTGCGCTGCTGGGCGCGGCCGAGCGCCAGGAGTCACGTCAGGCGGTCGACGCGGCCGGCAAGCTCACGCTGGCGAACACGTCCGGCGCCATGGTCGGCGCCCTGCTGGCCGGCTTCGTCCTGGTGCCGCGCCTGGGGATCGAGAAGGTCCTGTTCGTCACCATGCTCTGCTACGGGGCGGTCGCCGCGCTGACGGTCGCCGCGCCATCGCCGGATCGCGCCCACCCGGCCTCACGCCGGCGCCTGCTGGCCGTCTCGGCGCTGTTCGTGGTCGCCTGCGCGTTCTATCCCTTCGGGCTGCTCGCGCGACGGTTCGTGCCGATGGTGCTGGAACGTTTCAAGTCGCCGGCGCCCGAGCTGATGACGATGCGCGAGGGGCTGACCGAGACGGTCATGTACCTGCGCGACAGCTTCCATGGCGTGCCGGTTCATTACCGGCTGATGACCAACGGCCACTCGATGTCCGCGACCACCTACCGCGGCCGTCGCTACATGAAGATGTACGTCTACTGGCCGCTGGCGCTGCACCCGTCGGCGCGCGACGCGCTGTTGATCAGCTATGGAATCGGGAACACGGCCAAGGCGCTCACCGATTCGCGCCAGCTCGCCTCCATCGACGTGGTCGACATCTCGCGCGACATCCTCGAGCTGGGCGCGCTGGTCTTTCCGAAGACGTCGCCGCCGCTCAGCGACCCGCGCGTGCGGGTGCACGTGGAGGACGGCCGGTTCTTCCTGCAAACCACCGACCGGACCTTCGACCTCATCACGGCCGAGCCGCCGCCGCCCCGCGGCGCCGGCGTCACGAACCTCTATTCGCAGGAATACTTTCAGCTGGTTCGCGACCGCCTGCGCGAGGGGGGCGTCGTCACGTACTGGCTGCCGGTGAACATGCTGTCGCTGGCCGAGACGCAGGCGATCATGCGCGGGTTCTGCAACGTGTTCTCCGACTGCTCGCTCTGGACCGGCGCGGGGCTGCAATGGATGCTGGTCGGGACGCGCGGCCTGCATGGCCCCGTCTCCGAAGAGCAGTTCAGCGCGCAGTGGCGCGATCCGGTGGTCGGGCCCGAGCTGGCCGACGTGGCGCTGGAGCAGCCCGAGTCGCTGGGCGCCACCTTCCTGGCCGACGCGGACACGCTGGCGGCGTGGACCGGGGACGTTCCCCCGCTGGACGACGACCACCCCGGGCGCATCTCGGCGACCTACCCGGCTGACGGCGAGCTCGGCGATCCGACCTACCGCACCTGGATGGATCCGAAGACCGCGCGCCGCCGCTTCCTGAGCAGCGCCTTCATCCAGGACCTGTGGCCGGCCAGCTTGCGGGAGCCCACCTTCGCGGCCTTCGGCCCGCAGGCCGTGTTCAACGATCTGTCGGTCTGGGACCGCGCCAACGTCATCGAGACGGTCCACATGCTGTTGACCCACTCGTCCTTGCGCACGCTCCCGTTGCTGCTGCTGGGGACGGAGCCCGCGGTTCGAGACATCGCCGTCCGGCTGTACGCAGGCGGCGCCCGGGACGCAGATCTGGAGCTGCAGATGGGGGCGGCCGCGCTGGCTGCTCGCGCCTATGACGAAGCGGCGATGCACCTGGCCGGAGTGACCGAGGGGCCGCGTGCCGTCCACGCGCAGCTCATGAGGACGCTGGCGCTCGGCATGCTGGGCCGGCAGGCCGAGGCCCGCGCGCTGCTCACCTCATTGGCCTCGGGTGCGCTGTCGCCGGCCGACACCGAGTCCGTTCGATGGCTGGCTGGGTTCCTGCGGCGCGCGCAAGCGGCCCCGGCCGGGGGGCCCGAAGCGCCCCCTCCGGCGCGCACGAAGCCGTGACGGCTCAAGAAGCTCTGCCGCGCGACGATGAAGCGAGCATGGGGCAATTTGCGATGACGTCGAGGCGGGGCTGATCCGATGTTCGGAATGGTCGCCCGGACACTTCAGTACACCGCCTTCTTCGCCAAGCTGACCGCGCACCACGTGGTGGTCGAGGAATTCGACGGCACCACGAACTGCGCGTCGACGACGGTCGTCGAGACAGGCTTTCCCGGCAACCGGGAGTGCCTGGACGCGGTGCAGGTGGCCCGGCGCCTCGACCGCAGCGACGTGACCTTCGACGAGCAGCCCGCCCCGGCGCCGGCGCGGACGCCGGCAGCTCCAGAGTCGGAGCTGCCGGACGTGGCGCGGAAGGGCAAAATCTAAAAGATCGCCCTGAGGAGCGTCGCTACTTGGTGGACAGCTTGATGTAGAAGTCCTCGGACTTCACGCTGGCGAACGGTCCGGTCCAGAACTCGAAGCCGGCCGCGATGGCGCGCACGGTGTCGCCCGGCAGCGTGAGGGCGCTGCGCATCTTCGCGTCGTTGATGAAGTCCATGACGTTGAACTCGAACTCGCAGGCATCCTGACCTTCGGCCCGCACGTAGTTCACGATGGGCGCGTTGTTGACGGTGCCGTAGTGGATGGTCCAGGTGCCGGGCACGTTCGCGACGGTGACGTTGTTGATTTGCGCGTTCCCCGCCGGTTGCCGCCCGGTCGGATCCCGCAGCCACACCATCAGGTACGACTGAAAGGCGGACGCCGTCCCCAGCCAGATGTCCCAGGAGGCGTTGTACTGCCCGTGGTCCGTCGAACTCCACTTCCAGCCGGTCCACAGCTTGTCGATGGTGGAGTAGGCGGCCGGCAAGCCGCAGTTGCCGTGGGCGGCGGTCTCCGAATAGCGGCCGCAGTAGATGTCTGGATATCCGATGGGCGTCCCGTCGGGCATCGAGGTGCCCGTCGCGCTGTTCACGGTGAAGGACGTTCCGTTGTACGACACGTCCGACGACGCCCAACCCTTCCCCCACCAGTTGGTGATGAACCGATAGCTGTTACCGTCGCGGCTGACGTCCGCGCCGAAGTATTGGTCGGTCGACTGCCCCTGCCCGCTCTGAGCCGGCGAGCCAAAGCCGGGCGCGCCGGTCGTCGCGCCGACCGTGCCGCAACCGGTCGTGCTGCCGCCGGTGCCGGTGGGGCTGGTGCCGCCGGTGCCGCCGGACGTGCCGCCCGAGGCGGTGGCGCCGGTGCCGCCGGTGCTGCTGCCGCCGGTGCCGGTCGCGGGGCTGCCGCCGGTGCCGGACGGCGTCGCGGCATTGGACGCGCAAGCGCCCTGTCCGAGGGCGCAGGCGAGGATCAGGAGTCGGGTGCCGATAAGTGAGACTCGAGCCACAGGGACCTCCTAGGTGGGGGGGGCCGATCAGCCTAACTCGGATCACCGCGAGGCCGTCGAACTTGATCTCAGAATTGGCGCGCGTTCTCCGTTTTGCGTTGAAGATCGATGTCCTAAGATTCCGGGAATGAACGAGGACGAGGTCGAGGATCTGCTCGCGGACGCGGAGACCGTCGCCTGCCTGCAAGCTCCCCTGCCGGAGGCCAAGGAGCTGAGGCAGGCCTGCCTGGCGGCCGACATCCCCGTGCTGCTGGCGCGCGGCGCCTGCTGCGGCGCGAGCGGATGCGGCTGCGCCCCCAAGATCGCGCTGCACGCCCGCGCGGAAGACGTCCCGCGGGTGGCGCGGCTGGTCCAGGATCGATGGCGCGAGCTGGCGCTGCGCGAGGGCACGGTCAGCGACCGGCACCCGGCGGTGGCGCGCCCGGACCCGAGCGAGCCCCCCTGCCCGGCCTGCGGCACGGCGGCCCCGCTGGTCGAGGGCGCCTGCGCCGACTGCGGCCTCCAGCTCGCGTGACGGCGGAGAGGGGCGCGGGGTATGGTCGGAGAGCGGATCGGCAACTACCAGGTGGTTCAGCGCCTGGGCGAAGGCGGCATGGCGACGGTGTACCTCGCCACGCATCCGACGCTGGGTCGCCGGGTGGCGGTCAAGGTGCTGAATGCGGACCTGGCGCGCCTCGACCAGATGGTCCAGCGCTTCTTCAACGAAGCGCGGGCAGCCAGCGCCATCGGTCATCGCGGCATCGTCGAGGTCTTCGACCTGGGGACGCTGCCGTCCGGCGCCCCCTACATCGTCATGGAGTACCTGGACGGCGAGAGCCTGGCCCAGCGGATGATCCGGACGGGCCGCCTGTCGCTGGACACCGCGGCCGACATCGCCGGTCAGGCGGCCGGGGTGATGGAGGCGGCGCACGCGCGGGGCATCGTCCACCGTGACCTGAAGCCCGACAACCTGTTCCTGGTGCCCGATCCGCTGTGGCCGGGGCGCGAGCTGGTCAAGCTGCTGGACTTCGGCATCGCCAAGCTGACCCAGCGGCCGCCGGACGCGGCGGACCAGCGGACCCGCACCGGCGTCATCCTGGGGACGCCGCGCTACATGTCGCCCGAGCAGTGCCGCGAGAGCCGCGACGTCGACCACCGCACGGACGTCTACTCGCTGGGCGTCGTGCTGTACGAGATGCTGGCGGGCGCGCCGCCGTTCGTGTCGGGGTCGTGGGGCGAGCTGGCCCACATGCACATCGGCGTCGCGCCGCCGCCCTTGCAGACGCACATGCCCGACGTGCCCACCAGCGTCGCGGAGATCGTGCACCGCGCGCTGGAGAAAGAGCCCGCCGCGCGATTTCAGTCGATGGCCGAGCTCGAGCGCGCCCTGCGGGCCGTGGTCACGGCGCGGACGGCCGTGCTGCCGCCTGCGCTCGCGGCAGACCGCGCCTTCGAGGATCAGGGCGACGCCCCGCCGCGCGGCCGCGCGCTGGGCGCCGGTTCGACGTTGCGGATGGATGACCCGGCGGGGTCCGATCCGGCGCGCACGTCACGCCGGACCACGCTGGCGGCCGCAGCCGCCGAGCTCCTGCGCCAGCCAGAGCCGCCGCGTCGCGCCGGCCGGCTGGCGCCCGTGCTGGCGATGGCGGCGGCGGCCGCGGCCGTGGCCATCTTCGGTGCGCTGGCATTTCGACAGCCGCCGCCATCCGCCGCCAGGCCTGGGCCCACCGCGCCGCCCGCGCCCATGCCCGCCGTGGCGCCGCCCGCCGTGGTGCCACCGCCGCCCGCCGTGGTGCCGCCGCCGCCACCGCCGGTCGCACCGCCGCCGCCCGCGCCCGTCACGGTCGCGCCGGCGCCCGCGAAGCCCGCGCGCCACAAGCATCGCTCCCCCGCGGCCAAGCCGGCCGCACCGCCGCCGGTCCCGGTCGACCATCGGCCGCGCGAGCCGGAGAAGATATGAACGCCGTGATGGCGCTGGCCATCGTCACCGCGCTGGCCGGCCCGGCGCGCGCGGCCGCCGACCGGCGCCCGCCGCCCCGGGAGAGCGCCGCGTTCGAGACGCCCGATCAGCAGGCGCGAAACCTCTTCCGAGCGCAGCGATACCAGGAGGCGCTCGCCATCTACCAGCGGCTGCGCGCCGAGACGCACCACCCGACGTACCTGCGCAACATCGGCCGCTGCCATCAGATGATGGGCCAACCCGCACCGGCCATCGACGCCTTCGAGGGATACCTGCGCGAGGCGCGCGAGCTCGACGCCGCCGAACGCGCGGAGATCGAGGGCTACATCGCCGAGATGCGCCGGCTGGAGCTGGCGATGCCGCCCCCCGCCACCGGCGCCGGTCCGGCCGCCGTGACCACGGCCGCCGCCACCGAACCCGCGGGGCACGCGCCGTCGCTCCTGCACCGGTGGTGGTTCTGGACCGGCGTGGCGGCGCTGGCGACGGCCGCCGTCG
>Ga0070679_100005739_pt1 | contig 11512 bp, 7 predicted proteins | sample KBSC63BmetaG_FD_65652 | JGI IMG/M metagenome (GOLD analysis project Ga0070679, IMG submission 65652) | Corn rhizosphere microbial communities from Kellogg Biological Station, Michigan, USA - KBS C6-3B metaG | ecosystem: Host-associated > Plants > Roots > Rhizosphere | place: USA: Michigan... | reverse complement strand
CGTGCTGCGGCGGCACGGGCATGGAGAACCACACGAAGTATCAGGACTCGATCTACTTCCAGTCGGCCGACAACAAGGCGCTGTACGTGAATCTCTATATTCCGTCGACGCTCGACTGGCGCGAGAAGGGATTCACGATCGAGCAGCAGACGCGCTTTCCGTTCGAGGGGGCGAGCAGCTTCACGGTGAACGGCAACGGCCGTCTCGCAATCAATCTGCGCGTGCCCACGTGGGTCCGCCGCGGCTACACGGTCACGGTGAATGGCGCGCCGCAGCAGATCACAGCGACGCCGGGCACGTACGCCACGATCGATCGCCAGTGGAAGAAGGGCGACCGGATCGAGGTGGCGATGCCGATGACGTTCCGCTCGGAACCGACGATCGACGACCCGGCGGTTCACGCGATCTACTACGGTCCGACGCTGCTGGCCATCCAAGCTGCGCCGGTGGGCGACACGCTCGAGACCGGCCTCATCAACGTGTCGCTATACAAGAACTATAAGTTGACGGGCGACTTCGCCTCCGCGATGACGCCGGTTGCGGGCAAGCCACTGCACTTCACGTCGAACGGCCAGACGTGGGCGCCGTTCTTCGTCTCCGATCCACAGGCGGGCCCGTCGCAGCCGTATCACGTGTACGTTCGCCGGCACGAGCCGACGATTGCCTTCGGCGGCGTCGATTCCGGTGTGGCCAACGCCAAGGGCGAGGATGGCAAGACGTTCCTGGACGAGGTGTGGTCGGGGGCGCCGTTCGCTGATCACGCCGCGTTTCTCGCCGCGGTCGAGCGGGCCTCGGCACGGTTTAGTGCCGCCGATCGCAGCGCTGTTCTGGATGCGGCTCGGAGGGCTGAGCGCGATCTGGCTTGAGGGAGGCAACTACAGAACTGCTGGACTACCGCGGGAAGGAAGCAAACGGATTGAACGGGACGCTGTCGGCACCCAGGTGAAGACCAGCACCGCCGAGGAAGATGAGTGTTGTCTCAACAGCCGCTCGGCTTGCCTTTCGGGGCATCCTGGGCGGCTGTTGAACGATCAGCGTCCACGACATTCACGCCGGTTCTGCGCCAATACTTTCGGTTCACGGCGGGGATGGACTTTGTCGTTCCGTCTCAACCCATACAGGTTCCGCGTATTCCCGCGGTACTTCAGTTCCGTACAGGGCGCGCAAAGCCTTCAATGCACGTCGACGACCGGTGCGCCGAGGACGTCCATCTTCGGTTGGATGCCGAGCCCGGGCTGCGTGGATGCTGCCATCCGCCCGTTCGCGCGCTGCGGCGCGCCATCCGCGGTGCTGACGGTGACGTAGCTGTTGAAATCCGTCGTCGTGAACAGGAACTCCGTGGGGGTGCTGTGCGCGAGGTGGGCGATCGCCGCGGTCGCGACATCGCCGCCCCATGAGTCCTCGAGCGTCATCGCGATGCCCATCGTCACGCACAGATCGCGCGCCTGACGCGTCTTCGTCAACCCGCCGAGCTTGCTGATCTTGAGATTGACGACGTCCGTCGCCAGATCCGCCTTGGCGCGCATGAGCACATTGATATCGTCGATGTTCTCGTCGAGCACGAACGGATGTGGGATCTGACGACGCACGGCGAGGCATTCCTCATACGTCAGGCACGGCTGCTCGATGTAGACGTCGATGTCGCGCACGGCCTTCGCGACGCGAATGGCCTCGTGCTGCACCCATCCGGTGTTCGCATCGGCGACGAGGCGGTCGCCGGGCTCCAGCTCCGCCGCGACTGCGCGAATGCGCTCGATGTCCACGTCCGGATCGCCGCCGACCTTGAGCTGGAATCGTCGATAGCCTTCACCGCGATAGCGCGCGACCTTCGACGCCATCGCCTCCGGGGCTTCCTGCGAGATCGCGCGATAGAGATGCACGTCATCGCCGTAGCGTCCGCCGAGCAACTCGCAGACTGGCAGGCCGGCGGCCTGGCCGAGAATGTCCCAACACGCGATATCGATGCCGCTCTTGACGTACGGATGGCCCTTGAGCGCGGCGTCCATGTACCGATTGAGCTTGGCGAGCTCGCGCGGATCCGCACCGATGAGATGCGGTCCGAGCTCGCGCAGACCGGCGCGCACGCCCTCGGCATACGCCGGGAGATAGAACGGCCCAAGCGGACACACCTCCCCGTGTCCGACGAGGCCATCATCGGTTTCGACGCGAACGATGGTGCTGTCGAACACCTGCACCGACTTGCCGCCACTCCAGTTGTAGGTGGTCTCGTGGAGCGGCAACTCGACGCGATAGGCGAGGATTCGAGAAATCTTCATGGTCTCAGGGAGTGGGCGCCGAACAATCTATCTTGTCGCTCTTATGTTGACGTTGTATTCTTTTCGGCCATGTCACATCAAGGTCTCGGCGAGTTCGAGCAGCTCGTGCTCCTCGCGATCGTCCATCTGAAGGGCGAGGCGTACGGCATCCCCATCGTCGAGGAGATCGAGCGACGCACGGGCCGGGAAGTCGCGCGCGCCGCGGTCTACGTCACGCTGCGGCGCCTCGAGGAAAAGGGCTTCGTCTCGTCGTGGATCGGCGAGCCAACGCCCGAACGCGGCGGCAAGGGACGGCGCTACGTCAAGATCGAGTCGAACGGGCTTCGCGCTCTGCGTGAGGCGCGGCAGCTCGCGGACAAGATGTGGCGCGGGCTCGATCCGGCGACGTTGAGGTCGCGGTGAGAGATCGTTCTAAATGATCGCGATGTCGAACGGGTGGACGCCTGGCTGCACGCGATCGGCTCGCGATCATGGCGGGCATGGCGTCCTGATCGCGACGGCGGAAGCTACCGGAGGCGGCGGATCACCGGTGAAGACGGCGTCCTGGAACGGCATCGCCCGTCCGATCAGCGTATCACCGCGCGCGCGAAGCTCCAGACGCACGCCGACGTATCCATCAGACCAGACGATTCGGATCGAGTCCGGAGCGAGAGGATTCCACACTGCCGGAACCGGCATTCGAGCCGGAGGTGCCCCGAGGAACGCAGGCTGAACGACGAGCCCGGGGAAGGGGTGCGCGACGCGAGCGGTGTCGAGTCGGAAATGCGCCGGTGGGATCTGACGGACGTACCAACTGCTCGGAGGCGGGCCGGACTCGCGCGCGAGGTTCAGCGCGTAACAGCCGGCGAATGCACGAGGCAGTCGAGAGTCGTGCGCGGCCTGAGCGCGAGCCGCTCGGCTCGCGGCAATGCTCCCCAGACAAGCCAGGGCAAGCTGGAGCGACGCGAATCGGAGGAACGAGCGTCCGGTGGCGCTGATGCGCTCTGCTTCCGTCCCGCCAACTGTTGCTGCACTTTCCGCCGTCGAATGTTCCGACGTCGTCATCCAACGCCTCCCGCGCCAACTCGATGCGTCCACTGACTGCTCTCCTCACAGCTTTCGCTGCCGGTTTTGCCACGGCGCTTCCCGGCCAGACTCCTGACTCCGCGACGCTCGCCACGATGCGATGGCGCTCGATCGGCCCGGTGAACATGGCCGGCCGCATCACCGACGTCGAAGGCGATCCGAGGAACCCGAAGACATTCTATGTCACGGGCGCGACGGGCGGAATCTGGAAAACCATCAACGCCGGCACGACGTTCATTCCGCTCTGGGAGAATGGACCCATTGCGTCGATGGGCGACATCGCCATCGCGCCGTCGAATTCAAAGATCCTTTATGCCGGCACCGGCGAGGACAACGCGCGCAACAGCGTCGCGCCGGGATTCGGGTTGTACAAATCCGTCGACGGCGGGGTCACGTGGCAGTCGGCCGGCCTCGAGAAGACGCAGCACATCGGGCGCATCGTCGTCAATCCGACCAATCCCGACATCGTCTATGTCGCGGCGGTCGGCGCGACGTGGGGACCGAATCCCGAGCGCGGCCTCTACAAGTCCACCGACGGCGGCAAGACCTGGAAGTTGAGCAAATTCGTAAGCGACAAGGCCGGATTCATCGACATCGCGATGGATCCGCGCGATCCGAACACGCTCTACGCCGCGAGCTGGGAACGCGTGCGTGGCCCGTACTATCTCAAGAGCGGCGGCCCGGGCTCCGCGCTCTGGAAGACCACCGACGGCGGGAATACCTGGCACGAGATCACGGGCGGCGGTTTTCCGGAGACGGAGAAGGGCCGCATGAACATTCAGATCGCGCGCAGCAATCCGAACATCGTGTACGTCATGCTCGAAGCGGATTCGGTGCGCGGCGCCAAGCCGCAGCGTCTGCTCAGCGGGTTGTATCGCTCGACCGACGCGGGGCGCACGTGGAAATGGATGTCGACGATCGACAACCGGCCGTTCTACTTCTCGCAGATTCGCGTCGATCCGAAAAATCCCGACCGCGTCTACCGCATGGCGGTCGATTTCGCATTCTCTGATGACGGCGGCTACTCGTGGCGTGCCGGAATGGTCGGCAACCACGAGGACTATCACGCGATGTGGATCGATCCCAACGATCCCGAGCATTACATCATCGGCGGCGACGCGGGGATCTTCCAGACCTGGGACCGCGGCGGCACCTACGACTCCATGAACAACATGGCGATGGGCCAGTTCTACGTCGTCAGCTACGACTATCAGGTGCCGTATCGTGTCTGCGGTGGATTGCAGGACAACGGCTCGTCGTGCGGATGGAGCCGTCGCCGCAACGGTCAGTTGCAGATGACGGATTGGTTTGCCGTCAACGCGGCCGACGGCCTCTACACCGCGCAGGATCCCCTCGACCCGAACATCGTCTACTACGAATCGCAGGGCGGCAACATGACCCGTCGCAACCTCGGCACGAGAGAGGTCGCGAGCATCAAGCCGCGCACGGTGAACATCGCGACCTATGGCGCGCAGATCGCGCAGATCAAGGGCGAGGGCGGCGCACTGTCTGCCGAACAACAGCAGCAGATCAACGAGATCCGTGCGCGCATGAAACGCGACATGGCGGATCCCAACGTCGCACTGCGCTGGAACTGGAACACGCCATTCTTCGTCTCGGCTCACGATCCAAACGTCTTCTATTCGGGTGCCGAGAAGGTTTTCAAATCCGTGAAGAAGGGCAGCAATCCGGTGGCGATCTCACCGGATCTCACGGCGCACGATCCCACGTGGGTGCGAGTGTCGGGCGGATACGACGACGAAGGGAATGCGGCGTCCGACGCGTCCGGCGGCATCACGCGCGACGCAACCGGAGCGGAGGAGAACGCGACGATCACGGTGATGACGGAGTCGACGATTCGCCCGGGGCTTCTGCTCGTCGGCACGGACGACGGCAAGGTGTGGCTCACGCGAAACGATGGCGCGAAGTGGGAAGACCTGAGCGATCGCTACGCCGGCGTGCCCGCCATGACGCACATCTCCGGCGTCGAGCCGTCGCATCACGACTCGGCAACGATCTACGTCGCGCTCGACAATCATCGACGCAATGACTTCAAGCCGTACGTGTTCATGTCGACGGACTTCGGTAAGACGTTCCACTCGATCGCGTCGAACCTGCCGACGGACCGGCCGGGCACCGTCTACGTGATTCGCGAGGATCTCGTCAATCCGAATCTGCTCTATGTCGGCACGGAGACGGGTGTATTCGCATCGTTGAACAAAGGCCAGACGTGGTTCCCACTGAAGGCGAAGCTCCCGACGGTTCCCGTCTACGACCTGAAGATCCATCCGCGTGACCACGAGCTCATCGCGGCAACGCACGGGCGCGCGGTGCAGATCCTCGACGTCGCGCCGCTCCAGCAGATGAATGCGGGTGTGCTCGCACAGGGCACGCACCTCTTCACGCCCGCGCCCGGCTTCGAGTATGGGCAGATGCTGCCCGGCTCGGAGACGCGCGCGCAACGGCCGTGGAAGAGCGACGGCGGGCCGAGTGGCGCCGAGATCACCTATCGTCTTGCGGTGAAGTCGTCGACGCCGGTTCGCGCCATGATCGTCGACGCGGCGGGCGACACGATCGCTCGGCTCAACGGCACGAACGATGTCGGACTCAATCACGTGTCGTGGAATCTGGTGCCCACGGGCGACCAGGTCGTCGCCGGACGCGGTGCGGGACGCGGTGGGTTCGGCGGCGGTCGCGGCGGGGCGCCATCGGAACCGGTCAACGTCCCCGGCTATCCGTCAGGCTTCAATCCGCGTCCGGCGGAATCGATGGCGCCGCCCGATTCATCGGGCAGTCCAACCGCGCAGGCGCGACAGCTCGCCGAGGAGCGCACCAACCCTGGGCGCGGCGGCCGCGGCGGGGGCGGGGGCGGCTTTGGCGGTCGAGGGAATCAGTCTGTCGAGACGGGCGACTATCGCGTCGTGCTCGACGCGGGGGGCCAGAAGCAGATTGCGGTGCTGCGCGTCGTGAAGGTCGAGCCGGGCGACGTTGCGGTGATGGCGCCAATGAAAGAACGCTAAAGCCGCCGCGACCGTCGAGTGGCCCGAGACGTCCCTCGGGGCCACTCGACGGTCATTCGTTGATGAAGAGCCGCTCGACGGAGAAACCCAGCGGCGGCCCGGCTTCGGCGCCCAGCTCAGCTCCTCATCGATCACGCGATCCGCGGCGCCTTTCGTCACGACTCGCACGGTTCGCCGCTCGCAATCGATTATCCAGTACCCAGTGACTCCGGCGTCCAGATACAGCTCGCGCTTCGCGCCCAGATCACGCCGGCGTGTGGAGTCGGAAAGAACCTCGACGACGAGGACGGAGTCGGCGCATCGCGCCATCCACGCGCCGTCGGTGGCATCGGTGCGCGTACCATGAGGTCGGGCTCGACCTCCGACTCCTCGAACTGCATGACGGAACGCGGGTGACATACGTAGCCGAGGCCTTGTTCCGCGACGTAAGGATGGAGAATTCTCGAAAGCCTTGCGAGAACCTCTTCATGCTTCGTTCGTGCGCACCTGCAGCCCACGCCGAGGCTACGCTCGGCTCATTCGCCGAGTCAAGCCCCGAGCTGCGTCGAGCCCGAGCTCAGCCGGCTCCGCGGCCACCGCGTGCGAGCCGAAGCTCCAGATGTCGCTTCACGTCTGGCCACTCGTTCGAGAGAATGCTGAACATCACGCTGTCGCGGACGGTGCCATCGCGCCGAGCCGTGTGATGACGAAGCACGCCGTCACGCTTGGCGCCGAGCGCTTCGATCGCTCGCTGTGAGCGAAAGTTGAAGTTGTCGGTGCGAAGCCCGACGACCTTGCAGCCAAGGGACTCGAAGGCGTGCGTGAACAGAAGCAGCTTCGCGGCTGTGTTGACGTGGCTGCGCTGCCAGCTCGCGGCGTACCATGTCCAACCGATCTCCACGCGATCGATCGGCGCAACGATGTCGTGATAGCGGGTGGTACCGATGATGTCGCCTCGCGCGAGCTCGCGGACGACCCACGGGAGCATATGCCCCGCGGCCTGGCCCGCGAGCGCGTCGGCGATGTAGCGCGCGACCTCGGATGGCTTCGGAACCGACGTGTACCACAGCTCCCAAAGAGCTCCGTCGGAGGCAGCGGCCGCGAGCGATGATTCGTGGTCGGCGGTGAGCGGCTCGAGGCGAATTCCGTTGCCTTCGAGCGTGACGGGCGATGGTGAGATCACGAATCCTCAAGGGTGCGCGCGAACGGCTGAACCACGACTCCTGAAGTGATACAGCCGTTCGGCGCCCGGCCTCAAGGGTTCTGAATGCTCACGATTCGTGAACGCACCGTCGCACGATCCGCGTCGTTCGACGCGAGGGCGACGAGCGCGCTCGCGCTCTCGGCGCGCATGGCGACGAGGCCGGTCACCGGATTCACTCTCAATACGGCGCTCTCGAGCTTGGGTCGGCCCGCGGCAATCGCATTCTGCGTGCTGACGATGAGAGATCGCGCGGCCGACTCCTGATCCGGCGCCAGCGAGATCCCGTCGAAAAGTCGGTGAAAGGTCAGGTCGGAGATCAGGGTGTTCATGTTGGCGGATATCGAGTCGAGCACCGCCTGATTCGGAGTCAACCCAACCGCGCCACCGCGACCGCCGCCACGGCCGCCGCCCACCGCGCCGGTGAAGTCGACACTGCCACCGACACGTCCGCGCACGACTCCAACACCCATGCGTTGAATGAGCGAATCACCAGTGATCGGCACGCCGTCGATGACGTACAGCGGATTGCCTCCGCCGCGTCCGGCAAATCCGCCACCGCCGCCAGAACGACCGCGTCCGCCGGCCGGCTGCGCTAGGTGCGCGTCGAACACCGCGCGATCGGCGTCGTTCGCGAGCAGCGCGCGGAGGGCCGTGTCGCGTTGTGCCTGGAGCGCGGCACTGCGTGCGCGGTTTGCGCTCAGAAGCGAAGCCTGTTTCTGATCCTGCGTGCTCTGCTGAATCGCAAGCTGATCCAAGAGATCGTGTGCATCGTGCGCATGCCCCGCGTTGAGCGTGATTCCGTCGAAGAGAATGTTGAAGACGGAATCGCCAGGGCCCGTAAGACGCGAGCTCTCGATGCGTGCGAGGTCCGCCGAATCCACGATACCGTCGAGCGCACATGTGATGGGCACGCCCGGCCCGGGACAGCGTCGTGTTGCGACGACGACCGCAGGGAGCTTGACTGCGCTTGCTCCAACCATCCGAGGAGCCGCAGAGTCGGCGGGTACGATCGGCGTCGACGAATCACCTCGTGGCGCAACGCGCGTCACGATTGTGCTCACGTGCACCGGAGCCGACGGATGCGGCGAGATCCACGCGACGCTCAATGCGCCCACGCCGATCGTGCTCGCGATCGCGCGCGCCTTCCGCGCCGAGCCTTTGCGCGAACGCGCGAGCACGCGGATGCGGCGCTCGAGTTGCGTCGCACGCTCGGCGAACGCCGTGACGCCGAGGAGACGCGGGCCTTGCCGCGGACGCGCGACCTCGAGGAGGAGATTCCCGTACGAGCGGGCGTCGGTGCTCTTCAGAACACGTGCATCGCAATCGAGCTCGATGGCAACGCGGAGACGCACGAGCTGCCACCACAGCGCGACGTTCCATGGCATGAGCACCGCCGCGAGCTGCGCGACGATGAGAAGCTGTCCGTCGCGCGCGCGCTGATGTTCACGCTCGTGGCGCAACATGAGCGCGAGCTGCTCTGGATTCATCGACAGGGCCCATTCAGGGACGACGACGGCCGGCGCGATGGCGCCGACGACTGCGGGTCCCGTGCGCTGCGATACGAAAACTGGAATACCGGAGAGCGTGCACCGCTCCCAGCGGCCGCGCATCCATGTGAGCGCGAGCATGCCCGTGACGAAATAGAGGCCAAGCAGCGAGGAGAGCACGAGCCACGCGATGCCGAGCGGCCGGTCGGCGCGTGCGACAATGTCACGCCAACTCGCTCGAGGGAGCGTCGGCGCCGTACTCGAGTGAGCGACGGCCACCCCAGCCGTGCTCGAGGGGGCATCGAGAGCGGCGCGCGACGCGATGTCATGCTCGACGCCGGGTTGTTCGACGACGCCTTGCTGAGCAGGGGCACGAAACGCGACCGCGGGTACGACGAGCGAGAGCGCGATGGCGCCGACCCACGCGAGCCGCACCGGTCCACGCCCGGCGAGCAGCGCACGCTCGGCGAGCACCGCGGCGAGTGCGAGCCCCAGTGCGCAGAGCGAACAATAGAGCATCCACGCGGCGATCATTTGTCGACCTCCCGGAGTTTCTCGTCGAGCAGCGCGCGCAGGCGTCGTAATTCATCAGGCGTGACGCTTCGCTCGGTGACGAGATAGGTGAGTAGTCGTTCGGTTGAGCCGCCGAACAGTTTCTCGACGACGCGCGACGTGGCGGTCGCGCCGGCTGCATCTCGTTTCACGCGCGCGCGGAACCGATGGGCCTTCCCTTCCTCGGTGTGCGACACGTATCCCTTGCTCTCGAGGACCGTGAGCACCGTGAGGACGGTGTTGTGGGCCAGGTCGTCGGCAAGGCGCGCGCGCACTTCCGCGACGGTGGATGGGCCGCGCTCCCAGAGAATCGCCATCACATCGAGCTCGCGGTCGGTGAACGTCGGTCCCACGAGACCTCCTAGTGGTATCAGTGCACAAACGGATGGTCAGCGGTGTTCTGCTGGAGGGCGAGCCGAAATCCTGTCGGACTAATCTCCTAGTGTTATAGGAGATATTGCGGCGTTCGGGCGCATTGTCAAGAGCCAGTTTCCGCCGGGCCGTCGGGCTCGTCGGTGGCGCGCGCGCGGGGATGCGGTAAACGCGCGATGAGCATCCTATAAACAAACGGGCGCGACGTGATCGTCGCGCCCGCTCGCAAGGATGCAGCGATTCAGCGCGTCAGGAGGTCGGCACCGTGGTGCCAGGAGTCGCCTGGTGCGTCGTCGTCACGGGACTCGCGAGCGCCGAGAGCAGCTTGAGTCCGTCCGGCGTGCCCCAACCGGAGACCGCATCGTAGCCGGCCGTTGCCTGATATCCGCCGGCGTGCGCCGTCGTGTTGCTTCCGTGTTGCACGTCCGTGCATCCTAACCCGCCGACCGTCGTCGCGGCAGCGCCGCCCGCGGGTGGTTTGTAGAGCAGTGGCGTCAGATAGCCGATGCGCTTGCCTGCGCCGCGCTGCGCATTGATCAGTGCGACGAGCGACGCGACGAGCGGCGCCGCGGCGCTGGTTCCGCCGTTCGGTTCCGCTTGATTGTCGACGACCAGCAGGTAGGGCGACGCGTTCCAATCCGCGTTCGCGGCGAGATCGGGAACGATGCGTCCCGTGACCGAGCCCGGATTCACAGATTTGATATGGATGCCCGTCTGCCAGCTCGGACGGCCGAACACGGTGCTCACGCCGCCGCCCGTGCTGCCATGACCGCTGCTGCGCAGACCGTCGCCCTCGAACCACACGATGTCCGGTGCCGTCGTGCCCTTCTTGGGAATCGTCGTGCCGCCGACGGAGAGCACGTACTGGCTGCTCGTCGGGAAATCGACGTGCGCGTGCCCGTCCATGTCCGCATCACTCGAGCCGTCATCGCCCGATGCGACACACACGGTGACGCCGAGGAGCGCGAGCTCCTTCAGGGATTCGTCGACCTGATGGATGGCAGCGCGGCTCCAGATGTCGGTGTCTTCCGGCGCGCCCCAACTGATCGAGACCACGCCCGGATCGTTCGCCTTGTCCTTCACGACGGCATCGAGGATCGAGAGCCACCCGCGCTCGCTCCAATGCGCGAAGTACACGACGATCGTCGCCTTGGGGCACCCGCCGGCCACCACCTCGACGTCGAGCATGACTTCACCCTCGGCGCCATCCTTGCGCGACGTCGACGCGCCGTCGGCGCTGACTGTTTTCACAGTGGGGATGCTCGTTCCCGCGAGCTTGCAGAACGCGCTCAGGTCGGCGGGGAAGAAGCCACCGCCGAATTCGAGCAGACCGATGGTCTGCCCGCTGCCGTCGCCCGGGGGAAAGTGATAGTGCTTCGCCAGATCGGCGGGCTTGTACCACGAGTTGGGGACGGACGTCAGCGCGCGTACGCTCGTGGCCGCACGCGCGCTCTGCGTGGCATCGCGACGCCGGCGAGCGACGCGCCGATCGTCGAGCCCGAACACGCCCTGGACGACGCCGGCGAGCTCGGTCGGTATCTGGATGTATCCGGTGCG